>Ga0081538_10001139_pt1 | contig 28067 bp, 32 predicted proteins | sample TabmetS5T2R1_FD_71022 | JGI IMG/M metagenome (GOLD analysis project Ga0081538, IMG submission 71022) | Tabebuia heterophylla rhizosphere microbial communities from the University of Puerto Rico - S5T2R1 | ecosystem: Host-associated > Plants > Roots > Rhizosphere ...
CGAATGTGCCCTCCAACGCCGGGGACCGTGACATCGTTCGGGACTGTGGGTCTTGTCTGTGCGCTTGCTTCGTGTCGGCTGCTGGAGCCCGAGCCCCTCATACGTCGGAGGCGCACCCACCTGGGGTCCTCGTCCAATGCGGTCGACCATGCAGCCGAGGGAGGTCGCCAAAGCGAGCGAGGTATTCGTCGTCGACCTCGCATGCGGTGAAGGGCTGTTCGAATCGGTGCCCCTGCACCCTGTAGATCATCCTGGCCTGCAAAGTGCCAGGCCTCGGATGCCGGATGTCGCGGATGGCGACCGTGATGCCGTGAAGCTCATTGGTCGATTCCTCGGCGGTGTCGACCCACCCGGGTTCGTGCCGTTCAACAATCACATAACCGTCGACGCTGACGTGGTGAACCGCCGCCGCCAAGAAGTCAGGACCACGATCGTCGTTGATCAGATTGCCGGCCAGCACCAAGACGGGCCAACGGCGAGGTGTGAGGTCGAGCGCGCCGATGTCGGCGAGGATCGCTTCGGTGCCTTCCACGTCAGCGAGGTGGGGCAGCATCTCGGCGTTGTTGTCGACGCCCGTGACCTGGTGATCGAGCGCAAGGAGGTCGCGGTCACACGCCCCGTACCGCAACCGAGTTCGAGGATCGGTGAGCCGGGCGGGACGGCGGCATGGATGAGCGCGGCTTCCTCATGCCCGGGCAGCCTCATAGTGAATTGGTCTGGATGTTTTTGGAAAGTGGGGGTTGCAATCTCCGGTCTGATGTCGGAACGTTTGAAGGCGATAAACTCCGTTGAGTCCACAGCACTTGCACAACATCTGGCAGAGTGTCATTATGAGTGATCCAACTAAAAGGGAATCGATCTACGATCCCCAGGACTTGGAGCGGCAGTTAGTAGTTAGAGAGAACGCAGGTGACGTCAGTGGCATGACCGCCTTGTTTGAGCCGGACGCAGTGATTGAGCTCAACGACGGACGGGTAGTGCGAGGCAAGGAAGCTATTCATGCGTTTTTCACCAAACTCCAAGTTACTGGGTTGGGACCGGAAGGACGAAGGTTCAGGCTCGGGGAGCAGCGCCCAGCACTCATTTGCGGTGACCTGGCCCTCACCTCGACGCGCGCCTTTGATGGTGACATAACCTCGGAGGTTGCGCGGCGCCAAGTCGATGGAACGTGGCTTTGGGCGATCGACAGGTGGTCTGTCAACTGGTGATTGACGCGTTTTCCATCACCTAAGAGGCGTCGGCCAGCTCCCTTCGCGAACTGCTGAACCGTGCGATCGCCTCAGCTTGGCGACGGACCCTATCAAGCCATCACACGAAGGCATTTTTCGTCCGACATCTACGGTAATCGAGATCTGCTGTGCTGCTTCGGCGAGATCGCGCGACCGATTCGTAGATATGCCGGTGGCCAGCCGGTGCGCCCTGTACCGAACAGGCGCCCCATAACACGCGGCCGGAACCCCGCCGCTCGATGTCACCGAACGCCGGGAGCAGGGCGTCGCGTCCCTCGACGCGACGACCGCCTTGCCGCGTCGCCCGTGCCGCGTCAGCGATAGACGTCCCGCCGGTCGGGGGTATGCAGTCCAGCAGCGAGCCACCAGGCTCCGTCCCGGAGGACAAGCACGAACAGGGCAAGCTCGTCGAAGGCGTCTGCCCGCCCTGGCTGCTCCTCGCCTCGCTCGCCTCGCTCGGCGAGCGAGAACCGCCGCACGTAGGCGATCGCTGTGCCCTCGGCGACCAGCCGCGCGTGCTCGATCTCGTAGCGCGAGCCATCACCTTGGCCTCGAGCTTGTCGCTCGCTCGCCGCGGCATGCATTTGGGCGTGGATCGCGTGGATCTTGTCGTATCCGCTGACGACCGCCCCAAAGGGGCTCCCCCACAAGACGTCGTCGGCGAACTGCCTGTTGAACCCGTCGGCGTCCCAGGCGTCGATGGCGGCCTGCAAACCAGCGACGAACTCCTCGACCGCCTTCGGGTGGTCCTCCAGCGCGAGCGTCGGTCGGTCTGCCATCAAGGACCCCTCTCTCCTGTCTAGACCCGACCCCTAGAAAGTTGCACCTTCCTTCAGGTCAAGGGGGCGTCCGGGGTTGGCCAGGGCCTGCTGCGCTCCCACCTCCCGGCACCGCTGGCCTGTCCCCGAACGCCCCGGTTCGGTGCTGGGTATGAGCGGGCGATGATCACGCCGCTTATCTTGCCGACCCTGAAGTGCCCGCATTGGTCGATCGTTGTTCGATTCGGGTCCGCAGCTCAGCGACGACTGCGTCCCAGGTCTCGTGGTCGATCTCGTCCTCGGTCCCGGCCCGGAGGCTCTTCGCCCAGGCGATCACAGGGTCCGGCGTGGGGAAGCGGAACCGCCCGGTGAACGGGTTGACACGAAGGTCCGGGAACACCTTCTCGACCACCTCGAGGCCCACATCGATGCTGACGCGTCGCGTCCATGCCGGCAGGAAAAACGTGGAACTGGCGCCAGCGCAGCCCGCCTGCTGCCACAGATCGCGGATTGATCCTTCCGCCACCGGCGTCAGTCGGCGATCGTGGTGATCTCGGAGAAGTTCGGCGACCCGTTCTCGCCTCAAGCGAGGAGAACTCGGTCGACGTCGGCCCCAACCCTCACTCCAAGAGGAGCCACGACATGACCGACCTGACCGTCACCAGCCGCCGGGTCGACAGCTCGGCCAACGAGGACCTGACCACCCTCGCCCGCCACGGCGCCGACACGTTCGGCTACAAGGCCAACCTGCGCATCGACAGCAAGCTCGCCCAGCTCCTGCGCCTACGGGTGTCGCAGATCAACAACTGCACCTACTGCCTCAACCTCCACTACGAGGCCGCACGCGACGCCGGCATTCCCCGACCGGTGATCGACACGCTGACCGCTTGGTGGGAGACCGACTTCCACGACGACGCCGCCCACGCCGCCCTCGCCTACACCGAGGCGCTCACTCGTGTCGCCGACGCGACCGTGACCGACGACTTCGGCGTACGGCACGATGCGCTGGCCGAGCACTTCTCGCAGGAGGAGATCCTCGAGATCATCGGGATCGTCATCAACATGAACGTTTGGACCCGACTCAAACTGGCCGAGGGCGTTGTCCCCGGACTCGCGGCGCAAGGGACGTCGTGACGCGCTCACTGCCACGCCTCGGTGCATGCCGCGAGCGACCCGCTCGCCGGGGTGCTGTCCCGCGGCCGGCGCTCACGTCGGGGGCGCGAGCCGCACCGGATCTCCGACCGCGATGCTCCCGGTCGAGAGCGCCCGGCACACGGAGCCGGCCCGCCCGCGGAGCGCGGTGCGGGCGCCCGTGCCGATGGCGTCGTCGAGCAGCGTGCAGGGCGCGGCGACGCGGACGACCTCGAGGTCGACATCACCGATGCGGAACTGATCGCCGGCGGTGGTGGGCACGTCGCCGTGGGAGATGGTGATGTTGCGTCGGGTTCCGCCCGGCTCTACGGGGCTGCCGAGCTCGTCGGCGGCAGCGTCCAGGGCGGTCTGGGACTGGACGGTGACGTGCCGGTGCTTCGTGCCGTGGTAGCGGTCACCGACGATGCCACGACCGGCTTCCACCTGCACGGACTCGACGGCGCGCATGGGGAGCCGGCTGGCCGGAGCGACGTGGATGGCGGTGACCGCCGGCGACTGCTCGCCGCCGGCGGCCGCGTGGCTGGTCACGGCTCGGCCCGGTCCAGGCACAGCGATGCCGAGTTCATGCAGTACCGCTCACCGGTTGCGGTCGGTCCGTCGGGGAACACGTGGCCGAGGTGGGCGTCGCAGGCGGCGCAGCGGGCCTCGACGCGGACCATGCCGTGGCTGCGATCCTCGATGCGGGTGACGCGACCATCGGTGATCTCGCGGTCGAAGCTCGGCCAGCCGGTGCCGGAGTCGAACTTGGCGTCGCTGTCGAACAGCTCGGTGTCGCACACGACACAGCGGTAGACGCCGGCGTCCTTGGTGTCCCAGTACTCGCCGGTGAAGGCGCGCTCCGTGCCCGCCTCCTGGGTGACGTGGTACTGCAGTGGCGTCAGGCGGTTGCGGATCTCGTCGTGGGACGGGTGACGGTCGTCGGAGTTCGTCATGCGTGCGTCTCCTTCTTGGGAAGCTGCTCGGCGTGGTGGAGCATCGGTCGGGTCACCCGTAGGCCACCTGGCAGAACCCGTGGTTGCAGTAGCCGCGGGGGTTCGCGGCCAGGTACTGCTGGTGGTAGTCCTCGGCGTAGAAGAACTCGCCCGCCGGGGCGATCTCGGTCGTGATCGTCCCGTAGCCGGCCTGGTCGAGCTGTGCCTGGTACCGGTCGCGGCTGGCCCTGGCCTCGGCCAGCTGCTCGTCGGAGTTGGTGTAGATGGCCGACCGGTACTGGCTGCCGATGTCGTTGCCCTGCCCCATGTACTGGGTCGGGTCGTGGTTCTCCCAGAACACGGCCAGGAGATCGTTCAGGCGCACCTGGCCTGGATCGAACACAACCAGCACGGCCTCGGTGTGGCCGGTCATCGACGTGCACGTCTCCTCGTACGTGGGGTTCGGTGTGTGCCCACCCGAATAGCCCACGGCCGTGGTGTACACGCCCGGCACCTGCCAGAACAGCCGCTCGGCGCCCCAGAAGCAGCCCATCCCCACGATCAGGGCGTCCATGCCCTCAGGCCAGGGGCCGCGCAGTGGTGTCCCCAGCACTGCGTGGGTGTCGCGGACCGGCATGGTCGTGTCCCGACCGGCAGGCAATGCTCGGGCGGCGGCGGTGGTGCAGGGAGTCGGTACGACATAGGTCTCCTCGATTCAGGCCGTCCCGGTGGGCGGCGGTGGCGGGCGCTGGTCGCGCTCACCAGGTAGACAATCGACCCAGGTGGTTGTTACAGATCCCGCGCCGCTTCCCCCGGATCATCCCGACACCGAGGTGGTCACCGCGCTCCGCGGCGGCGACGCCGACCGCTTCGACGACCTCGTTCGAGAGCTCACGCCCGGCCTGACCCGCATGGCGCGCATGTACGTGAACGACGCGCTCGCCGGAGACGTGGTGCAGGACACATGGCTGGCGGTCATCGACGCCATCGATACGTTCGAGGGTCGCTCGTCGCTCAAGACCTGGATCTACCGGATCCTCCTCAACAAGGTCCGCACGCTCGCCACCCGCGAGGCCCGCGCCGTCCCGGCGGCGAGCCTCGGACCAGACCACGATCCGGCCGGGCCACACCTCGAGCTCGTCCACGACGAGCTCGGGCCCGGCTACTGGCCGGCGCCACCGGAGCCGTGGGAGACACTCGCCCCCGAGCGACTGGAACGCCATGAGACCCTGGATCGAATCGCCAAGGCGATCGAGGCACTGCCGACCGCGCAGCGAGAGGTCATCGAGCTGCGCGACGTCCAGGGCTGGTCGGCATCCGACACCGCCGAGGCGCTCGGCATCACCGACGTCAACCAACGGGTCCTGCTGCACCGCGCCCGCAAGGCGATCCGCAACGCCCTCGAGGAGTACCTCCGTGCGGCCTGACCAACCGGTTCACACGCGCGGCGGCATCCGCTGCGCCGAGGCCATCGAATTGGTGACGCTGCACTTGGACGACGCGCTCGACGATCGAGACCGCCGCCTCTTCCAACAGCATGTCGACACGTGCACCGGATGCACCCGATACGTCGCCCAGATCCGCCAGACGATCGAGCTCACCCGACGGGTGTTCGGGCGCGTGGGCGTCGCAAGTCACACTCAGCATGACGAGCTTCGGACGGCCTACGTCGCCCGGAGACGCCGATCCGTCTGACGGATCTGGGCGGGTCGGCCTGGCTGCGGGGCCTATCTGCAGGCACCCGGCGCCGCGTTGCGCGGTGTGACCTGCGGCGCGGTCCAGGTCCGCAGGGTACGCGCCCCCGAGCGCGCCTGGCTCGACTTCGAGGGAGTACAAGCACTCCAAGTCGAGATGCCCCCGCTGGCGTGAGCTCTTGAGCCTCCACGCGCGTCGCGTCGACGCGTCGCAGCCAGAGCCAGTCGGCAGCCAGATACGAGCAGCCGGAGGAACCGCATCGGATGACGCCAGGTGGGTTGTCGTGGTCCAGGACCTTCATATCTCGGTACGTCCGTCGGTCTCGAGAGCATGTCGCGTGTCTTCGGGCAGGCGGAGAGGATCGCTCGACCAGGCCGATCCGCTGATCTCGACCACAACGTGCGCAACCTGCGCACTCCGGGTGATCTCCCAGAGCCAACCGCGCGCGTCGACACCCCCACGCACATGCGGCCCGAGGTTCGCTCTGATCGCCCAGCCCATCACGCGAGACCACTAAGCGCACGCGACGCCCTCTCGAGTTCGCGAACGCGCACCTCATTGGTTCTGGTGGCGCGCACCTACGCGCGCTAGCGTTGTTGACCCGCATCCAGCGTCCGCACCTTCAGGCCGCGCAAGGATCTACGGCTGGATGTGAGCCCTCCCATGGACGAGCAGCAGCTCCATAAGGTGAGGTTCGGCAAGGGCTTCATCGCGGCACTCGACCAGAGCGGCGGAAGCACGCCGAAGGCTCTCGCGCAGTACGGGATTCCACCCGAGGCGTACTCGGGGGACGCCGAGATGTTCGCGCTCATGCACCGGATGCGCTCTCGGATCATCACCAGCCCGAGCTTCACCGGCGACCGCGTTCTCGGCGCGATCCTCTTCGAGAACACGATGGACCGCCAGATCGAGGGGCGCGACTCGGCCGAGTACCTCTGGGCCGTGAAACGGGTCGTTCCCTTTCTGAAGGTCGACAAGGGCCTCGCCGGCGAGGTCGACGGCGTTCAGGTCATGAAGCCCATCCCCGACCTCGACGCTCTCCTCCGTCGGGCGATCGACAAGGGCCTGTTCGGCACCAAGATGCGCTCGGTCATCAAGCTTGCCAACGACGCCGGCGTGAAGTCCGTGGTCGACCAGCAGTTCGACATCGGCCGCCAGATCCTCGCCACCGGCCTGGTGCCGATCATCGAGCCCGAAATCGATATCCACAGCCCACAGAAGGCCGAGGCGGAGGCGTTGCTCGAGGCCGCGATCAGCGAGCAGCTCGGTCAGCTCGGCCCCGATCAGCACGTCATGCTCAAGCTGACGCTGCCCGAGCTGGACGACTTCTACGCGGACCTGGTGGAGCATCCGAACGTGCTGCGGGTCGTTGCGTTGTCGGGGGGTTACAGCCGGCACGAGGCCAATGCCCGGCTGGCTCGCAACCACGCCGTGATCGCGAGCTTCTCCCGGGCCCTCACCGAGGGTCTTTCGGCCCAGCAGAGCGATGAGCAGTTCGACGCGGCGCTGCACGACTCGATCGCCGGCATCTACGAGGGGTCGCTGACCTGAAGCGCCTCGTGATGCGGATTCGGGCGCGTCGACGGGAGGCGGTCGTCGTCCCGCTCTTCGCGCTCACCAACGCCGGTGTCCACATCAACGCTGACCGACTCCGACACGCCACGACGTCACGGATCACGCTCGGAATCGTGACCGGCCTCGTTGGACGACGTGATCGGGTCATCTCCGCGCGAACACGGCGCACGACACCGCGTGAGTCATGTGGCGGGAGTCGTCGCCCTTCGACGCCAACGAGACCCGTCCTCAACCTCAGTGCGCTGGACGCACCGGTTGAGCAAGCCTTGGGGAACAGCGCGCTAGGCCCACAACGATATTCCCGCTGGCAGACATAGAGGGAGGTGTCCAAATGAAAGCGATCGTGGTAACGGATGAGGCTGCGGGAACGGCCGGGATGACGCTGGTGGAGCAGCCCGAGCCGCCGGCAGCGATAAACGACGTCGTCGTTCAGGTTCATGCGTCGGGATTCGTCCCGACTGAGATGGCGTGGCCCTCGACCTGGACCGATCGCCGCGACCGTGACCGAACACCGTCGATCCCCGGCCACGAGCTGGCCGGAGTGGTCACCGCCCTCGGCTATGGCACGACGGGACTGTCTGTGGGACAGCGGGTGTTCGGCCTCACCGACTGGCATCGCGACGGCACCCTGGCGGAGTATGTGGCCGTCGAGGCACGCAACCTCGCGCCGCTCCCGGGCGACGTCGACTACACGGTGGGAGCGAGCCTGCCAATCTCGGGCCTGACCGCGTGGCAGGGACTGTTCGACCACGGCCGCCTTCAGGCGGGGCAGAGCGTCCTCGCGCACGGCGCGGCCGGCGCAGTCGGGTCGATGGTGACGCAGCTCGCACGCGAGTTCGGCGCCTACGTCATCGGCACCGGACGCGCCGCCGACCGTCAGAAGACGCTCGACTTCGGCGCGCAGGAGTTCGTCGACCTCGACAACGACGCCCTGGAAGACGTCGACGAAGTCGACCTGGTTTTCGATGTCATCGGCGGCGACGTCCAGAAGCGGTCCGCGGGTCTGGTTCGAGCCGGAGGAACACTGGTGACCGTCGTCGGGCCGCCCGGGGCGCGGCCCGCGGACGGCCTGGCGATCGACTTCGTTGTCGAGTCCGATCGCGCCCAACTGAGGGAGATCGTCCAGCGGGTGCGGGACGGACGACTGCGGACGAACATCGGCAACATCGCAACCCTCGACGACGCCGTGGCGGCCCTAAACCCGACCGAGCGACGCAAGGGCAAGACGATCATCAGCGTTCGTCCATAAGGACGCGTCACGACCACGCGAAGGCGACGCGACGGCCCCGGCCGATGCGGGTTCGTCCGGCAGCGTCGCGACGATCGTCGCGATCGTGGCGGCAGTGGCCGCCACACTGATGGCGGGTGGGCTACTGGTCGCGCACCGCCGCTCCGCCCGCGACACCGCATCGCCCGGCGGACATCCGTCCAGACGGGCATACGACCTGCCGGGCACTGACCGCTGATCGATGGCCTGGCCGCGAGGGCATCGACGACGCGCCGAGTGACCGATCCATCCTGTGTCCGACGGGTGGCCGTGCGACAGCTCGCCGCCGATCGATTCCACGCGCTCGGCCATGCCTCGCAAGCCGTAGCCCGCGGTAACCGGACCCTGGTGGACGCGCCCGTCGTCGCGCACCTCGACCACCAGCACCGAGCCCGTGTCGCGGATCGTGACCCGCGCCGACCGGGCGCGGGCGTGACGCACCACGTTCGTGATCGCCTCCTGGACGACACGGAACGCGGTCAGCTCGACCATCTCCGGCAGCGGCCGGCCAGAGAGCGCGAGGTCGAGCTCGAACCTCCAGTCCCTGTGATCCCCTCATACGCCGCTAGGGCTTCGGTGTCGGTCGGCCGCGCAGATCGATCCGCGTCACCGACGGCTCATGGTCGGACGCCTGAATCGCGTCCGCGAACTCGGAGTTGACATGGGCGACGTCGTAGTCGTGCGGGAAACGGTTGTTGAGGTTCGGGCTGAAGAGGATCTGGTCGAGTACCTGCGAGTTGCCTTCGAACACATACGAGTAGCGCTCTGCTGGCGGCAGGTCCTTGACGAGCGTGTGCAGCGCGCCGCCGGCTTCGAGGATGTCCACCGTCTCGGAGAACTCGAAGTCGTTGATGTCGCCGAGGACGATCACGTTCGCGTTCGGGTCGGCGGCGAGGAGATCTGCGACGAAGTTGTGAACGACCTGTGCCTGTCCGTGGCGAGCGGTCTCGCTGAGGCGAGCCGGGGGTTGCGCGGGGCCGAAGAGCGGCTGGTCGTCGGTCTTCGAGCTGAAGTGGTTGACGACGACGAACAGCTTCTTCTCGCGGGCGCGGAACTCGCCGACGAGTGACTTGCGGGTGTCGTCGAACGCCGTCGACTGCGTGCCGATCCGACCGGGGCTGGAGGACAGGCGGGGTCCGGACGGGTGGGCGACGACCGTCGTCTCCGTCGTCGGGCCGCCGCCGGCCCGGTCGATGAACTCCACGCCGCGGTCGCTGCGGAACAGGAACCCGACGCGGATGTTGCCGCCGGGCGCGCCGCCCTCGTCGTCGTCGACCGGGTCGATCTGGCGGTGCTCGTAGAGGGGACCGCCGGCGGCCTGGATCGCCTGGACCAAGCGCGTCCAGGCGAAGGACGCGTCCACGACGAGACTGGCAGTGCCGCCGGCGACGCCGTCGTTGTCTTGCACCTCTTCGATCCCGATGATGTCTGGTGACCGCAGGTTGTTCACGATCAGGCCGGCGAGATGGTCGTACTTGGACTGCGGGTCGGTGCCGGCAAGGTTCTCGACGTTGAAGGTCGCGACCGCGATCTGGTGCGCGGTGGGGGCCGACGTCGTCTCGCGAACGAGCCCGGCCGAGGTGAACGAGGGCGCCGCGGTCGCCTGGATCTTGTAGTTCGAGAAGCTGTAGTCGAGCGGCCCGAGCACCGCAGAGGTCAGGGAGTCGCCCACATTCATGTCCGGCATCGCCTTCGCGGGACGCGGTGCTGGAGCGATGTCGCGCAGGATCTCGTCGTCGACGATGATGCGCTCCGGGTTCGGGTCGGCGTATCCACCCAGGAGGATGCCTCCGCGCGGCGTCCGTAGCCCGGTGGCCCACGTGCCGGCATCGGGCAGGAGCGAGATCTCACCGAAGCTGCGGGTCGCGCCGACGACGGCGCCATTGTTGACCTGAAGGGTCACCCCCTCGAGGCTCTCGTAGAAGTCGATCGCGTCGTTCGCCGGGTCGAAGACGCCCCCCGTCTCGACGTTGCCGGCGCCGTCGTCGTCGATGTTCTCCGTGGGTGGGAGGCGGCCACCGGTGCCCAGCACAATCGGTGCGGATAGAGGGTTGCCCCTCGACACGATGCTCACGTTCGCGTTCGAGCTCGTGATCTGGGTGATCGTCAAGTTGTCGGGATCCCCGCCGGGGCGGAACTCGCTCACCGTGCCGCTGACCCGCACGTGATCGCCGACTTGCGCGGCCGGCGCCGCGTTGACGAAGACGAAGACGGCGTCGGAGGTTGCGAGATTCGCGTCCGGAGTCGGGTCTTGGATCCACACACCGCGTCCGCCTGCGGTGCGTCGAGCCGTGACGACGCCTTCCACGCCGCTGACGGTCTGGCCGTTGAGAGGCGAGATGTGGGACGCCCCCTGCACCTCGGCGATCGTCGCCGGTGGCGGGACAGTACTGAAGGAGAAGGAGAAGTTCTCGGCCAGCGAGTCCGGTGGGTCGATCGCGTCCTGGTCCGTGACACCCGCCGCGTTGATCGTCACCGTGCACGACTCGTCGTTCGCGAAGTCCGCGGCCGGATCGAGCGCGAACGATGCAGGACCACCCGAGACCGCGGCCGTGACTGCGCCAGACGTAGCGCAGGAGATCTCGAACCATGTCCCCGTCACGTTCACCGGCTCGCTGAAGGTCACCTCGATGTTGGCGTCCACCGCGACGTTCGCCGCCCCGTTCGCCGGGCTGACCGATGCGACCGCCGGCGCGGCATCGCCGACGATCGGGTCGCCGGTGGCTTGGATGTCGTCCACGCCCACCCACTCGTCGGTGCCGACCGCGTTCGTCGTGATGACGCGCACCTGGACGAGCGGCTTGTCGTTCGCGTCGGCCGGAAGGCCCACGACGACCGGCGTCGTCAAACCCGCGAGACTCGGGCCGGCCGTCGCGTCGGCGATGTAGCCGGCGGGCAGGTTCGTGTACACCCCGCTCGCGCCGACCCGGTACTGGATGGCGAGCTGCTGCACGGCGTTGTCCACGGAGCCGTCGAGATCACGCGCGTTGTACGAGACCGAGATGCTCTGGAATCCCGTCGTGACCAAGTTGACCACCACGTGAGGCGCATCGGCGGTGCCCGAACCATTGAGCGCGACGGACGGGTCCCCGGTCTCGAACTCGGCAACACCGCCGGTCGCGAGCGTGCTCGGATTCGCCTGATTGGCGATGACGTCGACCGGTGTCGCCGAGCCGTCGGCCGTGATCGTCTGCGGATCGGTGCCCGTGGCCGTCGTCAGGTCATCCCCGCGGTAGCCGATTACGCCGGGCACGCCGGACCAATCGTCGTCAGACGCAATCAGCGCCATGTCCGACCAGTCCTGCGAAAACGGCAAGGACTGCGCCATGGTGTCGGCGCTCACAGGCGCGACACCAACAAGCACGGATACCAGCACTGCCAGGCCCAGCCGCCAAGGCTTCACGATTCGTCTCCCCCCGGTTCGACGATCCGCATGCGCCGGGCACGGCCGTACGAGCCGACCCCGCAGGATCGTATCCGGGTCGGGCCGGCGGCGCGTCGCCTTGCTAACGGCTTGCTAGCCCGCCGTCGCGGCGGCCCGCCTGGTGGCTGAGCAGCCACCGCACGGGCAGGTCCGCCTTGCCCTCGGCGGTGAACTCGGGCAGTAGCGCGCAACGGGCGCGTCCAGGTCGATCTCGCCGCGCTCGGCCAGCCGGTGGGCGACGATCGCGAGCGCCCCCTTGGTCGCCGACGCCACCAGTTGCAGGGTGCGATCGGTGTAGGGCGCCTCGCCGGCGGCGGTGGTGGTCCCGCCCCACAGGTCGACCACCGGTTCGGCGCCGCGGTACACGCAGCAGGCGGCCCCGACCTCGCCCCGCTCCGCAAAGTTGCGCTCGAACTCCTCCCGCACCGGCTCGAAGCCCCGCGCCACCATGCCCCCGATCTCCATCCGCCGGAACGTACCGGGGGACGGTTCCTCCGTGCCGAGTGTCGGAGCCGACACGGAAGTGGGTCGCGCAGCACGGCAATGTCCCCCCGAACGACGAGACCTCCGTCGGAGGCGAGCCGACGTTGCCATCGGCTCGGCTACCTGTCGGCCGGAGTCGGGCCGCGCCAGCAGCTCCGCAGGAGCTCAGGTCCTTCGTCCCTAGCTTCGGGCACGACGGACGGCGACGATCGCATCGTGCGCAAGAGCCTGCTCGTCGCGTCCGCGACCATTGTTGCCGCGGCGGTGCTGCTGTTCGGCGTGCGCCAGCTGGGCGCGAGGGGTGCCGCGTTCGCATTCCTAATCGTGTGGGCGCCCATGACATGGCTCGGAACCGTGAGCCGGGTCTTCCAGCCGCGGTTGCCGCGGCAATACCACGCGCTGCGCGACTTCGAGCGTGATCCATGGCGGTACGAGCTTCTCGGAGTGAGGCTCGTGAAGCGGCTGCTGCGCCGTGGCCCGCTTGCGGTTTTCAACCCCGGGCTGCGCCTGCCAGCGGAACGGTCCCCGGAGCGTCTCGCGGAACTCGAGCAAAGGATGAAGGATGCCGAGGCAAGCCACTTCGTTCTGCTCGTCGTGATGCTCGGAGTCGTGATCAACGCGGCGGTACGCGGCTGGTGGGTAGCCGCTGGCCTGACGTTGCTGTTCGACGTGGTCATGAACGGCTACCCGGTGATGCTCCAGCGCTACAACCGGGCCCTCCTGTATGCGCGATTCCCGACCGTGCATGCAGGCACGCGAGCTCCGCTCCACCAACTCCCAGCCAACTCGCCGGTAACCCAGGAACGTCAGGCGCCATCGCATAGGCCGCTGCGATCGGTCCGATGATAGATGAGATGTTCCCAACCGCGGCCGCCCGGGTTGTTCGCGACCAGTACGGCCGAGGTGCGCTTCATGCCTCCGCGCCGGCGCTCAGGCGGCGGCGCTCGCGGACCTGCTCGACCGCTGGATCGTGGCGAACCCGGACCTCTACGTCGGCCACCATTGGCCCAAGTGACGTGTCGCCCGGCCGGTGCAAAGATCACCGGAAGCGCCGGCCCTCGGATGGCCTCACGCTCTGCGACCGCTACGGACGCGTTTGATCCCAAGGGCCTAGGACCAGACCCTGTCTGTCAGGTGCCCTCGGGCGGCCCCGACACCTTTCCGTAGTCCACGGTGCGCCACCGCTCGGGGGAGATCCGGATCGTGAGGTTGTCGACGTCGCGGTTGGCGGCGATGTAGTGGTCGCCGCCCTCCCGCCCGAGGTATCGGCGCGCTTGTGCGAGCCGCTCATCGGGATCGACGTCCTCCATCTCCACCACTCGCCCCTCGACGGTCACGTAGGCATAGGGCGGCGTCTCGGTCTGGACGCACAGGGCGGCTCGGCCCTCGGCGCGGAGCAGGCGAGCCTTCACGCTCTCCCTGGCCGTGATGATCGACACCAGGCCCCCAGGGTCGTACGTGTACCAGACCGGCGCAGCCACCGGTGGCCGTGCCTCGCCGGCCGCGACCGACAGCACACCAACGTGCAGATCGGCCAGGAAGGCCTCCCGCTCCTCCGCAGTCATCGTCCACGACATGCTTCACTCCTCGATCGTCAGCCGTCCGTGTCTCGGTATGCGACCACAGTCTCCGGCGCCGCCAGACCACCAACTCCGCGGGCATACCGTTGCGCTCGCGGTACTCCAACGGCCCGGTCCTTGCCTCCGCCACAGGAGGCACGTTATGGGTTCTAGGGCACGCCAGCTGGTGCGATTGAAAACTGGAAGCTGTCCCCGAGTGCCGTCCGCGCCGGTCGCTGCGAAGCGCACGCGCGGTTCGGCTGTCGCGAACAGTGCTTGGTTGCGGCGACGCGGCGCGGCACCGTAGAGAGCCAGAACCGTTGCCCCGGGCCGAGCTGCGTATCGGCGGTAGAGGGCGATCCTCGCGCCGAGCTCACCCGAGCCGCGATGTGTCGCACTCGGCCTGCTCACGTCCATTGGAGGCTGTCACGTGCGCATCATCGTGGTTGGAGGCGCCGGAACCATCGGCACAGCCGTGGTCGAGCTCTTGTCGGCTCGACACGACATCGTCGTGGCGGGGCGGCAGTCCGGCGACGTCCGAGTGGACATCAGCTCGCCGGACTCCGTGCGCGCCATGTACCAGCAGATCGGGAGCTTCGACGCGCTCGCATGCGGGCCGGCGAGGCGCACTTCGGCCCGTTCGAGACCATGACCGAGGAAGAGCTCGCGCTTGGCGTTCACAGCAAGCTCCTGGGGCAGGTTCGCCTCGTCCTGCTCGGGAGATCGCTGATCTCCGACGGAGGCTCATTCACGCTCATGTCCGGCTACGTCTTCGACGATCCAATCCCCGAGGCGACCAGCTTCGCCGTCGCCAGCGGCGGCGTTGAAGGCTTCGTGCGCGCAGCGGCCCTCAGCCTCGAGCGGAACATACGGATCAACGCCGTCAGCCCGAGGATGGCGCAGGACAGCTACGAGCAGTTCGGCCCCTTCAACCCCGGCCGCGTCGCTCGTCGGAGCGGTCTGTTCGAGGACGGTCCGGACCAGGAGCGACATGAGGTCGGTGAATCGGCCGGGTCCGACGAGCACGTCACGCACGACTCCACCGTGTTCGCAAAGCGCCAGTTCGAGGCCGGTGGCGACGTGCCCGGCCACTCCACCCTCGAGGCCGGATCCGTGCTCCTCGCCTACGCCACCGGCGTCACACTCATTGCCGCGTGGCCGTTTCGAACCCGCGACGCGGCCTGTCCGACAACCAGATCGCGTCAAGCGCACACCCGCTGCGTTCACTCGGGCGCGGCGGCCCGAGGTTGGTCAGGTGCCCCTCGACGACCCCGCCCCGGCCGAGTGTTCCTCTGCTGCGCCCGCCCACGATGGCCCCATCACCATCGACCTGTGAGGAACCCGCGTACCCGTTCCCCGCGATGTGTCGACCATCTCGTCCCCCTACCGCAGGCATCCCACCCGCCGGGCCGCGGACGCTGGCAACTCCTCGGAGGTGTTGGGTTGGCCGGGTGATCACACCCCGCTGGACCCTGCGGACATCACCGCACGCAATGAATCGCCGGGCGTCAGAGACCGGGTCGGGAGTAGACCTGAAATGCGATACAGGCCGATCTTTGGGAGGTGGCAGATGTCGGGGTTTCCTGCACCGAAGGAGGGGATACTCCTCACGCACTTCATCGTTTCCGCCGACGTCGAGCGCGCGCGCCGCTTCTACACCGACGTGCTCGGTGGTGAGACGGTCCGGGCAGGTGAGCCGTCGTTCGTGGCGCTCGCCAACAGCTGGATCATCATCAACGTCGGCGGCGGGCCCACCGAGGACAAGCCAACAATCACCCTCGAGACGCCCCCCGACCCGAACCGCACGAGCAGTTTCCTCAACATCCGCGTCGCCGATATCCAGGCCGTGTACGACGACTGGAGCGCACGCGGGGCCGAGTTCCTCACACCGCCGCAGGACCGCGGGGCCGAAATCCGCTGCTACCTCCGCGATCCGGATGGACACCTGATCGAGGTCGGCCAGACAGCCCAGGCATTCCTCGACCACACGGGCTAGCGCCGACCATCCACGCCGACTTCTAGGACGCACCATCAGCGTGCGCCAAACGGTCGAGCTTGCTCTATTCCGGGCTGGATTGCCGGGCGGCCGGCGCACAGGCATCGATTGTGTGACGCGGTTTGTCACACTGGCGGGGCGGCGTGTCTCTCATTCTCCTAGACGATGACGGGCACCGCCCGCTGACAGGAGGCGATCGACGATTGGCGAGTACCTGACGGCGTGGCGGGCCACGGTGGCCGACGCAGACGTGACGCCCATGCACACGGTCGAGCCCAGCGCGATCGCCGAGGCGCAGCGGCTGTGCCCCGAGCTGCTGGGCACCGACCTGGTGAACCTGAGTGACGCCACCTGGCTGCATGCGCTGCGCTGGAGCGCCCCCGAAGGCCTGGACAGGCAGATGGCGAGGGCGAGGGGTTCGTCCTGGTGCACACCATGCACGGCTACCTGGCCGACTCCGAGGAGGACGGCCGGGGCGAGGTCATGAGCCGCTGATGAGCCGCTCATGAGCCGCGACCCGGACGCCGAGCTCGATCTCGACGTGCTGGCCCGGCGCGCCGCGGAGGGCGACCGAGGCGCGCTCGCCGACCTGCTGCGAGGCCTGCAGCACCCCTTCTACCGGCTGGCGTTGCGATTCCTTGGCCACCCCCAGGATGCCGAGGACGCCACACAGGAGATCCTGATCCGGATCGTCACCCACCTCGGCAGCTTCGAGGGCCGCTCCAAGTTCACGACCTGGGCCTACACCGTGGCGACCCGCAGCCTGTTGCGCGCCACGCGGGGCGCAAACGAAGCCGCCATTGCCGGCGCCGAGGAGTTCGCCGCCTTGCTCGACGCCGGCATGGGCGACATCGACACCACCGCCGATGAGGCCGAGTACCGCCTGCTGTGCGACGAGGTACGCATCAGTTGCACCTACGGGATGCTGCTCTGTATCCCCCGAGATCAACGAGCCGCCTACCTGCTCGCCGACGTGGCCGGACTCACCGACATCGAGGGCGCCCAGGTCCTCGACTGCAGCCGGGACGCGTTCCGCCAGCGCGTCTCTCGGGCGCGGCGCACCCTCAAGCACGTCATCGACAACCGCTGCGGTCTCATCGACCCCGCCAGCCCCTGCCGCTGCGGCCGACAGATCACCGCTGGCCTGCAGGCAGGCATCCTGCGCCCCGACGACCTTCAGTTCGCCACCCACCCCCGCGAAGAGATCCGGGTCTGGATCGAGCCATACGCCAAACAGCTCGACGAGGTCACCGCCATCGGCGACCTCTACCGCTTCGACCGGTTCACGGCTCCCGCCGCCCTCTGGCAAGACCTGCAGGATCGCTACCCCGAACTGCTCGCCCGCTGACCGGACCAGCCAAGGGCTGGGCCGTGTCGTGGTAGATCCGTGTGCCGATTGCACGCCGCAGCCAGGCGTTGCATGCCGGCACCGCCGCCATCGCTAGCTCGTCATGTACCTCTCGGACACGCGGCCTCCGAAGCGACGGATCAGGTTGTCGGCCATGTCGAGGTTCACCTCGTTGATGGCCGCCTTCATGACGTCGAGATCCTCGGCGTCGAAATGCATGTCGTAGGTCAGTCGCGTTCGGTTGCCGACGGGTTCGAGGGTCATGAAGGCAACCGTCCGCTCGGTGCCGGTGTCACCCTCGATCTCCGCCGAGAGGTAGCCGCGGTTTGGCTCATACCATTTCACGACATCGCGGCTGACAAGGGCCTCAGCTCCTTCTTCGATCGGCTTGAAGTAGCAGGTGTACCCGGTGCATCGGCCATTGTCGTCTCGTTGGGCCTCAACCCGCTCCAGTCCGCTGCTGTATTCGGGGAACCTGGACATGTCACCCATCAGGTCCCACACCTCGGATGCCGGGGCATCGAGCTCCATGCGAAGGCGATTGCGCAGCGGGACAGACGTGAAGTCCCCCACGGAAGGCACTGTGTCGGCCAAGGTCCTCTCCTCTCGTACCGGCGACACCGATCGCCGCCGATGCATAGATGAGAGCCATCGGGAGACTCGAGTGTGACAAGCCGCCGTGCTCCTCAACCAGACGCGACCCAACTCCAACCAGTGGGCATGTGCACGCGCCGGCCGTCCGGTGGCCTGGGGGAACCTGTGGTGCCGGGGACGGTGTCGGCGCGGACGGCTGCCTCCTCGGTCGTCGGGTTCCTTCACCGGTTTGGACGTCGACCGCTGCCTTCTGACCGCGAATCGTTACCGAACGGTGAACAGCCCGTCCGGTCTGCGTCCGTGGGCTCGGCCGGCTCCGGAGAACCGGGGTGCGATGAGTTCGTCCGGGTGGCACCGTCTCTACCGGCGACACCCGACGAACCAGGAGACCTGGAATGGCCACGATCACCGCCAGCATGTTCATGGCGCTCGACGGCGTCGTCGACCCGGCCGTCGGCAACTGGCACTTCCCCTATTTCAACGACGAGATGGGCAAGGCGGTCGACGGGACGCACGACGCCGACGTCATGCTCTTCGGGCGCGTCACCTACGACAGCTTCGCCGGCGCGTGGCCCGACCGGGAACTGGCGGGGGAGGAAGACGCCGACATGGCCAGGCGGCTCGGCGACATGCGCAAGATCGTGGTCTCGCACCGGCCGCTCGAGTTCACCTGGCGCAACTCCGAGCAGCTCGAGGGTGACCTGGTGGAGACCGTCGGCGCACTCAAGGCCGACCCCTCCATCCGCCGGATCGCCTTGAGTGGCTCGGTCTCGGTGGTGCGGCAGCTGCTCGCCGCCGGCCTGCTCGACGAGCTGCACCTGTTCGTCCATCCCGTGCTCGCAGGTTCGGGGCTGCGGCTCTTCGAGGAGGGTGCGCCGGAGCGCCCGCTCCGCCTGCTGTCGTCGCAGCCGTTCGCCACCGGGGTGATCCATCTGGTGTACGGCCCCGACCCCGACCCGCCGACGGGTGGCTACGAGCAAGCCAAGGAGAGCCTGTCCCAGGAGTGACGGGCGGTGGGCGGGCGCTTCGCGCCGCCCACTGGCTAGACGCCGAGGTATCGCCCTATGGCCTGGACCGCCGTGGGCAGCCACTGGTCGCAGCCGGCGCCTGCGGCCTCGACGGCATAGGGGAGGAACTCCGCGGGCTCGAAGGGGCCGCGGGCCGCCATGTCCAGGAGGCGATCCAGCGCCACGCCCACGGCGTCATCGGAACCACGGGGATCCAAGAGGTCGCAGACGGCGGCCTGCACGCGCGCGGGAACGTCGGTGGCTCCGGGAGGCAGCGCCGGGCCCGGCTCGAGGACGCGATACACCTCGGCCACGTAGAAGTCCCGCTCCGCGGCGGTTGGCTCCCGAGGGCACACCTCGGGGGTTCCGGAGTAACGGAGCAGGCGGTTGGCCGGGCCCATCATGGCGACGTTGGTCACGATCAGGCCCTGGAGCCATGAGGTTGTGATCTCGGGGTCGAACGCCGATCCGCAGAGCGTCGCCGCCACGTCACCCACCTGGTCGGCGGTCACCGGTGTGAGGCCGAGAGCGCTGATGTCTGTGGCGATCTCCTCGGGGGTCGTGCCGAGAAGCTCGCGCAGGTCGGCCGTGGCGCCTTCGACATCCACCGCGGCGGCGCTCGATGTCGTGGTGGCTGCACCGTCGAAGCCGTTCCCGCCGTCGCTGTTGCACCCGGCGATCCCAAGGATCAGGGCGGCCGCGACCGCGGCCATGGGGAACCGTCCCAGTGCGGTCGGACGATGACCTACCCCCACGCGTCCGCCACCCCCATACCTCCTCCGCCGGCGCCGACGTTACCCCGGTACTGCGGGCTGCGCTGTGCGTAGATGGGCAACGACCCGGGGTGGGCGCCGACCCCCGGGCGGGGGATGCCCAGGGGTGGCGCGGGGCGACGGAAGTCGCCACCGGGGCTTCGCACAGCGGCGGTTGAGCGATGCCCCTACAGAGACCGCGCCTACGCCCGGCCCCGTTACAGCACGGGCGGCAGGCGAGTCGAAGTTCGTACGGCTCACCCCTCTACCGGGAGCGCACGGCACTAGCGTCCGCTCAGTGGGCTTGAGTCGCAGCGTTGCCGACAAGGTTGTGCTCGTGACGGGGGCGGCGAGTGGCATGGGGCGGGCCATCGCGGAGGTCTTCGGCGCCGAGGGCGCCAAGGTGGCGGCGACGGATCGCAACGCCGACGATCTCCCCGGCCCGGCCAGGTGGCGCCTCGACGTCACCAGCCAGGACGCGATCACCGACGTCGTGGGCGAGGTCGCGCGCACCCTGGGGCCGATCGACGTCCTGGTCAACTGCGCAGGCGTCAGCGTCCCGGCGCCGATCGATGCCGACGGCTACCGGGACGCGTGGGACCTCACCCTCGCCGTCAACCTGGCCGGATACGTAGCGATGATCAGGACGTGCCTGCCCCACCTCACCCGCGAGCGCGCCGGACGCATCGTGAACATCGCCTCGACCGAGGGCCTGGGCGCCACGCCGTACCTGAGTCCCTACACAGTCAGCAAGCACGGCGTCGTCGGGCTCACGCGCTCGCTTGCCTGCGAGCTCGGCCCGCAGGGGGTCACGGTCAACTGCGTCTGCCCCGGGCCCATCCACACCGGGATGACGGCGCCCATCCCCGATGACGACAAGCAGAGGTTCGCGCGCCGTCGCGTCCCGCTGCGCCGCTACGGCGAGCCCGAAGAGGTCGCGCAGGTGGTCCTCTCGGTCGCGTTGCCGGCATCGTCGTACCTCAACGGTGCGATCATCCCGGTCGACGGTGGCCTGACGGCGAAGTTCGGGTAGAGGGTCAGTCGATGGCCTTGCCGCGTGGCCTCGCCGCCTTCAATCGGCGCGTGACGAACCACGTGACCGGACCTTTCGCCGGGCGGCTCCCGGGCTTCGGCGTCATCGTGCATCGCGGCCGCCGATCACACCGTGAGTACCGCACACCGGTGAACGCATTCGTGGCCGCCGGCGGCTACGTGGTCGCGCTGACCTACGGCACGGACTCCGACTGGATCAAGAACGTGCTCGCCGCCGGCGGCTGTGAGCTGGTGACTCGCGGCCGCACCGTCCGGCTGACGGCGCCGGAGCTGTTCCACGACGAACGGCAACAGAGCGTGCCGCGCCCGGTGCGCCCGATCCTGCGGGCGTTGGGGGTCAGCGACTTCATGCGACTCTCGACCACGGCGTCCTGACGGTGGACCCGGCGGCCCGGCACGCGGCTCGCCCTCAGCTCAGGCTGACGCCGGGGCCGAGCGGTGGGGGGTCGCTACCTGTCGATCGAGCGCTGGTACGCGCGCACGGCCAGCGGCGCGCATACGGCGACGATGCCCACGATCCAGATGATCGAATAGGCCATCGGGTGGGCGATCGACCAGGGGTCGCCCGGGGCCGTCGGCGTGTTGGGGTTCCCGAACTGGACCCGGACGGCGTCGGCCAGCGTGGTCACCGGGTTCCACTCCGCGATCGTGCGCAGCACGCCAGGCATGGTCTCGGTGGGTACGAACGTGCTGGCCACGAACGTGATCGGGAACAGGGCCACGAAGGCGATGCCGGTGACGCCCTCGGGTGTCGCCACCAGGCTGCCCAGCAACACGCCAACCTAGATCATGGCGAACGCGAATCCGATGAGCAGCAGGAAGCCGCCGATGGCGTCGGGGACGCCGTCACGGATCCGCCAGCCGATCGCCAGCCCGCAGATCGACATCAACGCGATCGGCAGCAGCGACTTGATCAGGTTGGCGATGGCGTGCCCACCGAGCACGGCTCCCTTTGCGATCGGCAGCGAACGGAACCTGTCGACCGCCTGGTTCTTCCGGTCGTTGGCCAGCGACAGCGCCACGCCGAAGGCGGTGAAGACGATCGTCTGAGCGAAGATCCCGCCCATCAGGAACTCGCGGTAGTTGCCGCCGCCGGGAACCGCGATGGCGCCGCCGAACACGTAGGCGAACAGCAGCACGAACATGATCGGCTGGATCGTGGCGTCGCTGAGCTGCTCGGGCTGGCGCTTCATGTGGACCAGACCCCGGCGGGCAATGACCCAGGTGTCATGGAGCACCCCCCGGGGCGGGTGGACGCTCTCGCCGGGTGACTCCCCCCGGGCGGTGGGCGACGTGACAGGGATGGCGGATGCGGCCATGGCGCTCACGGCGTCGCCTCCTCGGGCTCGAGCTGGTCATGGGGCATGGAGCCGGTGATCGTGAGGAACACCTCGTCGAGCGTCGGCTGGCGCAGGCTCAGGTCGTCCACGGGGATCCGTGCCTCCGAAAGCGCTTGGGCCGCCTCGACCAGGGCCTCCACCCCCCTGCTGGTCGGGGCGACGATCGACCGGGCGGCGGGATCGACGCGAGGCTCCACGCCCGTGACCGCCGCCAGGATGTCGGTTGCGTCCCCGACGTGCCCCGGCTCGACCACCACCGCGTGGACGTGGTCGCCGCCGACCTCGCGCTTGAGCTTGCGGGCGTCGCCGCGGGCGATGATGCGGCCGCGATCGATCACGATGATGTCGTCGGCCAGCCGCTCGGCTTCCTCCAGGTATTGCGTGGTGAGCAGCAGGGTGGCGCCGTGGTCGACCAGGGTGTCGAGCACGGACCACAGCTCGGTGCGGGCCCGCGGATCGAGTCCGGTCGTGGGCTCGTCGAGGAACAGGACCTCGGGCCGGGCCACCAGGGTTGCCGCCAGGTCCAGCCGCCGCCGCATGCCGCCCGAGTAGCCGGAGGTGACGCGGTCCGCGGCGTCGACGAGCGAGAACTCGGCCAAGAGCTCGGTGGCTCGCGCCGCCGCCTCCTTGCGGCTGAGCTGATGCAGCTCGCCCAGCATGATCAGGTTCTCCCGGCCGGTCAGCAACGGATCAACGGTGGCGTCCTGGGCCGCCAGCCCGATCCGCCGCCGGACCTCGGTCCCCTGCGTACGGACGTCGAACCCCGCCACCGTGGCTTCGCCCTGGTCGGCATCGGCCAGGGTGGTGAGGATGCGCACCGCAGTGGTCTTGCCGGCGCCGTTGGGCCCGAGGACCGCGGTGACCGTGCCGGTCGGGATCTCCAGGTCGACCCCGTCGAGCGCCACGGTCGACCCGTAGCGCTTGATCAGGCCGCGCGCCTCCACGGCGTAGCTGTCCGGCATTGGTGCTCCAGGGGGTGGCGGGCGTTTCTTGGACGGTAATTGCTGAAGTTGACTTGAAGTCAACGTCTTGGTGGCGTGGCGTTGGTCACCCGCATGATTGCGGCGGGCCCTGCTCGGCAGACTGACCGGAGTGCGACACGCTAGCGACCCGCTCCCTGCCGACCGTCCGGCATTTCTCTACGACGGAGACTGCGCGTTCTGCACGTCGTGCGCCCGGTTCATCGAACGGCACATCCCGACGTCGGTGGCCGTGACCCCCTGGCAGTTCGCCGACCTCGATGCCCTGGGTGTCTCGCAGGACGACGCCGAGGCCGCCGTGCAATGGATCGATCCCCGGCTCGACGGGCGGGTCCGCGCCGCGGGGCCCGCCGCCGTCGCCCGGCTGCTGGTCGCCGCCGGATCGTACTGGCGCACTATCGGCTGGCTGCTCGACCGTCGCCCCGTTCGCTGGATCGCCGGTCCCACGTACCGGTTGATCGCACGCAACCGCCACCGCCTGCCGGGTGGCACCGCCGCGTGCCGGCTCCCGCAGGCCGAGCGGGACCGCGTCGGTGCCCGCTGATCGCCACCGGTCTGGCGGCCAACGGCGCTGGTCACGGGGGCGACGGCGGCCGGCCGACGGGCGCCACCGGCCCACCCAGGTAACTCCCAGGATTTCCCGCGTACGTGTCGAAGCTGCTTCAATCGTGTGTTGGGCGTCCGGAAACCCCCGCTGGGTGCAATACTCGGTGTCCGGCCCCGGTGCCGCCGCTCATGGAAACGACTTCCGCCGCCGCCGCTTCCACGCCATGCACCTCCTCGGAGGCCCCGTCCTCAGAGGATTGCGTGAGCCATGTGCACACCGCCCCGCCGTTCACGCCGTGCTCGGTGCTGCTGCGCCGCCGCCGCCTCCTGATTGTCCTCGCCGCGCTGCTAGTGGCCCTGGCCACGGCCGCCGCCCTCGGCAACGGACAGGCGCTGCTGACGTGGGACGAGCCCATCCAGAGGGGGGTGGAGGCGAACCGGACCTCGGCGCTGAACGACGTGTTCCTGGCGGTGTCGCGCCTCGGGTCGACCGTCTTCGTGCTCATGGCCGGCACGTTGGGGGCGATCCTGACCTGGCGCCGCTGCCGAGCCGTGGCCACGGCGCTCCTCGTCGCCACCTTCGCCCGGCCAGCGATCGAGTTCATCGTCAAGGGACTGGTCGGTCGCGACCGGCCCGACTTCGACCGGCTGGTGGCCGGCACCGGATACTCGTTCCCCAGCGGCCACGTCATGGCGGCCATCGCGCTGTGGGGGCTGTTGCCCGTCGTGGTGGCCCTCTACACGCGCCGCCGCGCCATCTGGTGGGCGTCGGTGGCGGTGTCGGCGACGCTGATCGCCGGGATCGCCGCCAGTCGCGTCTACCTCGGCGTCCACTGGTTCTCCGACGTGACCGCCGGCCTGGTGGTGGGGACGTTCTTCCTGCTCGGGGTCGACACGGTGCTGGTCCGTGCCCACCGTCGCTACCCGTGCCGGATGTTGGCCGAGCAGGCCGAGCAGGCCGAGCGGGAACGAGCAGAACGGGCCCGTGTGGCGCCGGCGGTGGAACGGCGGGCCAGGGTGCCGGTCGGCTCTGCCGGCTAGGACCGCGCCTACGGGGTCGCTTCGGCAGCGGCCACGGTGGCCGCGAGCGGCAGGTGATCGGAGATGCTCGCGAAAGGGGCGAAGTCCGGGTCGCCGTGGCGAGGCACGGACGCGGCCACCGGGTCGAGCCCCTCGCTGACCAGCACGTAGTCGAGGCGCTGCGTCGGCGCTTTCGGCGTCCCTGGCACCCAACCCCGCCAGTTCGTGGGCCCGGGATCGTCGCCCCGGACGGCCGACCAGACGTCACGCAGGCCGGCGGCACGGAGACGCACGTGCAGGTCTGCCCCCGGACGATCGTTGAAGTCGCCGGCGACCACCGCCTGCCGGCCCCGCTCGGCGATCCGACGGAGGATCGCCTCCGCCTGTAGCGCGCGGACGGCAGCGGCGTCACCGCCAGAGCTGAGGTGCACGTTGATCAGCGTGACGTTCAGGCCCCGACCGGCCTCGGCGTCGAGGCGCACGGTGCCGACCTGGAGGATGCGACGCCGCCAACTCCAAGGCATCCGTCGATGCGTGATGGCGTGGGTCCGCGCCGGGGTGGGCCGCGTCACGCCGATCACCGCCATGCCCTCGGGCCATGTCCGGATGGGCCAGTGCTTGAAGCCCCAGTGCCAGGTCCTGGCCCCGAGCGACCGGGCGATGGCCCGGGCCTGGCCGGCCTGCACCTCCTGGAGCACTACGACATCGGCCGCCATCGCCTCGACGTGGTTGACCACGGCGCGGACGTCGACGCCCTTGCTTCCCTTGAGGTTCCAGCTGATCACGTTCACGTCGTGGCACGCCCTAGTGGGAACCGACCCTGACCCGGGCGGCGGCGATCGTAGAGCCCGAGGAGCTGAGGGAATCGCGACGTTGCGCCGTGACGAAGGGCACATACGTGCTGCGTCAGGTGAAGCGGAACCGGGCCGTGACCGGCGGCATCGTCACATCGTCGGGTGGCAGGAGGGCACGGACATGTCCAGCCTCGGCAGGCGGGCACTGCGATGCATGGCACCGGTTGCGGTCGTCGCTGCGATTGGCCTCGCCGGTTGCAGCGACGGAGACCAGCAAACCACCAGGACCGCTGCGCCGAGGTCCGCGAGCAGCGATTCCGACTCTCCCCCCGCCCACTGCCGCTGGATCTCGCGATTCGGTGTTCACCTGGAGGTGGAGGCCGCCGAGATCGCCCGGTGCCGACGGTCGGAGAACCCACCATATGCAAGAGGAGACTGACATGAGCACAACCACACTCCAGGCCCTCGCGTGGCCGATGCTGCGGCAAGGCCGGCCGAACGACCAGGTCCGGACTGCGCAGTACCTGCTTCGGCAGCGCGGTCACCAGATCGTCGCCGACAACATCTTCGGGCCGATGACCGACGCGGCGGTGCGGGCGTTCCAGTCGGCGGCCAATTTGACCGTCGACGGGATCATCGGCCCGAGGACATGGTCGGCGCTGATCGTCACGGTCCGCCGCGGAAGTCGCGGCGACGCCGTGCGGGGCGTGCAGGTGCAGGGATCCATCCGCCACGAGCCGAACCCTCCGGCGGTCGACGGGATCTTCGGACCGGCCACGGAGAGCTACGTCCGGCAGTTCCAGCAGCTGCTCGGGATGCGATTCCCGGCCAATCACGTGGCCGTCGACGGCATCGTCGGCCCTGTCACGTGGCACGGGTTCGTCGCCGGCATCGCCGAACTCGATTGAGGACCGCCGCGTCAGGCGCCTAGTCCGTCAGGCGGCCGGGCTCCACAGTCTTTGAAGCAAATGCGGTGCTATGGCCCCGAGGATCTTCAAAGACGAGGGCGGCCGCCGGCCACCAGCAGCTCGGCGATCTGGACGGCGTTGAGCGCCGCGCCCTTGCGCAGGTTGTCGTTCGACACGAACAGTGCGAGCCCGTGCTCGACGGTCGGGTCGCGACGGACCCGGCCCACGTAGCAGGGGTCGGTCCCGGCCGCCGTCAAGGGCGTCGGCACGTCCACCACCGCCACGCCGGGAGCGTCGGCCAGCAGCTCCAGCGCCCGTTCCGGGCTGAGCGGCCGCTCGAACGCGGCATTGATCGACAGGGAGTGCCCGGTGAACACCGGCACCCGCACGCACGTCCCGGACACGGGGAGGTCGGGGATGCCGAGGATCTTGCGGCTCTCGTGGCGGAGCTTCTGCTCCTCGTCGGTCTCGCCGCTCCCGTCGTCCACGATCGTCCCGGCCAGGGGAAGGACGTTGAAGGCGATCGGCGCCGCGAACTCCACCGGGGCGGGCATGTCGACGGCGGCCCCGTCGAAGGCCAATGCTGCGGCGCGGTCGGCCGTCTTGCGGACCTGTTCGTCGAGCTCGGCGGTGCCGGCGAGCCCCGCCCCCGAGGCGGCCTGGTAGCTGCTCACCACGAGCCGCCGCAGCTCGGCCTCGCGGTGAAGCGGCGCCAGCACAGGCATGAACGCCATGGTGGTGCAATTGGGGTTGGCCACGATGCCCCGGGGTATGCGGTCGAGCGCCTCGGGGTTGACCTCGGATACCACCAGGGGGACGTCCGGGTCCATGCGCCACGCCGAGGAGTTGTCGATCACGGTCGCACCGGCCGCCGCGACGCGCGGCGCGAGCGCCTTCGATGTCCACTTCCCGGCCGAGAACAGCGCGATGTCGAGTCCCGACCAGTCGGCGGTGTCCGCGTCCTCGACGAGGACCTCGTCGTCCCACCAGGGAAGCGTCCGACCGGCGGACCGTGACGAGGCGAAGTACCTGATCTCCCCCACCGGGAAGGCGCGCTCCGCCAGCACCGAACGCATCACGCCGCCGACCTGTCCCGTGGCGCCGACGACGCCGACACGCACCTGTGAACCCATGCCGGAAGGCTACGGGCCCGCAGATCGACCGCCCAACCGGGTTCGGGGTGCTCAGCCCGCGAGGGCGAATGCCGCGTGCAGGCTCTGCACCGCCTGCTCGACCTGGTCTTCCCGGACGACACACGAGGTGCGAATGGCCGACGTCGAGATCATCTCGATGTTGATGCCGTTGGCGGCCAGCACCTCGAACATGGTGGCGGCCACGCCCGGGTTCGACTTCATGCCGGCGCCCACGATGCTCACCCGGGCGATGTCGCGGTCGGACGACACCCCCGTGGCGCCGATGTCGACGGCCAGGCGCCGGCAGACCTCGGTCCCGGTTGTCAGGTGGTCCTTGGGGACCGTGAACGAGATGTCGGTCACGCCGTGGTCGGAAACGTTCTGCACGATCATGTCGACGTTGACGCCGACGTCGGCCAGCTCGCGGAACAGGCGGGCGGCGATGCCGGGCTTGTCCGGCACCCCCGACACGGTGACCTTGGCCTCGCTCACGTCGTGGGTGACGGCGGAGACGATCGCCTGCTCCATCGACGGGTCCTCCTC
>Ga0081538_10001140_pt1 | contig 28062 bp, 29 predicted proteins | sample TabmetS5T2R1_FD_71022 | JGI IMG/M metagenome (GOLD analysis project Ga0081538, IMG submission 71022) | Tabebuia heterophylla rhizosphere microbial communities from the University of Puerto Rico - S5T2R1 | ecosystem: Host-associated > Plants > Roots > Rhizosphere ...
AGTGGCGCTGGGGACCAAGAGCTTCATTTCCCGCGACCGTGGGGACTTCGACGGCGCGCTGCACCTGCTCAGGCAAGCGCAGGACCTGACCGCAGACCAGCCGACGATTCGCTCGTGGGCGACCGCGCTTGAGGCCATAACCCACAGCTGGGCGCACCAGCCCAACCAGAGCCTTGCCGCCATGGAGCAAGCCGAGGCGTTGTTGGACCAAGCACGAGCGGATGACCGACCGACCTGGTTCGACTACTACGACCCTGCGCGGCTGGCCGGCTTCCAAGGTCTGATGCGGATCCGGCTTGGCGACCCCGAGACCGCGCAGACCCTCCTTGATGCGGCCATCAAGACGCTTCCGTCCCAGGCCGCCAAGCAGCGCGCCTGCTACCTGGCCGACAAGGCGACGGTCTACGCCAATGCTGGCGAGGTAGAAGCGGCCTGCCAGCTCGGCAGTCAGGCGCTTGGCCTCCTTGATGAGGTGGAGTACGCCACCGGCGTCCAGCGGGTCCGTGCCCTTCACAGCAAACTCCGGCCCCACTGGAACCATCCCGCCGTCGCGGAGCTGACTGAGCAGCTGCTGCTGGTGTCGTAGCATCCCAGCCATGACCGCTGAGGAGCCCAAGCAGGAACCGCCGATCCTGGTCAGCGGTGAGCGGGTTGGCCTTGGCCCGCTGCGCCGCGACCTCATCCCGACCTATGCCCGCTGGCAGACCGACCTTGAAGTGCTGCGCGGCGTGGGGCTCCGGGGCCAGATCCCAAGGATTGAGACCACCCAGGCCTGGTACGAGCAGGCCACCAGGCCGGAGTCCACCGACGTGCACTTCACCATCTATGACCTTGACGACCTGGCGCCCGTGGGCACCGCGCTGCTGGTCCGGGTCGACCAGCACGCCGGCACGGCCGAGTTTGGCATCACCATCGGCGAGCGGCGCAGCCAAGGGCTCGGCACTGAGGCCACCAGGCTGGTGCTTGACTGGGCGTTCACGGTGATGGGCCTGCATAACATCCTGCTGGTGACCTTCTCCTGGAACCTGCCTGCCATCCGGGCCTACACCAAGGCGGGGTTTCGGGAGATCGGCCGGCGGCGAGGGGCGGTGGTGACGCTGGGTCGGCGCTACGACCAGGTGCTCATGGACGCCATCGCCGAGGAGTTCACCGACTCGGTCTTGGCCAGGCAAGCTCCACCGCAAGGCGACCCGCCTGGTGAGCCCTAATTGGCGATGAGATGGTCGTAAGAACTTTCTCTACATCCTCAAGGCGACCCGCCTGGTGAGCCCTAATTGGCGATGAGATGGTCGTAAGAACTTTCTCTACATCCTCAAGGCCGGCCAGCGGGCGGCCGCCTGCGGCGGCCGTCCTCGGCCGGCAGCGTCGCCAGGTTCCCATTGACCGGCGCCACCCACAGTCGTACGGTTGGCGGCCGGGACATTCGGCGTAAGGGGGGGTGGTGCCCATGAGGGTCGCTGATCCTAATCGGCCTAATCGTCTTGTTCATCGACTTAGGCAGCGCTGCGCGGCATTATCCTAGGCCCGTCCCGACGATCAGATTGAGCCCGGCTGAGAAACGCCGACGGGCGCAGTGCTGCACCGGTTAAATCCTGTAACCAGGGAGGAGATCATCATGAGAAGGTCGTTGTGGCTCACGCTGCTCGGGGTCGTCGCGTCGCTGGCGCTTGCCGGGAGCGCCCTCGCCGAGCATGCACCCGGCGGCACGACGGCGGTCCTGCTCGCGCGCGGGACGCTGGCGGAAGAGGTGAAGGTCAACGTCGGCGACATCAAGATCCAGACGAAGGACGCCGTCGACGTGGCCACACTAGAGGTCACGTTCGCTAGGGGAGGCGGGTCAGCCGGCTGGCACATCCACCCGGGCCCCGTCTTCGTGGTGATCAAGTCGGGCGAGATCTCGGTCTGGAACGAGGACTGCGAGAAGACAGTCTACGGGGTCGGCGAGACGTTCTTCGAGATGGGCCCCGAGGCATCGATGCTCGTCAAGAATGAGGACCCGGACACCGACGCCGTCGTGGTCGGCACCTTCATCGTGCCGGTGGGCGCGGCGCCCCTGACGATCACGACCGAACACCTCTGCGGCATCGAGGAGTAGGTCCTCGCTGCGGCACTAGCGAGACCGGCACCCGCCCAATGGGGGGCGCCGGTCTGACCGTCGCGCTCGTCTCACCCGGTCGGGCCTGCTGCGTGCGTTCGCCGCGGCATGTTTCTGCGGCGCCGGAGTTCCCACATTCATTCAACCGCTGAAGGCCTGGCAGGAAAGGCCGACGTAACGAGGGTTGAGCCAGAGGAGGTAGACGACTCGGACGACGACCCAACGGGGTGAGCCGCCCAGTTGGACCAGCACCTGAGACCTTTCAATCGGCTCCAGCGGTGCTGCGATCGGCCGGCCCACGTCCGGGTCGTGCCAGGTCCCCACCGGATCAGCGTATCGAACATGAGTTCGAGAATGGATCGGGAACGCTGCGTAGTCCGACGGAGCCGTTCGGAGTCTGGGTGGGCCGCGCTGGGGCCGCAACTCGGCGGAACCTGGGGGACAGCAGAGGACAGCAGGGGATAACGAACCTCGAGGTCAGCGGCCGTTCAGAGCACTTGGCCTGGGACGCGAAACTGCTGGAGTGAGCTTTCACACGGCAGAGGCCACAAGTATGTGAGAGGACAGCGGCCGCCGATTCGGCGGCCGCCGCCCGTATCCATCCTCGGCCGTTCGTGGCCAATGGTTAGCCTGCAAGCGCGGCACAGAATGCTGCCACGTCTCCTGAGCGTCCGACATCGGGCACGATGCGGTACTCCGCCCCCGGATGTGCGGCGAAGTCTAGACGGCCGGCCGAGAGGAACACGGTCCCGTCCGGAAGCGGGACCCTCGCGACGATGCCGCTGGCATACACGTGAGTGACCTCGCCGTCCTCGAAGAGGACCCGAATATTGAAGGTATAGGGCAGACCTGTGAGCGTCTGGCCGTTCGCGGTGAACACGTCCTGCTCAACCAGGTGAACCTGGATCCTTGTTACCGCCCCGCTCTGGTCATAGAACGTCGTCTCCGTCCCGACGACGGTGGCGGTGATGGTGACAGGAAAGGCACAAATATCGGTGACCACAAAAGTGTCGGTTTGGTCAATCGGTACTCTTGTTGGCTCGACAGCCGCTGCCGGATGCGCGAGGACCCCCGTGGCGCTCAGCGCAAGCAAACTGAGCAGAACTAGGAGTCGAAACCTTCGCATCATCCTGCTCCTTCCTTCGTCGGTTCCCTTTCCTGGCACGGGCTGCACCAGGCCAGACCACCTCGGATCGAGAGCTTCTCGGGTAGCCCTTGACGCTCAGCGCCTGACCGCTACGGGCTTGGCGGTGCCCTCGGCCGAACGGCGCACAGCTCAGGCTGTCGCAGCACCCGACGGGGATCTCGCATCGCCTGCCCCCCCCGCAGGACCGCTTGCCACCCGGCAAGATCGACCTGCAGCAGACGACTGTAATGAAGCAGCAGCCTTTGGGAAAGACCGAGCAATTGTAGTCAGTCGGCCACAGATAGTGCTGGCCGAGGACTCAGAGGCGCTTGACCAGCATGGAGCGCCTGGATGAGATGACGAGCAGACGGTTATCCATCTCATCCGCCGAGGCCGACCCGTACATATGCGGAGAACTAGACCGACTTTGCTGGCTAGTTGCTGTGCCGTGAGCAAAGCTGCTGGAAGCTGGGAACGGCGGAGCGCCTGGTCGCCCGCAAACCACCCAAGGACACCAGGGCACCACAGCCCACCGGGTCCTGAGGCATGGCCGCCTCGGCCCGATCCCGACCGCATCGGGAGCCGGCAGGCATCGGTGAGCCTGAGTGGTCACGGTCCGTCTCTGGTCCGTGGACCCGGCGTAACAAGGGACAACCGCGGATCATCCCGGACACTGATCCAGCAGCTCATGGGCCGTCTTGCCAGCTCGGCAGGCGGGCGGTCTGTCGCTTACAACGACGAGGTCAAGGGTCCGCGGTGTTGGCTCCGTAACGCGCAATGCTGCCGCTTGTCCCCACGTACGGGATCGGCTCATGCTAAGCAGTTGTCCAGTATCTACTGTTCGGAGGGCTTGGTATGCTTCGGAGTCACATGCGGCGGGCCGTGATTATCGTGAGCGTCGCGCTGCTGGCCGTGGCCATCGGCGGGCTGACTACCGCAGTGCAGGCCCACGGCCGCCGGGCACACGCCACGCTGCGGGACGCCGCCGGCCACGAAGTTGGGCGCGTGAAGTTCCTGCGACAGGGCAGCAAGGTGCTCGTGCGTGCCTGGGTGGCCGGCCAGCCGCCCGGCTTCCATGGCTTTCACATCCACGCCAACGACGACCCAGCCAACGGTACGGGCTGCATCGCCGACCCGACCCAGGACCCCTCCACCTGGTTTGCCTCGGCCGACGGTCACCTGAAGGCGACCGGGCAGAACCACCCGGACCACCTCGGTGACATGCCGGTCCTGCTGGTCGGCCGGGACGGACGGGCCGAGGCGAGTTTCAGCGACGACCGGCTCCGCCTTAGCCGGCTGGCCGGTCGGGCGGTGATCGTGCACGCCCTGCCTGACAACTACGACAACATTCCGCTCGGCGCCGCACCGGACCAGTACACGGCCAACAGTTCGGCCGCACGTGAGAAGACGCTCGCCACCGGCAATGCTGGCGATCGGCTCGCCTGCGGGGTGATCAGGCGAGGTTGAGCGCTAAGAGCATCTGCGACTGGCCAGGGTGGCGGCCGCGGCCAGACCTACGGGATGCTTGAACCTTGGCGTGGGCGAACGGGCGGCCATACGTACGGAGCCCAGCCGTGTAGTTCATGACAGCGAGCAGGGTGGTTCTGCCCGCACACGTCCGGCCTTCTGATGAGGCGCCGACGGCAGCAGCGACAGCAGCATGGGTGAATCGCGGCGGCGCCGCGAGCTGCTGCGGCGGAGGCCGCAGCTCAACGACGCCTATGAACGGCGGTGAACTGCGAACAAGTTCAAGCTCGGGGCCCGCGGACGCCCCGCCGTGTGACGTTGGCAGCCCCGACCCCGGGGCGGTGGACTACGAGGGTGGAGAACTCCAGCTGGTGAGCCAGCTCCGGCCATTCCGGTGTTCCAGCGAAGCTGCGTGCTCTCAGCGTCGGGGTTCTGCCCGCGATGCCCTTCAGCCTCTCCGTTGAATGATGGCGCTCATCTGCTCAGCGTCGAATGCCTTCATGGTCTTGGTCCGGACGTTGCCGCCGGCGCCAATCTGCAGCAGCACGGCGGTGGCGGTCTCGTCGTCGGGGAAGTCGACCACCCCGACCAGGTCGTACTCACCAAGCGTCCAGAGCATCTGGCGGAGCTGGCCGCCGCTCTTCTCGATGAGGCCGCGGGCGTCCTCGGCCCGTTGGACGGTGTCGCGGTAGTTCTTGATGCCTTGGTCGGTCCAGTTGATGAGGGCGACGTAGGTAGGCATGGAGCGGCTCCTCTCCTTCTCGGAAGGAACTCGCCGAAGCTAGCGTCCTGCCTTCGCTGGCCGGAATGGCCCGCCAAGTCAACGTCTGCTGGCGCGAGCGGTCAAGGATGAACACGATGGTACGGAGGCGGGCTGACTGCCAAGTTGACTGCCAACCACTCGTACTAGCGTTGTTCAGTTTGGACCGCGGCGGACGGCTGCGAGTCGCTGACCTGCTGATATGGACAGCGGTGGACCGGTCTGGACGGGCGGGAAAGAGTTATGAGTCCGCTGCTCTGACCGACTGAGCTACGGGCCCTGAGCTGTGGTTCTGGTCTTCGGTAGCCCCTTCCTGACTGCCAAACAGGCCCTCGAAGGCGCGAACCGCCTCCTGCTGTATGGTAGCCGTGACGTGGGAGTATAGATCCAAGGGTGATGCCGATCTGGCTGTGGCCGAGCAGCTCGCTCACGATCTTGGAGTGGATGCCGAGGTCAAGCGGCAGCGTGGCGGCGCTGTCGCGCAGGTCGTGGAAGCGTATGCGCGGAAGCCCGGCCCGCTCCAGCAGCGGATAGAAGCTCCGCTGCAGGAAGTTCGAGGAGTGCAGGGGCCGCCCCATGGTGTTGGGGAAGACGAGCCCCTGCTCATCCCAGGCGAGACCGAGCTGGCGACGCTCCTCGCGCTGGTTGGCGAGATGGTGCCTGAGCGCCTCTACCGCCACGCGCGCCAACAGGACCTGGCGGCGCGAGGATCTGGTCTTCAACCGCCTGACCAGGTGTAGCGCGCCGGCGTCGAGGTCGACGTCGGCCCACCGGAGTCCGAACAGCTCGACTTCGGGCATCCCGGTGGTGAGCCCGAGGATGTACAGCGCTTCCAGCCGATCGCCCTTGACCGCCTCCAGGAAGCGCCTCGCCTGCTCTGGGGTGAGCGTCACGAAGTCGTGGTGGGCCCCTGCGCGGCGGGGTGACCAGCTCGGCTACGTTGTGGGCGACAAGGTTCCAACGCATCGCGTCGCGCAGGGCGTGGTGCAGCGGGACTACAAGGGCACCACAGCCGTAGACCCCTAGGTCACCGACTCCATCGAGGTCAGCAACGCACGCTCGCGGCTTGTCCGATAGGCCTCGCTGCCCCCCTCCTCGTCCTCGAACGCGAAGCGGATGTCGAATGGCTTGTTCGTGATGAACAACGCCACGCAGTCGGCCTCTTCGGTCGCCCCGTGATACATCTTCATGCCTTCAGGGAGCCAGACGAACGTGCCGGCGGGGAAGTCACCCTTGTGGGTGCGCAGCGTGCCGCTGAGCACGTAGATCCCGTGCGCGCAGTTGTGCGAGTGCCACGGGTTGATGAAGCCGGCCTTGTACTTGATCAGCAGGCACATCATGCCGGTGTCGGGGTCGGAGGTGAACGCCTTGACCGGGATGCCCTTGCCGAGCTGCTCGACAAACAGCTCGCCCCACTCCATCGCGTTGCTGTCGTAGACCTCGAACCCGTCGTCGGCGTGATCGCTCATCGGTCCCACCTCCTCATTCCGACGTCGAGTCGCATTCTGCATGGACTTCGGAGCCTACAAGCCACGCTATGGCCGGTCTATTTCGCCCGGCATCGCAACGATCTCTGGCTCGGCTGCGAGCCCCGACCTGCCCGGCCCGGGCATCCCGCCAGAGCCACCCCTGTCCTTATAGGTCGAAATGGGGCACTGACTGGTAGGCGTTGAAGTGGTGACTGGGGCGGAGTACCTACGTGATATCTGAATGGTGGCCGGCGATCACCGCAGGAGATACCAGAGGACCCGGCTGCCGTCGGCCTGCCGACGCATCCCCCAGCGCCGGGCGCGCCGCCGGACCACCTCCAGACCCGAACCTGGGTCGCCCTGATGGCCGGCGTACGGCACGGCCCGGGAGAACGCGCCGCTGTGGAAGGCCAGCAGCAGCCCGGCCGCGCGCAGCTCCAGCCGCAGCTCGATCAGGTCGCTGGCGGTGGGCTGGTCGAGGGCGGCCTCAGTGACCACCGCAGCGGCCAGCGACTGGGCGGCCTCGGTGAGCTCCTCCAGCTGCCAACGCTGGCACACCTCGCCCACGAACCACTGCGCGGTGCTGACCGCCTGGAGCGTCGGGACAAGGCGCCGCCGCTCCCGCAGCAGCGGCGGGCGCGAACGCGCTTGGGCGACCGCCTGGTCGAGGGTGTCGCAGATCGGGAGGACGCGTGCCATGCCCTGCCGCCGCAGGACCTCGGCGACCGCCGGCCGGGCGCCGCACAGCAGCACGCTGCTGTCAGGCCAGCGACTACGGGGGCGGTGCGCGACGGCGGCAAACACGCTGGCGCACACCGGGTCGATCCTCGCCACGTTCGACAGGTCGCAGATGACCGCGTCGGGCTGCTCGGCCAGGCCCTTCAGCAGGGCACGCTGGACCCGGGGTGCCGCGACGATGTCGAGGTCGCCGGTCAGCTTCAGGACGAGGCAGCCATCACGGGGGGATTGCTGGATATGCACGGCATGCCTTCCCAATGGGCGGGATGCCTTGAGGGAGGTCATCGTGGTATGGATCGTCCGGTTCAGCAATGTCGGCGCGGATCAGTTCACCAACTGTTCACTCGCGCCACGACTGGTCGAGGGTTCGCCTGCGGTACCGCCTCAAGCAGGTCGGTGTGGCTTGCCAACCAGGCAACTGGCCGCGCTGGACGGCGCTGCGGTCGCCAAGTTGGCGACGGTCGCCGCCACGCCGGCGCCTGGATCGTCCTTGCCGGCCGTGCCACTTGCGTGCCCACCCGACGAGCCGGTTGTGTAGTTTGTTGGAGCGTTCGAGGTGCCCGCTCCGACGTTGTCCCTGCCTAGCCAGCCTGCCTGTCGGGCTCGTTGGCTTCTGCGGGATTCCTGACGTCCGGTTGTGATTTCTGCGCGTTTGTCGGGTAGAGTGCGCGGTCGCTTGGATTCCTGAACTCGCAGCCACGTCCAGCAGGTGTTCCAGCAGCTTGGCCTCACCGCAGAGGACCTGCGCGTGGACCGGCTGCTCGAAGAGGTCCACGCCAGCGGCGGCGATCCGGTCAAGCTCACCGAGTTCTTCGGCATCACCGAACCGACCGCGATCCGCTACTGCCTCGAACTCGGCCCACTCGACCGCCAGGCCGACCACGGCGATATCAGGTGAGAAGCGATGATCCGAGACAGCTGGAGCCGAATCCGCGCCGGCGGCCCCCCTACCATCGCTGGCCTCGCACTGTTGCTGCTCGCCAGCATCGGCAATGTGCTGGGGCTCGCCGGCTACCGCTTCCCCGTGGAAGCCAGCCGGGCATCGCGGGTTGCGCTGGCGCTGATCGCGCTGGTGCTCGTGGTGGCCGCCGCCGGACGGCTGGCCAGCCGCCAATCGACCGCCAACCGCCCAGATCAGGCCACGGTTGACCGCTGGTTCCCGCTGCTGCTCGGCTTGGGGCTGTCGTGTGTCACCGTGGGGTTGCTGCTCAGTCCTCGATGAGCCCAAGCATGCTCGGGTCATCGGACAACAGGCCCGGTTGTCAGCCTTGTCCTGCCGGCCGGCCGATCCGGTCCCGGGTCGCGGAGGAGCGGAGCGCCGGAGGTCTCCGACGGGCCCCGCGGACCTGCGCTGAGCGTGACAGCGGAGCACTCCTCACGAGCGGTTCTACGGCCGCCACCTGCAGGAGCGACGGTCGCTGATTGCCCGTCATAGGGGACGTGCGGGACCTTTCGGTGGGGAACTCGTTCTGCGACAATCGCGCGCATCGGGTTCAGCGGCGTCAACGGAGGGGGGCCGACATGGACCGGGAGGGGCAGATCACCACCACCGACGGGCGGGCACTCACGGAGCAGTTGGGTCGCGTTGGGCTGTGGACCAGGCAGCTGGACGTCCAACCCGCCAAGCAGGTCCGGGAAGCGATCGCCGAGCTGGAAGAGTTGGGCTGGGGCTCGCTGTGGTTCTGGGAGGTCTTCGGGCGGGAGGCCCTGACCAGCGGCGCGCTGCTGCTGGGCGCCACCCAGCGGATGGTGATCGCCAGCGGCATCGCCAACATCTGGGCGCGTGACCCGGTCGCGATGGCGGCCGCGGGTCGGACCCTGACGGAGGCCTACCCGGGCCGGTTCGTGCTCGGCATCGGCGTCAGCCACGGCCCGATCGTCGACGCCCGCGGCCACCGCTACCAGCAACCACTGAAGAAGATGGTCGAGTACCTGGACGCCATGGACGCCGCCCCCTGGCAGGGGCCACCGCTGCCGGCGGAGCCGCCACGGGTGCTGGCCGCCCTCGGCCCCCGCATGCTGGAACTGGCCGCGGAACGATCCGCCGGCGCCTTGCTCTACAACGGGACGCCGGAGGCCACCGCCACCGCTCGGTCGGTGCTCGGTGCTGGGCCGCTGCTGGCGGCCGAGCAGGCGGTCCTGCTGGAGGAAGACCCAGCGGAGGCGCGCCGGATCGCCCGCGAGTTCCTGGCCCTCTACCTGACCCTGCCCAACTACCTGCGGGCCTGGGACCGGGCCGGGCTCGGGCCCGAGGAGCAGGCGGAGGGGGGCAGCGACCGGCTGGTGGATGCGGTGGTCGCCTGGGGCGGCCCGGAAGCGATCGCCGAGCGGGTCCGCGCCCACTTGGACGCCGGCGCCGACCACGTCTGCGTGCAGGCCCTTGACCCCGACCCCAACGGCCTGCCCATGGCCAGCTGGCGGACGCTCACCCCAGCGCTGCTGGAGCGCTGAAGAGCCAACAGAACACTGGAGCGCCGACAGGCGTTCGCGCCCAGACGGGGCTGAGCTACGGGCCCGGCTCGTTCTCCCCTACGCTACCAGCGGCCCCGGTGGACGACCGAGTCGAACGGGCGCCGCGCCGGGCGCGAGATCGGCGCCAGCGGCCGGTCGGCCGGGTAGCCGAGCGCGAGCAGCCACGCGCAGAACCGGTCCTCGGGAAGGCCGAGGAGGCGCTGCGCGAGCTCCTGGTCCCGGACGGACGCGTGGCCGCTGCCGATGCCCAGGTCGGCCGCTGCCAGCATGATGCTCATGGTCGCCTGGCCGAGGTCGTAGTGGATCGACGCACGCTCGTGCTCGTTCTCGGACCGCGGTGCCACCAGGCAGACGGTGGCGGCCGAGGTGGCGACGTGGCCGGCATACCGCCAGACCTTGGACAGCGCCTGGAGCTGCTCCCGGTCGGTGCAGACCACGAAGTCCCAGCGCTGCTGGTTCGAGGACGACGGCGTCCGCCACGCGGCCTGAAGGACCCGGTCCAGGTCCTCGCCGGCGATCGGGCGGTCGGCGAAGGCGCGCACGTTGCGCCTGGAGCGGATCGCGTCCCAGGTCTCCATGTCGGCCTCGGCGGTGGGCTAGGGGGTGCGGCGCGGGGTGGCGTGGTACAGCGTCCGGGTGCCGGACGGGAACTCCTCGCGCTCGACCACGTCGAAGCGGGCCTCCAGCAGGCGCTCGAAGACCTCGCGCCGGTAGTCGCCGTGCATCCCGGCCGGCTTGTTGGCCAGCAGCCGGTCCGCCATCGGGTCGGTCGGGTCGACGAACTCGACCACCAGCCGCGCGCCCAGGCTGTGCAGCCAGTCGACCAGCTCGGCCAGGGGCACGTTGCCGGTGATGGCGAGGTGGTGCAGCAGCGCCAGGGCGAGCACCGCGTCCGGGCGGGCGCGGTCGAAGAACCCGGCGCGCTCCCTCCCCCGCCAGCCGAGGCCCGGCGACGGGTCGGAGAGGTCCAGGTAGGCGGGCAGGATCTGGCTGTTGCCCTCCTGCCTGAGCGCCCGGTACAGCCCGTCGAGGCACAGGTCGTCACCGTCGGCGCAGACCACGTAGTCGGCGTGCCGGGCGGCGACCCGCGAGTAGGTGCCGTCGTTGCCGCCCAAGTCGAACACCAGCCTGGCGCCCCGGCCCTCCAGGGCGCCTTCCACGAACGCGGCCTTGAGCTGGCGCTCGGCGTCGGTGTAGGTGCTGGTGTGCTGGTAGTCCTTCCACTCCGACGCCGACCGCGACCACTCCAGCTTGCTCACCAGCTTGCGGATGGCGGCGACGGTGGCCTTCTGGAGGTCGGTGGAGAAGCCGGCGGCCTTCAGCTCCTTCTGGGTGTCCTGCGCCCGCGAGCCGGAGAACCGCTGGTCCATGGCGCCGTGGAGGGTGACGTGCTTGAGCACGCCCGAGCGCAGCCGGTCGGTGCCGGAGAACAGCCGGGCCAGCTCCTGCGGCTGGATCCCCTGGACCTGGCCGCGGAGCCACGGCTGGAAGCGGATGTCCTTGTGGGCCTGCAGCAGCAGCGGGTACAGCATCGTCTGGCAGAACTGCCGGTAGCCGGCCCACGGCTCGCCGGGACGCACCCGCTCGAACGACCCGACGTCGATGAACACCGGCCGGGCGCCGACGAACGCGAGGTTGTAGGCGTACCCGTCCTTCATGGTCAGGTCGGCGCCGAGGGCGGCCAGCAGCAGGTCCAGGTGGACCAGGGCCGCGTCCTTGAGCATCGAGAAGGTCCACTCGTACGGGTAGGTGACGAAGGGGATCCGCTCGTGCTCCAGCGCCTGCACCCAGGCGTCCCCGCGGACGCTCTGCGGCAGCTCCTCCAGCGGCACCTCGGTGGTCCTGACCAGGCGGCCCTTGGCCATCTCCGCTTCGAAGAAGGGGGCCGACGCCAGCACGCCGAAGTCCTCGGCGCCCTCCTTGGTCAGGCCGCGGAGCACCCGGCCGTCCAGGTACAGCACCGTACTGGCCGGGTCCCGGAATGACGCAGGCTCCAGCTCCAGATCGCTCATGGATGTCCTACCGAGGTGTTCGGGGAATGGCCAAGCTCAGCGCTCGTCGCGCCGCTCGCCGACCTCGGCGGTTGCCGTGCGACGGCGGAACGGCGAGGTGATCCGGCGCCAGCCGAGCTTGAAGAACACCGCCGCACCCGCGGCGCCAGCCACGATCGCCTGGACGATCAGGCTGCCCGATGCGGCATCGAGGTAGGCGAGCATCAGAAAGCGTCTCCTTCCCGTCGCCAGCGCGGCCCCAGAGCCGGGCGACGTGGGTAGGTGCAGATCGTCCGGCACGATACCACGAGTTACCGGCTCCTGGCCGCAACGCGAAACAAGCATGTCAAAACGGTGAACCGCGCAGCCTGCGGTACGCTGGGAATTCGAGCGCCGACGCGCGAGGAGGCCCGTGGCCGATCCGACCGACCCACCGACCCGCGACCCCGACCCTCCCGCACGCCAGCCTCCTCCCGCGCCGCCGGCCACGGAGCCATGGCCGCCGCCCGACCCGGGCTCGCGGCAGGTCGGCGCGCCGGACACATGGGGAGCACCGTCCGACCCCGGCGCGTGGCAGGGCACCGGCCGGCGGCCGGAGGGATGGCCGGCGCGCGGGCCGTGGACGCCGGGGCAGGCCCCGGCGTGGTCAGGACCGGGGTCCACGCAGGCGCCCGGCGGTCCGGGGCAGCCGCCGCGCGGGCCCTGGGCACCGGGCGGCCCTGGGGCGGGAGCGCCGCATAGGGGACAACCAGCGCGAACCCCGCTGCCCACGCCCGCCGCGCCGCCGCGGGTGCTGCGGCTGGAGCTGGGCCTGGTGCTGTTGCTCGCGTTCGCGCCGGGGATCCTCGGGCTGCTGATCCTGGCGCTCGGCGCCGGCGACGGCACCGAGGTCGACTCCCGGCTGGTCCCGGCGATCGTGGGCGCGGCCTTCCAGATGTTCCTCTCCTGGTCGCCCGTGCTCGTGATCGCCTACCTGCTGGTCCGCAGCGGCGAGGGCTGGAACGGGATCGGCCTGACCCGTTTCCGCGGCATCGACGCCTGGCAGGGCGCGGCGCTGTGGGTGGCCAGCTTCGTGCTGGTGCTGATCCTCGCCCAGGTCTTCCGGTACTTCGGCCAGCGAGAGGTCGACTTCCTGCCGCCCGAGCTGCCGTTGTGGTTCCGCGTGATCCAGGCGGTGCTGATCGCGGCCACCGCCGGCGCCACCGAGGAGATCGTGGTCCGCGGCTACGCGCAGACCCGGCTCGAGCAGCTCGGGGCGCCGGCGGCGGTGATCGTGCTGCTGCCCACCGCGCTGTGGGGCGTGCTCCACGTCTACCAGGGCCTGGGCGCGGCGCTGACGATCTTCTGCCTGGGGCTGATGTACGCCGTGTACTTCCACCGGACCAGGCGATTGTGGCCGCTGATCCTGGCGCACGCCCTGTTCGACGGGACCCAGCTGGTGTTCATCCTGGCCGGGTCGTAGCCGTGCTCGGGGCCATGGCCCGGCTGTGGACGGAATGACCCGCTTGTCACGCCCGCGACCGATCATGCGGGCATGGGATACCGGGGCAAGCTGGCCGAGCGGGAGCGGGCGCGCCGCCTCCGGGCCACCGGGCTGCCCATGGCCGAGATCGCCGCCCGGCTCGGCGTCTCCAGGAGCAGCGTGTCGCTGTGGGTCCGCGACGTCCCCTTCGGGCCCCGCCAACGCGACGCCCGCGGCCGGCGCCGCGCGCCGAACGCCCTGCAGCGGCGCCGGCAGGCGGAGATCGACCGGCTGTTCGCCGAGGGCCGCGACCGGGTCGGCCGGCTGTCCGAGCGGGAGTTCCTGGTCGCCGGGGTCGCGCTGTACGCCGGCGAGGGGAGCAAACGGGACGGGGAGGTGCGGTTCTCCAACAGCGACCCACGCATGGTGGCGTTCTTCTGCTCGTGGCTCCGGCGGTTCTTCGACATCGACGAGTCCCGATTGCGAGTCCGCCTCTACCTCCACGAGGGGCTCGACCTGGACGCTGCGACGGCCCACTGGTCCGAGGTGACGGGAATCCCCGAATCGCAGTTCGGGAAGCCGTACCGCGCGGCCGCCGACCCGTCCATCCGGCACGCCAAGCATGTGCACGGCTGCGTGAGCATCGGATACTGTTGCAGCGCCACACACCGGAGCATCATGGGACTCGTCGTCGCACTCCTCGGCGACGCCGTCATTCCGGGGTAGCTCAATCGGCAGAGCAGCGGCCTGTTAAGTCGTTGGTTGCGAGTTCGAGTCTCGCCCCCGGAGCTTCGATCGAATATCGCACCTGCCCAGGCCTACCTGCCCCCCGCTTCCCGTACCCGGTGGACGTACAGCCCCCGACCCGGGTCGGTGCGCAGCGGCTCCAGCGCCACCGTGCCCACCCTGGTCGGCGTGGTGACCGACAGCGGCGCGAACCGTTCCGGCGGGCGGTCGCCGTCGGCGTCGTGGAACACGGCCGCGGTGCCCGCGAGCGCGCGGTCCAGCGGCGCGGCGCGGGCGGCCAGGAACAGGTCCCGCACCCGGTCGAGCGGCAGGTCGAGCTCCAGGGCGACCCGGACCCGCTGCGGCCCGGAGACGGCCACGACCGTGCCGGCCTCGCCGGCCACCGGGCGCAGGACCCCGATGGCGGTGGCCGCGTTGGCGGAGAGGCGGGTGTCGCGGTCCAGGGTCGCGTCGACCCCCGGGTCCCACGGCGCCAGCGGCCAGCACGCCGCCCCCACCAGCAGCGCCGCCGCCACGGTGGCCCCGACCCAGGTCGCGCCCGAGGGGTGGCGGGTGGCGGATGGAAGGCGGGCCGCCCCCGTGGCGGTGGCGAGGCGGGACGCGGCGGCGGTGGCCAGGCGGGCCGCGGCGACCGCGGCGGCGAGGCGGACGGCGACGTCGGCGGGGTCGTAGTAGCGCCAGGAGATGTAGGTGCCCCGCCAGGCCTCGAACCCGAGCAGGGTGAGCACCCCGACGCCGGCGACGCCGAGGCCGGCCAGCCACACCCAGGCGCGGCGGCGGGCCAGCCAGACGGCGCCACCGACGGCCAGCGCGAGCAGCAGCGGGTCGGCCGCGTAGCGCCGCCAGACGAGGGCGAGCCAGCTCGCCGGGGCGACCACCTCGCGGCCGGCGACAAGGTCGGTGTAGCGCTCGGGGACGCCGAGCGCGTACAGCGGGTCGCCGGTGAGCAGCCAGTCGTGGGCGAGCCAGAGCAGCGGGACGGCCAGCGGCACGAGCAGCAGCGCCGCCCGGCGCTCCCCTCGGCGCCAGGCCAGCGCCCCGTACGCGGCGGCCGCCGGCAGCAGCAGCCAGCCCTCGACCCTCGCCAGCGCGGCCAGCGCCAGCGCTGCCGCGGCCAGCCCCCACCGTGCCCGGGCGGCCGGGGCCGCGCGGCCGGCTCGCGCCGTCGGGACGTCATCGCGGGCCGCGGCGCCCCGGCCGGCAGGGGTACCCCACCGGGCCGGACCACCGGCCGGGCGGACCGGACCGCCGGCGGTGCCCGCCGGGCCGGCGGCGAGGCCCGGCGGGGGGCGGGTCAGGGCGTCCAGGGCGAGCGACCAGCCGGCGAGGGCGAACACCAGGGAGTTGCCGCGGGCGGCCTGGAGGACCAGCGGGCCGGACCCGGCGACCGCGACCGCGGCGGCGGCCGCCGCGGGCCAGCCGGCCAGGCGGCCGGCCGCCCTGGCGAGGCAGACGACCGCCAGCGCGAACGCGGCCACCGTCAGCGCCGCCAGCAGCCGCCAGTCGTGCGCGGCGGTCCAGGCCAGCCCGTGCACCACCGTGAGGAGCGGCTTGGGTGCCGACAGCAGCGGCTCCTCCAGGCGCTGGCCGGCGGCCAGGCGGTCGAAGTAGAGTGCTGCGGCGTGCTCGTCGGGATCCAGCACCGCCGGCCCGGGCAGGCGGACCAGCGCCGCGGTGGCCATGGCCACCCCCAACCACAGCAGCGGCCAGCACCAGGACGGGGGCGACCATGGAGGGCCGGCGGTCGAGGATGGCGGCCGGCCGGCCCGCGCCGCGACCTTCACCGGACCACCTCCCTCCGGTCTCCGGCGGCCAGGAGCCAAACAGTACGTGGTTTCGATCCCGCAGGGCGGGTAGACAAGGCAGGTGATGATCCTTCACAGGAGGTGCCGATGAAGTTCAAGTCAGGGTTTCTGGTCGGTCTCGGAGCCGGCTACGTGCTCGGGGCCAAGGCCGGCCAGGAGCGCTACCAGCAGATCGTCGACGCCGCCAAGTCGGTGCGGGAGAACCCCGGGGTCCAGCGCCTGACCGGTGAGGTCAACAAGACCGTCGCCGTCGGCAAGGACCGCGTCAGCGGCGCCGCGGGCCGCAAGGTCGAGCAGGCGGGCGACACGGCCGCCGCCCAGGCCAGCAAGGCCAAGCAGGCCGTGGCCAGCGTTGGCAAGAAGACCGAGGAGACCACCGAGGCGCCCACGCCTCCGGTGAGCACGACCAGCGCCAGCAGCGGCAGCCGGCCGACGCCGACTGGCAAGCCGTAGCGCCGGTCACGCGGAGGGGCGCCCATCGGGCGCCCCTCGCCGTCGGCCTGCGCGCGTCCCGATCAAGTGCCGCGCCAGCAGCATGCGGCCGGGTGGCAGGGCGGCATCCCCCGGACCCGGCACCTGGGAGCGACCGGTTACCGGCCGGTCGGTTGCCCGGCGTGGCTTCGGGAGCCCTTGCGGGTCCGCAGCGCATCGGCCCTGGTGCGCTCCGGGAACCGGTGGGCGTACTCACGCTCCAACTGGAGCATGCGCTCGGTGTGGTTGAGGAGTGCCTGGCGGGTGCCGTGGAAGAAGGTCTCCTCGCGGGTCGCGTACAGATAGCGGAGCTCACGCTCCAGCGCCGCGTCGTCCAGTTGCCGAGGGTCGAGGCCGAACTTCCCCGCCATGGCAGTCCCCTTCCATCCGGCTGCCGCCCACCGGCGTGCCGGCCGCGTCGCTGCCGGGCCGGCCGACTGGTCAACTCTGTCATCAGCCTACCGCGTTCGGGATGGCTTCTTCCGGCCGCCGGTCATGGCCTCGGGCCGGACGTCGGAGGCGCGGTCCCGCCGGAGCCGGCCTGCACGCGGGGCGGCGGCAGCGCCGGGTCGAGCTGGGTCGGGTCGCCGCCGGGCAGGGCGTTGGTGATCGGCCGGACGGTGTTGACCACCTGCCGTGCGACCGTCAGGAGCTTCTTGCGCACGGCAGGGTCGTCCGATCTGCCGGCCTGCACCACCAGGACCCGCCAGCGGTTGCCCGGCGGGCAGGCCACGGCCTTGTGGCAGTGATACGGCCAGGCGATCGCGTACTCGCCGACCTCGTCGGGCAGCTTCCTTGTCCGCCAGACATAGGGTCGGCCGTCGCGTCGGCGCCCATGGCCGAGCGGGCTGCCGCGGTCGTCCAGCCCGTAGAACCCCAACCCGTGCGGGTCGGCCACGCCGCCTGGTTCCTCGCCCGGCGGGAGCCCTGGGTGCTGCTCGGGCCACAGCACCTGTGTATGCAGGACGATCGCCGCGGTGAGCGACATGGCCCGCCGCGGCACCAGCTCGATGAGGTTCGGGATTTTCCCAACGTCTGGCCCCTCAACCTTCCTCGCCGTCCACCCGGCCGGGAGGAGGACCTCGAACCCTCCGGCCGGCGCCTGCGCCACCGTTCCGGCCGGGACCGGCCGGGTGGTCGGGGGGGCGGTGGTGGTCGGGGCCGGGGCAAGGGGGGTCTGCCGGTCGGTGAGCCGGTCGACGCCGAGCGTCCCCGCCAGCAGCGCCAGGATGACACCCGCGGTCACTCCGGCCAGGCGGGCGCGGCGCCTGCGCCCCCGGCGCCGGATGGCGGCGATCGGCGGCGCCGTGGCCCGGTCAGCATGGTCGGCGACCAGCTCGGTGATCTGCCGGCGCAGCTCATCCTCGTGCATGCCCGGGTTCCTCCCGCGTTTCCTCCAGGTAGGCGCCGAGCGCGGCGCGCGCTCGGGCCAACCGGCTCTTGACCGTCCCGGTCGGCACCCTGAGCTGCCGGGCGACCTCCTCCACCGGCAGGTCGGCGCCGTAGTGCAGGACCAGGACCTGCCGCTGGCGCAGCGGCAGCCGTCGCAGGCCGGCCTCGATCGCCAGCCGGTCGGTCGAGCCTGGCGGCTCGGCGGTCGGCGTTCCCAATCGGGCCAGGATGGCGAGCTGTCGGCGGGGGTGGCGCAGCCCGCTGGTGGCCAGGTTGAGCGCGACCCGCCGCACCCACGCCTCCGGCGCGTCGTAGGCCCGGAGCCTCGCCCAGCGGGTCGAGGCTCGCGCGAACGCCTCCTGCACGGCGTCCTCGGCATCCTCCAGCCTGCCGGTCAAGACCGTGAGCTGACCGACCAGCCGGGGATAGCTGGCCAGGTAGAAGTCCTCGAAGTCGTCGCCGCTCATGAGTGCTCCGAGCAAACACGCCCGAGGCTCCGGGCGGGTTCCCTCCTGGCTCACCTGGTGGCGCTCCACCCCTCGAGGGACCAGAAGCTCAGGAGCCTGGCGGCTCAGGCATTCCGCACACTGTGCCAGCACAGGTCTCGCAGGCTGCGGGCGAGCGTCAGGGCCGCAATATCCTGAAGTCGCAGAGGGCACCGGCCGTGCCGGCGAAGCTTCTCTTGGTGTCAAGCCCGACCGCCAGTGTTTCCCGGGCAGAAGGGACTGGCGATCCTCGGCAACGGTGGCAAACGGTGAGGCGTTACTTGCCGGGCGGCACCAGCTGCACGTGCGCCGCCAGCGCCAGCACCAGGCGGCGATGCAGGTCGCTGTGGCCGCTCACGCTCACGACCATGATCGTGCCCCGCTCCCGCCAGCGCACCAGCGTGCTGTCGTGGTGCGGGCTGGCCTGGGGCGGGCAGTCGAACAGCCGGCCCTCGCGCCCCCCACCCGCGCCGGGGCCACCGGCCGCTCCCCGGCGCAGGCCACGGGCGAACGCCGCCGGCCGCCTGGCCGCGGCGACCGCCAGGCGCGCGCCGGTGTCCCGGAAGCTGCCGACGAAGCCCGACGGCGCCACGAACCCGCCCACCTCGTACACGAACCCGGGATCCGGGCCGCCGCAGATGCCCCGCCGCGCGCACAGGGTCAGCGGCGGCGCGCTCGCCAGGGGGACCGGCCGCAGCCTCGGGCAGGGGACCGCGAAGCCGAGCCGGCCGGCGGCCAGGCGGCACTGGCGGCGAAGCCGCGCCGGCGTGGGGACCAGGTACACCCCGTCGAGCTGCCGCACGCCGGCCGGCAGCGGCGCCGGCGGGTAGCCGGCGGCGGCCGCCTCCGCGGCCGTGTCGTAGCAGGCGACCGGCTGGGCGGCCCGGGGGGGTGTGGCGGGATGGCCGAGCGGATAGCTGCGGCCGGTGGAGACGGTCAGCACCGGGCGGCCGAGCGGGCAGACGAGGCGGTCGCCGACCCGGTAGGGCACGTCGGCCGCAGCGGGCCGCGCCGGCGGGTCGGGCGGCTGGCGCTCCCGCCAGGCGACCGAGCGGCCGGTGACGACCAGGGCGACGACCAGGACGCTGGCGGCGAGCACGCCGAGCGCCCGCGGGCCACCCACCGGTTCCAGACGCGACCGTCGCAGCATGGCCGACTCCCTGTGCGGTGTGCTGGCAGCATGCTGCGTCCGCAGGCCGCCAGCGGTTCCCGATCGCCGATCGGTGGCGCAGGTGCGCTCCAGCGGGCGGTACGGCTGGCGGGCGACGGTGTGGTTGAGGCAGCGGCGCACCTCCCCGCTCACCACTGCTGTCCTAGGCTTCGTCTGCGGCCGGAGCGACTCCTGCGGCGATGCGGGCGGCGTGGACGGTGCGGTTGTTGACCCAGGGCAGAGCCAGCAGCGCCGTCGCGGCCAGGAGCGCGCCCCCGAGCAGGAACGGCGTGCGCAGGCCGAGGGTCCGCCCGATCGCGCCGCCGAGCAGGCCGCCCAGCGGCATGGTCCCGAAGGTGACCAGCCAGCTCGTCGCGACCACCCGGCCCATCAGGGCGTCGGGCACGAGCGCCTGGCGCAGCGAGGTGCTCACCACGTTGACGATCGTGATGGCCAGGCCCTCGACGGCCAGCAGCCCACCCGCTGCCCAGGCGCTGGAGGTGAACCCGATGCCCAGCGACATGGCGGCCGCGACCAGGATGCCGCCGATGAGCACGGTCCCGGTGCCGAGCAGGCGGCCACATGGACCGCGAGCAGGCTGCCGAGCACCCCGCCGACCGCGTAGCTTGGCCAGCAGCAGGCCGTAGCCGACGCTGCCCAGGCCGAGTTCATCTTGGGCCAGCAGCACCAGGATCACGTCCCTGGCCGTCAATGCCAGGTTGGCGATGCCGGCCATGATGACGGTGATGCGCAGCAGCCGGTGACCCAGCAGCCAGCGCATCCCTTCGGCGATCTGGCGCCGCAGGCTGGTGCGCGGCGTGTCGGCGGTCCGCTCGGGTCGGAAGCGGCCCGAGATGGTAGCGATCAGCGTCGAGCTGAGCAGGAACGAGGCCGCGTCGACCAGGAACGGCACGGCGCGGGCCAGGGAGAACAGCAATCCGCCCAGCGGTGGGCCGACGAGCTGCTGGCTGACCTGTTGGGCGCCGAACAGCTGCCCGTTGGCGCGCTCCAGCCGCCCGGCGTCGCGGCCGACCAGCGTGGGGATGACCGATTGGGTGGCGCTGTCGAACAGCGTCTGGCCGACGCCGAGCAGGAACCCGGTGGCCACCAGCAGCGGGATGCTGGCCCAGCCGGCCAGCACGGCGATGCCGAGCCCGCCGACGATGCCAAAGCGGGCGGCGTCCACGGTCCACATCACCTGCCGGCGGTCCCAGCGGTCCACAAGGGCGCCGCTGACCGGGCCGAGCCAAGCTCGCGGCCGCGCCGCAAGGGTCAATCGCGCGACGCGCACCTTGCGCCCTCCTCGACCAGCCAGGCGGCGAACCGTCGCAGGGCGAGCTGGCGAGCGACCGGCTTCCGCTACTCCAGGTAGTCGCGGACTACAAGCGCGTGGGCGCTGTGCATACGGCAGGTCGCGCAGGTCACGGGTGAGCGTCAGGGCCGCAATATCCTGGAGTGGCAGAGGGATGGCCGCCGTGCGGTGACCTGGGATGCTAGGCGGTTGGCTGGACCCGCAGGAGGGCGGCGTGGGCGGTGTCGACGATCCAGACCGACCCGAGCCCCGTGGTCACGGCTGGGGCGCGGCCGCCGACCTGGAAGGTGCCGGTGACCTGGTTGGTTGCCATGTCGATCCGGGTTACCCGGCCGCTGTCGCTGCCCACCCACAGCGACCCGTCCCCGGCGGTGAGGTGCTTGGCGACCACCTCGACGGGGATCTCGGCCAGGGTGCGTCCGGACTTGGGGTCCAGCCGGTGGATGGATCGGGTGACCGAGCTGGCATGCCAGACGCTGCCCCCACCGGCCGCCAGCGCGCCGTCGGCGTCGGTCGGGACCGTGTCGGCCTTGCGGTTGGTGGCCGGGTTCACCCGCACGATCGGCTGCACTCCCGGATAGGCCCTCCCCGACAGCCAGACCCGCCCTCCGGCCACGGTGAGTCCGCCGTCGACCAGTTCCCAGTCGGCGCCGACCCGAGTCACCTTGTTGGTGGCCGGGTCGATCCGCAGCAGCGAGTAGCCGGCCAGCGCCCAGACCGAGCCGGCCCCCACGGCCAGCTGATTGGGCGCCAGAGTCGGGGTCGGGATGGTCGCCCGCGGCTGCCCGCTGCGGGCGTCGATGCGGGACAGGGTCTGCTCGGTCTGGTTGGCGACCCAGATCGACCCGAACCCGGCCGCCAGCCGCACCGGGTTGCGCCCCACCTGGATCGTCTGGGTGACGGTGTTGGTGGCCGGGTCGATGCGCGACACGGTGCCCTGCCCCGCGTTGGCCACCCACACCGCGTCCTGGCTGACCAGCACGTCGACCGGGCTGGTGCCGACCGGGATGGTGGCCGCCACCCTTCCCAGCGCGCCGGGCGGCGGGTTGCTGACGGGCATGACCCGCTCGGATCCGCGGACGCCCACCCAAACGACCAACCCCAGCATGGTGGCGGTCGCCAGTGCGGTGGCCGCCCTGGTGATACGGCGCCGGCGCCGGCGACGCAGCAGCTCCGCCAGCCCGGCGACCGGATCGACCCGGGTGACGCTGCGGAGCACCGCCTGGGTTGCCCGACGACCGCGGGCGTCGAGGTTCATCGGTCCTCCGGTGGTTCTGGTTGCAGCTGACGGGCGAGCGTCCGGCGGGCCTTGGCCAGATGCGCCTTGACAGTCCCTTCGGCGCAGCCCAGCGCTGTTGCGGTCTGCTGGACCGACAGATCCTGAAAGTAGTACAGCGCCACCACCTGCGCCTGCCGCCGAGGCAGGGCCCGCACCGCCATCCAGAACTGAGCATCCCCACCCGCCAGCGGCTCCACGGTCGGTTCCCAGCGACGGGCCAGCCGGGTCAGCGCACGCGCCTCGACCAGCCGCCGACGCAGCCAGGAGGTGGCCAGGTTGGCGGCCACGCGCCGGACCCAGGCGGCCTGATGCTCATAGGAGCCGACCCGGTCCCAGTCCCGGTAGGCCCGCAGGAAGGCCTCCTGGGCGATGTCCTCGGCACCGGCACGGCTGCCCGACAGGGCGTAGGCAAGCGCCACCACCCGCGGATACTCCTCCACATAGAAGTACTCGAAGCGTCCAAGAAGCCGAACAGCCTCCGGCTTGCCGTCCAGCGCAGCGCGGGCGGTGCGGCGGGCGGATCGCGGTGTCTGCATCTCGGCCTCCCCCAAGGGAAGAACCAAACACACTGTGGACCCAAAGGCCAGAGGTGCAGCAGCAGCCGGCCAGGGCCGGGCTCGGCGGAGCTGCCGGTCAGGCGCCGTGAAGTCGGGATGCCCACGGTTTCAGGATCGGCGGTAAACCCGGAACGGCCCTGGAGCGTTCTGTTCCTGCCAACCCGTCGACAGAAGGGGTGGACCAGCTCAGCCAGACGACATCGGGCAGGTCGCGGCTGGCGCGTTCCCTTCCAACGTCCACGACCAGCTCTTAACCGTTCACCCAGGGCTCTGGGGGACCCGTGAATCGGATGCGTGCAGGCCTGCGCAGCCAGCGGGCAAGTAGAGGGGGGAAGTCATGTCAATGCGACGGTTTGGCGTGCTGCTTGTCGCCGCCACGCTCGGCATCGCGGTCGGGATGCCGCCCGCGTTCGGGACGGAGGCTTCGGGCGGGGACGGCAGGATCGCGTTCACCCGCAACAGCGGCAGCGACCCCAACATCTGGTCGATGCGCTCAAACGGCGGCGACCCTGTCAACCTGACGGCTGATTCCGTTGCGGCCGACGCAGAACCGAGCTGGCGACCGGACGGTCGCAAGCTCGCCTTCATCAGCAATCGGGTGACGGCGACCAATCCCGAGGGGGACTTCGAGATCTTCGTCATGCACGCCGACGGGGCAGGGGTGCGGCAGCTCACGGCGAACACATTGGACGACGAGTTCCCGAGCTGGTCGCCCGATGGTCGCAAGCTGGTGTTCCAGCGGGACCTCGACCCGGTGGACGACGAGGTGGACTATGACCTGTTCACGATGCAGGCCGATGGCACCCGTCAGCGCAACCTCACCCACTCGCCCGGCATCCAGGACGAGAATGCAGACTGGTCACCCAACGGCCGCAGGATCGCCTTCAGCAGCGACCGCGACGGCGATCCCGAGATCTACACCATGCGGCCGGATGGCTCGCGGGTACGCCAGCTCACCATCAACCAGGGGCCATTCGACGGCGGCCCGGCCTGGTCGCCGGACGGCGGCAGGATTGCCTTCGACAGCGACCGGGATGGCAACCCCGAGCTCTACACGATGCGTGCCGACGGCAGCGACCAGACCCGGCTGACCTTCACCGAAGCGGGCGACTTCCTCTCCACCTGGTCACCGGACGGCCGCAAGCTCGCGTTCACCACCGACCGGGACGGGAACTTCGAGGTCTACACCATGCGCGCCGATGGCAGCCAGCAGGTCAACCGAACCCGGAACCCAGCGGCCGACTTCGACCCCGACTGGCAGCCACTGCCGTAACGGATCACCGACGAAGCAACCAGGTAGCCGCCACCGCGCGTCAGCTCAGCGCCGACAACCTCCGGGCAGGCGGTGCTCCTTTGGTGCCACCCTGCGTGGCACCAAAGGCAGGCTGAGATCGCCACCGCAGGCGGCGCAAGCCGAGGCCTGCAAGGAACGCGGTCGCGCCGCATAGATCAATCGCGCGAAGCGCACCGCTCGACGCGGCTCGACGCGGCCGCACCGCTCCCCGAAGGCCAGCCGGCACGGTAGCCTGGTGCTTGCCTTGCTATTCGAGGTAGTCGCGGACTATGAGCGTCTGAGCGCTGCGCTAACCGCAGGTTGCGCAGGTCGCAGACAAGCGTCAGGGCCGCAATATCCTGGCATGAACATCAGCCCGGCCCGGACGCTGTTGCATCCTGCCACCCCCGCCTGATCGCGCTGGCGGCGCCGGAGTCGCGGTAGCGTGACGCTGCCAAGCGTCGGCCCCGGAGGGAAGGCTTGTGCTCGGTCCACGGCTGTTGAAGCGCTTTCGGCTGCCGGCGGCACTGGTGGCGCTGACCGTCCTGTATGGGACGCTCGGCTACCTGCTGCTGGAGGGTTGGAGCCTGACCGACGCGCTCTACATGACGGTGACCACCCTGTCCTCGGTCGGCTACGGCGAGGTCCGGCCACTCGACCCCTCCGGGAAGCTGTTCACGATCTCCCTCATCGTCCTCGGGGTCGTCGCCCTGGCCGCCAGCATCGACGCGGTGGCCGGGGCGCTGGTCTCCGGCGAGCTGCAAGCAGCGATCAGGAGGAGACGCATGCGCAAGCGGCTGGACAGCCTCCAGGACCACTACGTCGTCTGCGCCTACGGCCGCGTCGGGCGGGCCGCGGTGGCCGAGCTGCGCGCCGAGGGTGTCCCGGTGCTGGTGGTCGAGCCCAAGCCGGAACTCGCCGAGCTGCTGGAGGAGCACGGCGTACCCCACCTGCTCGCCGATCCGACCGAGGAGACCGCCCTGCAGCAGGCGGGCATCCAGCGCGCCCGCGGGCTGCTGTGCGCCATGGACTCCGATGCGGCCAACGTCTTCATCACCCTGACCGCCCGAGCCGTCAACCCGGCCCTCACGATCGTGGCCAGGGCGTCCAATCCGGCCTCGGTGGACAAGCTGCTGCGGGCAGGCGCCGACCACGTCGTCTCCCCTTATGACGTCAGCGGCCGGCACATGGGCGTGCTCGCCCTGCACCCGGCCATCGTCGACTTCCTCGACATGGCCAAGCTGGCACCCGGCCTGCGGCTGGAAGAGATCGAGATCCGCACCGGGTCGCCACTTGCGGGCAAGGGCGTGGGAGAGACCCGCGCCCGCCACCCGGACGCCCAGATCCTCGCTCTCAAGCGGTTGGGCGCCAACGAGGTCGCCGTTCCCGACTACGACGCCATCCTCGCTGCGGGCGACCTGGTCCTCGTCCTTGGCCCGGAGCAGACCCTAAAGACGATGGCCGACTGATCTCGCCTGCGCCGCCACCTGGCCGTGCGGTTCGACGCAAGGCTCGTGCTTGTCTTGCTATTCGAGGTAGTCGCGGACTACATGCGCCTGAGTGCTGTGCAACGGCCAGGTCGTGCAGGTGACGGGCGAGCGTCGAGGCCGCAATATCCTGGCTTGAGAAGGTCGCAAGGACCCGGGACCGGTGGCCTGGGTGGGCCTTCGGTCCCGGGTCCTGCGAGGATATGGCGGTGATCTGACGAGGGCGGCTCAGGTGCCGGCGGCCGCCCGGGGTCGGCGTCGGCGGGTGGTGGCGGTCCAGCCGAGCATGGCCGCGGCACCGCCGACCAGGCCCCCGACCAGGCCGATCAGCAGGGTCGCCAGCACGTCCACGCCGGGGCTGGGTGCGGTGTCGATCGGTGCGCTGGGCCGGGTGGCCGTGCGATCGGCGGCGGTTGCCAGGTTGCGCTCCAGCTCCGACTGGTACAGGGCCTTGCGCTGGGCCGCCAGCCCGTGCCCGGCGGCGGCCTGGTTGTCGGCCTGGGTGCGCTGCTGCAGGTTGCGCTCCAGCTCCGACTGGTACAGCGCCTTGCGCTGGGCGCTTTGGTCGGGGGTCGCGGCGGCGGTTGCGGTGGTCGCGCCGACCAGGGCCAGGCCCAGGGCCAGGGTGGCCAGCGCCTTGTGGGCTCGACGCATGGCGTCCTCCTTTGTGAGTCGCTTCACAAGCAGTCTGGCGGCCGACCGTTCCGGCAGCGTTACGGCACCCGTTACCAACAAAATCCGATCCAGTCCGACCGTCTCGCCGTTCGTAACGCTCCCCAGACGAGGATCGGCCACACTGGGGTCTGCCGGACACCCACGACGGCGAGGAACCAGGATGGCCCGCAGGTGGCGACCACCAGGACCACCAGGACGATGAGCCCTACCGCCCGACCGGCCCGGCCGCGCCGGTGGCCGGCCGGGCTGGCGTGGGCGCTGTGGGCGCTGACGCTCGCCGGGCTGGGCGGCGCCTTCTGGTTCGATGACCTGCTGCGCCAGGCGGGGAGCTCCGAGGTCGACCGCCTGACCGCTGCCGCCTACCCGGTGGTGCTGGCGGCGGTGAGCGCGGCGACGGTCGGGGCGGTCGTGGCCAGCCGTCGCTTCCGCCACCCGGTGGGCTGGCTGCTGCTGGCGACAGGGCTGACGATGGTGGCCGACCTGGGCGTCAACGCCTACGTGCGCTACGGGGTCGTGGTCCGGCCTGGGTCCCTGCCCGGCGCGCGGTATCTGGCCGGGGTCTCGTTTGGCATCTTCCTGGTCTGGATCTCGCTCGCCGGGTTCGTGCTGCTGCTCACCCCCACCGGGTCGCTGCCCTCGCCCCGCTGGCGCTGGTGGGCCAGGGTCGCGGCCGGCGGGCCGGTGCTGCTGATGCTCAACGCCGCGATCGACCCCCAGCCGCTGTACCCGGCGTATCCGGAGGTCGGCAACCCGCTGGCGGTCTCGGCCCTGCGTCCGCTGCAGGTCGCCGTCGGCATCGCCGGCGGCGTCATCATCCTGATTTCGCTGGTCGTGGCGGCCGTCTCGCTGGTCCTGCGCTACCGGCGGGCCCGCGGGACCGAACGCCTCCAGCTTCGCTGGCTGGCCTTTGCGGCCGGTCTGGCGGCCGGGCTGCTGGTGGTCGCTCTGGTCGCCGGGTTTGTGGTCGGCAACGACGCCGTGGTCCTGGCCGCCCTGGGGGCCATGGTGGCGCTGCTGCCGCTGGCGACCGGCGCGGCGATCCTGCGCTACCGGCTGTACGACATCGACCGCATCATCAGCCGCACCCTGGCCTACGGGCTGCTGACCGTGCTGCTGGGCGGTGGCTACGCCGCGGTGGTCCTGGGGCTGGGTCAGCTGCTCGGTCAGGACTCCAGTCTGGTGGTGGCCGGGGCGACCCTGGCGGTGGCGGCGGTGTTCCAGCCGGCCCGCCGCCGCGTCCAGCAGGTGGTGGACCGGCGTTTCAACCGACGCCGCTACGACGCCGCCCGCACCATCGCCGCGTTCAGCGCTCGCCTGCGCGACGAGGTCGATCTGGACACGTTGACCGCCGAGCTGCTGAGGGTATTGGAGCAGACGATGCAGCCCACCCGGGCATCGCTGTGGCTTCGACCTTCTGGCACTGTCTCCGGCCAGCGCAGTACCAGTGCATCTCGGACGGCGTTACAGCCCACGGCAGCTCCCCCGTCCGTTCACACAGCTTTGTGAAACAGGCTGCTACCCGGCAAGGGCCAGCTGCTCGTCCAGTTCCTTGACCGCTCTTGTCTTGCGCCAGGGCTCCAGGTCGAGGCGGAGCCGGCGCACGTCCTGGAGGTTGGGCGCGACCTGCTGCCGGGCGGCCAAGTCCAGGGCCTCGCTCCCAAGGCGACAGGCCTCGTCGATGTTGCCCTGCCGGACGTGCGCGGTGGCAAGGGCGGCCATGAGACGCGGCCGGGTCTTGATGACCTCGGGGTCCAGCGATGCGAGGGCTGACTCAAGCACCTGCCACGAGGGCGCTGCACGGCTACCTGCTACGCCGGTTCCTGCTGCCAGCCTTCGCCGACACAGCGCT
>Ga0081538_10001141_pt1 | contig 28060 bp, 21 predicted proteins | sample TabmetS5T2R1_FD_71022 | JGI IMG/M metagenome (GOLD analysis project Ga0081538, IMG submission 71022) | Tabebuia heterophylla rhizosphere microbial communities from the University of Puerto Rico - S5T2R1 | ecosystem: Host-associated > Plants > Roots > Rhizosphere ...
ACTGGGGGCGCGACAGACCGAGCTGGGCGCCGCACGCGGACGAAGCCGATAGTGGATGAACTATCGGCGAGGACGTGGGTACGACACCGACCGGCGACGGCGAAGCCGTATCCGGGCGGTGGCCAGCGACGGTATGGCGCGTCATCCAGGGGTGCGGGGGTTTGGGATCGGTCATCTCAAAACTGGAAGTAGATGAAGGGCGCCACCCCCTGCTCGCCGACCGCGGCGTCCGATACCACGAGCAGTACGCCGAACGCCACGCCCTGCGCCGCCACCGGTCGCGCCACGAGCCAGCCCTCGGCCCGCCGCCACCAGCCGCTCGGCAGCGCCTGGAGGAAGATGGCCGCCGCGGTCAGGAAGACCAGCGGCACGGTGACCAGCGGCGCCGGTCCCGACGCCCCGATCTGCCCGAGCATGTCGAACGCGGTCCCGAGGTTCGGCGACCGGAAGAAGACCCAGGCCAGGCACACCACGTGGAAGGTCACGAGCCAGGCGAGCCACTTCGGCAGCCGGAACCCCTCGAGATTCTCCCGTCCCCACCGCTCGACGCTGAGCGCCGCGCCGTGGATCCCGCCCCAGATGACGAACGTCCACGCCGCGCCATGCCAGAGGCCGCCCAGCAGCATCGTGAGCATGAGGTTCCGGTACGTCCGGCGCTCCCCGTGGCGGTTCCCGCCGAGCGGGATGTACAGGTAATCCCGCAGCCAGCGGGAGAGCGTCATGTGCCAGCGGCGCCAGAAGTCCTGGAGGCTTATCGCCAGGTAGGGCCGGTTGAAGTTCTGCGGCAGCACGAAGCCGAGCAGCAGCGCGAGCCCGATCGCCATGTCGGTGTAGCCCGAGAAGTCGCAGTAGATCTGGGCGGCGAAGCCGTAGATCGCGAGCAGCACCTCCGGGCCGGAGTGCGCGCCGGGGTCGCCGAACACCGGATCCACCACGCGGCGGGCGAGCTCGTCCGCCACCACCGTCTTCTTGACGAGCCCGGAGGCGACCAGGAAGAGCCCGGGCCCCGCCAGGACGGTCCGCGGGTCGCGCGGCACCCGCAGCTGCGGCAGCAGCTCGTTCGCGCGCACGATCGGCCCTGCCACGAGATGGGGGAAGAAGGCCTGCAGGATGGCCACGTCGCCGAGCGACGCCGCCGGAGTGTCGCCGCGGTACACGTCGACCACGTACGAGATCGCCTGGAAGGTGAAGAAGGAGATCCCGATCGGCAGGACGATCTGGATGAGCGGGAGTGGCGAGCCCAGGCCGAGCGCGTCGAGGAAGTCGTCGACCTCCGTGACGAAGAAGCCCAGGTACTTGAAGACGCTAAGGAGCCCGAGGTCGAACGCCACGGCCGCGATCAGCGCGCGCTTGCGAGTCCGCTCTGACGGTGACCGGGCGATCACCTGTCCGGCGACCGTGTTGACCAAGGTCGAGGCCATGAGCAGCAGCACCCAGCGCCAGTCGACCCAGCCGTAGAAGACGTACGACGCGATCACGATGAACGGCCGCCACGCCCGGGGATGGGGCATCAGCGCCCAGGAGAGGACGAACACGACCACGAAGAAGGCCGCGAACTCGATCGTCGGGAAGATCACGGGATCACACGGGCTCTACCCGGTGGGCCGAGCCTCGGCCGCACAGGCGCCGATCGCGGATCGTAGCCAGCGGGGTGGTCGCTAAGGGCGGACTTCCGGAAGCCGCGCAGCGAGGTGCCGGCCGAGCGTCTCGCGCACCCAACGGCGCTCGTCCGCGCTCGCCATGCGGTAGCGGCCGAGCAGCTCTCGCTGGCCCTCGAGCGGCAGCCCGGCGATCTCCCAGCGAACCGCCAGGCGCTCGAACAGGAACTCGGAGCGGCGCTGCCAGCGGTCCTCGGCGGAGGCGGCGGGCTTCGCGTCGAGGTCGTCGAGCTTCCGCAGCGTGCCGGCGCTCAGCTCGTCCCGCAGCGTGAGGACGTTCCCATCGGCGTCGGAGTAGTCGGTGGTCGAGGCCGGCGCGGCGGCTCCGCTCCCGCCTTCCTTCGCCCGGCGGCGCGCTCGGCGTCCCATCAGGCCCCGAAGGCTAGGAGGCTCCAGGCGGCGGCCGGCGCCCACCTAGAGCGGCCACGTGTGCACCGGCTCGTTCGCGTGCATGTGCTCGCGGTAGCGGACCGTCATCTCGCGGAGCGCATCGTGTCGCTCCATCCCGCGGTCCTCGTAGAGCTCATGGAAGACGGCGCTCTGCCACGCGGCGCCGTTTCGCATCGTCACACAGCGGCGCTCGACGATGTCGAGGAGCCGGTCGCGGTCGGCCGCGTCGAGGCCCCACCGGTCGAGGCCCTCCCGTGCGAGCGGCAGCAGCCGCCGAAGCACGAGCTCCGCGGCCGGCACCTCGCCGAGGCCCGGCCAGTAGAGCCGCGCGTCGATGCCGTCACGCGCGCCGGCGTGGAAGTTCTCCTCTGCGGCGGAGAACGACATCTGCGACCAGATCGGGCGCTCGTCCTCGGCGAGCACCCGCACGAGCCCGTAGTAGAACGCCGCGTTCGCGACCGTGTCCACCACGGTCGGCCCGGCGGGCAGCACCCGGTTCTCCACGCGGAGGTGCGGCCGCCCGCGCACGACGTCGTAGATCGGCCGGTTCCAGCGGTAGACCGTGCCGTTGTGGAGTCGCAGCTCCGCGAGCTTCGGCACGCCGCCCGCGTCGAGCGTCTCGACCGGGTCCTCCTCGTCGCAGACCGGCAACAGGGCGGGGAAGTAGCGGACGTTCTCCTCGAACAGGTCGAAGATCGAGGTGATCCAGCGCTCGCCGAACCAGACCCGCGGGCGCACGCCCTGCGCCTTCAGCTCCTCCGGCCGCGTGTCGGTGGCCTGCTCGAACAGCGCGATGCGCGTCTCCCGCCAGAGCTCTCTGCCGAAGAAGAACGGCGAGTTCGCGCCGATCGCCACCTGCACCCCGGCGATGGTCTGCGCCGCGTTCCAGCATGCCGCGAACGTCTCCGGCTTCACCTGCTGGTGCAGCTGGACGCTGGTGCAGGCGGCCTCCGGCGCGATCGTGTCGGCGAACGTGGACAGCCGCTCGGGCCCGGTGATCGAGATCTGCAGGTCCTCGCCGCGCGCGGCGAAGATCTGCTCGTTCAGCAGCGCGTAGCGCGGGCTGGCGCTGAAGGCCTCGGCGTTCAGGTGGGCCTCGTCGATCGTGGGGAGGATCCCGATGATCATCATGTGCGCGCCGACCGTGCGCGACCGCTCCTCGGCGCCGTTGAGGGACGCCCGCACGCCGTCCTCGAGCTCCGTCATGACGCGCCCGCCCAGCAGGCGCGGCGCCACGTTGATCTCGACGTTGAACTGTCCGAGCTCCGTCTGGAAGTCGGGGTCGGCGATCGCCTCGAGGGCCTCGGCGTTGACCATCGCCGGGTCCCCGGCGTCGTCCGTCAGGTTGAGCTCGATCTCGAGCCCGAAGGAACGCAGCTCGGGGTGGAAGCGCGCCTCGGACAGCATCCGCGCGAGCACGTCGAGGCACGAACGCACCTTCTGCCGGTAGCGCTGGCGATCGTCCCGACTGAAGACCTTTGCGGCAACTTGTTCTCCCATCGCAGCCCTCCAGGGGCCAGTGTGGCAGGCTTACCCGTCCGCCGTCCGAGCAATCATCCGCTGCATGGAACGCTCCGCCCCCGTTGCGCCCGTCCCGGACCCGCTTCGTGCGATGGCCGGCCTCTGGTGGTTCTGGATCATCACCGGCGTCTTCTGGATCATCGTCGCCCTGGTCGTGCTCCAGTTCGACGAGGCGTCGGTCACCACCGTCGGCGTCCTCGTGGGGATCATGTTCCTCGTCTCCGGCGTCCAGCAGTTCTTCATGGGCTCCATGGCGCGTGGGTCGATGCAATGGATCCTGTGGATATTCGCCGTGCTGTTCGTGATCGCGGGCGTGATCGCGCTGATCCGGCCGAAGGAGACCTTCGCCGGGATCGCCGACATCCTCGGCTTCCTCTTCCTGCTCGTGGGCCTGTTCTGGCTGATCCAGGCGTTCGTCGAGCGCGAGACGAACGATTTGTGGTGGTTCGGCCTGATCGGGGGCGTGGCGATGATCATCCTGGCGTTCTGGACGGGCGGCCAGTTCTTCCTCGAGCGGGTGTACACACTGCTCGTCTTCGCCGGCATCTGGGCGCTGTTCCACGGCGTTGGCGACCTGATCCGCGCGTTCCAGATCCGACAGCTGCGGAACCTGCCCGGGCCGGAGATCTAGCGCCTACGCCACGAGCGGCTCGAGGCGCTCCCGCACCGCCTCGCGGATCTGCTCCGCGACGGCCGGGAACATCTGCGCGACGCCGCGAAAGTCCTGCTCGCCCATCACCAGCACGCGCATCGGCGAGCGGGCGACGACGGAGGCGTTGCGCGGCGCCCGGGTGACGATCCCCATCTCGCCGAGGAAGTCGCCCGGGCCGAGCGTGGCCACGTGCTCGCCGCCGCGAAGCACCTCGGCCTCACCCTCCTCGATGACGAAGAACTCGTAGGCGAACTCGCCCTCGCGGACGAGATGCGTCCCTTCCGACACCTCCAGCTCGTCTGCACGGCTGGCGATCTCGCTGCGCTCACGCTTCGACAGCGACGAGAAAAGGTCGATCGACGCCAGTCGGGCCTCTTCCATGTCTCCCTCCGGTTGCGGGTCGTGGGCATCCTCGCACAGCCGACGACCCGCGGGCCACCGCGCTAGCGGGGGCCGGCGGTCGCGTACCGCTCCAGCGCGCGGCCGCGCGCCTCGGCGTGGTCCACGATCGGCTCCGGGTAGTCGCGGCCGATCACGCAGGCGGCCTCCTGCTGGACGGCGGCGGGCATCTTCCACGGCTCGCGCAGGTGCTCGTCCGGCACGTCGCGCAGCTCCGGCACGTAGCGGCGCACGTAGTCACCGCGCGGATCGAAGCGCTCCATGTGGCGCGCCGGGTTGTAAATCCGGCGGTAGGCCGGCTGCGGATCCACGCCCACGGACGCGATCCACTGCCAGTTGCCGTTGTTGTTCGCCTCGTCGCCGTCGATCAGGAGGCGCATGAACCAGCGCTCGCCCCAGCGCCAGTCGATGCCGAGGTCCTTCGTCAGGAACGACCCCACGACGAGCCGCGCGCGGTTGTGCATCCACCCCTCGCGGCGCAGCTGTCGCATGCCGGCGTCGACGAGCGGGTAACCGGTGCGGCCATCCGTCCAGGCCTCGAATCGCCCGCGAGCGTGGCTCCAGCGGATGCGTCCGCGGAGGCGCACCTGGAACTCCGACCGCGCGTTGCGGGGGAAGTGGTCGAGCACGTGGTAGTAGAAGTCGCGCCAGGCGAGCTGGCGCCGGAACGCGGCCGCGCCATCCCCCCTCGGTAGGCGCGCCTCCACCTCGCGCGGGGAGACGCAGCCGAAGCGGATGTACGGGGAGAGCCGTGACGTCCTGTCCCCGCCGAGCGCGTCGTGGTTCGACGCGTAGTCGCCCACGGCCTCGTCGAGAAACGCCGCGAGCCGCTCGCGCGCGGGCCGCTCGCCGCCCGGCAGCGGGTCCTCGACGTTCGATTCGAGGCCGAGCTGCGAGAGGGTCGGCAGGGCGCCCACCGGAAGCGTCGCCGGCAGCGCGGGCAGCGAGCGCGGGGCCTGGCGGGTGCCCCGGCGCGGCTCCTTCTCCCAGCGGCGGTGGAACGGGCTGAAGATCGAGTACGGACGACCCTCGGCCGTGCAAACGGATGTGACGTCGTCGACCACGTTCAAGCCTGGATGGGCGAAGAGCTCCACGCCCGTGTCGGTGAGCGCTCGGCGCGCGCGGACGTCCCGCGAGGCGGCGAACGGTGAGACGTCGGGGGTGAAGTGGACCTCCCGCGCTCCGACCTGGCGGGCCAGGCGGGGGAGCTCACGCTCGGGCCGGCCGTGGCGGAGGACGACGTCGGCGCCGCGGTCACGAAGCGAGCCGCGGAGGTCCGCCAGGCACTCCAGCATGAACTGGGTCCGCGAGCCCGACTCGTGCCGACCGTGGAGGAGGCGATCGTCGAAGCAGAAGAAGGGGATCACCCGGTCGGCGCGCTCGAGCGCCGCGCACAGCGCGGGGTGGTCGCCGACGCGCAGGTCGCGGCGGAACCACACGACCGCCGTGCCGCCGTCGCTCATTCGCTCCTCCCGACCCGCTCGAGCACGCGCCCCGTTATCGCCGTCGAGAGCTCGAGCTGGTCGCGCGCGGCGGGTGACGGCCGCTCCCGGAGCCGCTTCGCCGCATCGGCGGCCGCGGTCACTCGCTCGGCCATGCCGAGGAGCACGCCGGCCGCGTCGCGGAGCACGCCCGGCTCGAGCGTGAACAGGACCTCGAACGGCCGCCGGCCGTCCGCGTGACGCTCCGTCGTGGGCGGCTCCCAGGCGGAGATGCAGGCCGCGTAGCCCGGCGCCTCGCACAAGAGCGCCCACTCGCGCGAGAGCGGGTGCGAGCGGTCGACCGGCACCTCGATCGGCGCCCCCCGCGGCCGGCGCACGCGGTCGAAATCGGCGAACACGAGCGCGAGCTCGGCGGTCCGCGACAGCTCGCGCCAGCGCCGTTCGGAGCGACGGTAGAAGCCGACGCGCTGGAAGGCGCCGAGCAGCAGCCCGCGCCCGGCCCGCGCGGTGGTCTCGTCCTCGATCGTGTGACTCAGGCTCGTGAGGAGCCGCTTCGGCAGCGTCCGCGGCTCGAGCTCGGGATGGCGGCGCCGCAGCGCGGCGAACAGCGAGACCTCGGGCCGCCCCTTCCACCGGCGCGCGCGCTCGATTGCCTCGGGAAGCGACGCCCCCGCCTCCCGTTCGGCGACCACCGCCCGCACGAGCTCGACGTCCCGCTCCGTATATCGCCGATGTCCGCCGGGCAGCCGCGTGGGAGACGGGAAGCCGTAGCGCCGCTCCCACATGCGGAGCGTCGCCTCCGACACGCCGGAGCGGGCGACCATCTCCCTGATCGGCAGCGTCTCCTCGGCCATCGGCTTGAAAGAAAGTCTATACGGATTGACGAGGTTTATCTCGACACGATCTCCGGGTACCGATCGCCTTCCCACGAACCGAGAGGAGCACCGTGTCAACCATCGAGCAGTCGATAGAGGTCGCCGTCCCGATCGGCACCGCCTACAACCAGTGGACGCAGTTCGAGGAGTTCCCCGAGTTCATGAAGGGCGTGGACGAGGTCCGCCAGCTCGACGACACCCACCTGCACTGGGTCGCGAGCTTTGGCGGCGTCCGGCACGAGTGGGACGCCGAGATCACGGAGCAGCGGCCGGACGAGCGGGTGGCTTGGCGCAACGTCGACGGCAAGGAGAACGCCGGCGCGGTGACCTTCCACCGGATCGACGACGACAAGACGCGGATCATGGTCCAGATGGACTTCATCCCCGAGGGGATCCGGGAACGCGTCGGCGACGCGCTCGGCGCTCCCGATCGCCGCGTCATGGGCGACCTCGAGCGCTTCAAGGAGATGATCGAGGAGCGCGGCCGGGAAACCGGAGCGTGGCGCGGCGAGGTCGGGCGGCCGGACGAGCGTCCGGGGGCAAGCGACGGTGGGTCCGCCTGACCGCTGGCGGACGAGACCTATCGCTTGATGCGGCTGCAGATGCGCTCGCTTGCCGAGCGCGTATCGATCGCCAGGGCGGCGACCGCCAGGCACGCCCGCCCGGCGGCCGACCGCGCGACTCGCACGCGCAGGCGGACCGTCCTCGAGCGTCCGGGCTGCAGCACGCGCCAGCGCCAGACGACGTTCCCACCGCTTACGCGGGCGCCTCGCGTCCTGCGCGGCGCGAGCTCACGCGGCAGCACGGAGCGGACGAGGACGTCGTAGGCGGGAGTCCGGCGCCGGTTGCGCACCGTGATGCTGTAGGTCGCGCGCCTGCCGCGCGTGACCCGGCGCGGGCCGCGGACGGCGATCGCCGGGCGGCGTCCCCGCGGGGCACGATACTTCGGAGGTTGCAGCACGAGCCGCCGCACGTTGCCGAGCCGGTCGCGGCGGCAAGCCCATTGCGGCCTCAGTGAGATCACCAGCGGCCGGCGGCGTCCGTCGTCGATTCGCAGCCGTGTGTGCAGTGGAATCGGCTCGGTGGCGAGGTCCACCCCCGGCCGCGTGCCGCGGCAGGCGGTCGGCGGGCTCGGCAACCTCACATCTCGAGCCCGAAGGCGGAACGACAGACGTCCTTGGCCCCTGCGCCGGAGCCGCAGACGCACGTTCGGACCGCGCCCACGTCGGCTCACGAACCCGCCGGTGGCGGTGCCGCGCCGCCGCGACAGCCTTAGCGGCGCCAGCCGGCGGCCGGAACCGTGGCGCACCAGCTCGCCCGCCCCGCCACGCTCGAAGAGCAGCCGATCGAACACCACTTTGGCCCGCCCGAGCCGCAGCCCGCGGGCCAACGCCACCGTCCCCCGCAGCCGGACCGCGGCTCGATCGCGGCCGCTCGCACTCGCGCTGGGGACGACCGTCCCATCACCGCCGATCCCGTTCGCGCTGCCCGCGAGATCGACCGCTGCGCCCGTGGACACGACCGGAGTGCCTGTGTACCCGGGGATGCTCCACCTAGCCGAGGCGGAGACCGCCGACGGATCCCCAACTATCAGGCGCGGATCGACACCGAGGGTGCAGCCGCCCTTCGTGGGGTCGGGGTCCGGGAACTTCCAGATCGTGTTGGGGTTCTGACCGTCGTACGCGCAGTTCTGCGCCATGCGGCCAAACACGATGCTCGCGGCGTTTTGGACGGGGGGAGCCAGGAAATTGCACGTCCAGAAGGGATTGCGACCGCTGGTGAACACGCAGGGCGAGTCGGAGGTAGGTTGCGGACCCATGGCGGTGAAATCGACCGTCGAGTCCTGCAGCACCCATGGCCCGCTTGGCGGGCCCGTGCACCTGAGCGCGCCGCCCTGCTCGCATCCGGTGATTGCATAGCTCGCCCATATGACTGGCAGCAGGGTCTTGTAGATCCAGGTGGCAAAGCCCTGCCGGCCGACGCCCCTCATGCCGACGGTGTCGAGCTGCCATGTTCCGCGGGCGCGCAGCTGGCCGACCAGTGTGAGCAGCGCGAGGTCTCCCCGTACGAGATAGCTGTGCTCCGACAGGGCGTCGTCGGCCTGCTGGATTCCGTCGGCTAGCTGCTTCTGAAGGTTGCCGTACGCAACCTCGAAGCGGTTGTCGACAAGGGCGGGGGCGGCCGAGGGAAGGAGCGATGTCAGCTCGCTCGTCAGCTCCAGGAGCGGGACGATCTCCGGCGCGGCAGGCTCGGCCAACTCGACCAGAGCCCCGGCGATTCCGAACCCGGTCGAGAAAAACTCGCCCGGGTTGAACTCGGTCTCCATCTGTTCGACAGGGTCCAACCTCAGCGAGTCGGCGATGACCGGGAGCTGGGCGAGCTGCTCCTGGATCAGCACCGACCACGACTGCTGTAGCCCGGTGGCCGGATCGTAGAAGTGGTCCCATACCTGCCCGGCCCAGAAGGTCTCGGCGAGGATCTCGTTCACCACGCTCTGCCAGTCGGCGGCCGTGAAGCCGCTGCTGTTCGGTGGCGGCGTGCACGTCCCGTACTGCGTCGGGTTGCTCTGGCTTTGGTTAGTGCAGTTGCCGATGCGGGTGACGAGCGCCGCCAGGTTCGTCAGGTCGTTCAGTGACGGCGGGTTCGTGCCCAACCAGACGTCGCGCACGTTCGAGCCGCCACCGGGGATCTGGCCCTGGGCCTGCCTGTTTAGCTCGTCGAAGGCGGCCCGCTGGCAGCTATTCGGGTCGCCTGCGGGGCGACAGGGAAACGCCGGGTAGCCCTCCGCGAGGTAGCGCTCCCAGCCGCCGGTGCCGCGCCGGTCGTAGAACCAGGTGCGGATCCCGTAGGGGCCGCGGGCGACCACGTCGGCGCGCGTGTCGCCGTTCACGTCGCCGGTCTCGATGGTCGAGTAATAGGAGCGGTCGCCGCCCCAGGGGTCGTCTGCTAGCGACAGTTGCGTCGTCGGAGCCAGCTTGGTCCAGGCGTTCTTGCCCGGGTCGAACGACCAGGCGTCGAGCCCCTGGGGCCCGCGGGCTAGCGCCTCCGCGCGGCGGTCGCCGTTGATGTCGGCGAACTGGATCGTCTCCCAGTACTGCTGCGCGGTGTAGCCCTTGGCGTCGGAGAGGTCGGACAGCGTCGCGAGCCGCCCCCACGCGTCGGGGGTGTCGCCCTGATAGCGCAGTGCCCGCATGCCGTCGCTTGCCCGACCGAGCAGCTCGGCGTTGCCGTTGCCGTCCACGTCGGCGAACTGGATCGTCTTGTAGTACGCGGGGGCCGAGCTGAAGCACGGATCGCCCTGGCTCGTGAAGGGGCAGTCGGGCCCACCGCCGTGGTCGGTGAACGGCTGGTAGAGCCTGTTGATTGCGGTCCAAGCGTCGGTGCTTGACGTGTACCTCAAGGCCGACACCCCGCCTCTGTCGCGGCCGAGGAGCTCCTCCCTGGGGCCGCCGGCGACGTTCGCAGCTTGTATGGACGTGTAGTAGGCGGGGTCCTTGCCGCCGTCGGGGTCGCCGAGGAAACTGACCTCGCGCAGCTGCGACCACGCCGAGTCCTTCCAGCGGAATGCCACGATGCCGTCGCTTTGTCGGCCGAACACCTCGGCGTGGCCGTTCCCGTCGAGGTCGCCGGTCTGGATCGTCGAGTAGCCGGAGGGATCGTCCCAATCGCTGCCACTGAACACGCTTGACGTCGAGACGTGGTTCCATGTGCCCTGTCCCGGGACGCCCGGTGTCGGTGTGAACTTGTAGAGGGTAAGTCCGGCGGCGCTGCGGCCCAGAATCTCCGCGCGCGTGTCGCCGTCGACGTCGGCCGCCTGGATCGTGTCGTAGTACTGCGGCAACGTCCAATCGGTTGTCGGGGGGTTCGGGTTCGCGGTCGTCAGCGGCGGCGGATTGGCGAACTCGGTGAGGAGCACGGGCACGTACTTGATGTCCTGGGGGTCCGTCGGCGACGCTGCGGGGGTCACCTGCGGGCGCCACTGGCCGAGCGTCTTGTCGAAATCGTGGACGGCCACCCCGGCGGGGGTGCGAGCCAAAAGCTCGTCGTCCTTGTCGCCGTCGACGTCGGCGAGCTGGATCGTCTCGTACTGCTCGGGCTGCATCCAGCCGCCGGCGTCGCCCCAACTGGGCAGCACGAACGTTGGGCCGCAGGCATCCGTGTACGTCGGAGTCAACTCCGGACAGGTCTTGCTCTGCGCCGCCGCCGGCGCAGCGCCGCGGCCCAGGACCAGGGCCGCCATCGCCACGGCAAGGAGCAGCGTCCGACCCCTCATCCGTTCTCCGATCCGGACGCGGCCCGCGCTCGCCCGCCCGGCGCCCTGAGCGTGATTCTCGCCGTGCGGCGGCTGCGGTTTCCGGCGGCGTGCAGCGAACGCGCAGCCACCCTGACCCTGAGCCTGCCGCGGCGCCTCAGGGTCCGGAAGACCCTCTTGGAGAGCTTCACACGGGCGCTGGCGCTTCGGGCGCCGTCGAGGACGAGTCGGCCCCGAGCGATCACGGCGGGAGAGCCGACCCTGCGCAGCGCCACGCGCACGCGGCACCGGTCCCGCCTGCTGGGACATCTCACGCGGATTGCCGCGACGCCCCGGTGGCCCACCCGCACCGCCCCCCGCGCGACGCGGATCGCCCGCCCGAACTTGCGCGCGATGTCCGGGCCGACCGCGATGGCGAAGGGGAGGGTCCCGGCCTTCACAGTGGCGGGACTCTTGGGCGAGAGCCCACCGCCCCCTACGACGTCGTATTGGGAGACCGTCCCGCCGGCCAGGTTGGTGACGAACACCGAGCGCCCGTCCGGGGTCACCACTATCCCGGTCGGCTCGCTTCCAGCGGCGACGGTCTCGGTGCTCTTTGCGGAGAGCGTTCCGGTGCCCTGTTCGACGTCGTACTGAGAAACGGTGTCGTCGGCCTGGTTGGCCACATACAGCGACCGTCCGTCCGGGCTGATCGCGACACCTATGGGGACCGCCCCCGTTGCCACGGTTGGCGGGCTCTTGGGAGCGAGCGCCCCGCCCGAGCCGGCGCTGAACTGCGAGAGCGTGTCGCTCGCCGAGTTGGTGACATAGGTCGACTTCCCGTCCGGGCTCGCCACCACGCCGAACGGGGCATTGCCGGCGGACACGCTCGCAGTCCTCTTGGGCGACAGGACTCCGTTCGCGGCCATGTCGTACTGAGACACCGAGTCGCTGAATCGGTTGGCGACATAGACGGACCTGTTGTCCGCGCTCGGGCTTACCGCGACGCCCCAGGGGCCGCTCGCGGCGGCCACCGTGGCCACGCTCTTCGCGGTCAACACGCCTCCGGTGCCGACGTCGTACTGGGAGACCGAGTTGCCGTACTGGTTCGGCACGTAGACGGACTTGCCGTCGGGGGTCACCACCACCGCGCGCGGTGAGCTCCCGGCAAGCGCGCTCGGGGGGTTCTTGGGGGAAAGCGCTCCGCCCAGGCCCAGGTCGTACTGGAACGCCGAACCGCGATCGCTCGCGACGTAGGCGGAGGTGCCGTTCGGGCTGACGGCGACACCCCCGAGCCGGCCCCCGACGGTGACGGTGGCCGGCGCTAGCGGCGCGAGCTCGCCCACCGGCGTTGCGTCGTACTGAAGGATGCAGCTCGCCCCGCACCCGGGACTGCCCGCGGTGACGTAGACCGATTCGCCGTCCGGGCTGACCGCCACGCCGATCGGCTCCGTTCCGGCATCCACGGTCGGCGGGCTCTTGTCGGCAAGGAGGCCGCCCGCACCGACGTCGTACTGCTCGACCGCGTCCGCGATCACGACGTAGACCGAGTGGCCGTCGGGGCTGATCGCCATCCCGCTCGGGTCCACGAAGGCGCGACTCCGGACCGGCGCGGTGGGCGGGCTCTTGGGCGAGAGCGCTCCGCCCGGACCTACGTCGTACTGCGAGACCGTGTTGTCGCCCTTGTTGTGGACGTAGACGGATCTGCCGTCCGGGCTGATGACCGTCGCCTCCGGGGAAGCGCCCGCGGGCACGCTCGCCGGGGTCTTCGGCGAGAGCGCCCCGCCCGCGCCCGCGTCGTATTGAGAGACCACGCCGCGGGCGTTCGTCACGTAGACCGACTTGCTGTCGGGGCTGACCGTCACCGCCGGGGCGAACCCGCCGCTCTCGACGGTCGGCGGGCTCTTGGGTGAGAGGGCCCCGCCCGCACCGACGTCGTACTGGGAGATCACGCCACCGTCACTGATCACGTAGACCGATTTGCCGTCCGGGCTCACGCTCAGGTCCGTCGGGCGAGGGGGCGCGGCCACGGTGGGCCTCGTCTTCGGAGACAGCGCCTCGCCCCTGCCGACGTCGTACTGCGACACCAATCCCGTGTCCAGGTAGTTCGCGACGTAGACCGACCTGCCGTCGGGGCTAACGGCCATCGCCGCCGGAGGACCGGGGGTGTCGACGACCGCCGGGCTCTTCGGGGAGAGGGCGCCGCCCGCGCCTGCGTCGTACTGGAGGAGCTGGCTGCGTGACTCGTCGCCGACGTAGACCGACTTGCCGCTCCGACTTACAGTCGGCAGGACCGCTTGATCGCCCGCCGGGACGAAGGGCGGCTGCTTGGGGCTGAGCGTCCCGCCGCCGAGCCCGTACTGGGACAGCGTCCCGTCGAGGTTCGCGACGTAGGCGTACGACGCCCCCTCGGCGGGCGCCGCCGACGCCAGCAGCAAGGCGACGACCACCGCCGGCAGCGCACCCGGAGCCGACCTGACCCTCACGGGTTACAGCATCATGGCGGCGCCGGACGATGCGCATCGAGGTAACCCCTAATCGCATACCCCAAACTTTCCGCCCGCGGGTGCCTACGTGATTATCGAGGCGCCCGGCCTCCGACAAACGGGCCCACCCCTAAGGCGCGCCCGCGCCTAAACCCTCGGGTATCCGATTAGGGGTCTCCTCGATGTGCCGCACGCGGTACGCCCCAATTCTGAAGGTGTGGCGGGCAGCCGGATCACGATCGACCTCGACGTCGCCGGGGAGCGTGACTGGCCACGGGGCAGGGTCCTGGACGAGAACACCGGCGACACGAGGGACTTCCTCGGTTGGCTCGCGCTCGTGGCCGCGCTCGACGCGCTGATCTCGAATATCGGCAGTCACAACTCGAAGCCGCGGGCAGACAGGCACGAAGGCTTGCCGGGCTGAGCCCATCGCGGCGCTTAGTATTCGACGAGGCGGTGAGCAAGAGTCTTCCTGTCTCGGTGCCGTCGTCGCGTGGCCCACTCCTCGAGCGCGAGCGTGAGGTATCTGTGCTCGGCGGGCTCGTGCGGGGCGCGGCGGAAGGCGTCGCGGGTGTAGTCCTCGTGGAGGGACCGCCGGGAATCGGCAAGACCCGGCTCATTGTCGAGGCGCGCGAGCTCGCGGCGGGGGTCGGGTTCCGTCACGTCGCGGCGCGCGGCGGGGAGCTCGAGCAGGAGCTCCCGTTCGGGGTGGTCCGCCAGCTGTTCGAGTCCGTGCTCGTCGAGGGCGACGAGGGCGAGCGTGCGCTGGCGGGGTCCGCCCGCGCCGCTCGCCAGCTCTTCGAGCTCGGGGGCGAGGGCGACGGGCCGGCGGACGACCCTTCCTTCGCTCTGCTGCACGGTCTCTACTGGCTGACCGTCAACCTGAGCGCGGACGGCCCGCTCCTGGTGGCGGTCGACGACCTTCACTGGTGTGACGGCGCGTCGCTGCGCTTCCTGGCGTATCTCGTGCGCCGGCTGGAGGGCCTGCCGGTGTTGCTGGTGTTGGGCGTCCGGACCTCCGAGCCGAAGGGGGAGTCGGCCGTGCTTCGCGAGATCGCGAGCGACTCCTCGACCGTCTCGCTACGACCGCATCCGCTCAGCTCGCTGGCCGTCGAGACGCTCATACGTGACCGGCTTCGGCAAGATCCCGACGAGGCGTTCACCACCGCGTGCCACGTCGCAACGGGCGGGAACCCGCTGCTGTTGACCGAGCTGTTGAGGGCCCTGGACGCCGAGGGCGCGCGCCCGGACGCCGCCCACGTGGACCTGCTCTCCGACCTCGGTCCTCGCGCGGTGTCGCGCGCGGTGCTGACGCGCCTGGCCCGTCTTCCGCACGAGGCCGTGGAGGTGGCGCGCGCCGTGGCGGTGCTCGGCGGCGGCGCCGGCGTCGCCACGGTGGCCGCGCTCGCCGATCTCGACGAAGGGGCGGCCCGCGCCGGGACGGCGGCTCTGGTCCGGGCGGAGATCCTGCAGGCGGAGCACTCACTCTCGTTCGTGCACCCGCTCGTCGGCGCGACGGTCTACCAGGAGATGGCGCCGCCGGAGCTCGAGCTGCGGCACGAGCGCGCGGCGGAGCTGCTGGCGGCGGCGGGCGCCTCGGACGAGCAGGTGGCGGCCCACCTCCTCGCGGCCTCGGCGCGCGGCGAGGCGCAGACCGTCGAGACGCTGAGGCGGGCGGCGCGGGTGTCGTTGCGCAAGGGAGCGCCGGAGAGCGCCGCCGCCTACCTAGCGCGCGCTCTCGAGGAGCCCCCGCCGCTCGATCGGCGGGCGGAGCTGCTGGTGGAGCTCGGGCGCGCCGAGGCGCTCACGAGCGGGCCCGCGGCGGTCGAGCACCTGACGGAGGGGTACGAGCTGCTCGACGACCCCTTGGCGCGCGGGCTCGCGGCGCAGGCCCTGGCCCGCGCCCTCCTCCTGACCGGGCGAACCGCCGACGCGGCCGGCGTGGCGAGCCGGGCGGCGGCCGAGCTTCCGCGCGAGCTCGACGATGTGCGGCGCGCCCTCGAGGCGTTTGAGCTCATGACCGTGTTCTTCGGCGCCGGGGAGCCCGCTCAGCTCCGCCGGCTCGAGCGCTACCGGGCGCGCCCCGTCGGCGACGGCGTGGGCGCGCGGATGCTGGCCGCAATCGCCGCACGCGACTGGTCCTTTGCCGGCGGGACGAGCACGCAATGTGCCGAGCTCGCGATCGAGGCGCTCGCCGGAGGCGACCTGATCAAGGCCGACAACGGCTTCGTGCCCATGTGCGCGATCGCGACGCTGGTGCGGGCGGATCGGCCCGAGGCGCGCGACGCGTGGGAGCTCGCCCTGGAGCACGCGCACCGCCGCGGTTCCCTGTTCGCCAAGTGCTCCATCAGCTGGGGCCTCGGCTTCACCACCCTCCGCTGGGGTGAGCTGGCGGAGGCGGAGGAGGCGTTCCGGACCGCGATCCGCGAGTTCGCCCTCTGGGGGAGCGGTCCGGAGCCTAGAAGCACGGACTCGGTGGCCTTCCTGGCCGCGGTATTGCGCGAGCGCGGCGCGCTCGCCGAGGCGCGCCGGACGCTCGATCGGGTGCCCGACCCCGGCGACCACTCCGACAGCGCTCGCTACTGGCTCGACAGCCAGCTCGAGCTGCTCGTCGCCGAGGGCCGGTTCCGCGAGGTGCCGCCGATGGCCGACGACTTCGCCGAGCGCTTCGCGTACCTCCACAACGCCATTGACACCCCATGGCGGCAGCACAAGGCGCTGGCGCTCGACCGGCTCGACCGCACCGACGAGGCGCTCGCCCTCGCAAGAGAGGACCTCCAGCTCGCGCGCGAATGGGGCGCTCCCGGCACCGTCGCGCGGTCGCTCCGGGTGCTGGGCACGCTCGAGCGCGAGCGCGGCCTCGACCACCTGGGTGAGGCGATCGACGTGGTCGGCGAATCCCCCGGTCGACTCGAGCACGCCAAGGCGCTCGCCGCGATCGGCACCGGCCTTCGGCACGCCCGGCGACCGCAGGAGGCTCGCGAGCCGCTGCGGCGGGCGCTCGAGCTCGCCGAGGTGTGCGGGGCGGCAGGGCTGGTCGAGCGGATTCGGTCGGACCTCTACGCGGCGGGCGGACGACCGCGAACGACCGCCCTCAAGGGGGTGGATGCGCTCACCGCGAGCGAGCGCCGGGTGGCGAGCCTGGCCGCCGAGGGCAAGACGAACCGCGATATCGCCCAGACCCTCTTCGTGACGCCCAAGACAGTGGAGGTCCACCTGAGCAACGCCTACCGCAAGCTCGGGATCCGCTCGCGCCGCGAGCTGGCGGGCGAGCTCGTGAACACCTAGGAGCGCCACCAGGAAAACTCTGGGGTACCCGATTAGGGGTCTCCTCGATGTGCCCGGGCCACCCGCGCGCCATCCTTCGGACCGTGCTGCTCCGCGACTGGCCGGCGAGCAGATACCAGGACCGCACGCTGGGTTTTGTGGCGACAAGGCTTCGACGCCACCGGCGCGGGTTCCCGGGGCCGGGCGCGCGGATCCTCCAGGCGGCCGACGAAGAGCGGCGGCGCATCGCCCAAGACCTCCACGACGGCCTGCAGGGGCGGCTGGTGCTGCTGGCGATGAGGGCCCATGCGTTGCAGGCCGACGAGTCGGCGCCGGCCGGCGTGCGCTCGGAGGCGGCGGCGCTCGGTTCGGGCCTGCAGGGCGCGATCGCAGAGCTCCGCGAACTGGTGCACGGGGTGATGCCGGCGGCGTTGGCCGAACGGGGGCTGTTCGCGGCGGCCCGCGAGATCGCTGACCAGACGCCCATCCCCGTCGAGCTCGAGATGGAGGGCAGCGGGCAGTCGTTGCCGGGGCCGGTCGAGACCACCGGCTACTTCGTGCTCGCCGAGGCGCTCACCAATGCCGTCAAGCATTCCGGGGCGCGCGAGCTCGTGGTGCGCGTTCGTCACGGCGACGGGCGGCTTCGGATCGAGGTCTGCGACGACGGCGTGGGGGGTGCCCAGGCGAACGGCGGCGCCGGGCTACGCGGGATGGCGGACCGCGTCGGCGCCCTCGGCGGCCGCGTGGCGGTGGACAGCCCGTGCGGGCGCGGCACGCGCGTGATGGCCGAGGTCCCGTGCGGGTCGTGATCGGCGAGGACCAGGCCCTGATGCGCGAGGGGCTCGTCCTGCTCCTCCAGCGCGGCGGGTTCGAGGTCGTGGGGGAGGCCGGCGACGCGCTGGACCTCGTGCGCAAGGCGGACGCGCACCGTCCCGACGTGGTCGTGGCCGATATACGGATGCCCCCCACGCAAACCGATGACGGGTTGCGAGCTGCGCTCAGGATCCGCGAGTCGACTCCCCGCATCGCCATCGTCGTGCTCTCGCAGCACGTACAGCGCGAGTACGCCATCGAGCTGCTCGAGAGCGGCGTGGGCGCCGGCGGAGTTGGCTACCTGCTCAAGCAGCGCGTCGCGGACGCGGACACCTTCTACTCCGACGTGCGCCGCATCTGCGCGGGCGCCTCCGTGCTCGACCCCGAGGTCGTTGCCGCCATGTTGACCTCGGCCCGCGCCGACGATCCGATCGACGACCTCACGGCCCGGCAACGGGATGTCCTCGCGTTGATGGCGGAGGGGCGAAGCAACACAGGCATCGCAGAGCGGCTCAAGCTGACGGAGAAGGCGGTCATCAAGCATGTCTCGCACATCTACGACGTCCTGGGCCTTCGCCACACGAGCGACGACCACCGCCGCGTCCTCGCCGTCACCCGCTACCTGAACCGCTAGCTCGCGGGATTGCGTCGCTTGCCTCGCCTCGACTACGCTGCGGCTCGATGACCATGTGGCAGGGGCTCGCGCCGACCGCCTCATGACAAGCCGGCCCCAAAGGAGGCTGGTGCTCGCCGCGATGATCTTCGCGGTGTCGATGACGTTCATCGACCAGACGATCGTGGCGCTCGCCGTCCCCGAGCTCCAGCGAGACCTCGGCCTCTCCGCCACGGGGACTCAGTGGATCGTCAACGCCTATCTGCTCGCGCTGTCCGCCTTCTTCGCCTTCGGCGGTCGCCTCGCCGACATCGCCGGGCACCGGCGGATGGTGATCGTCGGCGTGATCACGTTCGCCGGCGCTTCTGCACTGTGCGGTGCGACGCCGACGAGCGGCATAGCGGAACCCTGGATGATCGTCTTCCGCGCGGTGCAAGGGGCCGGTGCGGCGCTCATGTTCCCAGCGGCCCTCGCGATCGTCATCGCCGCATTTCCCGTCTCGGAGCGGGGAAGGGCCATGGCCATCTTCTTCGGGATCACGGGCGCGCTGACCGCGGTCGGTCCGATCGCCGGCGGCTACCTCACGGAGTGGACGTGGCGCTCGATCTTCTGGATCAACGTGCCCGTGGCGATCGTCGCGCTCATCCTGACCGCGCAGGCGAAGGTCGCCGACGAGCGCCGTCCCGCGCCGATCGACTGGACGGGGACGGGGCTGATCGTCGGCGGGATGGGGCTCTCCGTGCTCGGCCTGCAGCAGTCGAGCGAGTGGGGCTGGGGCAGCCCCTTGACATGGATCTGCATCGCCGCCGGGCTTGTCCTGCTGATCGCTTTCGTCCGCTACGAGCTCCGCGTCGAGCATCCGGTGATGAACGTGCGGATCTTCCAGAACCGAGCATTCGCGGCGGACAACCTCGTGCTGTTCCTCCTGATGATCGTCTTCCTGCCGCTGTTCTTCTTCGCGAGCCTCTATGCGCAGATCTCGCTCGGCGACGACGCCTCCGGCGCGGGCCTCTACCTACTCGTCTTCTTCGGCGGGTTCGCGTTGGGTTCGCAGTTGGGCGGCCGGATCCTCGACGCGAGGGGCGCGCGCGGCGCCGTGCTTCCGGGATGCGCGCTCGCCGCGGTCGGGTTCTTCCTCTGGGCGCAGAGCCTGCCGGACTCCGACCTCGGCGACCAGTGGATCTTCATGCTCATGGCCGGCGCCGGCGTCGGACTGATGCTCGGGCCGGCGAGCACCGACGCGGTCAACCGTGCGCCGCGGACCAGCTACGGCGAGGCGACCGGCATGATCCAGACCCTGCGGAACTTCGGTGGAAGCCTCGGCCTCGCGGTGCTCGGGACCGTGCTGATTCTCCGGAACAAGGCCAACATCGAGAGCTCGCTCGGCGAGCTCGGCGTCTCGAGGGACCGGGCGGACGCGATCGCCGATGCGCTCTCCCAGTCGGGCGGCGGGGAGCGGTCGGGTGCGTTCGGCGATGCGACCGGCCGGGCGGGGCAGCGCATCTTCGAGGCCGTGCAGCACGACTTCGCGCTCTCGACGCGCACGGTCTTCTATGTCATGGCGGGCGTGCTCGTGCTCGCATACATCGTTGCCCAGCTCGCCATGCCGGCCGGCCGGGTCGAGGTCGAGGCGGAGCCGGCCGCCGCGGAGCGGGCCGGTTGATCATCAGCCGGCGCGGGTCGGATTGCCCCGCTGCACGCCTGGCCTTACGCTGTTGGCGAGCGAACCCGCCGTGATGACGAACACAGCGTCCTTCATCTCGAACTTCTGGGACGACCTGGTGGCGCACGACCGCCAGTACCACTTCCTGGTCCTGATCGGGTTCATCGGCTCGTTCGGGTTCATCAGGCTGTCCACCCGGCTGATGCGAAGCCCGCGGGTTCCGTGGTGGCCGGGAAGCGTCGTCAGCGAGGGCGGCCTGCACGTCCATCACCACGTGTTCGGGATCGTGACCATGATGGTGGCGGGGGTCGTCAGCTTCGCCCTCTCGGACGTCGGCTTCTGGTATGAGGTCTGCGCGCTGGCGTTCGGGATCGGGTTGGGTCTGACGCTCGACGAGTTCGCGCTCTGGCTCCATCTCGACGACGTGTACTGGGCCGAGCAGGGCAGGAGCTCGATCGACGCGACGCTGATCGCCGCAGCCGGCATGGGCCTCATCCTGCTCGGGGCCTCTCCCTATGAGGTCCATATCGAGGAGTGGACCGCCGCCGTGATCGCCGTGCTGCTCTTCGTCGCCTGGGCGGGGCTGCTCTTCGTCTGCTTCGCGAAGGGGCGCCTGTACCACGGGATGCTTGGGCTGGTCGTGCTGCCCGTGGCGATATACGGCGCTGTGAGACTCGGGAAGCCGACGTCCGCCTGGGCGCGCCGCTTCTACAGGACCCGCTGGCCGAAGAAGCTGGCAAAGGCCGAGGTGCGCTTCCGCCCCGACCGCCGCACGGAGCAGGTCAAGAAGTGGATACGCGACGCCGTCGGCGGCACTCCGACCCACGAGTACGAAGCGAGGATCGCCTCGCGGCGCCCACCCCCTTCGGAGTGATCGCCCGCGCGGCGGACGTCAGCCGCTGAGGTCGGCCATCGCCGCCTTGCCGCGTTCGGCGATCTCCTCCGGGGTGAGGTCCTCGACGTGTGTCGCGATACCCCAGCTGTGGCCGAAGGGGTCCTGGATGCTGCCGAAGCGGTCGCCCCAGAACTGGTCCGCGACCTCCATCAGCACCGTGGCGCCCGCGTCGACCGCCTGCTTCACGAGGGCGTCGACATCCTCCACGTAGAGCATGACCGACGCGCTCGTGCCGCCGAGCTGCTTGGGCGGCGTGGTCGACGCCTGGGGGAACGGATCGGAGAGCATGACGACGGAGTCTCCGATCTGGACCTCCGCGTGGGCGATCCCTCCGCCCGGCGCCTCCATCCGCACCCGCTCGGTCGCGCCGAACGCGTTCTTGTAGAACTCGATCGCGTCGGCGGCGCTCTCCACGGCCAGGTACGGGGCGGCGGTGTGGTAGCCCTCCGGAATCGGCTGTGCAGCCATGGCTTGTCCTCCTGGGATGGGACGGGTTCGAAGCGACGCCGATGCTATCCCGCCGGCGCGTCACACACCGTCCGCGCGGGTAAGTGCCCTCCGTGACGCGACGCCGGGCGCTCGTCATCGGAGCGGGCCACAACGGTCTGTTGTGTGGGGGCACGCTCGCGGAGGCCGGATGGGACGTGACGGTCGTGGAGCAGGCGCCGCACGCGGGCGGCGGCGTCCATTCGGTCGAGGGACCGCTTCCGGGATTCGTGATGGACGTGTGTGCCGGGTTCTTTCCGCTTACGAGGGCGTCGCCGGCGTTCGAGCGAATCGACCTCGAGCAGCTGGGCGTCGAGTGGATCAGCCCGCCGGTGGTGATGGTGCACCCGCTTCCTGACGGTCGCTCCATCACCCTCCATCGTGAGCTGGAGCCCACGGTCGCGAGCCTCGAGGCGGTGCGACCGGGCGCGGGGCGCGCGTGGGCCGGGCTCGTCGAGCCGCTCCTGCGCAATGAGCGCCTCGTCCGCGGGGCGGTTCTGTCACCGCTTCCACCGCTCGCTCCGGCGCTGGCCCTGGGCCTGCGGCTGCGACGGTCGGCTTTCGAGCTGGTCCGCCTGTTGGCCGGTTCCGCGGCGACGCTCGGCGAGCGCGTCCTCGGGGGCGAGGAGCCCGCGTCGTGGCTGGGCGGGTCCGCGGTGCACTCGGACCTCTCGCCCGACGCCGCGGGGAGCGCCGCCTTCGGCTTCTTCCTGCACCTGCTCGGGCACATGGTCGGATGGCCCTTCCCGCGGGGTGGTGCCGGCCGCGTCACGGACGCGCTCGTGCGCCGGCTGACCGCCGCGGGCGGGACGGTGCGCTGCGGATCGGGGGTGGAGCGCATCGAGTGCACGGGAGGACGGGCCCGGGGAGCGGTGCTGGCCGACGGCACCCGGCTGGGCGCCGAGGTGGTCGTGTCCACCGTCAGCGTCGCGCCGCTCCTGCGCATGCTGCCGCCCGACAGCCTTCCCACGCGACTGGCGCGGGAGCTCGGCCGCTGGCGCTACGGGCTGGCTACGTTCAAGGTCGACTTCGCGCTGTCGGCGCCGGTCCCGTGGCGTGCCCGGGAGGCGCGGCGGGCGGCCGTCGTGCACGTGGGCGGGTATCTCCGCGAGCAGATCGAGGCGGCCCATGCCGCCGGCCTCGGGCAGGTGCCGCGACGCCCGTCGATGGTCGTCGGGCAGCACTCGCTGCACGACTCCTCGCGGGCGCCAGACGGCCGGCACACCCTCTATGCGTACACGCATGTCCCGGCGCGGCACGGGGAGGACGACGCCACCGTGGCGGATCTCATGGAGCAGCGCATCGAGGAGTTCGCGCCGGGATTCCGGGAGCTGGTGCTCGCGCGAAGCGCGCGCTCACCGCAGGATCTCGAGCGGGAGAATGCGAGCCTCGTCGACGGCGATCTCACCGGCGGAAGCGTGGCGATCGACCAGCAGCTCCTCTTCCGCCCGGCGCCGGAGCTCTGTCGCTACCGCACGCCGCTGCGCGGCCTCTACGTGGCGAGCGCCTCGAACCACCCCGGCCCCGGGGTGCACGGCGTGTCCGGGGCGGCCGCCGCGCGCGCCGTCCGAGCCGACGCGGCCGGGATCCGACCGTGGCGGAGGCCGCCGTCGTCCGCTCGCCCGTCCTGAGCGACGCTGCCGCGGCCGAGCGCGTTGACGTCCCACCGCCGCCGTAAGATCGCCGACCGGACTCGACGTCGACCCTTGGAAAGGAGCCTGAAGATGCTCGATGTCCGCCTTCGCGGCGTGATGGTGGCGGTCATCGCCGCCGCGGTGCTGATCGTCTCTGCCCCGAGCGCCGCCGCCGTCACGGTGCAATGCCGGGGCGGCAGCAACTCGTGCACCGCGCGAGTGAGCCTGACGGGCGGAGTCAACGAGCCGGTGGTGATCCTGCTCAGCGACACCGACCTGCGGCTCGTCTCGGTCCGGCCGAACCGCCCCTCGCTGCGGGGTGCCTACTCCCTCACCGATCAGCGCCTGCGTGCCGGGGGCTCCGAGTTCGCGGTCAGGCTGAACGCCGTACAGTCGATCGGCCGGCGCTCGTTCCTCACCTTCAGGTTCCGCGCGCACCGCGGCGGGCGGGCGACGGTGGTGCGTTGCCGCGGCGGCGGCAACGCATGCACGGCGCGGGTCAGCCTGGCCGGCGGCGCGAGCAACAGGAAAGTGGTGATCCAGCTCACCGACTCCGATCTGCGGCTCCTGTCGGTCCGGCCGAACCGTCCCTCGCTGCGCGGCGCTTACTCGATCACGAACCAGCGGCTGCGGGCGGGCGGCACGGAATACGCGCTGACGCTGAACGCCGTCCAGTCGATCCGGCGCGGCGCGTTTCTGAGGTTCAGGTTCGGCCTCGGGTCTTCCGCTGGTTAGGCGGATTCGGACGTTCGAGCGGGCGGCGCTTTCTGCGCGGCGACGATCCGCGCCTGGCGCCGCTCGGCTTGAACGAGGTAGCCGACGAGATCCTCGGTCACGGCGTCGATGAACGCCCGCGCGAGCTGGTCGTGGCCGTCGATCAGCTCGGTGAAGTCCGCGGGCGAGAGGGTGAAGAGGTGCGCCGCCTCACGCGCGCGGCACGCCACCGGGCTCGGGGCGTCGTCCAGCAGCCCGAGGTAGGTGGGCGCCCGTCCCGGCCCGGCGAGTCGAATGCGCTGGCGTGTCTCGCCGTGCTCGACCGTGGTCTCCACGGCGCCCCGAAGCGTCACGACAAAGCGATCGGGGCGTTGCCCGGCGCCGACCAGGACGGTCCCGCGCTCGACGTCGAGCCGGGCTCCCCGCGACGCGAGCTCGGGGAGGCGTCTCCCGAACCCCCTGAAGAAATCGAGGCGGGCCAGATGATCGAGGTCGCCGGGCGGGAGCGGGCGGGCGTCGCCCAGAGCATCAGGCTCGGCGGCCTCGGCGGTGCGGCCGCCGAGCGCCTCGGCGCGTGAGCGCAGACGTGCGCACACCAACCGGCCGAGGCGGCGCATTACGGCGGCGCCGGCGGGCCGTAAGCCCATCCGCAGGCGGCTGAATGCCTCCTGGCTGATGAGCAGCCCGCGGGTGCCTTCGATCGCCCGTGCCGAGGCGGTCCGCGGGCCGCCGACCACGAGCGACAGCTCGCCGAGCACGTCGCCGGCGCCGACTCGAGAAAGGAGCATCTCGCGGTTGCCCGGGAGCCGCGCCACGACGTCCATGAGCCCCGCTTCGAGGACGTAGAGCTGCTCGGCCCGCTCGCCCTGCCGGAACAGCACCTCTCCGGCGGGCAGGTCGAAGGGCTCGGCGAGCCCTGCGACCTCCGCCAGCTCGGCATCGTCGAGACCGCGGAAGACCGGCGTCGCGGCGAGAACGGCTTCGATCCGAGCCCGCGCCGGATGGCGTTCACGGAGATGTGGAGGGAGGGTCACAGGTCCAGGTCCTGCGTGCGAACCCGCAGGCCGCCGTCCTCGGTCCACGCGGTGAGCATCGAGTACTCGGGCACCTCGAGCCATGTCGAGGCATCCGCGGTGAGGGGCTCCGAGCTGATCAGCAGGGAGCTGTCGCGGTCGCCGCCCGCCATCACCCACTCGTCGTCGACCTTGCAATAGGCGCCGCCCACCGTGAACCACAGCGAGACGAAGTCGAACCGCTGTGCGGGTGACGGGAGGTCGTCCTTGTACCAGCCGTAGTCGAACGTGAAGCGCGTGGCGATCAAGCAGCGCCCGTCCGAGGCCACGAGATTCAGTCCCGAGCAGTCGGCGATCCCGCGTCGTACCCTCGCCTCGCGGATCCGTTCGAGCGCGCCGACGAGCGCACGCTCGTAGTGCTCGAGCGTCGGGTTCGCGACGCCGGCGGGAAGTTGCGACAGAACCAGCGCGTAGACCCACTCGGTGTCCGTCGTGCCCTCGATGTTGCGGGCGACCTCGGGACGGATGAAAGGCAGGAGGTCGTACCGCATCGCGCCGAAGGCGCTCAGGGTGCCGTTCTGAGCCAGCGCCACGGGCGCGTTGCCCCAATGGAACGGATGCAGGTTGGTCTGCGCGACGACCTCTCGATCGCTATGGGTCACGCCGCGGATGTGAGCGATCAGCGACGTGGGCCGCAGCTTCCCCGACAGGGACCGCAGGTTGCGATCGAAGACGGGGACCTGTGACGTCTTGTAGACGAAGGGGAGCTCCGGAGCGACGGAGCGCTCGTCCCAGGCCATCATGCCGAAGCCGGCGAGGTTGAGGAACGACATCAATTGCGGCTCGTAGACCTGATGGAGCAGCGAGCAGTCGGTTCGGTAGAGCAGAGCTTCCAGGTCGACGGGCTCACCGAGGTATGCAAGCACCCGACACACATGCAGCCTTTCGCGGGCGGATATTCGCCCCGGAAGGTAAGCGGGGATCTCGCCCCGCGTGAATGGGTCTATGTCCCCTCTGGACGCGACGTTTGTCCCCGGACCGGTGGGAGCCAGGTTGCCCTGGGAAGGCGACCTCGCGCTGATGCGAGGGGACCAAAGGCCATTTCCACGGGAGGAGCGCGGGCGTAGCCTCGGCTCCGACGACCGCGATGAGCAGGGCGAGCCGCGCCATCCCGACGCTGACGACCGGTGTACTCATCGGCCTCGTGATGGTCGCCTTCTCGACGTCGTTCGCTGCGCTCGTCTTCTCCGGAGACCTGGCCGTTCACCTACCGGCCGCGATCGGGCTGGTGCTGCTCGGAAACGCGGTGGTGATGGTTGTGATCGCGGCGTTCGGCTCGCTGCCCGGCACCATCGCGGGCGTACATCCGACGACTGCGCCGATCGCTGCGGCGATCGCGACCGCGATCGCTTCCGATGTGCCCGGCGCCGGCCAGCGAACGTTCCTGACCATCGTGCTCGCCATCTCGTTGGCGACGCTGATCGCCGGGGCGTTCTTCTTCGTCCTCGGTTCGCTCGAGCTCGGGAACCTCGTTCGGTTCGTCCCCTACCCGGTGATAGGCGGGTTTCTCGCGGGAACCGGGTGGCTGCTCATCAAGGGAGCGATCGACGTGCTGTCGGGGACGCGGCTGAGCGTCGACGACCTCTCGATCCTCGGTCGATCGAACGTCGCGCCGAAGTGGATCGTGGGCGCCGCGTTCGGCGTTCTGCTGTACGTCGCTGTGCGGCGGTACCGGCACTATTTGACGCTCCCGGCGATGGTGCTCGGCGGGGCCGCCGTGTTCTACCTCGGGGTGCTCGTGACCGGGCACACGGTCGACGAAGCCGAGTCCGCCGGCTGGCTGATCGGTCCGTTCCCGAGCCAGGAGCTGTGGGAGCCCTCGGCGGCAAAGGCGTTGGGGTCGGCCGACTGGTCGGCGGTACTCGGAGAGTCATTGGGCGCCGCGACGCTCGTGATAGTGGCCGTCCTGGCGCTGCTCTTGAACGTAAGCGGGATCGAGGTGTCGACCAACCGTGACGCCGACCTGAACGCCGAGCTGCGTGCGGCCGGCATCGCGAACGTCGCGGCGGGCGCCGGAGGTGGGATGCCCGGGTTCCACGGCGTGATCCTGACGGTGCTCGCTCACCGGACGGGCGTGTCGAATCGCTTCGTCGGCGTGATCGCGGGCGCGCTGTCGGGGGCGGCCGTGCTCGCCGGCGTCTCCGTGCTCGGGCTGATCCCGCGCCCGCTCCTCGGCGGGCTGCTTGTCTTTCTCGGCCTGGGGTTCCTGGTCGAGTGGGCTTACGACAGCCGGCGCCGCCTGCCACGCGCCGAGTTCGCGATCGTCTGGGCGATCCTCCTGATAATCGCCGTCGTCGGGCTTCTGGAGGGCGTGGCCGCCGGGTTGCTCATCGCCGCCGCGCTCTTCGTCGTCGACTACAGCCAGATCGACGTGGTCAAGCACGCCCTCTCGGGCGACGCGTACCAGAGCCGCGTCGAGCGCGCGCCCGCCGAGCGAGAGGTGCTTCGGCGCCACGGCGAGCGGCTCGAGATCCTGCGGCTCCAGGGATTCATCTTCTTCGGCACCGCCAACGCCCTGCTCGAGCGCGTGCGCGCTCGGACCGCGGCCACCGGCCGTCCGCCGCTCGCCTTCCTGGTCCTCGACTTCCGCGGCGTGACCGGGCTGGATTCGTCGGCGGTGCTCAGCTTCTCGAGGATCCGCCGTCTGGCAAAGGTGCACGGCTTTCCGCTGGTCCTCACCGGCCTGCGGCCCTCCATCCGCCGGCGCGTGGAGCGCGGCGGCCTCGCCGAAGACCCCGAGACGCTGCGATTCTTCGGCGACCTCGACCTCGGCGTCCAGTGGTGTGAGGACCGCACGATCGAGACCGACGCGGCGGGCAGGCACGCCCGGCGGCCGCGCGCCGCGGAGTTGTCGGAGGTGCTCGGCGATCGGCTGGACGGGGCGCTCCTGCAACCGTACCTCGAGCGTCTGGAGCTCGCTCCCGGGACATGCGTCGTCAGGCAGGGCGAGGCGCCGGACGACGTCTTCTTCGTTGAGTCGGGTCGCCTGACCGCGACGCTGGTCGTCGATGCGGGGGACCCGGTCCAGCTGCGCGTGATGGGCCCCGGAACGGTCGTCGGCGAGGTCGCGCTCTACTACGGGACCACCCGAACCGCGTCGGTGATCACGGAGGCGCCGTGCGTCGTCTACCGCCTGTCACGTCGCGCGCTCGCGGACATGGAGCGGCTCCACCCCGACCTCGCCTCCGGCGTCCACGCCTTCTTCGCCCATCGCATGGCCGAGCGGCTGGGGGGCGTGACGGGGACCG
>Ga0081538_10001142_pt1 | contig 28050 bp, 31 predicted proteins | sample TabmetS5T2R1_FD_71022 | JGI IMG/M metagenome (GOLD analysis project Ga0081538, IMG submission 71022) | Tabebuia heterophylla rhizosphere microbial communities from the University of Puerto Rico - S5T2R1 | ecosystem: Host-associated > Plants > Roots > Rhizosphere ...
GAGCGCGATCACCTCGCAGCGGCTGCTGCGGATCGACTACTACAAGGAGAACGAGGACGAGTTCACCGAGCGGACGATCGAGCCCTACAAGCTCGCCAACGGGCAGGAGGGCTGGTACATCCATTCCTTCGACCTCGAGAAGGACGCGCCGCGCTCCTACCGGCTCGACCGCATCCGCGAGGCGACGGTCCTCGACGACCGCTTCGAACGGCGCCCGGGAATCGAGCCCGACGTGCACGGCTGGCTCGCGACAGGCGAAGTCCCGTCGTCTCGGACCGCGCGCATCTGGGTTTCGCCCGAACGGGCACGCTGGGCGCGCGAGGACCGGCGCGTGGTCGAGGAGCTCGCGGACGGCGCGGTGATCGTGGAGCGGACCTACGCCTCGCACGAGTGGCTCGCGCGCGAGATCCTCAAGGAGGGCGGCGACGCCGTCGTGCTCGAGCCGGACGAGGCGCGCCAAGCGGTACTCGAGGCCGCCGAGGCGCTGGCGGGCGCCGTGAGCCGCTGAGGCCTTCCCGGGCCGGTCGCGCGCACGGGCTGGGGAAGGGGGCCGGTCGAGAGGCGGGTGATCGAACACTGTTCGGGCGGTCCTCGCCGTGCCGACTTGTGTGTCCATAGGGCACCCAATCCAGCAATGATCGCCATCCCAGAGTCATCGGTCCCCCCTTACCAGCCCAGCCAGCCCTCGAGGAGATTGCTTCGCTGCAGGTAGCCTGCCGTCGGATGCCCTCTCGCAGGAGCCAGATCGAGATGACGCCCGACGAGCTGCGCGCGTTCCTCGCCGAGCGGATGGTCATGCAGTGCGCGACGGTCGGCCCCCGCGGGCTGCCACACATGGTCCCGCTCTGGTATGTGGTCGGGGACGGCGAGCTACGCGGCTGGACCTACGCGAAGTCGCAGAAGGCGAAGAACCTCGAGCGCGATCCGCGCGCCACGCTCGGTATCGAGGACGGGGTCGAGTATCAGGATCTGCGCGGTGTGATGTTCGAGTGCGACGTGCGCCTGGAGCGCGATCCTGCTCAGGTCGAGGGCTTCGGGCTCGAGCTCTTCCAGCGGTTTGCGAGTGATCTGACCCCCGAGATCCGCGAGATGGTCTCGAAGCAGGCGCAGAAGCGCGTCGGCCTGACCTTCGTTCCCTACCGAGAGGTGACCTGGGACCACCGAAAGCTGGGCGGGACGTACTAAATGAAAGGCTTGATTCTCTCCGGGGGTACAGGCACCCGGCTGCGCCCACTCACTCACACGAGCGCCAAGCAGCTCGTGCCGGTCGCGAACAAGCCCGTGCTCTTCTACGGCATCGAGGCGATGGCGAGCGCCGGCATCACCGAGGTCGGGATCATCATCGCCCCAGAGACCGGCGGCGAGATCCGCACGGCAGCAGGGGACGGCTCGCAGTTCGGGGTGAGGATCGAGTACATCGAGCAGGACGCTCCGCTCGGGCTCGCGCACGCGGTCCTGACCGCCGAGGAGTTCCTCGCCGACTCGCCATTCGTCATGTACCTCGGGGACAACCTGCTGCGAGACGGCATCGTCGAGCTGGTCGACACCTTCCGCTCCGAGGAGCCCGACGCGCTCATCCTGCTTACGCCGGTGCCCGATCCCGAGCACTACGGCGTCGCCGAGCTGAACGGCGAGGGCCGGGTCGCGAAGCTCGTCGAGAAGCCGCCTGAGCCCAAGACAGACCTCGCCCTCGTCGGCGTCTACATGTTCACGCCTGCGATCTTCGGCGCGGCTCGGGCGATCGAGCCCTCCGGGCGCGGCGAGCTCGAGATCACGGACGCGATCCAGGAGCTCGTGAACAACGGCCTGCGCGTCGACCCGCACATCGTGCACGGCTGGTGGAAGGACACCGGCCAGGTACAGGACATGCTCGAGGCGAACCGGCTGATCCTCGATGACCTCGCCGAGCGCATCGACGGCGAGCTCGTCGACAGCCGCGTCGAGGGTCGAGTGGTGATCGAGGAGGGCGCGCGGCTCGAGCGCGCGACCGTGCGGGGCCCGGCGATCATCGGCCGCGGATCGAGGATCACGGACGCCTATATCGGCCCCTACACGGCCATCGCCGAAGAGGTGACGATCGAGCGCGCCGAGCTCGAGCACTCGATCGTGCTCGGCGGGTCCATGATCAGCGACCTCGAGTACCGGATCGAGGCGAGCCTGATCGGCAAGCACGTGCGAATCCGGCGGGGCCCGCCGCTGCCGAAGGCCTACCGCTTCGTTGTGGGCGACAACGCGGACGTGCAGATCCTGTGAGCAGGGTGGTGATCACTGGCGCGGGCGGCATGCTCGGGCAGGACGTGGCGCGCGAGCTGCCCAATGCGGTCGCGCTCACGCGAGCCGACCTCGACGTGACCGACGCGGAAGCGGTCCGGGCCGCGATCGGCGCCGAGGACACGGTCATCAACTGCGCCGCCTGGACCGACGTGGACGGTGCGGAGGACCACGAGGACGAGGCCCTGAGGGTCAACGGCGCCGGGGCGCGCCACGTGGCCGAGGCGGCCGGACGCGTGGTGTACGTGTCGACGGACTACGTGTTCGACGGCCGCGCCGAACGGCCCTACGAGCCCGGCGATCCCCCGAAGCCGCTGCAGGCCTACGGGCGAACGAAGCTGGCGGGCGAGCAAGCTACGGCGAAGGCGAATCCGCGCCACTTCATCGTGCGCAGCTCCTGGCTCTTCGGGGTCGGCGGGCGGAACTTCGCCGACACGATCCTGCGCCTTGCGAGCGAGCGTGACTTGCTGAGGGTTGTGGACGACCAGATCGGCTGTCCGACGTATACCGGCCATCTGGCCTGGTCGATCAGCCAACTGATCGAGGGCGATCGCTATGGCATCCACCACCATGCGGCGGCTGGTCAGTGCTCTTGGTTCGAGTTCGCGTCGTTCCTCGTGGAGCGTGAGAGACTCGACTGCCGCGTCGAGCCGTGCACCACCGCCGAGTTTCCGCGACCAGCGAAGCGTCCGGAGTACTCGGTGCTGTTCCCAAGCTCGCTGCCGGACTGGCAGAAGGGCGGCGCCGAGTACCTCGCCGAGCGGAAGGTCCGCGCATGAAGCTCCTCGTGACGGGCGCCGCCGGCTTCATCGGCTCCACCTACGTGCGGCTCGTGAAGGACCACCACGACGTCGTCGTGCTCGACAAGCTGACCTACGCCGGGCGTCGCGAGAACCTGCCCGACGGCGTCGAGCTCGTGGTCGGCTCGATCGAGGACCGCGCGCTCGTAGGCGAGCTGGCCGACGGCGTCGACGCGATCGTCAACTTCGCGGCTGAGTCCCACGTGGATCGCTCGATCGCCGACCAGGACGCCTTCGCACGCACGCACGTGATCGGCACCAGTGTGCTGCTCGACGCAGCGCGTGAGCGCGGCGTCGGCCGCTACCTACAGGTCTCGACCGACGAGGTCTACGGCTCGATCCCGGAGGGATCGTTCACGGAGTCCTCCCCTCTCGACCCCTCCTCGCCCTACTCAGCGACCAAGGCGGGTGGCGACCTGCTTGTCTCGGCGCACGCGCACACCTTTGGGATCGAGGCGGTGATCTGCCGCGGGTCGAACAACTACGGGCCGCGCCAGTACCCCGAGAAGCTGATCCCGCTGTGCATCCTCAACGCGCTCCACGGCGATCCGTTGCCCGTCTACGGCGACGGTCGTCAGATCCGCAACTGGCTGTTCGTGGAGGACTTCGCGCGCGGCATCCAGACCGTGCTCGAGCGCGGCCGCGCCGGCGAGGCCTACAACGTGGGTGGCCCCGACGAGTGCGAGAACATCGAGGTGGTCCGCCGCATCCTCGAGCTGACCGGGCGCGACGAGTCGCTCATCGAGTACGTCAAGGACCGGCCCGGCCACGACCGCCGCTACTCCCTGAGCTCGGACAAGCTCAAGGCCGAGCTCGGCTGGGAGGCCCAGGTGCGCTTCGAGGAAGGCCTCGCCCGCACGGTCGACTGGTACCGCGACAACGAGCCCTGGTGGGGGCCGATCCGGTCGGGCGAGTACCGGGCGTATTACGAGGAGCACTACGGGCGCGCGCTCGGATAGAGCCCGCGCCCGCAGTCAGCTCTTGGCTATGCCGGCGAGATGTTGTCGTTCAACTTGAAGAAGTTGCCCGGGTCGTACTCGGCCTTGATCTCGGCGAGCCTGACCAGGTTGCGCCCGAAGGCGCTGTCGACACCGGCGCTCGGCGCCTCGTCGGCGCGGCCGGTGAAGTTGAGGTACACGCTTCCGTTGCTGAACGGCGCGAGCTGCCCGTATGCCGAGCGCACCCACTCGATGTTCGCCGCATCGTCATCGGCATCGGTCCACAAGCCGTCGATCGAGACCATGTAGGGCGCTGAGCGCTCCGCGAACGCGGTCTCCTCCGGGTCGACGTCGCCGATCGCGCCGCCCATGTGGAACGTGTTGACGAGGGTCAGCGGCGCGGGCCGGTCGAGCGCCCGTCCGGAGATCGCCTCGATGGCGTCGTCGCTCAACTCGCGCAGGTAGGTCGACTTCCAGTACGCGCGCAGCGAGTTCCGCGGGAACAGCGGGTCAAAGCCTGCCTGGACCGCGGTGAACGGTGTCGGCCCGGACATGTCGAAGAGCACCGTCCCGAGCTCGCGGAGCGGCTGCATCTCCTTCAGGCCCTCCTCTACGCCGCCGGCGTAAACGCCGCCGACGATCGCCACTGGGCGGTCGTGGACCGCCTCCGGCATCTCCGGGTTGGCCGGGAAGGTGATCGTCACGCACACCGAGGTGACGTCGTTCGGGGCCTCCTCGACGTAGTCACGCCACTTCCGCAGGACCTCGGCGGTCTCCTCGATCGGATACATGACCGCGACGAAGGCGACGTCCGGCCCGAGCTCCTTCAGGTCGAACGTGAACGAGGTGACGACACCGAAGTTGCCGCCGCCGCCGCGCAACGCCCAGAACAAGTCAGGGTTGGACTCCGCCGACGCGGTTCGCACCTCGCCGTCGGCGCAGACGACCTGGGCCTCGACGAGGCTGTCGCAGGCGAGCCCGTACTTGCGCCGGAGCCAGCCGTAGCCGCCGCCGAGCGTCAGGCCTGCGACGCCGGTGTCGGAAACGACTCCGCTCGGCGCGACGAGGCCGAAGCGCATCGTCTCGCGGTCGACGTCGCCGAGCACGGCACCGCCCTGGACGTAAGCGCGCTTGCGCTCGGGATCGACCAGGACGCCGCTCATCGGGGCGAGGTCGATGAGCACTCCGCCGTCAATCGAGGACAGGCCCGCGATCGAGTGCCCTCCGCCACGGACCGCGACGGGAAGGTTGTGCTCGCGGGCGAAGTTGACCGCCTCGATGACGTCGGCGGTTCCGGTACAGGAAATCGTGACCGCAGGTCGCGCGCGGTGCATTGCGTTGAAGACGGGACGTAGGTCCGGAGCGTTTACCTCTCCGCGAACGGTCGCGCGCAAGTCCGCGAGCGCGCCGTTCAGTGTGCCGGCCGGGGCGCCGGTCGTGGTGGCCATGTGTGGCTCCCCCTTAGTTGGTGGCTAACGGCGGACCGTAAATCCGTGACGCTCGTCCGTTCGTGACAGTGGTCACGGATGGTCCCCGGCTGGAGAAGTTGCGTCGATAGTCTCGATTCGGTGTTCCGCGAGAACTCACCCGCTCTTGAGCTACGCGGGCTGACCAAGCACTACGACGACGGCACGGTCGCCCTCGAGGACTTCGATCTAGAGATCCCGGCGGGCGCATTCTTCGGGCTGCTGGGCCCCAACGGCGCAGGCAAGACGACCCTGATCAGCGCCGTCTGCAACTTGCTGCGGGTCACTTCGGGCGACATCCGCGTCTTCGGCGAGCCGCACGACTCGATGGCAGCGCGCTCATGGGTCGGGCTGGCGGAGCAGGACATCAACCTGGACCGCTTCCTCACGGTTCACGAGACGCTCGTCTACCACGGCGGCTATTTCGGAGTGAGCGAGCCGGACGAGCGCGCCGAGGAGCTGATCGAGGCGTTCGGCCTCGAGTCGAAGCGCGACACGCGCGCGCCGCGGCTGTCGGGCGGCCAGCGGCGCCGGCTCCTGCTCGCGCGGGCGCTCATGCACCGCCCCCGGCTCGTGATCCTCGACGAGCCGACCGCGGGCGTCGACTTCGAGTTGCGCCAGGAGCTGTGGCGCTACATCCGCCAGCTGCATGCGGAGGGCACGACGATCCTGCTCACGACCCACTACCTCGAGGAGGCCGAGGAGCTCTGCGACGAGATCGCGCTGATCCGCGACGGCCACCTGATCGCCCGCGACAGCTCGCTCGCGCTTCGTGAGCACTTCGGCGTCGAGCGACTGCAGGACGTCTACGTCAAGGCGATGGCCTCGTGACGCCGCTCGTCTGGTTGTGCCGGCGCGAGACCCTGCGCGTCTCGAAGCTCTGGACGCAGACGGTGCTAGCGCCCGTGATCTCCTCGATCCTCTTCATCCTCGTGTTCGGGCTCTCGCTCGGCGGGCGTATCAACCACGTGAGCGGCGTCGAGTACGACGTCTTCATCGTCCCCGGGCTGATCACCATGGGGATGGTCCAGGCCGCCTACGCCAACAACGCGTCCTCGATCTTCCAGGCACGCTTCGACCGCTACATCAACGACGTGCTCTCCGCCCCGATGCCGACCTGGCAGATGAACGCGGGCTACGTGATCGGCGGGGTGTTCCGCGCGCTTCTGATCGGCGGCTCGCTGCTCGTGCTGGCGTGGCTTCTCGTCGACGTGCCGGTCGCGAACCCGTTCGCGCTGATCGCAGCCATCGGTTTGGGACTCCTGCTGTTCGCGTCGCTCGGAGTGGTGGTCGGCATCTACGCGGAGAGCTGGGACTTCACGACGTTCATCAACAACATCGTCATCCTGCCGCTCGTCTTCGTCGGCGGCGTCTTCTACTCGGTCGAGGTGCTGCCCTCTCCTTGGGAGGAGCTCTCGCACTTCAACCCCGTCTTCTATCTCGTCAACGCGGTGCGCTTCGGCTTCCTCGGTGAGAGCGACGTATCGATCTGGCTCTCGCTCGGCGTGACCGCCGCGCTCGCCGTGCCGGTCTTCCTGTGGGCGCAACATCTGTTCGCAAGCGGCAAGCGCTTGAAGCCCTAGAGGCTCGAATCACGACGTGCCGGCTGTGTCCGCGGCTCGTCGAATGGCGTGAGCGCGTAGCGCGCGAGAAGCGCGCGGCGTTCGCCGGGGAGGAGTACTGGGGCCGGCCCGTACCCGGGTTCGGCGACCCCGACGCGCGCGTGCTCGTGCTCGGCCTCGCACCGGCCGCCCATGGCGGCAACCGCACCGGCCGCATCTTCACGGGTGACCGCTCCGGCGACTGGCTGTTCGCGTCGATGCACCGGACGGGCTTCGCGAACCAGCCGGAGTCCCACTCGCTCGACGACGGCCTACGCCTCCAGGGCGCCTTCATCGCCGCCGCGGTGCGCTGCGCGCCGCCCGCGAACAAGCCGCTGCCCTCCGAGCGCGACAACTGCCTGCCCTACGCGGCGGAGGAGCTCGAGCTGCTCGAGCCGGCCGTGATCGTGTGTCTCGGCCTGTTCGCCTGGGACGCCGCCTGCCGCCTACTCGGCGTGCGCCCGCGGCCGCGCTTCGGCCACGCGGTCGAGTTCCGGGTCGAGCAAGGCCCGGTCCTGCTTGGCTGCTACCACCCGAGCCAGCAGAACACGTTCACCGGCAAGCTGACCGAGGCGATGACCGACGCCGTGTTCGCGCGTGCGCGCGAGCTGGCCTACGGCAGCTCGACCGACTCGCCGAGCCGCCGGTAGCCCGCCACCGACGGGTGCAAAAGGTCGTCCGTCCAGGCGTCGCGCATCCGACCCGGCCGCTGCGGATCCTCGAGCAGGCGGTACCACGGCAGCAGCCGCACACCCTCCTCGCGCGCGATGCGCGCGATGCGGCGATTGACGTCCCTGATCAGCGGATCTGCGGCGGGATAGCTCGCGTTCCAGGGCAGCAGCTCGACGATCGCCACCCGCAGTCCGAGCCGCTTCCCCTCGCGCACCATTCCGCGCAGGTTGGCCGCGATCTCGGGCGGTGCGCGGCCACTGCCAATGTCATTCGTGCCCCCCTGGATGATCAGGACATCGGCGCCGTCCGCGCAGTCCTCGAGCCGCCGCGCGATCTCCTCGGTGAGCTGACCGGAGACGCCGCAGTTGCGGAAGTCCGTTCCCGGAAGAGCCCGCTCCGCCCACAGCTCGTACTGGCTGCGAGAGTCGAGCTGGGAGCCAATCTGATCCCGGACGTCCGGATTCGGATCCCAGCGCGGGCTGCCGGCCGTGATCGAGTCGCCGAGGGCGGCGACGACCGTGCTCCCGGGGGGCGAGGGCGCCGGGCTCGGCTCGTCCTCACCCTCGCAGGCCGGGACGGCGAGCAGCGCCAGCAGCAGTGCGGTCCTGATTCTGTTCACAGCGCGTGCTAGGGTGCCTCGCCGCAAGGAGCCATAGCCGAGTTCCGGACCGCCCAGCGGCCCGGGAGCGGGGGAACCAGGTAGTTCGGGGCGAATCGCAGCGATCCGCCGCGTAGCGCCGCTCTTCTGGCGCGAGCCCGACAGCTAACCCCGTAGGCGCTGAGAAGAGAAGGAGCACCTACGCAATGCGAAGGACGTTGCCGGTAGTCGCCGCAACGGCATTGTCCCTGACGGTCGCCGCGGGGGCCCAGGCCGCCGATTACGGCTCGCGCACCCTCAGGGTCGGCTCGACCGGTTCCGACGTACGTGCCCTCCAGCGCTATCTGGACAGCGCTGGCTACGACACGGACGTCGACGGCCAGTTCGGCCCGGGGACACGCGGAAGCGTGATGGCGTTCGAGACCGACGAGGGACGCCGCGCCAACGGCAAGGCGTCGCGGGCGGAGCAGCTGCTCGTGCAGGAGCGGGCCGAGACCGCCGAGCCCGTGACCGAGGAGGAGCCGCTGCCCGAGGCGCCGGTCGAGGAGGCCTACATCGGTGACGACGGTCTGGCGGTCGCGCCGGCCTCCGCCCCCGAGGAGGTCAAGGCGATCATCGCCGCGGGCAACAAGATCGCCAGCAAGCCGTACAAGTACGGCGGCGGGCACGGGCGCTGGCGCGACAGCGGCTACGACTGCTCTGGATCGATCAGCTACGCGCTGCACGCGGCCGGCCTGCTCGACACGGCGCTCGACTCGAGTGGCTTCATGCGCTGGGGCGAGCGCGGCCGCGGCGAGTGGGTCACGATCCGCTCGAACCCCAGCCACGCCTACATGATCGTCGCCGGCCTGCGTTTCGACACGTCGGCCCGGCGGGTAACGGGCAATCGTTGGAGCGACGAGATGCGCTCCGCCCGCGGGTATGTCGGGAGGCATCCCGAGGGACTCTGAGGAGAGGGGAACCCACATGGCGCTTCTGGCGCTATTCGCTTTGCTGATCGCCGCGTTCGCCGGCCTGGCCGCGGGGCGCTGGAGGGCCCTACTGCCGGTCGTGCCCGCCGTCCCGCTGTGCGCACTGCTGGCGGGGCCGCTCGCCGGCGCGCTCGCGGCACTCGCTGCGATCGGGATGGGAGCCGGCGTGCGCCTGCACCGCGTGGTCGCTGACGACACGGCGCAGGGGTTGCCCGGTTAGGGCAGCTGCTCCTCGAGCTCCTTGCGGAGGTCCTCGGCCTCCTTCTGGATGTCCTCACTCTCGGTGCGGGCTCGATCCTCGAACTCCTCGATCTCGTTCCGGAGCTCCTCGGGCGAGTTGCTCTCCTCGAGCTCCTTCTTGAGGTCCTCGCCCTCCTGGCGCAGGTCGTCCGCGGCGGACTCCGCCTCCGTGCGGATCTGGTCGGCGGCCGATTCGGCCTCGTCGCGGATCTGATCGGCGTCGTCGTCGTCGCCGCAGGCCGCGACGGTCAGGGCGATGGCGGCCGCGGCGAGCGCGGCGGCGAGTCGGTTTCGAAGCGCGTCCATGCGCGCAGCGTAGTGGGGCGTGCGACGGGCCGACGGGTCCCACGCGGTACGCTCGGGGGTCGGCATGACTTCGGACCCGCTCGCAACCTTCACCCCGCAGGTACGTGACTGGTTCACTCGTTCGTTCGAGCGGCCGACCGAGGCACAGGCACAGGCCTGGCCTGCGATTGCGGCGGGCGACAGCGTGCTCGTCTCCGCACCCACCGGCTCGGGCAAGACGCTCGCCGCCTTCCTGTGGGGGCTCGACCGGCTGGTTGCCGAGCCCGGCCGCGGGCGGCTCGTCTACGTGTCGCCGCTGAAGGCGCTCTCGTACGACGTCGAGAAGAACCTGCGCGCTCCGCTGAGGGGCATTGGCGGTGACATCTCGGTCGCTATCCGCACCGGTGACACGCCCCAGAAGGAGCGCGCCGCGATGCTTCGCAAGCCGCCGGACGTGCTGATCACCACGCCGGAGTCGCTCTATCTGATGCTCACCTCGCGGGCGCGCGAGTTCCTCACGGAGACGGACTCCGTGATCGTCGACGAGATCCACGCCGTGGCCCGCACGAAGCGCGGCGCCCATCTCGCGCTCACGCTCGAGCGCCTCGAGCACCTGGCCGGGAAACCGCTGCAGCGCATCGGGCTGTCGGCGACGCAGCGCCCGCTCGAGGAGGTTGGGCGCTTCCTCGTCGGCAGCGGGCGCGAGTGCCGCATAGTCGACGCCGGCGTTCGCAAGCCCCTCGACCTGAGGATCCAGGTGCCGGTAGAGAGCATGAGCGAGCCCGACGCTCCCGACGTGGGCGACCCGGCGGTCGACGGCTGGGGGACCGCTGCCGGCGGCGGTGATCTGATGGGCACCGGGATGGGCGAGCAGCCCGCCACCTCGCGCTCGATCTGGCCGGCCATCTACCCCGAGCTCCTCGAACTTGTGCGGGCGCACCGCTCGACCATCATCTTCGTCAACAGCCGTCGCGGCGCGGAGCGGCTCGCCGTGCGCCTGAACGAGCTAGCCGGCGAGGAGGACGGCAGCGACGGTCCGACCTACATAGCCCGCGCTCACCACGGCTCGCTCGCGCGCGAGGAGCGCGTCGTCGTCGAGGACCTGCTCAAGTCGGGTGAGCTCCCCTGCCTCGTCGCCACGTCGTCGCTCGAGCTCGGAATCGACATGGGCGCCGTGGACCTCGTGATCCAGGTCGAGTCGCCCAAGTCCGTCACGGCCGGCCTGCAGCGCATCGGGCGCGCGGGGCACGGCGTGGGCGAGGTCTCGCGCGGGCGGATCTTCCCCAAGTTCCGTGCCGACCTGCTCGAGTGCGCGGTCGTCGCGAAGCGCATGCGCGAGGGCGACATCGAGCCAACCGTCGTGCCGCGCAACCCGCTCGACGTGTTGGCGCAGCAGATCGTGGCGATGACAGCTACGGGGGACGAATGGCGGGTGCCCGAGCTGCACGACACGGTCCGGCGCGCACACCCCTTCCAGGAGCTCTCCCGCGAGCTCCTCGACAGCGTGCTCGACATGCTCGACGGCCGCTATCCGTCGGAGGAGTTCGCCGAGCTGCGGCCGCGGATCGTCTGGGATCGCGTCGCGGACACGATCCGCGCCCGCCGCGGCGCGCTCCAGCTCGCCGTCACCAACGCGGGCACGATCCCGGACCGCGGCCTCTACGGCGTGCATCTGCCCGACGGCCGGCGGGTCGGCGAGTTCGACGAGGAGATGGTCTATGAGGCCCGCCCCGGCCAGACCTTCCTGCTCGGCGCTTCCACTTGGCGGATTGAGGAAATCACCCGCGACCGCGTGATCGTGACCCCCGCGCCGGGCGCTCCGGGCGCGGTGCCGTTCTGGCGCGGCGACGGCATAGGCCGCCCGAAGGAGCTCGGCGCCGCCATCGGCGCGTTCTCGCGCGAGGCGGTTGAGCTCGAGCCGGCCAAGCTGGCGGCGGACTATGACCTCGACGAGCGCGCCGCCTCGAACCTCGCCGTCTTCCTGCGCGAGCAGCGTGACGCGACCCGCGTCGTGCCGAGCGACCGCACGATCGTCGTCGAGCGCTTCCGTGACGAGATCGGCGATTGGCGGCTGTGCGTGCTCTCCCCCTTCGGTGGCCGCGTCCACTCGGCCTGGGCGCTCGCCCTGTCGGCGCGCATCCGCGACGACTTCGGGCTCGAGTCCGACGCGATCTGGTCCGACGACGGCATCGTGATCCACCTGCCCGACTCGGACGACCCGCCGTCGGCCGACCTGATCATGGTCGAGCCCGACGCACTCGAGGAGCTGGTCGTGCGTGAGCTGTCGGGCTCGGCGCTGTTCGGCGCGCGCTTCCGGGAGAACGCCGCCCGCGCGCTGCTGCTTCCACGCGCGCGGCCGGGCAAGCGCACGCCGCTCTGGCAGCAACGGCTGAAGGCGCAGTCGCTGCTCGAGGTCGCCAAGCGCTACGGCCAGTTCCCGATCGTCCTCGAGACCTACCGCGAGTGCCTGCAGGACGTGCTCGACCTGCCGGGGCTCGAGCAGCTGCTGCGCGGCCTGCACACACGCGAGCTGTCGCTCGTCGAGGTCGAGACCCAGCGCGCATCTCCGTTCGCCTCCTCCTTGCTCTTCGACTACGTCGCTACCTACATGTACGAGGGCGACACGCCGAGCGCCGAGCGGCGCGCGGCGGCCCTGTCGCTCGACCGTGACCTGCTGCGCGAGCTTCTCGGTCAGGAGGAACTGCGCGAGCTGATCGACCCCGATGCGCTGGCCGAGGTCGAGGCCGACCTGCAGCGCGCCAGCGAGCGCACGCGCGCCGCCAACGCCGACGGCCTCCACGACGTGCTGCGCGCGGTCGGCGACCTGACCGAGAACGACGCGCAGGCGCGCTGCCTCGACGCCGTGTCGGCACGCCGCATCCTCGGCGAGCTCGAGAAGAGCCGGCGCGCGGCGCGGATGCGGATCGGCGGCGAAGAGCGCTGGATCGCCGCCGAGGACGCCGGCCTGTACCGCGATGCGCTCGGCGCGGTGCCGCCCGGCGGGCTGCCCGCGGCGTTCCTCGAGGACGTCGAGGAGCCGCTCGAACGGCTGGCGCGCCGCTACGCGCGCACGCACGGCCCGTTCACGACGAGGGAGATCTCGGACCGCTACGGCGTGGACTTCGGCCCGGTGCTGCGCGAGCTCGAGCGTGCGGGACGGCTCGTCCGAGGCGAGCTGCGCCCCGGCGGCAGCGAGCGCGAGTGGTGCGACACCGAGGTGCTGCGCCGGCTGCGGCGCGCCTCGCTGGCCAGCCTGCGCAAGGAGGTCGAGCCCGCCGAGCAGCGCGCGCTCGCGCGCTTCCTGCCCGCCTGGCAGGGAGTGGACGCCGCACCGCCCGGCGGCGCCGGAGTCGACCGCCTGCGCGAGCAGCTCGTGCCGCTGCAGGGCATCGCGCTCGCACCCGAGGTCTGGGAGCGCGACGTCCTGCCGCGGCGGGTGGGCGCCTACTCGCCCGCATGGCTCGACCAGCTCTGCGCGAGCGGCGAGCTCGTGTGGGTGGGAGCGGGAGCGCTCGGCCGCCGCTCCGGCCGCGTGGCGCTGCTGTTCCGCGAGGACGCTCGCTGGCTCGGCCCACCGGCGTACAAGGGCGAGCGCCCCGCCGAACCGCTGCACGACACGATCCGCGAGCGCCTCGAGCGCGGGGCTGCCTTCTGGACCGACCTGCTCGCCGACCTCAGCGAGGCCGAGCCCGCCGAGCTCCAGGAGGCGCTCTGGGACCTGGTCTGGGCGGGAGAGGTCACGAACGACGCGTTCGCGCCGTTGCGCGCACCGCGGCTGACGCTTGCTCGCCGCGAGCGTGACGCGGGGCGCCGCTTCGCGCGACGGAGGCGGCCCGGAGCTCCGCAGGTCCAGGGCCGCTGGGCGCTCACCGCCGGCCTGTTCGAGGGGGCGCCGGCCCACGGCCCGCGCATGCGCGCGCTCGCCGAGGTGCTGCTCGAGCGCTACGGGATCGTGACGCGCGAGACGGTGCTGGCGGAGGGGATCAGCGGCGGCTTCTCGGCGCTGTATCCGGAGCTGTCCAACCTGGAGACGCTCGGCACCGCCCGCCGCGGCTACTTCGTCGAGGGCCTCGGCGCGGCCCAGTTCGCCCTGCCCGCCGCGATCGAGCGGCTGCGCTCTCTGCGCACGGACGAGCCCGAGGGTGCGCTCGTGCTCGCCGCCACCGACCCGGCCAACCCGTACGGCGCAACGCTGGCGTGGCCCAGGCGAGAGCACGATGACTCCGGCAGACGACCGGCACGGGTCCCCGGTGCCTACGTCGTGACTTTGGAAGCCGAGCCGGTGCTCTACGTGGAGCGCGGCGGCAGGGGACTGCTACCGCTGCGCGAGCCGGACGACTCCTGGATGCGACCGGCGCTGGACGCACTCGCCGAGGCCGTCAAGCGCGGGCGCGTGCCGCGCCTCGGGATCGAGCGCTTCGATGGCGAGCCCGTCGTGGGTTCGCGCACGGGCGACCTCCTGATCGAGCTCGGCTTCCGCCAGAGCCCGCGCAAGCTGACGCTAAGCGCCTAGCCGTACGATCTCCCGTGTGACGAGCGAGCTCAACCGCACCTTCTGGGACGAGCGCGTCCCGATCCACACGGCGAGCGACTGCTACGACGTCGAGGGCTTCAAGGCCGGCCGCGAGCCGCTCGACGACTTCGAGCTCGACGATCTCGGCGACATTCGCGGACGCACGCTTGTGCACCTCCAGTGTCACTTCGGGCTCGACACGCTGTCGTGGGCGCGCCGCGGCGCGGACGTCACCGGGCTCGACTTCTCCGCCCCGGCCATTGACGCGGCGCGCCGGCTCGCGGTTGACATCGGCGTCGATGCCGCTTTCGTGTGCGCCGACGTCTACGACGCGCCCGCGGCGCTCGGCGGGCGCAGCTTCGACATCGTCTACGTGAACGTGGGCGCGATCAACTGGCTGCCGGACATCCGGCGCTGGGCGAGGGTCGTTGCGGAGCTGCTGAAACCCGGTGGCGTCCTCTACATGAAGGAGGTCCACCCGTTCAGCTGGGTGTTCGGCGACGACGACCTGACGGTCGAGAGCGACTACTTCGCGCACCGCAACGACTACGACGAAGCCGGCACCTACACCGACCCGGACGCGCCCACCGTCAATAACCGGACAGAGGAGTGGCAGCACCCTCTCGGCGAGGTCGTGAACGCGGTGATCGGCGCCGGCCTCGTGCTCGAGCTGCTCGGCGAGCACGACCACCAGGCCTATCGGCAATGGCCGTTCATGGAGCAGCACGGCTACGTCTACCGCATGCCGGAGGGGACGCCGCGGCTGCCGCTGATGTACTCGCTGCGAGCGCGCAAGCCCGCCATCTAGTCTGCGAGGAGTGCCCGAGGGCGACGCGATTCACTCGGCGGCCCGGCGCATCCGGGAGGTGCTCGTCGGCAGCCAGATCGAGGAGATCGAGACTCCTCAGCCGCGTCACGCGCTCGACCGCTGGCCCGAGCGGCTCGACGGCCGTGCCGTGCGAGCGGTCGACGCTCGCGGCAAGCATCTGTTCATCCGCTTCGACGGCGAGCTCACGCTGCACTCGCACCTGCGCATGCGCGGCAGGTGGAGCGTCTACCGGCGCGGCGAGCGCTGGCGGCGCTCGCCCCGGCGCGCCTGGCTCGTCCTGCGCACGCGTGAGCACGAGGTCGTCCAGTTCGACGGTCCGGTGCTCGAGCTGATGACGGACTCGCGTACACGCTTCGATCAGCGCCTGGCTTCACTCGGGCCGGATCTGCTGGCGGAGGAATTCGACGAGCGCCGCTTTGTGCGCCGCCTCCGCGAGGACGACCAGACCCGCGGCATCGGCGATGCCCTGCTCGACCAGCGCAACCTGGCGGGCATTGGAAACATGTGGAAGTCGGAGGGCTGCTTCCTCGCCGGCATCGACCCCTGGCGTCCACTGGCACGGGTGAGCGACGAGCAAGTGCTCGCGGTTGTTCGCGGGCTGCGGCCGCTGATGCGGCGCTCCGCCGCGGGCGGCGGGCGCGACGACAACTGGGTGTTCGAGCGCACCGGTCGCCCCTGTCGCCGCTGCGCGACGCTGATCCGCTCGCGTGGGCAGGGCGACGACAACCGCACGACCTACTGGTGCCCGTCATGCCAGGGGTAGGGCGCAAGCAGCCCGATCGGCCGGCTGCGCGCCAACGTCCTCTCATGGTTGGACACAAGGGGGCCGATCACGTCGCGCCCGGAAACACGATCGAGAGCTTCGAGGCGGCGCTCGAGCACGGGGTCGACATGATCGAGTTCGACGTCCTCCGTACGCACGACGGTCGGCTCGTGCTGGCTCACGACTACGAGGACGCCGAGAGCCGCGACTGCGTGACGCTCGACGAGGGGCTCGACCACTTCGCGGGCGAGACGTACAGCGGGGTCGAGCTCGACGTCGACCTCAAGCTGCCGGGCTATGAGCGCGAAGTGGTCGACGGTCTGCGCGAGCGCGGCCTGCACGAGCGCTCGCTCGTGTCGACGATGTACCCCGAGAGCCTCGAGCGGCTCGGCGAGCTCGCGCCCGGGCTGCGGCGCGGCTGGTCAGTGCCGCGGGTACGCCGCAATTACCTGCGCTCGCCGTTTGCGGTTCCCGCGTACGCGATCGTCCGCGTGATGCGCGCCCGCCTGCCGCGCCAGGCCGCTGCCCGGCTCGAGTCCGGCGGCTGCGAGGCGATCATGGCCCACCAGGTGCTCGTGAGCCGCCGCCTCGTCAAGGCGGTGCACGGCGCGGGCGGCGAGCTCTACGTCTGGACGGTCGATGACGCCCGCCGCATCGAGGCGCTCGAGGCGCTCGGCGTCGACGGCGTGATCACGAACGATCCGCGGCTGTTCAGCCGGTGATGTTGCAGGGGCCCGTCACGTGCGTCGCGGTGCGATTGCCCCAGCTCATCTCGGCCACGACACGCAGCTGGTAGGTCTTGCCGGCCGGCGCGCTGATGCTGTAGGTCCAGCCGGCCTGCCCCCAGGTGAACTCGGCCGAGCCGGCCGACTGCCAGGGCGAGGTGGAGGCGCCGTTCAGCGGCACCCAGCCGTTCGGGCTGAGCCACTGCGCGGTGAAGCGGACGGTCATCTCGTTCGTCGAGCCGTCGCCCGCGAGCTGCGCGCGGGCGCCGAGCTGGCCGCCGCCGCAGGCGTTGATGTTCGCCCACGACGACTCGAGCTCATCCTTGGCCGCGGCCGCTCCTGGAACGACCAGCGCAGCGATCAGTGCCGCGCCAACGGCGATTGGGGTGAGTTTGCGTGACAGCTCTGGGCTCCGTCCGGTCTGGAAACGCCTCCGTCCGCACCATAGTGGACGCGTCCAGCTGTCGCCACAGTACCCGGCGGGCTACCAAATCAGGCACATGGCCTTGGAGGTCCCGACCGGATCGCCGCCGTTCACGCCGGTCTTCCCAGTCTCCGTGAGAAGAATGCGGCGGTCCACCTGCGACCAGTGCGCGCGCTTGCGCTTGCCGCGGCTGGCGCGGACCTCGCGGCGCCAGCTGAGCTCGACGACCCCGCGGAGCACGTATGCGGTGCCGGCCGGCGGCTGCGAGAAATGGAATGTCCAGCCGCCCTGATTCGCATTCCAGCCCTGCGTGCCGATATAGACCCAGTCGGTCGTGCCACGCCCGCCGACGGTGAGCCAGGCCTGCTTCGCACCACTCCACCACTGGGCGGTGAAACGGGCGTAGACGCGGCGACGGCTGCCGTTGCCGGGCACGCTAGTGCGGACGCCGAGGGCGTCCGGCGAGGCCTTCGTGTCGCAGATGTTGACCGTCGCCCAGAGCGGCGGGGGGCCCGCGACGATCCGATAAGCCTTCTTCGCGACGCTCATCGACGCACCCGCGGCACGGCTCTGGCCGTTCACCTTGGAAACGGGCGGGACCGATGCGGGCACGACACCGGGCGGCAGCTCGGGCGGCGCCTCGGCGCCGGCGGGCAGCTGCAGATCGGCGGCAGCGCCAGGCGCAGTCGCGAGCAGGGCGGCCAGGACCAGGAGGATCGTCGGGGCGGCGAATCGTCGCACTAAGCCCCGGTTATCGGCCCGCGAGGGCGTGTCTTTAGGGCCAGCCCGACATTTTCGTGATGAGTTCGATGCTCGTGCGTAGTACTGGTGTGAGCGAGGCCCTTGTAGAACCCGTGGCCCTGATGACGGGCGCTCAGACCGAGGGGTTCGCCGAGCTCTACGAGCGCACGTTCCCGCGTGTCTATGCGTACGTGGCCTCCCTGCTGCGTGATCGCGCGGCAGCGGAGGACGTGACCGCACAGGCCTTCGAGCGCGCCTACCGGAAGCGGCGGAGCTACCGCGCCGGCCGCGGCACGACGGAGGCGTGGCTGTTCGGGATCGCTCGCAACGCCGCACTCGACGAGCTGCGCAGGCGCAAGCGGCGCGCCGGTCTCGAGCGCGACCACGAGGACAGCGGCGCGCCGAGCCCGCACGACCACGCCGAGCTCGCCGTGCGCCGCGAAACCGTGCGCGCCGCGCTCGCCTCGCTCGACCCGCGCGAACGCGACCTGATCGCCCTGAAGTTCGCGGGCGGTCTCGCAAACGCGGAGATCGGGCGGATCCTCGGCTTGTCCGAGTCCGCCGTCGGCACCCGCCTGCACCGAACCATCACGAAGTTGCGTGAGGCATGCCATGAGTGAGCACGACCCGAGCACCGCCACGATCGACCGCGACCTGGCCGCCATCGAGGACGCGCTGGCGAACGGGGTGGCAGTGCACCCCAATCCGAGCGCGCGTGAGCTTCAGGAGCTCGCGCTCGCGCTGCGCGCGGACGCGCCCGAGCCCGAGCCCGAGTTCGCCGGCGAGCTGCGCACACGGGTGGAGGCGGGCTTCCCACCAGCGCCGGGGTCGCTGGGAGCGGCCCGCGCCTCGCTACGCGAGCGCCTCCGGCCGGGGCGGCTGCGGCGGGCGCTGCCGGCGATGGGCGTGATCGCGCTGATACTCGTGCCGCTGGTGCTCGTGGTGTCGCTGGCGGGCTCGCCGGAGGAGGGAGATGGAGGCGGTGGCGGCGGAGGTGGCGCCGGCTCGGTCGCGCCGGAGGCCGCCCAGGACAGCGGCGGGCGGGCCATCGCACCCGCGCCTTCGTCCGGCGGGGTTGCCCCGGGCCAGAGCAATCGCAAGATCGAGCGCTCGATCGGGCTGGAGCTCGAGGCCCCGGTGGACGAGCTGCAGCGCGTGGCCGATCAGATCACGAGCGTGACGAATCGCCACGGGGGCTTCGTGCTCAGCTCGTCCCTGTCGACGGGCGATGAGAGCGCGGGTGGCGACTTCGAGCTACGCATACCGGAGGACCGCCTGCGTCCCGCGCTGCGCGACCTGTCGGCGCTCGCGACCGTGCGCTCGCAGAGCCAGTCCGGCCGCGACGTGACGCGCGAGCACGTGACCGCCCGCGACCGTCTGCAAGCGGCTCGCGCCGAGCGCCGCAGCCTGCTGCGCCGGCTCGAGGACGCGGACACCGACGAGGAGGCCGAGGCGATCCGCACCCGTCTCGACCTGGTCTCGGCCGAGATCAACGGCCTGCGCGCGCAGCTTCGCGACCTGCGCCTGCGGACCAACTACGCAGTCGTGACCGTCACGCTGCTGGCCGCTGAGGACAGCGCCGACGAGGGCGCCGGTGCGGCCGGCTCCTTCGACGACGCGGTAGGCGACGCCGGCGACCTGCTCGCCGCGACCGCCGGCATCATCATCCGCGTCCTCGCGGTGGCGCTGCCGCTAGCCCTGATCGGAGGGCTCGGCTGGCTGATCGGGGCGGTGCTGCGCCGTCGCCGCCGCGAATCGGCCCTCGCCTAGGGTCGCGCGCCCGGCGAGGCGACCGCGCGCGCGGCGAGTGCGCAGCCCGCCCGCAGCGCCCGCTCGGGATCGGCGCCGCGAAGGCGGGCCGAGAGCAGCCCCGCGGCGAAGGCGTCGCCGGCGCCGGTCGAGTCCACGACCTCGGCCGGCTCGGCGTCCACGCGCACGAGCTCCCTGCCGTCGGTCCAGAGCGCGCCCTCCTCGCCCAGGGTCACGACCACTTCTGGGAACCACTCAGCCAAGGCACGCGCGGCGGCGACTGGATCCTCGCGTCCGGTAAGAGTGGCCGCCTCAAGCGCGTTCGGCAGCAACAACCCCAGTCCCTTCCCAAGCCGTCCTGGACCGTCCGACAACAGCACCGCCGAGGAGGGATCTACCGAAACGCTCATCTCCACGGCGCGGGCGCGCTCGACAGCTGACAGCGCCGCCTCGCGCGAGCCGTCGCGCAGGAGTGCATAGCCCGAGACATGGAGATGAGATCCCGCCGCGAGCAACTCGTCGGGTAGGTCCGCTGGTGCCAGTGCGGCGTTGGCCCCGGCATCCGGGAACATCGTCCGCTCACCGTCCGCCGCCACGAGCACCACGCACGTGCCGGTCGACCGCTCGCCGTCGACGGCCACGCGCGCCTCGACGCCCAGCGCCTCGAGCTCCGCCACGGCCATTCGGCCCGCCGAGTCGTGACCCACCCGAGCGACCAGCGCCACCGGCGCCCCGGCCACCGCCAGCCACGCCGCGGTGTTGGCCGCCTGGCCGCCTCCCTCGAACGCAATCCTGGCGGGCGAGTCGCTGCCGGGCGCCACCGGGCCGGACAGCCGCGTCACCACGTCGACCATGACGTCGCCGAGCACGACGAGGCGTGTCACGGGGCGGTCAGAGCGACCGCCACGCGGGCGGCGAGCGCGGCGTTACGCAGCACCAGCCGCACGTTCGCCTCGAGGCTCTCGCCGGCGGTCTCGCTGTGGAAAAGGTCTAGTAGGAAGGGAGTCACGTCCTTGCCGGCGACCCCCTCGAGCGCGGCGCGCTCGAGCCCGGCCGCAAGCACGCGGTCGTGCAACTCGGGATCGAGCTGCTCGGCGGGCGGAATCGGGTTGGCCACCACGATCGCCCGCTCGGCCACACCGACCTCGTCGCGAGCGCGGACGACCGCGGCGACGCCGTCGGGCGAGTCGACCCGCCACGGCGCCGGATGCCCTGAGTCGGCCAGGTAGAAGCCGGGGAACTCATCCGTCCCGTAGCCGAGCACGGTCACGTTGAGTGTCTCGAGCCGCTCGAGCGTCGCGCCGACGTCGAGGATCGACTTGACGCCTGAGCACACGACGACGATGCCCGTCCTGGCGAGCGTGTCGAGGTCGGCGGAAACGTCCCAGGTCTCGTGCGCGCCGCGATGCACTCCGCCGAGCCCGCCGGTGGCGAACAGGCGGATCCCGGCTCGCACCGCCAGGTGGGCCGTGGCGGCGACGGTCGTGGCGCCATGCCCGCCGCGCGCCGCCAGCGGCGCGAGGTCACGGACGCCGCATTTCACGACCTCCTCGCCGGCGGCGATCAGCTCGAGCGCCTGCTCATCGAGGCCGATGCGCGCCGCCCCGCCGACGACGGCGATGGTCGCCGGCAATGCACCTTCGGCGCGCACCGCATCCTCGACCTGGTGCGCCACGTCGACGTTCCGGGGACGCGGCAACCCGTGGCTGATCAGCGTGCTCTCGAGCGCGACCACCGGCCGCCCGCCGGCGAGCGCCTCCGCGACCTCGGGGGCGATCTGCATGACCGGCGCACCTTACCCCCGAAACCGCTCAGCGGAAGCGACCGGGGAACTGCTTGATGATCGCGCCGCTGATGGCGTCGGCCATTGCCAGGATGTGGCGGTGGATGAGGTCGAAGTCGCGGATGCCCGCCCCGTAGTCGCCGCTCAGCAGGTGCGTCGCCTCGACGAGCGTCTGGTCCAGGTGGCCCCGCATCAGCCGCCGCGTGCTCGCAAGCGGCAGGAAGCGCGGGCTGGCGCGGTTCAGGAACCGTGCGATCTCACGGCCGTTCGCGTACCAGGCGCGCTTCGCGCTGGCGAGGCCGGCGTCGTCGCCCGCCTTGGCTGCCGTCAACAGATCGACAGCGCCGCCGATGTGCTCCTTCAGCAGCGTGGTCAAGCTATTGCCCGCCCGGCGCCCGTAGTAGGGCTTGATCGCGTTCCCGATGTGCTCCTGGTTGCGAAGCAGGCGCGCTGCGGTCACGTCGAAGTCGGGCAGACCTCCCGCGAAGCTGACGATCGCAAGCCGGGTCCAGATGATGTGGTCCTCCCAGAGCTTGCGCATGTCGTCATGGAACGCGACCGCCTTGGCGGTCCCTACACCGCTGGCGCTCCCGGGCGAGTGCTCACCGCCCGCCTGCGCCACGGAGACGCCCGGAATCGCAAGCGCGACGACCGCGCCGGCAACGGCGAAACCCCTCTTCATGGCTACCTCCTCGGTTTGGAGTTGCCCGGTTAGCGGCAGCCGGGCGCGAGGTCTTACCTGCTCAAGTACGCGCGCAGGCTCTCGTAGTCCTCGCGGCACGCGGGGCAGCCGTCGAGGTGGGCACGCAGCCCCGGAACGGCCGCGTCCGGGTCGGCGCCCGCAAGCTCCACCTCGACGTACGTGTCCAGCTGGTCGAAGCACTCCTCGCAGGTCACCTCGGGCCCGGCCGGTCCGAGCAGGCTCCTGAGCATGCGATCACGGTCCGCGGCCGGCGTCATGGTGCGCTCCCTTCGAGTCCCTGTTCGGCCAGCGCGCGGCGGAGCTTGCGGCGCGCGTCGTGCAGCGTCTTGTAGAGCGCCCCGCGGGTGGTGTTCAGCCGCTCGGCGAGCACGTCGATCGGCACGTCGTCGAGCGTGATGGCCACCAGAATCTCGCGCTGGTGCGGCGTCAGCCGTCCGCGGATCGCCTCGCCCACCGCGTTCAGCAGCTCGTCGCTCTCGACCTCCTCGGCTGGCGTCGATCCTGGATGGGCGAAGAGCGGCCAGCGCTCCGCGTCGAGGGGCACCTCGCGGCCCTGCCATGCCCGCCGCCTGACCTTGACCGCCGCCTCGAGCAGGGCGAACTTGTAAGCCCAGGTCGTGAAGCGGCTGTCGCCGCGGTACTGGTCGAGCTTGGCCAGGATCGCAACCAGGGCATCGTCAGCGCTGTGGTGGGCGAGGTCGTCGAAGTCGCCACCGCGGAGGTGCGGCGCGGCAGCGCGGCGACGGCCCACCTCGAAGCGCGCGGCGCGCAGCAACAGGTCGTGCAGTTCGCCGAGGGCGTCCTCCCGCTCCGGACCGCTCGCGCGCAGCCGCCGCAGCCACTCGCGCGACTCGTCGTCCGGCCGACCCTGCGCGCGCGGCGTCGATCCCGTCTCGGCCTGCGCGCGCGAGGTCAGCACGGCACGCCCGGGCCGTCGAGAGGAGCGAGGATGCGCACCGCCAGCTCGGCCGGGCAGCCGCGGTCGATCAGCTCGAGCAGCGCGTGCAGGTCGTAGCCGCAATCGGCCGCGATCTCCGCGGCGAGCGCCGGTGCGAGGCCGGCCTCGCGCAGCCGCCGCACGCGCCACGCGACCACCGGGTCCGGTCCGGTGTCGACGAGATTTGTGCGCTTCCCTCGAGGCATCGCATCTAGTTGGCGACCGCCAGCTCCTGTTCCTTACCACGTGCGGCGACCGGCGAACCGGAGCCGTCCGCGTACGCGCTCGCCAAGCGCCACAGGCTGAGCGCGCCCAGCAGGAGGCCGAAGTCGCGCAGCGCGATGTCGCCGTAGCCGCCGACGAGCAGCAGGCTCACGATGATCCCGGCGAGCCACGCGGCCACCAGCAGGCCGCCGAAGCGCGGCACGACCGCGACCACCAGCCCAGCGGCGATCTCCACCACGCCGACTATGTGCATTGCATCAGCTGCGCTGCCGGGGATCAGGTCGTTGTACTCGGTTGCCAGGTACCTGGTCCAGTCGTCGGTCAGGACGCCGGCGAACTTGTCGAGCCCGAACAGGATCGGCGCCACCGTGAACGCGATCCGCATCAGCATGAACGCCTGTGCGCCCGGGTCGTTTCGAAGCACGTCCGATTTGGGGATCGGGACTGGCCGCATCACGGCGGCCACAGCACTGCTCATCTGGTCCTCCTTCGTAGCCGTGTGCGCCGTTGGCGTCGGGTCGGCGCCCGAACTTACGCCGGTCGCACCGCTTGGCGAACCGCGTCGCGAATGGCCGCCGCGGTGAGGCTTGCCGCCACTGTGCCGAGGATCGTGAGCCGCCAGGACGCGGCCGGCCCGGGCTCGATCGGGGGCCCGGCTCCTGACGCCAGGCAGAACACGACGTCGCCGTCCAGGGGCGTGTAGGCGGGGTCGACCGCACGCGCGATCCCGGCGCTCGCGCCGCGGGCGACGATCCCGCAGCCGCGCTTGTCGAGCGTCGCATCCGTGCAGACACAGGCGAGCGTCGTGCTCTGATCGGGCCGAAGCGACCAGGCGGGGAGCGGCAGCTCCGGGATTAGCTGGGAACTTCTCAAGGGCTCGCCGTGATCGCCGCGCGGACCCGCCAGCACCTCACCGTCCTCGATCACGTCGCCGGCCGCGTTGGCCACGGCGATCACGGCCACGGTCTCGCCGCCCGCCAGCCTGGCGGCCGCGTAGCCCACGCCGCCGGCGCTGGCACGTTCGCGCCCGAGCGCCTTGCCCACGGCGGCTCCCGCCCCAGCGCCCAGCTGCCCACGGCCGGGAACCCCTCCGGCGGCTGCCTCGCAGGCTTCGTAGCCCTGCTCCGGCCCCGGCCGGCGATCGTGCCGCCCTTCGGCGAGGTCGAACACCACCGCGGCCGGAACTAGGGGGATCACGCCGAGGGGCGTCGGCCGCCCGATGCCGCGCTCCTCGAGCCAGCGCACGACGCCGTCAGCGGCCGCAAGCCCGAACGCGCTGCCGCCGGTCAACAACACGGCCGACGGTCCCTCGGCGTTCGCCAGCGGGGACAGACCCTCGAGCTCGCGCGTGCCCGTTCCGCCGCCGCGGACGTCGACCGCGCCGCGTGTGCCCGCCGGCGCGATCACAACGGTGCAGCCCGTGCGCGAGTCGCGGTCGGTCCAGTGGCCGACCATGAAGCCGTCGGGCAGCGGTGGGGGCTCGCGCGGGGTCTTCACATCTTCGTAGCCACTGCGCGAGCGGGAGAGTCGAGGCTGTTCGAATGGACTCCGTGACTGCTGAGGAAGAGGCGCGGATCCGGGAGGCTTGCGCAGAAGATCTTGTCGGCGCATGCACCGAGGAGCTGCTGGCCCAGCCGGACGCCGCGCCCTCCGAGACCGCCGAGGAGTGGTGGCCCAATCCCGGCGAGGACCCGCTCGGCCAGTTCTCCCACGTAACCGTCAGCTACCGCGGCTTGCCCGCGGTGGTCGACATCAGCTTTCCGGTTCCGCACGGCGCGATCGTGGCGCTGATCGGCCCCTCGGGTTCCGGCAAGAGCTCACTGATCCGCTGCATGAACCGCTTGAATGATCTCGTCCCGGGCGCCGAGGTGCAGGGTGAGGTGCTCTACCGCGACGTCGACCTGTACGAGCCCGGGGTCGATGCGGTCGAGGTGCGCAAGCGGATCGGGATGGTGTTCCAGCGGCCGAACCCGTTTCCGAAGTCGATCTACGACAACGTCGCGTTCGGGCCGCGGGTGCTCGGGCTCGACGGCGACCTGGATGAGATGGTCGAGGACGCCCTGCGACGGGCCTCGCTTTGGGATGAGGTCAAGGAGCGCCTCGGCACGAACGCGTTCGGCCTCTCCGGCGGCCAGCAGCAGCGCCTGGTGATCGCTCGCTGCCTGGCGGTCGACCCGGACGTGCTGCTGATGGACGAGCCGGCGTCGGCGCTGGACCCGATCAGCACCTCGCGGATCGAGGACCTGATGCGCGAGCTGGTGCCCGAGGTGACGATCGTGATCGTGACGCACAACCTGCAGCAGGCCGGCAGGGTGGCGGATCTCACCGCATTCCTCACCGTGGAGGCCGGGTCCGACGGCGGTCCGGTGGCGGGCCGGCTCGTAGAATTCGGCCCGACGGAGAAGCTCTTCAACCGCCCCGACGACCCGCGCACCGAGGCCTACATCAGCGGCAAGTTCGGCTGATCCCAGCCCCCGGCGCGCGATGCTGTCACGTGCAGCCCGCGGCAGCGAGGAGAAACGCATGCAACAGCGCAAACTGAGGGACCTGACGGTATCGGAGATCGGACTCGGCGCGATGGGGATGTCCGAGTTCTACGGCGAGACCGACGACGAGCAGTCGATCGCCACCCTGCGGCGCGCGCTCGACATCGGCGTGACGTTCATCGACACGTCCGACGCGTACGGCTCTGGACACAACGAGGAGCTGGTCGGCCGCGCGATCGCCGACCGGCGCGACGAGGTTCAGCTCGCCACCAAGTTCGGGATCCGCCGCGACGGAGGCGTGCGTCTCATCGACAACCGCCCCGAGTGGATCCGCGAGGCCTGCGAGAACTCGCTGCGGCGCCTGAACACCGACCGCATCGATCTGTACTACATGCACCGCCGCAACCCCGAGGTCCCGATCGAGGAGAGCATCGGGGCGATGGCGGAGCTCGTGGACGACGGGAAGGTGCGCCACCTCGGACTGTCCGAAGTCAGCGCCGACACGCTCCGGGCCGCCAACGAGGTGCACCCGATCACGGCGCTCCAGTCCGAGTGGTCGCTGTTCACGCGGGTGATCGAGCAGGAGATCATTCCGACCGCGCGCGAGCTCCGCGTCGGCATCGTGCCCTACAGCCCGCTCGGGCGGGGCGAGCTCACGGGCGCGCTCGAGATTTCGGACCCGGCCGACTTCCGCGCCAGCCTGCCGCGCTTCCAGCGCGGCAACCGCGAGCGCAACCTGCAGCGCGTCGAACGCCTCAAGGAGGTCGCCGCGGAGATCGACTGCACGCCGGCTCAGCTGGCACTCGCGTGGCTGCTCGCCCAGGGCGAGGACGTGGTACCGATCCCGGGCACGAAGCGCATCGCGTACCTCGAGGAAAACGTGGCCGCGGCTGAGATCAGGCTGAGCGACGCGCAGCGCCGCGAGCTAGACGAGCTGTTCGAGCCCGGCGAGACGGCGGGCGAGCGCTACCTGCCGGAGGGCATGGCCGGCGTGGAGCTCTAGGCGTCCGTCTCGACGCGTACCGAGAAGCCCTGCGCACGCGCGGCGCTCAGCAGCTCGAGGTTGTTCTCCGTGCCGCGCGTCTGCAGCACGAGCTTGATCGCGGTCTCGCGGACGTGCAGGTCGATGCCGTCGCGCAGATGCTCGACGTCGACCACGTTCGCTCCGCAGTCCGCCACCACGCGCAGCAGGCCGGCGAGCGCGCCGGGCCGGTCGGGCACCACCGTCGACAGGACCATGCGACGCCCCGCCGCCGTCTCCCCGAGGCGGATGCACTCGGACAGGAGCGAGGCGTCGACGTTGCCGCCGGACAGAACGGCGCACACGACGCCGGCGTCGCCCACGTCGACGCGGCCGTGCATGAGCGCGGCCACGGCGACCGCGCCGGCGCCCTCCACGACGAGCTTGCTGCGTTCGAGCAGCAGCACCATCGCCTCGGCGACCTGGTCGTCGGACACGGTCACGACCTCGTCGACGTAGCGCTCGACGATCGGCAGCGTGAAGTCGCCGGGGCGCTTGACCGCGATGCCGTCGCAGATCGTGTTGGCCGAGCGTGCGCCGACGGGGCGGTGTGCGGCCAGCGAGTCGATGTAGGGCGCACACGCCTCGGCCTGGACGCCCACTACGCGCGCGGCCGGTAGCAGCTCGCTCGCTGCCAGCGCGATGCCGCCGGCGAGCCCGCCGCCCCCGAGCGGCACGACGATCAGACCGGTGTCGGGGGCGTCGCGCGCGATCTCGAGCCCGATCGTGGCCTGGCCCGCGACCACGGGCGGCTGATCGAAGGCGTGCACGAGCGTCATCCCGTGCTCCTCCGCGAGTTGCCTCGCAACGGCGCCGGCCTCGTCGTAGCCCCCGTCGATGAGCCGCACCTCGCCGCCGTACTGCTGCACGGCCGCGACCTTCGCGAGCGGCGCCTGCTCGGGCATGACGAGCACGGCGTGCGCGCCGGCGTCGCGCGCGGCGAAGGCGACCGCCTGTGCGTGGTTGCCGGCACTCGCGGCCACGACTCCCGCGGCCAGCTGATCGGCGGACAGGCGCCGGATCATGTTCGTCGCGCCGCGCGCCTTGAACGACCCGGTGAGCTGGAGGTTCTCGGCCTTGATCAGCACGCGTGCGCCGACGCGGCGTCCGAGCTCGCCCGCGGGTAGCAGCGGCGTGTCCCGAACGTGGCCGGAAATCGTCCTCGCTGCGTCCTCTACGTCGGCATGGGTGACGGTGTCAGGGGCTATGGACATTCTCATCCGGCATTATCCGCGCCATGCCCACTGGGGGCGAAACCGCGCGACTGCTCGCGCGTACCGAGGTCTTCGGCGATCTCGAGGAGCGCGAG
>Ga0081538_10001143_pt1 | contig 28044 bp, 23 predicted proteins | sample TabmetS5T2R1_FD_71022 | JGI IMG/M metagenome (GOLD analysis project Ga0081538, IMG submission 71022) | Tabebuia heterophylla rhizosphere microbial communities from the University of Puerto Rico - S5T2R1 | ecosystem: Host-associated > Plants > Roots > Rhizosphere ...
CGCCGCCTCCTCCGCGATAATTGATGCCGTGGCCGCGCAAACCGAACTCCTGCGCGTCGCCCTCGCGCAGATCAACCCCACCGTCGGAGACATCCGCGGCAACGCGCGCCTGATCACGGACAACATCTCCCGCGCCCGCGAGCAGGGCGCCGGGCTCGTGGTCTTCCCCGAGCTCACGCTCAGCGGGTACCCGCCGGAGGACCTGCTGCTGAAGACGAGCTTCCTCGACGCGGTGGCGAGAGCGCTCGATGAGATCGCGGCGCAGACGCATGGGATCGCCGCGGTCGTGGGCTTCCCGGAGCGGGCCGAGGACGTCTACAACGCCGCCGCGGTCCTGGCCGACGGGGAGGTGGCGGCCGTCTACCGCAAGATGTACCTGCCGAATTACGGCGTCTTCGACGAGCAGCGCTACTTCCAGTCGGGCTCCGAGGCGGTGATCGTAGAGCTGAACGACGTGCCGGTCGGCGTCACGATCTGCGAGGACATCTGGGAACCCGGTCCCCCGGCAATGACCGAGGCGCTGGGCGGAGCGCAGGTGATCGTGAACCTGTCGGCCTCGCCCTACCGGGCGCAGTACGGCCGCGCGCGCGAGCGGATGCTGGCGCAGCGGGCCATCGACTACCTCGCGGCGGTGGTGTTTGTGAACACCGTCGGCGGCCAGGACGAGCTGGTCTTCGACGGCCACAGCCTTGCCATCGACCAGGACGGCGGCGTGCTCGCCCGCTGCCCGCAGTTCGAGGAGACCCTCGCGCTCTGCACCATCGACCCGCGTGAGGTCGCGGCGGCGCGCCTGCGCGACACGCGGCACCGCGCGAACGTGCGCCGCCAGCGCCGCGCCGCGCCGGTCGCGGAGCCACCGGTCCGAACGCTGGCGAGGTTGGAGGTGGCGGGCCGGGCGGAGCCGGTGGCCGGCGAGATGGCCCCGCTGCTCGAGCCGGAGGCCGAGGTTTACGCGGCGCTGCGCACCGGGCTGCGCGACTACGCCGACAAGAACGGCTTCGAGCACGTGGTGCTGGCCCTCTCCGGGGGTGTCGACTCCGCGCTCACCGCGCTCGTGGCGGTCGACGCCCTCGGTCGGGAACGAGTCACCTGCGTGTCGATGCCCTCGCCCTACTCGAGCGAGGGGACGCGGGCCGACGCACGGAATATTGCGGAGAACCTAGGCGTCGAATTCCTTGAGATCCCGATCGAGGAAGCCATGAAGGCCTACGACGACATGCTGGCGGACGCCTTCGCCGGACTCGAGCCGGACATTGCCGAGGAGAACGTGCAGGCGCGGATTCGAGGCAACGTGGTGATGGCGCTCTCGAACAAGTTCGGCTGGCTCGTGCTGACCACCGGCAACAAGTCGGAGCTGTCGGTCGGCTACGCCACCCTCTACGGCGACATGGCGGGCGGCTTCGCCGTGCTCAAGGACGTCTACAAGGGCTGGGTCTATCGGCTGGTGCGCTGGCGGAATGACATGGCAGACAACGAGCTGGTGCCGGCCTCGGTGCTCGAGCGCCCCCCGTCGGCGGAGCTCCGCTACGAGCAGCGCGACCAGGACTCGCTGCCCCCCTACGAGGTGCTCGACGCGATTCTCGCGGGCTACGTCGAGGAGGACCTCGACGCCGTGGGGCTGGTGAACCGCGGCCTGCCGGCGGACGAGGTCGAGCGGGTGATCCGCATGGTCGACAAGGCCGAGTACAAGCGCCGTCAGGCGCCTCCTGGGATCAAGATCTCGACGAAGGCGTTCGGCCGCGACCGCCGCCTGCCGATCACAAACCGGCACGAGAGCCGGATCGAGCCGACCGAGCGGCGGCTTAGGGCTCTTCGCTGAGTGGAGGCGTCGGCCGGCCTTTTCCCGGCCGCGCCCGATGCGCGCGTCCGGATCGTCGCCTGGGTCGTGCTGGTGGCCATCCCGCTCGCCGGCCTCGTGCTCCTGCTCGCCGCGCCGAGCGCGGATTTCAGGTGGGAGCACCATCCATCCCACTTCTGGCTCGTTCTGGCGAGCGCTGTGATCAGCGCGGCGCTCGCCTTCTCCACCTCGGCCGTGGCCCTCAGGCGGGCCGACGCCCGCTTGTTCCTGGTCTCGTTGGCCTTCCTCGCCGCGGCGGGTTTCCTCGCGCTGCACGCTCTCGCCACACCCGGCGTGCTGCTCGACGGACCGAATCAGGGCTTCATGGTCGCCACCCCGGTCGGCCTGCTGGTCGCGGCGGTCTTCGCAGCCGCATCCGCGCTGCCGCTGGGGCCGGCGCGCGCGCGGGACGTGATCAGCAACGCGAATTTCCTGAGGAACATGCTCCTGGCCGCAATGGCGGCCTGGGCGGCCCTCTCCCTCGGCTCGGTCCCTCCGCTCGACGATCCCACGCCGGCGGAGCGCGCATCGGGTGCGCTCCTGATCCTGGCGGCGCTCGCCGTGCCGCTGTACGCGGCTGCCGGCTGGCGCTACTTCTCGATGGGCCGGCGCAGCGGCTCACCCATACTGCTGGCGGTGGCCGGCGCCTGCGTGCTACTCGCCGAGGCGATGGTGGCCGTCGCGTTTGCCCGCAACTGGCACGCGAGCTGGTGGGAGTGGCATCTCCTCATGCTCGCCGCCTTCGGCGCGATCGCCTGGAGCGCTCGCCGCGAGGAGCCCGAGGAGCGCTTCAGCGACCTCTATCTCGACGACACCGCGGCCGGCAAACGCGACATCAGCGTCCTGTTCGCCGATCTCGCGGGTTTCACGTCGTACGCGGAGGGCCGAGACCCCCGCGAGGTGTCTCAGATGCTCAATACGTACTTCGAGGTCGCAATTCCGCCGATCGTGCGCGAATACGGCGGCCAGATCGACAGCATCGTCGGCGACGCGATCATGGCCACCTGGGGTACCCGCGGCGACCAGCCCGACCACGCCGCGCGCGCCGTGCGCGCGGCCGCCGCCGTGCAGGCCGAAACCAGGCGCATCGGCGACGAGCATCCCGACTGGCCCCGTTTCCGGATCGCGGTGAACAGCGGCGAGGCGCTCGTCGGCGTAGTGGGCGCCGAGAGCGGCCGGAGCTACACGGTTATAGGCGACACGGTCAACGTGGCCGCGAGGCTCGAGGCACGCGCTCCGGCCGGTGGCGTGGTCGTCGGGGGCGCAACGCTCCGCGGCGTGCCCGGCCTGCGGGCCACCTCGCTCGGCGAGATCGAGGTGAGGGGCAAGCGCGAGGTGGTGGACGCCTACCTGCTGGAGACGCGCCCGCGTTAGGTCAGGGCCGTTCCGAGATCGGACGTACCGCGACCCTGACACGGGAGATCGCGCACAGACGGCCGTCGTCGTCTGTGAAGTCGACGTCCCAGACCCAGCTGGTGCGGCCACGGTGCCGGGGGCGGCCCTCCGCGAGGATCGAACCGCCGGAGACCGGGCGCAGAAAGTCCGTGTAGTTCGACTGGCCGACCGCGAAGTCGCCGTTCTGCGAGACGACGGCGTAAGTCGCAAGCGAGACCATCGTCTCCGCCAGCGCCGCGTAGGCGCCGCCGTGCACGAGGCCGAACGGCTGGCGCACCCGATCCTCCACCGCGAAGCGGGCGCGGCAGCCCTCCGCGCTCGATTCGAGGAACTCGAAGCCGAGCAGGTCGTCGAGCGTGCCGGCCGCATTCCGTTCACCGCTGGCCGGGGGTTGCGTCACCCGCCGCACACTACAGTTCGCCCTTCAAATGGCCACGTTCGACCAGCTCTCTGCGGAGCAGCGGGCGATCGTCGAGCTCGTCCTGCAGCAGGACAAGAGCTACGAGGAGCTCGCCGGCATGCTCGGGATGCCCGAGGCGCGCGTGCGCGAGCTGGCGCGCGACGCGCTGGTCGAGCTCGCTCCGGTGACCGCCGGCCGGGTCGAGGAGGACTGGCGCGGCCAGCTCGCGGACTACGTCCTCGGCCAGCAGGCGGGCCCGGAGGCGACGGCCACCAAGGGGCACCTTCGCCGCTCGGAGCCGGCGCGCAGCTGGGCGCGCTCGCTGCTCGACTCGCTCGAGCAGCTCTATCCGAACGGGTCGATGCCCGCGATTCCCGAGGGCGAGCGCGGGCGTGCCGCTCGCCGCGCCGCGCCGCCGCCCGGCGCCCCGGCGGCCGAGGGCGGACTTGCCCGGGACGCGAAGTCGGCGATCAAACGCCGGCGCCTGCTCGCGGCCCTGGGCGCCGCTGCCGCTCTTGTGCTGGTCGCCGTGCTCGTGTGGCCCGTGGGCGTGTTGACGGGCGGGGACGACGGCGGCGAGGCGTCCGGGGCATCTGGGGCGGCCGGCGCGCCCGCCGCCGAGCAGCAGCAGCAGGGCGCAAGGGGGCAGGCCATCATCGCCCGCCAGACCGGGCGCGCCCAGATAATCGTCACGGCCCAGGGCCTGACCCCCACCACGCAGCGCTCCGCCTACCAGGTCTGGCTCTACAACAGCGAGCAGGACCGGAAGTCGGTCGGCGCGCAGGTCACGGACGCGCAGGGCAACCTACAGGCCGGCGGAGCGCTGCCAAGCGACTACCGGCGCTACCGCTTCATCGACGTGACCGCGGTCGCGGTGAGCGGTAACAACTTCCGCACGGGAGAGTCCGTTCTGCGGGGTCTGCTCGAGCTGAGGGACAAGCCCGTCACGCGCGGCAGCGGCAAGCAGAGGATCACCTTGCTCGCCGACATCCAGCTCCTGCCGCTGCCGGGCGGCAGCGGCTAGCGGGCCGGCCCCCGCTGCACTAGCTCGGCAGCAGCTTGCCGGGGTTCATGATCCCGGCCGGGTCGAGCCGCTGCTTCGCCGCCCGGATCAGCTCCAGGCCCATCTCCCCCACCTCGGCGCGCATCCAGCGCGCGTGGTCGCGCCCGACCGCGTGATGGTGGGTGATCGTCCCGCCGGCGGTGACGATGGCCTCCGAGGCGGCCGCCTTCGCGGCCCGCCACTGGGCGAGCGCGTCGTCTTCCTGCCGGGCCATGAAGGTGAAGTAGAGCGAGGCGCCCGAGCGGTAGAGGTGAGACACGTGGCACATCACGAACGGCGGCGTGCCGCGTCCGGCGAGCGACGAGCGAAGGGCGTCGCCCGTCGCGCGGTAGAGGCTTTCGAGATCGCTCCAGCTGGTGGCGGTCTCGAGTGTGTCGACGAGGACGGCTCGGTCGAGCAACTCGTCTCGTAGATAGGGGCCCGCGTAGCGGCTGCGCAGCCACAGCTCGCCCGGGCGGCGCCCGAGCGCGATCCCGCCCCCGGCTCGCAGCAGCGACGCGGTTCGCACGCGGCGCCGTTCCACGTCCTCCGCCGTGCCCTCGAAGCCGACGATCGCGAGGCAGCCGGATTCACGATGACGCGCGCGCAGATAGGCGCGGCCGAGACGCTCCACCGCCCCGCCCGGCGAGGCGAAGGCGAGCGAGAAACGGGTCTCGTCCTCGTCGGAGAGGCGGGCCACGTCGGGCGACGCATCCGCCTGCTCCATCACCCGGAATGCCTCCCGGCCCTCGGCGAAGCTCCCGAACCACCAGCCCTCGTAGCGCTTCGCATCGGGCGCCCGGCGGACCCGGAGGGTGGCGTCGCAGATCACACCCAGCACGCCCTCGGAGCCGACCAGCAGCTCGCGGAGGTCGGGGCCGGCGGCGGAGGCGGGCAGCGCTCTTGCATCGACCTCCCCCGCCGGAGCGATCAACCTGAGCCCCTCGACGAGCTCGTCGATCCGGCCGTACCCGGTTGAGGCCACCCCGGCCGAGCGGGTCGCGACCCAGCCGCCGACCGTGGAGTACTCGAACGACTGCGGGAAGTGGCCGAGCGTGAGGCCCTCGGCGGCAAGCGCACGCTCGATCTGCGGGCCGCTCAGGCCGGCCTCGAGCGTCGAGGTGAGCGATGTCCGGTCGATCGAGACCACGCGGTCCAGGCCGCGGAGGTCGACGGAAACGGCGCCCGCGAACCCGTCGCTAACGGGCTCGACGCCGCCGACAACGCTCGTCCCGCCGCCGAACGGCACGACGGCCACGTGATGCTCGGCACAGGTCGCGAGCGCGGCGCCCACCTGCTCGGCCGACCCAGGCATCACCACCGCGTCGGGGGCGCTCGACGCGTCGCCCGAGCGCAGGCGCACCAAGTCCGGGTAGGAGCGGCCGGCCGCGTGCGCCACGCGTGCCTCGCGGTCGTCCCGAACGTGCTCGGCCCCCAGCGCCGCAGCGAGGCGCTCCCGCACCGCCCCGGGCAGGCGCGGATCCGGCAGTCTGACCTCGTCGAGCGCGACGGGAGGGCGGCGGGCGGCCCCCGGATCGGCGCCGACCTCCTCGCGCAGCAGGGCCGCGGCAGCATCCGGCATGGGCACGGCCGGCCCGTCCTCGCCCCAGCCCCACCAGCGCACGCCTACGCGCCCGGCCCGAGCACGCGCTCGAGCCCCTCCAGGGCGCCCTCTACCTGCCTCGTCGCCGCGGCCCTCAGCTGGAACGGACTCAGCCGTGCCCAACCGCGCGGCCGCTGGCTGACCGCGATCTCGACCCGCGTCCGCCCGTCCTCGGGCTCGAGGACGATCTCGGTCGTCGACTGGGCGAGGATGCGCTCGAACGGCGACTCCTCCACCTCGTGCCGCCACAGGAGCCGGCGCGACTCCTCCGCCTCGAGACGGGTGTAGTCGGCGCGCACCGACTTGCCCTTTGGAGAGGTGAGCACCTTGGTCCAAGCTTCGGGCGAGGCCTCCTCGACCCGCGATACCCCCGGCCACCACTGCGGCAGCCGGGCGGGGTCGCTGACGACGCGCCAGACGTCAGCCGGCGCCGCCGGCATTGTCCGTTCGCGGCGCACGATCACCAGCGTCGTCCCACTAGGACTCGTACACGATGAGGCTGTGGACGTCGTAGCCCGTCAGCCGCTCGCGCCCCTGCAGGAAGGCCAGCTCGATCACGAAGGCGCATCCTGCCACGACGCCGCCGGCCTGCTCCACCAGCCCGCAGAGGGCTCCGGCGGTCCCGCCGGTGGCGAGCAGGTCGTCGTGCACCAGCACGCGCGCACCCCCGGACATGGCGTCGGCGTGCACCTCCAGCGCATCCACGCCGTACTCCAGCTGGTACTCGACAGACGAGGTCTCGCGCGGGAGCTTCCCGGGCTTGCGGGCGAGGATGAAGCCCGCGCCCGCCTCCGCGGCAACCGCGCCGCCGAGCACGAACCCGCGCGCCTCCGCCGAGACGACGTAGTCCGCTCGGCGTGAGCGTGCATAGTCGGCCAGCGCGTGGATCGTGGCTCGCAGCGCCTCCGGATCGAGGAAGAGCGGCGTGATGTCCTTGAAGACGATGCCCGGCTTCGGGAAGTCCGGTATGTCCCGGATGTGGTCCTCGAGCCGCACCGCCGCACCGCTAGCGCGCGAGCTTCCGCAGGTCCCGGACGAGCAGCAGGTGCTTCAGGTGCGAGGCGATCGCGGCGAGGTTCTCGAGCGCCTCGACCGCTTCCTTTCGCCTCTCCGGGTTTCGCGAGCGAAGCGCCGGCGCCAGGATCTGCTCGAGCAGCGCCGCCTCGCGGTCCGCCGAGGTGCGGAACACGCGCAGGTTCCGGCCGCCCACGCCAAAGCGCTTCAGCTCCGTCACGGCCCGCACGATCTCGCGCTCCGTGTCGTCGTACCAGACCTCGCCGTCGTGTCGGTCGCCCTTGATGACGCCGTAGTCCTCAAGCTCCTTCACGAGGCCCCTGTCGGCGCCGGTGTCGTCGAGCACTTCCTCGAGGCGGAACTGGGAGCCGGGGCCGCGGAGCGCGAAGGTCGAGCGCCGCAGGGCGCGCGGCTCCGGCGAGCTGCCCTGCGACATGTCGCTGTCCGCCCGGCCGGAGGCGAGCTCCTGGCGAATCACTCTCAGAGGCAGGAATTCGTCGCGCTGCAGGCGCAGGATCGTGCGGAGACGGTCCACGTCCGCCGCCCCGTAGAGCCGGTACCCGCCCGGGGTGCGCCGCGGAGAGAGCAGCTTCTGGTCCTCCAGGTAGCGGATCTTCGAGATCGAGATGTCGGGAAATTCGCGCTCCAGCTGCTTGCTCACCGCGCCGATCGTGAGCGCCTTCTCCTTGCGAGGCGCGGTGCCTGTGTCGGCGTCGGCGCTCACCGCTCGTCGAAGTAGGTGAGCTTGTACTTGCCCACCTGGAGCTCGTCGCCGTTTTGGAGCCGGTGCGACTCGATTCGCCGCCGGTTGACGTAGGTTCCGTTCAGGGACCCGAGATCGTCGATGTAGAGCCCGTCGCGGCGACGCACAAGCAGCGCGTGGTTGCGCGAGACCGTAACATCGTCGAGGAAGATCTCGGCCTCGGGGCTGCGGCCGATCGTCAGTCGCTCGCCGCCGACGTTGAACGCCTCCCCGGAGCGGCCGCCGCCCGAGCGGATCACGAGCGTCGCGCCCTCCCCCGTCACCTCCTCGAGATCCATAGGCCTGATCTCACCGGTCTCGTCCACCTGGTAGACCTCGGTCGTCTCGCCCTTCTTGGGCTCGCCCAGGAAGGCGCCGCACTTCTGACAGTAGTTGGCGCCCTCCGCGTTGACAAAGCCGCACTCGGGGCAGTGAACCGGCACTACAGAGCTCCTTACTCGATGTCGGCGTCGGCCGGGATTGCCCTTCCGGCCAGGATCTCCGTCAGCTGTTGCACGTCGGCCCCGCTGATCACGGGCTCCCCCTCCTCGTGCTTCCCCCGCAGGCGGTTCACGAGCTCGGCCCGCAGGATGTCGATCCTCCCGTGAAGGATCCGGCGACGGTAGGAGACCTCCTGCTCCTCCTCGGTCAGCTCGCGGATCAGCTCCTTCAGCTCCTGCTCGGAGAGAGCCTCTAGGTCGGGAAATGTGTCCATGCGGTCCATCCTTCGAGGGAGGACGCGACTATAGCGGTCCTCAAGTAGAGCTTGAGCCTTCTCGCAGCGCTCGGCGCCCGTCTTGCAGGTACTGCGCGGTGGCCGCGAGCGTCATCGCGAGGCCGATGTAGAGCAGCGCCTCGGAGAGCCAGGTCTCGAGGATCATCGCGACGCCCAGCGCGCTCATCGTCGGCCACACCGCCCAGCGGCCGAGCATGTTCACGCTCAGGTCGAGGCCGCGGCGCAGCGCAAGCTGTGTGAGCAACAGCATGAACGCCTCGCGCGCCGCCAGCACGAGCAGCGCCCAGCGAGGCAGCAGCTCGAACTCCCAGGCCACGATCGCCCCCGAGATCACCAGCAGGCGGTCGGTCAGCGGGTCGAGCAGCGCCCCGAGGCGGCTGTACTGCCCCGTCAGCCGCGCCACCATCCCGTCGAGGTAGTCGCTCGCCGCGATGAAGGCGAACAGGATCGTGGCGGTGGTGTCGCGGCCGTCGCCGGAGGCGAGTGCGAGCACGAGAAATACCGGGATCAGCCCGATCCGCACAAAGCCGATCGCATTCGGGATCGTCCAGGGATGGAGCGGCTGGTCGCGGCGCGTCTCCGGCGGTGGGCCGCCCGAGCGGTCGAGCCCGAGCAGGCGCCGCCTCGTCAGACGCTCTCTCACGGCAAGGCGCGCCAGAGCTCCAGCGCCGCCTCCGCCGCCCCATCGAGCGGCAGCGACCGCTTCTCCTGGCCCCGCCGGACCTGCGCCTCGACCTCGCCCGCCTCGATGCCTCGCCGGCCGACGGTCAGCCGCAGCGGGCATCCGAGCAGCTCGGCATCGGCGAACTTCTCCCCCGGGCTGGCGTCGCGGTCGTCGTAGAGCACCTCGAGGCCGGCGTCGCGCAGCTCCCCGTAGAGCCGGTCGGCGACTTCGCGCGCCTCCTCGCCCTCCTTCCCGAGGGTCACGAGCTCGACGGCGAACGGCGCCAGCGAGCGCGGCCAGGCGATTCCCTGCTCGTCGTGGAACTGCTCGATCGCCGCCGCGACGATCCGCGCCGGCCCGATGCCGTAGCACCCCATCCAGATCGGCTGCTCGCGGCCCTCCTCGTCGAGATAGCGGGCGCCGAGCGCGTCCGAGTAGCGGGTGCCGAGCTTGAAGATGTTTCCGACCTCGATGGCGGGTTCGACGCGGATCGTGCCCCCGTCCGGGCTGGTATCGCCCGCCTCCACACGGCGCACATCAACCCAGTCGGGCTGGAAGTCGCGTCCGGGCTCCACGCCGATCAGGTGCACGTCGGGCTCGTTGCCGCCGGCGACCAGCCCGTGGAGGTCGCGGAGAGCCTCGTCGGCCACGACCGGAACGCGCGCGCCCACCGGTCCGATGAACCCGGGCTCGGCGCCGAAGACCTCGCGCACCTCCTCCGCCTCGGCCGGGCGCGCCTGGGCGCTCAGGGCGTTCGCCAGCTTGATCTCGTTCAGGCGATGATCGCCCCGCACGAGCACGAGCGCGGGCCCGCGGCCGTCGACGAACATCGGGAACGCCTTTATCAGCGCGCCGGCGGGCACGCCGAGCATGTCCGAGACCGCCTCGATCGTCGTGGCGGCGGGAGTCTCCACCGCTCGCGGCTCGGCGAGCGGCTCGGGCAGGCCCTCGACGGGTTGCGGGGCTGCGGAGGCGACCTCGACGTTCGCCGCGTAGCCGGAATCGGAGAGGGCGACCTCGTTCTCGCCCGCCGCGGACGGCGCCATGTACTCGTGGGCGCCGAAGCCGCCCATCATCCCCACGTCGGATTCCACCCGATACCACTCGAGGCCGCAGCGGTCGAAAATGCGGTCGTAGGCCTCGATGTGAAGCCGGTAGGCGCGCTCGAGGCCCTCCGCATCGCGGTCGAAGCTGTAGGAGTCCTTCATGATGAACTCCCGCGTGCGCAGCACCCCGGCGCGCGGCCGCGGCTCGTCGCGCTCCTTGGTCTGGAAGTGGTAGAGGATCTTGGGCAGGTCGCGGTAGGAGTGGATCTCGCGCGACACGTGGAAGGTGACGTTCTCCTCGTGCGTCATCGCGAGCACGAGGTCGGCGCCGCGCCGGTCCTTGAGCCTGAAGACCTCGTCGATGTCGTAGCGGCCCGATCGCTTCCACAGCTCGGCCGGCTGAAGGACGGGCATCAGCAGCTCGGCCCCGCCGATCGCGTCGAGCTCCTCGCGCACGATCTGCTCCGCCTTGCGATGGGCCCGCCAGCCCGCCGGCAGCCAGGTCCACATTCCCGCGCCGACCTGGCGGGCGAGCCCCGCGCGCACGAGCAGCCTGTGGGAGGCCGCCTCGGCGTCGGCCGGGGCCTCCCGAAGGGTCGGCAGGAAGTAGCCGGAAAGCCGCGTCACAGCGGGCGAGTCTAACCTTCGCGCGCCAAGACTCAGCCCTGAGCACTGCCTCGCCGGCTGGGCGACCACCGCGGGCGCGTTCAGATCGCGCTGGGCGATCTGACGACCCCGGTACATTCGGCTGCTCACGCTGCGATCCAGCGTGCCCATCTATGCGAGGACGGGCCATTCGAGCATTCTTAGCCCCGGCGCTGGCCGCGCTTGCTGCGGCGGTTCCGGCCGGTTGCGGCGATACGAAGGAGGCCGACAACCTGCCCGCCGTGGCGCGCCTGATCGAGCGCGATCCGGGGAACGCCGCCCGACCTCCGCTCGCGATCGGCTCGAAGAGCTTCAGCGAGCAGCTCGTACTGGCCGAGATCTATGCCCAGGCCCTCGAGGCTGCCGGGTATCGCGTGTCGGTCGCCCCTCCCGTCGCCGACGAGCGGGCCGCGCTGTCCCACCTCAAGCGCGGCCGGATCGACGCGTATCCCGAGTACATCGGCACGGCTCTCACCTCGCTCTACGGCGAGTCGGTCGAGGACGTGCCGAGAGACGTCGAGCCGGCGTACGAGGAGGTGCGCGCGGCCTTCGCCGAGGACGGCCTGACGGCGCTCCCGCCCACTCCGTTCAGCAACTCGAACGGGTTTGCCATGCGGCAGGAGGACGCCGACGCCCTGGCCGTCGACACCCTGTCCGGACTCGAGGACCGGGCAGAGGACATGGTCCTCTCGGGGCCGCCGGAGTGCGAGCGCCGTGCCGACTGCAGGGTCGGTCTCGAGCGGGTCTACGGCCTTCGCTTCCGTGAGTTCAAGCCGGTCGAGGTGGCCCTCCGTCACCAGCCGCTCGTGGACGGGGAGGCGGACGTCGGGCTCGTGTTCACGACCGACGGGCAGATTCGCACCGAGAACCTGGCCCTCCTCCAGGACGACCGGCGCATGCAGGCGCCGGAGAACGTCACGCTGGTGGTGCGGGACAAGGCGCTCCGCGCGGCGGGTCCGGATCTCCGCCGGATCGTGGCCGGCGTCCAGCGCGGGCTCACCACGCCGGTCATGCAGGAGCTGAACTCGGGCGTTGACCTTGACGGGGAGACGCCCGCTGCGGTCGCCTACGGCTATCTCCGGGAAGCGGGATACGTGGAGTAATGGGGATCCTCATCACCCTCCTGATCATCGTGCTGGCCGTCGTGGCGGCCCTGGTGTTCAACAGGCGGATCTGGCGCCCCGGTCAGGAAGCGGGACGCGTGGCCAGCGACGGCCTGCAGATGAAGGAGGTCACAGGGCCGCTCGCGACTCTGGCGGTGCTGCTGCTCGCGTTCGTCCTTGTCCAGAGCTTCACGTCGTGGTCGAACGCCCGCCGGGCGGAGGCCGCCGAGGCCACCGCCGCGCTGCTGCTGTTCCGCGAGGCCGACCTGATCGAGAACCCGAGGCTGCGGCAGGACGTCCGCAAGCAGGTCATCTGCTACGCGACGGCGGTAATCGAGCAGGAGTGGCCGGCCATGCGGGAGACCAAGCTCAGCAACGTGCCCTCCTACTGGTCGTCATCGATCAGGCGCACGGCGATCCGGCAGGTGCGTACAGGCGCGGACGAGAACGCCGGCTCGGCGATCATCGCCCGCGACGGCGAGCGCGCCACCGCACGCGAGGAGCGGCTCGCGGAGGCCCAGGCCGCGGTACCTCCGCTGATGCACGCGCTGCTGGTGGTGGCGGTGGCGGTCGCGCTGGTCCTGATCGGTGTGGTAACCGCCCGGGGGGTGAGCGCCCCGGTACACGCGATCGTGGTCATCGCGGCAGCGTTCGTGTTCACCGCAACGCTCCTGCTCATCCGCGATCTCGACCAGCCCTACGACGGCGTGAACGCTCGCGAGCCCAAGCAGACCGAGTACCTCCGAAGCCAGATGCAGCAGGAGGTGGTCGGCGAGCTCCCGTGCGACGGCCGCGGCCTCCCGGTCGAGAGCCCGCTGTTTCGGCCCCAGACCGCCGAGCTCCGCTGAAAACGGCGAGGGTCGCATGAGCCGCCTAGGATCGTCGTGGAGCGCCGATGGCCAGCGAGAACATCGACATCGTCCGGCGGGGCTACGACGCCTGGAATCGCGGCGACATGGCGGCGGTCCTGGAGCTGGTCGACCCGAGCTTCGAGTGGCACGAGGCTTCGGAGGTGCCCGGCGGCGTCCACGTCTATACGCGTGAGCAGTTCCAGTCCTACCTGATGAGCCTCGGGCGGCTCTGGGAATCATTTCGGCTCGAGCCACAGGAGCTGCACGCGGCGGGCGACCTGGTGCTCGCCGACGTGCTCGAGCGGGCGCGTGGGCGCGCCTCCGGCGTGGAGGTGACGCAGCGCTTCGTGCACGTCTGGACGATGCGGGAACGGCGAGCGTGCCGGATGCGGGCCTATCTGGACAAGCGCGAGGCGATGAGGGCCGCCGGCCTCGGCGGCGGCTGATCAGGCGATATAGGCCGAGCCCGCGAGGTGCGCGAGCGCCATGACCGTGAGCTGCGGGTTCACCGTAATGGCGCTCGGGAACACGCTGGCGTCGCAAACGTGAAGGTTCTCGTAGCCGTGGACGCGGAAGCGGTGGTCGACCACGCCCAGGCTGCGCTCGCGGCTCATCGGGTTACCGCCCTGCGGATGACCCGTGTTGACGGAGATGTCGCTCGCGTCCTTCACGATGCCGCCGGGGCCGAGGCTCAGCGTCTCCAGGTCGCCGCGCTGAAGCTCCCGGTAACGGAAGGTGGCGGGCATGACGCACGTGGCGCCGTTCTCGAGCAGCAGCTCACCCGCTTCCCGCAGCCCGGCGAGAAGGCGGTTCAGATCGCTGGTCGAGGGCGTGAAGTCGACCTGCGCGCCGTTGAGCGTCGGGCGCTTCAGGACCCGGTTGTCCTCGTAGCGTTCGCTTCCCACGAGCACACCGAGGCACGAGAGCCGCCTGTAGCGCTCCATGTTCCTCTGGTGGTCTCCCAGCCATCCCGGCATGACGAGGGCCTGTGACATGACTGGGTTGAACCACGTCTCGATCACGTGGTTGCCGGGGTGGCCGTTCCCCGCGTAGTGGGACATCTGCAGACCGTCGAAGGCGTTCAGCGGCGCGCCGTCCTCGAAGTAGGCGGTGAGGTGCGTCCCAAGGTTCGCGCACAGGTGGCGACCGGCGAGATCGCCGCCTACGCCGCTGCGCATGAGCAGCAGGCTCGAATGAATGGCCCCGGCCGCGACCACCACGGCCTTGCTCGCGCGTATGTCGACGGCGCGGTCGCGCCAGCGCCCCGTGCGCGGGCGGCAGCGGACGCCGGTCGCGCGCCGGCCGCTCACGAGGATCCTCTCCACCGCGCAGTCCGGCAGGATTCGCAGGCCGTCGCCGTGCCGGCGCTGAGCCTCCGGTAGGACCCTGTCCAGCATCGAGAGCTTCCTCCCGTAGCGGCAGCCGATGTTGCAGTAGCCGCAGCCGAGGCAATCCTCGAGGTTCGCTTCGACCGGACGCAGCGAGCCGACCCGCCCGGCCAGCGGGTTGGGCGGCGCGTCGCTCTGGTTCCTGACGGATATCAGCGAGCGCACCGAATCGAAGGACCGCTGGAGCTCGTCGGGGTCAAGCCCGGCCCGGTAGCGCTCGTTCCAGAGCTCCAGCACCTCGTCGGGCAGGTTGAAGCTGACGCCGTTGTTGACGACCGTGCTTCCCCCCACGCACATGCCCTGGAGCACCTGGACGCTGAAGTCGCGTGACAGCTGAAGCGCTCCGTCCGAGTAGAGCCGGGCGTACATCTCGGGCTCGTCCTCGGTGAACTCCGAACGGTCGACGTGAGGCCCGCGCTCGACGATCAGGACGTCAAGCCCGCGAGCCGCGAGCTCGTGGGCGGCCATCGATCCCCCGGCGCCGCTTCCCACGACCACCACGTCGGCCTCGAGCTTTCCACCCGCCGCCTCGCTCGGCGACAGAGTCCGCAGCCTCCTATGGGGCGCCGGCTCGCCCGGCCAGGTGGGGCGCTCGCTGAACCGCACGTAGCCGGTCGCCGGGTGGCTGCGCTCGTCGCCGTAGTAGCCGATGTAGACGAGCTGCATGGCGAAGCGGATCGCCGCCTGGAGGCCCGTGCGCAGGAAGCCCAGCTCGCCGCGTGCGATCTCCTCCAGCAGGTGTCGCTCGATGAACCGGCGCCGCCGCGGCCGGTCCATCAGCGGCAGCGGGGCCTTGAGGCGCAGCAGGGGAAAGAAGCAGACGGTCAGCAGGGCAAGGCGGATCCGCCCCTTGGCTCGTATCCGCAGCTTTCCCCAGTAGGCGTCGACCGCGGTCGCAATCTCCCGTGGGGCAACTGCGGGCCGATCGAGGATCGCATCCGCCACCGCGCTGAGGGTGTCGTGCTCGATCGGCCAGAGGTAGCTCAGCCGGTAGCGAGCGCGCAGGGCCCGGCGGTAGAGCCAGATGAGCACGCCGGTCATGACGATCGCCAGGCCGAGCCAGCTGGCGAGCGGCCAGGCTCCGGACAGCTCGCCTTGCCAGTCGGGCGGCGGGAACGTGGCCTCGTAATTGCCGCTGACCAGCGCGATCGCCAGCAGCACGATGATCGCCAGGTGCCCCGCGATGACGAAGCCGATCAGGCGGCTGAAGCGCCGTACGTCGGCGGCCGCGACGCCGGTGAGCGCGGCGAAAACCGCGTCCTTGGCGAACGAGTTGACGGCGAACGGCCGGCTGTCGGCGGAGCCGCCCCACAGCTCTGGCAGGTAGAAGGCAACGGCCTGGGCGGCGAAGAGGACCGTGAGCGTCACGAGCCAGAGGCGAAGGGCCTGCTCCTCGCGTGTGAGATCGGTCACCTTGGAGCCGACGCTAGGTGCCTCACCTGGGCCGGTCAAGCCGTGTGTGGGGCATATCACACTTGCCCCGGTGGCCCAGTGCCAGTGCGGTGGGCGTCGTCACGCCTGGATAAGGTGGCGCGCGGTGGCGAGGGAAATGTGGCGGAGGGCGCGCGGCCGCAAGGACCCGGCCCGCTTCGCCACGGCCGGTCGGACGGGAGATGGGCGCCGGTGACGCTCGCGGTCCGGGCGGTGTTCTGGGTGACGGCCTACCTGGGCGTTGTCCTCGTGCCGCTTGTGTTCGCGGCCGTCGGCGCGAGCCAGCCCGACCATGGGTTCTGGACGAACTTCTCGGTCGCACTCGGGTTCGTCGGGCTCGCGATGATGGGCCTCGAGTTCGCGCTCGTGGCCCGCTTCAAGCCGGTGGCCGCGCCGTTCGGCCAGGACGCGCTGCTGCAGTTCCACCGGCAGATCGGCTACGTCGGCCTGGGCTTCGTGCTCGTCCACGTCGCCATTTCCGCGAGGTGGGAAGCGCTCACGTTCAGCAACGCAGTCACGGCGCCCGCTCTGGTGTGGTTCGGCATGGCGGCGGCGCTCGCCCTCATCGCGCTGGTGGTCTCCTCGGTCTGGCGGCGCCGCCTGCGCCTCTCATACGAGTGGTGGCACGTTGCCCACACGGTGCTGGCGGTGGTGGCCGTCGTGGGGGCGCTCGGGCATGTGTTCTTCGTCGACGAATACGTGAGCACGCTCTGGAAGCAGGTCCTTTGGGGCCTCATGTCCGCGGCCTTCGTGGCCCTGCTCGCATGGGTGCGCCTGATAAAGCCGCGCGGCCTGCGCGGGCGCCCCTGGCGCCTCGAGCGGGTGGGCTCCGAGCGCGGCCAGACGACGACGCTGGCCTTGAGCCCGCCGGAGGGCAGCGAGTTTCGGTTCGACCCGGGCCAGTTCGCGTGGTTTGCGTTCGGCGGCTCGCCCTTCTCGCTGACCCAGCATCCGTTCTCGTTCTCTTCGAGCGCCGAGCGCGACGAGGTCGAGATCGCGGTCAAGGCGCTCGGCGACTTCTCGTCCCGAGTGCACGAGCTGGACCCCGGCACGACGGTCTACGTGGACGGTCCGCACGGCGTCTTTTCGATGGATCAGGATGAGGGACCGGGCTTCGGCTTCATCGCCGGCGGCGTAGGGGTTACAGGTCTGATCAGCATGCTGCGCACCATGGCCGACCGAGACGACGTCCGGCCCGCGGTCCTCGTCTACGCCAACCGCGAGTGGGAGGGCGTGGCCTTTCGCGAGGAGCTCGAGCGGCTCGAGAGCCTCATGAACCTAACGGTGGTTCACGTCCTGGAGCGGCCGCCCGCGAAATGGGACGGCGAGACCGGGTTCGTGACGGCGGACCTGCTCTCCCGGCATTTGCCTCGCGGCTACCGCCGCTTTCAGTTCTTCATCTGCGGGCCGGGCCCGATGATGGACGCGGCCGAGGCGGCGCTGATCGAGTTGGGCGTGCCCCCCGAGCGGGTGCACACCGAGCGCTTCGACATGGTCTGAGCGAGGAGAGCCCGGTGCGACATGTCCAGATGACCCGACTGGTGTGGCTGGTTGCCGGCCTGCTCATCGTGGCCTGCCTGGTGTTCGCCGCCGCCCAGAGCTGAAGGCCCCGCCGTCCTTACACATGCGGCCAAGGACTGACTGCGCTCCCTGGGCCCGGCGACTCGGCGCGAACGATCAGGCGGCCCTGCGATGCGGGCGTGGATCAGCTGAGCGCGGCGCGCACGCGCTCGCCGAGCGCCGCGAGCCTCTCCACGGGCTCGTTGGAGTAGACGAAGCGCACGTGGCGGGGGGCGACGGTCTCGCCCCAGGCGGTCATCGGCGTGGCGGCGACCTTGTGCTCGAGCAACGCGGCGGAGAGCTCGGGCGCGGTCGTGCCGGCCGCCTCGGCGTCGAACAGCAGCGACCAGCCCCCGTGGGCCGGGATCGCCGGGAGCCCGGCGAGTTGCTCCATCGTCACGTCGTGGCGGCGCTCCCACTCGGCGACGCCGGCCGCGTGGTCATCGGCGCGCAGGGCCGCAATCGCACCGAGCTGGTTGAAGCCGCTGGCCACGAGCCCGTTGTAGATGTGGACCATTCCGAGCTGGGGCGTGAGCGCCTCGGAGGCGACGATCCAGCCGATCCGCCATCCGATCATCCGCTGCTCGCAGGCGACGCCGCCCAGCGTGACCGTGAGATCGCGCATCCCCTCGAGCGCGGCGGGCACGACGACCTTCCTCCCGCCGAAGACGATCGCCTCCATCGCGCTCCAGTAGAGGAGCAGGATCTGCCGCTCGGTGCAGATGCGCCGAACCGCCGCCCATTCCTCGTCGTTGAGGACCCATCCAGACGGAAACGACGGGTTGCCGAAGAAGATCGCCCGCGTCCGATCCGAAACGGCCGCCTCCAGCGCGTCGAGGTCCCAGCGCCAGCCCTGCTCCGAGGGGTGCAGCGCGACCAGCCGCGGGACGTCGCCGGCCAGGCGCACTCGCTGGAGCATCCCCGCATAGGTCGGGTCGGGGACGATCACCTCGTCACCAGGATCGGTCAGCGCGAGCAGCGCGTCGAGCATGTTGTCGCCCTCGCCCGAGGTGATCACAACCTCGCCCTCGGGGTCGTACTGGGGCCCGCCGCGCCGGGCGATCATGCGCGCGACCTCGTGCTTGAGCTCGCTCATTCCTGTGAACGGCAGCCATGAGTTCGCCTCGTCGGTGCCCACCGCCGCGCGCGTCGCCTCGACAGCCGCGGCCGGCGGCGGGATGTCGGTGTCCAGGTTCTCCATGCGCAGCATCTCGGGATCGCTGCCGGCCGCCGCTGCGACCTGGTCGATCGAAAACCCCGGGATGCCCTTCAGCCGCTCGCCCATGAGTCCACACTATCCGGCGCGCCCGAAACAGCGGCTAGCAACCGAAGCGTGCCGTCCTCGACGTGACGCGGCCCACTTGGCCGCTCCTCAAGCGCGCGTGAACCGGCGTCCGGCCGTGGGAGAGGCGTCCTCGTCGAGCGCGATTCGCTTGGCCTTCGGGGCGCCGGCCATTGGGAGCGACTTCCCGTTCGAGAGCGTCTCGTCGCCGGCCGCCGCGGCCTCCATCGCGGCGATCCGCTCGGGGGTCAGCTCGTCGGCGTTCTCCTCCTCGATCCGCTCGAGCCAGGCCGCTCCCTCGGCCGCCTTCCGCTCGTCGACGACGATGCGCCCGACGTCGATCGACTTGTCGATCTCTGCGAAGAGCTCGTCCACCAGCCGCTCCTGGGGCACCTTCCGGAGGGGCTTCCCGTGGGCGAAGATCAGCCCCTCGTTCTTCGCGCCGGTGATCCCGAAGTCCGCGTGGGAGGCCTCCCCTATCCCGTTCACCGCGCAGCCGAGCACGGCGACCTCGATCGGGTCGTCGTAGTGGCGCAGGCGCTCCTCGATCTCCGCCACGACGGTGTCCATGTCGAACTGGAGCCGTCCGCAGGTGGGACAGGCGATCAGCACCGGGCCGCGCTCGCGCAGCTTCAGCGCCTTCAGGATCTCCCAGGCGACCTTCACCTCCTCCTCCGCGTGGAAGGTGGACAGGGAGATCCGGATCGTGTCGCCGATCCCGTCGGCGAGCAGGGTCCCGAGGCCGACGGCCGACTTGAGCGAGCCGGACCACTTCGTGCCCGCCTCGGTGATACCGAGGTGGAGCGGGTAGTCGATCCGCTCGGACAGCAGTCGGTTCGAGGCGATCGTGTTGGGAACGTTCGTGGACTTGACGGACACCTTGAAGTCGTGGAACTCGAGGCTCTCCATCAGCTCCACGTACTCGACGGCGGCCGCAACCAGAGCGTCCACCGGATTCTCACGCTCCAGCGCGTGGAGGTGCTTCGGGAGGGAGCCGGAGTTCACCCCGACGCGCATCGGAACTCCCGCGGCACGTGCCCGGTCGACCACCAGGCCGGTCTTGTCGTGGCCGCCGATGTTTCCCGGGTTGATGCGGATGCAGTGGGCGCCGGCGTCGATCGCCTTCAGCGCCAGCGTGTAGTTGAAGTGGATGTCGGCAATCACGGGGATCGGCGACTCACGCACGATCCGCTCGAGCGCCCTCACGTCGTCGTCGCGCGGAACGGCGCAGCGCACCAGATCGCCGCCCGCGTCGGCGATCGCGTGGATCTGACGCATGGTCGCCTCGTAGTCGGCGGTCTCCGTCTTCGTCATCGACTGCACGGCGACCGGCGCGCCGCCGCCGATCTTCACCCCGCCGACGTCGATCTGTCGCTTGGAGGCCAAGTCGGCCCTAAGCGTAGCTACGCGTAGAGCTCCTCAATCTCACCCTTGTACCGCTCGTTGATCGGCTTGCGCTTGAGCTTCATCGTCGGCGTGAGCTCGTCGCCGCCCGGCTGCCACTCCAGCGGGAGCACCTTGAAGCGCTTGATCTGCTCGACCCGGCCGAGCTGCTCGTTCGCGGCATCCACCCCGCGCTGCACTTCGTCCAGCACCGCGGGGTGCTCGGCCAGCGCCTCGAGCGACTTGTCGTCGATCCCGTGCCGGGCGGCGAAGGCGGGCGCCACGTCGGGGTCGAGGGTTATCAGCGCGACGTTGTACGGGCGCGCGTCGCCGATCGCGACCGCCTGACCGATCAGCGGGCTCGAGGCCTTTATCTTGGCCTCGATGTTGGCCGGCGACATGTTCTTGCCGCCGGCGCTGATGATCAGCTCCTTCTTGCGGTCCACGATCTTGAGATAGCCGTCCTCGTCGAACTCGCCGACGTCGCCGGTATGGAGCCAGCCGTCGTCGTCGAGCGCCTCGCGGGTCTTGTCGGGCTGATTGCGGTAGCCCGGCGTGACCATCGGGCCGCGCATAAGCACCTCGCCGTCCTCCGCGAGCTTGATCTCGGCGCCGGGCGCCACCGGCCCGACCGTGCCGATCTTGATCCGCTCGGGCGGGTTGCAGGCGCCGTAGCCGGTCGTCTCGGACATCCCCCAGAGCTCGGCAACCGGGATTCCGATCGCGTGGAAGAACTCGAGCACCTCACGCGGCGTGGGCGCGGCGCCGACGTTGATCGACTCGATCGCGTCGAGGCCCAGCCGCGCGCGGATCTTCGACAGGACGAGCTCGTCCGCCTTGGCGTACTCCTGCGCGAGCTCCGCCGGCACCTCCCCCCCGGCCTGCTCGGTCCGCACCTTGCGCAGTCCCACCTCAAGTGCCCACTGCGTGGCCGCCTTCTTCGATTCGTCCTGCTCGGCGGCGATGCCCGCCTCGATCGCGGCCTTCAGCTTCTCGTAGATGCGCGGGACCGCGAAGAACCAGGTCGGCCGCACCTCGGGCAGATAGGCAACCACCTGGCGCGGATCGGGACAGCACGTGGTCGTGAAGCCGAGCAGCATCGGGAGGTAATGGGTGCATGCTCGCTCCGCGATGTGGGCCATCGGCAGCCAGGACACGAGCCGTCCATCGGCGGGAAACGCGATCACCTCGTCGAAGCCCCGCACCGCGGAGATCTGGTTCGCGTGGGTGAGCTGTACGCCCTTGGGCGGGCCCGTCGTGCCGGAGGTGTAGATCAGGGTCAGGATGTCGTCGGGGCGGACGGCGCGCCAGGCGGCCTCGAAGTCGAACTCCGGATCGCCCGTTGCCTCCACATCCGCCACCGTCAGCGCCTCGTCGAGATCGTCGGCGTCGACCACGACAACGTGCTCGGGCCCCTCCACAGAGCCCGCTCGATCCAGAAACGCCTTCTCGGTCACGAGGACGCGGGCCGCCGCATCCTGCACCTGGTACTGGATCTCCTCGGTCGCGTAGGAGTTGTAGATCGAGAACGGCGTGGCGCCGAGGTGCATGGCGGCCGCGTCGAAGTAATGGAACTCGGGCCGGTTGGTCAGCATGATCGCGAGCGTCTGGCCGCGCTCCAAGCCGAGCCCGGCGAGCCCTGCGGCCACGGAGGCGACCTTGTCGGCGTACTCGCGCCAGGTCATCGTGAACGCGTCGTCCTTGAGGCGCAGCGCGACGCGGTCGGGATGGGCCGCGGCCGTGAGCTGGAGGGCCTCGGCCATGGTGGTGGCGTCGAGGCCGGGTGGGCGCTCGGTGCGGCGTGGAGTCGCGATGCTCAAGATGACCTCCCTCCGGCCGGTGTGCCGGGTCAGCCTAGCGGCTCGGGGTCCACGCCTACTGATCATGAGCGGCGATTTCCCCGATCGCTCCTCGCCATGGAAGCGGGTCCAGTGTCGGACCGTCCTTGGGTGCACAAGCAGGCTCGAGAAGCTAAGCCACCCAGGAGGTCGCCATGACGAAGTCGCGCAACTTGCTGATCGCTGTGCTCGCATGCGCCGCCGCGCTCGCGGTCGCCGCGCCGGCCGCTGCTAAAAGTCAGCGGCTATACACGGCGGACAGGGGCGGAGCTGACGGGCAGACCGCCGGCCACGCCCGCTACACCACCAAGCCCTTCGTCCTGCAGCGAACCCTGGTGGCCCTCAAGGCGTGCGACACGGATGAGGATGGCTATGGAATCGTCGTGACCATCTGGCAGCGAGACAGCAGCCTTGAGCGGCGCCGGACGGTGGACGAATTCGCAAACCGAAAGGGCGTCTTCACCTGCTCCAAGAAGCGTGTCTACCGCCTCTCCGGCATCGTGGAGCTGCGGGTCTGCGCCCACGACGAGGACGAAAAGTGGGCTCCAACCGCTTCGGCTATGTCTCCTGCAGCCCAATCACCAAGATCGCAGGGTCAGGATGACGCGTCACTTCTCGACGAACACGATGTCGAGCAGGTCGATCGGAAACCGGATGCTCGTGCCGCGCTGCTCGACGAGCTCACTCAGGCGGGTCTGCGTGCTACCCCCGACGATTACCCGGTCGTCCTCCGGGCGCTCCGGCGGGCCGTGCGTCCTCAGCCAGTCGGGAAGGGTCTCGTCCTGCGTGCGGGTGCGCAGGTAGTCCGAGCAGCGCCGGAAGAGCTTCGGGAGCACGAGCTGGCCCTCCGGGCCGATGGAGTCCTGATCCACCAGCTCGAAGGCCTCGGTCTCGTCGCGGCCCCAGACGCCGAGGAGCCGCTCGCGGGCGCCGGCGGCGGTGCCGCGGAAGGCGGCGCGGATCGGCGGGGCGCACGAGTCGTAGAGCGTGATGTACGCGCTGCCGTCGGCGAGCAGGGCCGTGTTGGCGCTCCGGCCAAGCACTTCCTCGTCGACCTCGACGTACTCGCCGTCAGGCAGCTCCTCGCCGACGAGCAGGATGCTCACCGGGCGCCCATTGGCGTCGGCCAGCTCGCTGAGGATCGCGGCAGGCCGCCGCTCGGGGGTCGCGGCCACGACCTCCTCTCCGTCGCGCCGGACGTCGCGGAAGCCACACAAATCGAGCAGGGTGTCGCGGGCCTGGGTCCCGAGCGGCTGAGCTAAGGCGCCGTAGTGCGTCTCGGGGGCGTCGATCCCCTCGAGGCGCAGCTGGACGGTGCCGTCGCTTGACCGCCGGATCCTCCAGCTCCGTCGCAGGGAGTCGAGCAGGTCGGGGGTGTCCGGTAGGAACCGAATCGAATCCCCGTCCGGCTGCTTGCCGACCACCACGAGGCTCCCCCGCAGGCACAGCAGCGACGGGAACCGCAACTAACGGACCTGGAAGCCCTCCCCGGAGAGTCTGTCGATGTCGTTCGAGAGACCCACCAGGAAGATCAGGATCACCAGCATGAAGCCGATCACCCCTGCGCGCTCCATCACGCTGAACGGCACGGGCTTGCGGCGGATCTTCTCGACGATCGCCCAGAAGATGTGGCCGCCGTCGAGCGGGAGGAACGGGAAGAGGTTCACGATCGCCAGCGACAGCGAGATGATCGCGAGGATGCCCACCACCTCGGCGAGGTCGTTGAGGATCGTCTGCCGGGTGACCTCGTAGGAGCCGACCACGCCCGATATCTCCCTGCGCTGCTCGGGGTCGATCAGGCGGGCAGGAAGCTCGAGGGTGGCCTTCGTGATGAACCAGAAGCGGTCGGCCGTGAGGTCGACCGCCCGGCCGAACGGGAGCGGATCCCGCGGGCCCGCCGCGTAGGCGAAGCCGAGCCGGGTGCGCCCCGGGTTGTCGGGGTCGGTGGTGGGCGCGTTCGGGTCGTAGATGGGGGTGAGCTCGAAGGTGCGTTCGCGGCCGTCGCGCTCGACCGTGACCGTGGCGGGCGTGGCGGCCTTGCAGCCGCGCGTGGGCGGCCGCTCCGGACACCGATGGCGCGCGATCAGCGCCGAAAGCTCCTGGGGGGTTCCGCGCCGGCCGTCGACCGCGACGAGCTCGTCACCGGGCTGCAGCACTCTGGCGGCCGGATAGCCCTTCTCGATGGCACCCACGCGGCTGGTGCCGGTCTCGGCGCCGATCGCCCAAAAGAAGACGAGCAGCAGCAGGAACGCCAGGATCAGGTTCACCGCCGGCCCCGCGGCGATGACCACGATCCGCTTCCAGACCGGTTGCGAGTAGTAGGCCCGGGTCCTGACCTCGTCGGGCAGCTTCTCGTCCGGGTTCATGCCGGTGATCTTCACGTAGCCGCCCGCCGGGATCGCGCCGATTGCGTACTCCGTTTCCCCCACCCTCTTCTTCACCAGCGTCGGCGGGAAGAACAGCGAGAACTTCTCCACCCTCATCCCGACCACCTTGGCCGCCGTGAAGTGGCCCAGCTCGTGGAGGATCACGAGCAGCGCGAAGCCGACGAACGCGAGGATCCAGCTCACGCCCGCTCGGCCTCCGGCCTCGCGACCGGCTTCGCCAGTCCCCTTGCCACCTCGCGGGCGTGGGAGTCGGCGTCGTACAGATCGGAGAAGTGCCGCACCGGCTGCGCGGGCATCTCGGCAAGCGTCGACTCGATCACCCGCGCGATTCCGGCGAAGGGGAGCTCGCCGCGCAGGAAGGCGTGCACCGCCACCTCGTTGGCCGCGTTCAGGACGCAGGGGGCGGTGCCGCCGGCCTCGGCCGCCTCACGGGCCAGGCGCAGGCAGGCGAACGTCTCGAGATCGGGCCGCTCGAACGTAAGCGCGCCCACCTCCGCAAGATCGAGCATCGGCACCGGCACGTCGGCCCGCTCCGGGTGGTGCAGCGCGTAGGAGATCGGCACCCGCATGTCCGGGTAGCCGAGGTGTGCCAGCGAGGCGCCGTCGTTCAGCTGCACGAGCGCGTGGACGATCGACTGCGGATGCACCACCACGTCGATCCGCTCGTAGGGGACGCCGAACAGGTGGTGCGCCTCGATCAGCTCGAGGCCCTTGTTCATCAGCGTCGCGGAGTCGATCGTGATCTTGCCCCCCATGTCCCAGGTGGGGTGGGCGAGCGCCTCCGAGCGCGTCACGCCGTCGAGGTCGGTGCGGCCGCGAAAGGGCCCGCCGCTGGCCGTGAGCACGAGCCGCTCGACGGTGCCCGGCGGTTCGTTCGCCACCAGCTGGTAGAGCGCCGAGTGCTCGGAGTCGACCGGGATCAGCTCGGCGCCCGTGGCCTCGGCCAGCGCCGTGACGAGCTCGCCCCCCACGACGAGGCTCTCCTTGTTGGCGAGTGCGAGGTCGATTCCCTCGCCGAGCGCGGCGACGGTTGGACCGAGCCCCGCGGAGCCCACCAGCGCATTGAGCACGAGGTCGCAGTCCGTATCGGTGATCAGCTCCACGAGCCCCTCCGGCCCCGCGAGCACGTCGATCCCGGAATGCTCGGCGGCGCGGGCGGCGGCGTCGGGATCCGCCAGCGCGACGCGCGGCACGTCGAAGCGGCCGGCCTGCGCGAGCAGCGGCTCCCAGCTCGAGGAGGCCGCCAGGCCCACCACCTGGAGCTCGTCGCTCCGCTCCACCACCTCCAGCGCCTGCGTGCCAATCGAGCCGGTGGAGCCGACTATCAGGATCCTGCGCACCTGGCGGAGTCTAGGGAGCGACCGGTTAGGCTCACCGCGTGCGCTTCGGCATCTTCTACGAGCACCAGAACCCTCGCCCGTGGAAGGGCGAGCGGGCCGACCACAGGCTGTTCCGGGACGCGCTCGAACAGGTCGAGATCGCCGACCGCGTGGGGTTCGACTACGTCTGGGAGGTTGAGCACCACTTCCTCGAGGAGTACAGCCATTCGTCCGCGCCGGAGGTCTTCCTGGCGGCTGCGGCCGCCCGCACCTCGCGCATCCGGCTCGGCCACGGGATCGTCCAGATCCCTCCCGCCGTGAACCATCCGGCGCGCGTCGCGGAGCGCGTGGCCACGCTCGATCTCGTCTCCGACGGGCGCGTCGACTTCGGCACCGGCGAGTCGAGCTCAGGCGCCGAGCTGGGCGGCTTCCTCGTGGAACGGACCGTGAAGCGCGCCATGTGGGAAGACGCGATGGACGGAATCTGCCGCATGTTCGTGGAGGAGCCGTTCGCGGGCTGGACCAGCCGGTTCTGGCAGATGCCGCCGCGCAACATCGTGCCGAAGCCGCTCCAGAAGCCGCATCCTCCGCTCTGGGTGGCCTGCAGCCGCCGCGAGACGATCCAGTTCGCCGCCCGCAACGGCATCGGCGCGCTGTCCTTCTCGTTCGTCGAGCCCGAGGACGCCGGCCGCTGGGCCGACGAGTACTACGCGCTGATCGCGTCCGAGGAGTGCGTGCCGGTGGGCTTCGCGGTCAACCCCCACCTGGCCGTGGTCCTCCCGATGATGCTCCACGAGGACGAGGCCACCGCCATCGAGCGGGGAATCGACGGCGCGCACTTCTTCGGCTACTCGCTCGCCCACTACTACGGCATGGGCCGCCATCAGCCGGGCCGGACGAGCGTGTGGGAGGAGTTCCTCGCGAACCGCGACGAGCGCGGCTTCGCCCGCAGCATCGTGAGGCCCGACGACGCGCCCCTCGCGGTGAAGATCATGCAGCACGGGCTCGGCTCGCTCCGCGGCGCGATCGGCACGCCCGCGCAGGTGCTCGACCTCTGCCGCCGCTACGAGGCGGCCGGGGTCGATCAGGTCATCTTCGTGCTCCAGGCCGGACCGAACAAGCACGAGCACATCTGCGAAAGCCTCGAACTCTTCGCCGACCGGGTGATCCCGGAGTTCGCCGCCGCGCGCGAGGAGAAGGAGCGGGCCAAGGCCGAGCGCCTGGCACCCGCCATCGAAGCGGCCCTCGCCCGGCGCCCGCCGGCCAGGGAGGCCCCCGCCGGCTACGTGATCGACGAGCCGGCCGAGCTCGAGCGCGCCGCCCCGGCCCGCCGCGCCGGGGGCCTGCGGGAGCGGGTCGGGGAGCTGGGCGGCGAAGCGCGTCGCTCCCTCCAGCGGCGCGGCCAGGAGGCGCTCGCGCGGCTCGTCCAGGGCGCAAGCGACGACCAGCTGGAGCGCCGCTTCGGCAGCCGGCTGGCTCAACGGGCGATCTTCACCGGCATGGCGCGCCAGTTCGAGCCCAAGTTCGCCTTCGGGTTCGAGGGCGACATCGCATACGAGCTGGCACACCACGGCGACTCGAAGCCGCCGGACCGCTGGACGGTCCGGGTCCGGGACGGCGGCGCCACCGCCCTGCCCGGCGTGGACGGAGCCCCGGCGGTGACGTTTCGCCTCACGATCCCCGACTTCGCCCGCCTGGTCGCCGAGGAGGCCGACCCCCAGGAGCTCCTGTTCGCGGGCCGCTTCGAGATAGACGGCGACCTGACCCTCGCCACCCGCGTGCCCGAGATGTTCGGGGCGGCCCCGCGGTTCTAGTACGCCGGCCAGCGCTCGCCCGCCCAGGCCATCTCCCAGAAAGCCAGCTCGTAGCGGCTGCTGGTCACGAACGCGCGTTCCATCCGCCCCCTGTCCGCGCCCTCGATTCGGTCGGTCAGGTCACGGCACCAGGCGGCGAGCTCCGCGAAGTCGTCGGAGGCGTACATCTCGATCCACGCCGCGTAGCGGGCATCGGCGGGCCGGCTGCGCGCGGCGAGCCGCAGCCCCAGCTCGCTGTACCCCCACATGCAGGGGAGGAGCGCGGCCACCAGCTCCGCGAAGTCGCTCTGCGATGCCGTGCGGACGAGGAAATCGGTGTATCCCTGCGTGGTCGGCAGCATCTGCTCCGCATCCAGCTCAGCCTCAGAGATCCCGAACTCGGCCGCATAGGAGCGGTGGAGCGACATCTCGTCATCGACGATCGAGCGCGTCAGGTCGGCGAAGCGCCTCATGGTTGCGAGGTCGGGCGCCCGCGCCGCGCCCAGCGCCAGCATCCGCGCGTACTCGACCAGGAACAGCCAGTCCTGCCGCAGCCAGACCTGGAAGCGCTCGACGGGGAGCGAG
>Ga0081538_10001144_pt1 | contig 28034 bp, 32 predicted proteins | sample TabmetS5T2R1_FD_71022 | JGI IMG/M metagenome (GOLD analysis project Ga0081538, IMG submission 71022) | Tabebuia heterophylla rhizosphere microbial communities from the University of Puerto Rico - S5T2R1 | ecosystem: Host-associated > Plants > Roots > Rhizosphere ...
CGACTACCCGGACGCCATCACCGGCAACCTGCGCCGCTCCACCGACGTGGCCCGCTCGATCATCGAGCGCACCCGCAGTGACCTGACTCTGACCGTAATCCAGCTACGCGTGTCCCAAGCGCTCTCTCGGGAGCTGGACCGGTAGGCCCGTTGTCGCAGCTCAGGGCCGGCTCTAAGACGTCGTTTCGCTCCCTTGGCGGGGTATGCCATGATCCCGCTCGCGGCGACGTAGATCCTCGTCCCGACGGTCTGCGGGCAGTCATCGAACCGCTTGGCTGCTGGCGGCCGACGCCGACCCGGTGCAGAGGTGCCCCGTGTCCCTAGAAGCCAACAAGGACCTTATCCGCACCTACGTGGAGACGATCTTCAACCAGCAGCAGGTGGATCGAGCCGACGAACTCGTCGCGCCGGACTTCATCGACCACGCTGCCCTGCCCGGGCAGGCGCCCGGCCTGGAGGGGGCGAAGCAGAAGTGGGCGATGTACCTGGCCGGCCTCCCCGATCTGCGGGTCACGATCGAGGAGCTGGTCGCAGAAGGCGACAAGGTCGGAGTGCGCCGCTCCTATGCGGGCACCCACCGGGGGGAGCTGCTGGGTGTCCCGCCCACCGGCAAGCAGGTGCGAATCGGTGGCATCAGCATCTTCCGGCTGGCCGGGGGGAAGATCGCCGAGCAGTGGGAGCAGTTGGATAGGCTGGCCCTGCTGCAGCAGCTCGGCGTGCTTGCGACGCCGGGGCAAGCGCCACCACAAGCCTAAGCCGGGCACACCAGCACGCCCTGGACAGCTCGCTCCCGCTGGCCGGTCAGAGCCGGTTGCAGCAGACGACCGCACAGGCCAGCAGCACGAGCGCGAACCACCGGCCGGCATCTCGGTCCCATCGCACACCAAGCCGCCTGAAGCAGCCCGGGCCAGGGCAGCGACCGCTCCACCTTCCAGCGATGGCGCCCCAGCCGCGTCGAGGACTCCACGCCACGCCGGGCGATCCGTGGCCGGATCCCATGACGCCGCAGCCAGGCCCGGTTGGCCGCGCTGTCGTACCCCTTGTCGGCGTGGAGCTTGGCGGGTCGGTGGCGCCGCCGCCCAGCCGGCGTGCGGACCGGCGGGATGTCGGCCACGGCTGCTTGGAACATGGTGGTGTCGTTGACGTTGGCGGCGGTGATCACGGCGGTCAGGGGCAGCCCGCCGCCGTCGCAGACGAGGTGGGGCTTGCTTCCAGGCTTGCCGCGATCGACCGGATTTGCGCCCACGTGGGGCCCCCACGCTTGGCCCGCACGCTGGCCGAGTCCACGCTCGCCGGTGACCAGTCCAGCCGACCCGCCGTCCCCAGCTGGTCCAAGACCTTGAGGTGGAGGGCGTCGAACACCCCGGCCTTGGCCCACTCGGTCAGCCGACGCCAGCAGGTCGCCGGCGAGCCGCAGCCAAGTTCGCGGGCGGGCAGCAGCCGCCATGGGGTGGAGGTGCGGGCCATGTAGACGATCGCGGCGAAGCAGGCCCGGTCGGAGATGGTGCGGTGCCGGCCGCCATAGGGCGGGCGCGGCGGGGTGGGCAGCAGCGGTTCCACCAGCGTCCACAGCTCATCCGGCACCAGGTCATCGATGAGGGTCGACATGGTGCCGGATCCTGTCAGACCTCCACCAAAGGAGCGAAACGGCGTCTTAGAGACGTGGCTCAACGTGGTGGAGCTCAATCGGGTAACCGTCAGGATCGCTGAGAAAGGCGATGCGCTCGTCGTCGACCTGGAAGGGGGAGATAAGCACACGTGCGCCACGGCGGACAGCCTCGGCATGGGCCTCATCAACATCGGCGACCCAGAACGCGATATGCACCCTGCTCGGAGGGGGTGGTCCGAGCCATGGCTCGTGCCACAACTCGATGCCTGGAAGTCGGCCATCGGCGCCCATCTGCACGATCGTGCGCTGCGGCGTCTCGTAGCGCACGATCTGCCGGAGGCCGATCACGTCCCGGTAGAAGGCGACCGAGCTGTCGATGTCCTGGACGTCGAGTCGGAGGTGGCTGAAGGAGCCGAGTGGCTGCGGGCCGGAGCCTGGGTCATCTGGCGCGATTGGCATGAACGCGATCATACGGGATCGGCAGTGCGATCGCTGGCAATGGCTCGGTACAGGCGCTCGTGCCAGGCCACGAAGGAGTCGACCGAGGCATGGCGACGCCAGAACTCGTGACCTGCCTGGCCCAGCAACCTGAGCCGTTCCGGGTCATCCAGCAAATCAAGGATCGCGCGGCCGAGGGCTGATGCCTCGGCGCGGCACCACACGCCTCCGCCTCCGCGCTCCACCAGGAAGCGGAGAACTGGAATGTCGCTTGTCACCACGGGAGTGCCGGTGCTCCAGGCCTCAAGGAGGCATAGCCCGTACGTCTCGTTCGAGGAGGGAAGGGCGAGCAGCGTGGCCGCACGCAGCCAAGAGGCGCGCTCGGCATCGCTCACCGGACCAACGTCGAGGACGTTCGCCGGGCGCCGCTCAGGCAGCGCTGGCCCCGGTCCCACAAATGCGAAGGTTACGTCGGGCCGACATGCGGCGATCACACCGGCCGCATCGAGCAGGACGTCGACACCCTTGTAGGCCGCGCGCCGGCCAAGGTAGAGCACGAGGGGTCCCTCAATGCCCCTGCGTCGCCGGAGCGCGGGCCCATCACCCAGCTCGATCGCCGGACAGGCCGCCCCACAAACAAGGATCCGCTCGTGAGCGACCCCGAACGAAGCGTACAGCTCCACGTCCGGCTGGAGCAGTGCCAGCACGCGCGACGCGCTGCGGTAGGCCGCGCGGGAGAGGTGGTCCTGGCCCCATTGAGCGCGGTGCGCGGAGGGGGTGATCACGAACGGGGTCCGCGTAACCCGACAGGCACGAGCAACAGCGTGGGCTAGGAGCCCGCTGCCCAGCATGTGAACCACGTCCGCGTCACGACACGCGGGCTCCAGTTGCGGTGCCAAGGCGGCCGCGTGCAGCCGGCCGACCGGGAAGGCGACCGGCCGCCACCAGCCAATGCCGCGCACAGGGCCGATCCCTGGCAGGAGTTGCAGCAGCAAGGGGAGCGTCAACAGCCGTTGGGACGGGGAAACACGGAGTTGCTCGACATCGACTGGGCCGTCGTGGAACCGGTCGAACGCCGGCATGGGCAGGAGCGCACCGGAAAGTACGTTCATGTGCTGCATATCGGTGGTACGGCACAGGACCCGTACGCGGTGGCGCTCGCCGAGCCCTCGCACGAGAACTCGAGCGAAGGACTCCACACCCCCGACGGCCGGCCAGTAGCGCTGCACGACGAAGGTGAGCCGCATCGGGCGAACACGCCGCCTTACTGCTCGGCCGGGGTCTTCGGCAGGTTCTCGAGGAAGCCGGCCAGGTGGTTGACGCAGGCCTCCAGGAGACCCTCCATCTCATGGTCGGGTGTGGGGTGGTAGGCACCGCTGACCACCCCGTCACCCAGGTGCTGGCGCGCAGTCCTCGGATTGAGCGGAAACAGAGGATAGTCTGCCCCGGACGGGGGCGGTTTCTCCAGGTCGGGGATTGGGGCGACCCGGTTCATCGGGAAGGCCTCGTACCAGGCGGCATGATCGCCACGAGGAAGGCCGCGCTCACTTTCGATTCGGCTGACCTGGTCCTGCATGCCCTTCCAGGCGTTGACGTAGTAGATGTTGGACTGAGGCCGGTCGAGCTGAGCCTCTGACAGCACGCCGGTGATCACCTCGTTGCCCCCATGCCCCGTGGTGAAGACCAGCCGGCGGAATCCCTGTCGGTAGAGGCAGTCAACGACGTCCGTGACGACATGACAGAGCGTGACGGTCCGCAACGAGATGGTGCCAGGGAACTGGACGGCAAAGGCCGAGCAGCCAAACGGGATGACGGGTGCTCGCAGAACGTTGCTGCGTTCGCACGCCTGGCGGGTCACCCGATCGACGAACAGAAAGTCGCTCAGCAGGCTCAGGTAGCCGTGCTCCTCGGTCGCGCCCATGGGGATGACGATGCGCACGTCCTCGCGCAGCCGCGACTCCACCTGCATCCAGTTCAGGTGGGTCAACTCGTACCGGTCACGCATGTAACCTCCATTCAGCTTGCGGCCCACGGTGAACCCGTTCTCGTCCAGCCGCGCCAACTTCTAGCTGCCGATGCGCGAGGCGCAGGTCGGCCATAGCCTGCGCCCGCACCTCGTCGATGGTTGTGGTGAGAACGCTGCGGCGGGACTCCCGCTCCTCCCAGCAGCACTCGAATTCCTTCACCAGCGATTGCACCATCGCCGGACCGGTCTCTGGACCAGCAGCGGAGAGGCGCGGCGCCAGATGCCCTGGCAGCTCTGCAAGCTTCGGGACGAAGGGTAACGGCACGAATGGGACTCGGGCGCACGCTGCGAACGACAGAAAGTGCAGGCGCATCCCAATCGCGAGCTGGAGCCGATGCACCAGCGCGAGGGTCTGCCCCGGACTCCACACCTCCGTGAGCATCGACGCATTGCGTCGCTGGCGCATGAGCTGCATCACGGTACGGGCATGATCCAAGTCCTGCCGCTCCATCGGGATGAACAGAACGTGGCCTCGGAGGCGCCTCACGACGTGGTCCGCGAGCGCCGCGACATAGCGATGGTAGGGGATGGCAGCGAGGTTCGGGCAAGCAGGACCCGGCTCGCGTACCGAGATGCCGACGAGGGGCACGCGGACCCCGGCGAGGTGATCGCGAAGGCGGTCGTCGACCAGCTCGGGATCGAGCAGGAACGCGGGGTCGAGCGAAATCGAGACGTCTCGCGTGATGCCGACGTCCCACAGCAGCCGGCGGCTCCTGTGCGACCGGACGCTGACGACGTCAATGCGGTTGACCAGTCCTCGCACCACAGCGCGCTCACACCAGTTGTCCAGCGGCCCGGCGCCGATCGCGAACGCCATGGTGAATCTCGCAAGGCGCTGCGCCACCGCGATGCTACGGAGGAATGTTGCCGCCTCGGTGTCGAAGAGGGTTCCCCCTCCTCCGAGGATCACCGCATCCAGTGCGGCAACCTCCTGCCGGAGCGCGGTCTGGCTGAGCTGCCGGACCGGCACGGCACGGTCGACGTCGTGGTGGCGCTCAGTGTGGGCCGCGTCCCTGGAGAAGGCCACGATCCGGCAGCCCGGAAGCGCTTGCCGGAGGCTCCGGACTATGACTTGCAGAATGGCCTCGTCCCCCAGGTTGAGCCCCCCGTACGAGCCGACGAGACCGATTCCGGTGGCCACCGCTGCGGTCAGGAGTTGCCTGCTGTCAGGTCCAACAGGTGACGGACCCGCACGTCCTCCAGTGCTGCGGCAAGCGTGGCGAGCGCCGTCGAGCACTCGGGCTCCGGATAGCAGTAGGCAGTCTCGAAGCCGGCTCGGAGCTCTGCGACCGTCGGCGCGACGACCTCAGGCGCCATGCCGCCAAGTGTGATTGCGGCGTACGCCTCGGCGAGGACGTCCATGTCCGGCTCACGGAGTCCGAGCCGCGTTGGCTCATTCACGCCCATGCGAATGCCGAGGCCACCGAGACTCGGCAGCGGGTCGTAGGGGTTCACCACGAGCCCCGCCCGGAACAGGCGAGAGGCCAGACCGTGGGCGTCGGACGGCGTTGGCGTCGCCGCCCAGACCTGGTGGGTCTTGGTGTAGGCGCCCGGCGGTCCCTGCACCGCCACATCTCGCTGGGCGAGTGCGTGAGCGAAGGCCTGCGCGTTTCGGATGATCTGCGCGGCGTACGCGGCACCACCACAATCGCGGAACTCCAGCAGGGTGATCCCCAGGGCAACCACCGACGACAGATGGTGGTGACTGATCATGTTGACTGCGGTGAGCGTTAGGCGCTCGGCAACGTCTGGGTCATTGGTGAACAGGACGGCCTTATGCGGGCCTGGGAAGGTCTTATGGGTTGAGCCGCCATAGCTATCGGCGCCGCAGACGAGGGGGTTGGGGAGTTGCCCAGCCCAGACCAGCCCGTTGACATGGCTCGTGTCGACGTGGACGTGCACATGCCTGTGGGCGGCGCGCCGGACCGTCGCGATCATCGCCTCGAGGTCGAGCGGAAGGAGGGCAGTCGCGTGATCGACGTAGATCAGCGTCGGATCAAGGCGCTCGACGTGTTCCCCGAGCAGCTCCAGATCGAGCCGCTCCCAACCCTCGAACGGCAGCTCATGAACCTCGTAGCCCAGCTTGCGGGCGACGTAGCCAGTGTCCGGATGGCCGCCGCAGGCGACCGGCACGGACAGGACCGCGCTGCCGGGAGGACCGCCGAAGGCCGCCAGCCCGAGCGTCATGCCGGTCAGCCCGGAGACGGGATGGAGGTTGACGAATCGTGCACGGCCGAACTCGGCGAGAAGGGGAACCACGATTTCTTGCTGGATCCTGCCTGCGATGCTGCCTCCCTCGAAGCTCCAGCGCCCGAAGGTCTCGTGCTCGTCGAAGAAGTAGCGGCTGAATGCGTCGGAGAGGAATGCCGCACGTGCGAGGGGCGACAGTCGGTTCTCGCTCGGGATCAGGCTGAATGAGCGATTGAACTTGCGCTCGTGCTGGCTGAGGGTCTCGAACAACAAGTCGAGCGAAGGGGCACGACGTCCGGACATGAGCGTTCACTCCGATGTTGCGCTTTGGTGGGATGGTCTGAAGAAGCTATCTTGTTCCTTCAGAGCGTGAAAGCGCGAGTTGCGGTAATACGCGATGTCACGTGGACGCTGAATGGAGGACCCGCATGCGGATCGCCGTGTCAGGCACGGAGTTCTCCGACTCAGAACCACTCGGGTCTCTCGTAGATGCCGCGACGCGCGTCGGCGTTCGTGCTCTTGAGCTGTGGTATCCGCGGAACTTCGGTGACCTGAGTCCTGTTGAGGTGCGCCATGTCCTCGATGAGGCGGGCATCGAAGCGATCTGCGTCTCGACGCCGAGCGAGTTGGGGGACCCGCGCCAGGCGCAGGACTCAGCCGAGCTCCTACTCGCTGCCATCGAGGTGGCCGCCCAGATCGGCGCCACTCGTGCGAATACATACTTCGGCGCTCCTGAGCAGCGCGATGATCGTGCCTCCATTGCGCGCTACCTACACGCCGTGACCCCGTGCCTACGGCGTGCCGAACAGCTGGGCGTGGTGATCGTGCTGGAGAACGAGTTCGACCTCTTCGGCACCGACACGCAGCAGGCCGACCTCACGCGCCGGCCCGAGGCCATGCGGGCGCTACTGGAGGCAGTGGGCAGCCCGTGCTTCCGAGCCAACTTCGACGCCGCCAACTTCGTCTGCGCCGGCGTGCAAGCCTACCCGCACGCCTACACGGTGCTGCGCGAGTACGTCGCCTATGCCCACGTGAAGGACGTGCTGCCAGTGAATGACGAGGCCGGGAGCGTCGGCACGAGGATGTTCGTCGACCATGGACGAGCCCACATCACGCGGCCGCTTGGCCATGGTGTGATCCCGTGGCCCGACCTGCTCGTGGAGTTCGCCTCGAATCCGGCCCTCGACAGCCTCACGCTCGAGCCGCACCTGCCACGCGAGCAGCGCGACGAAGGATTGGCCCAGGCGGTCACCTATGTTCGGGAGGCGCTTTCGCTGCAGTCCAGGCACAACGAGGAGGGCCTGCCTTCGACATGACCTTCGAGTTCCCCTCACGCGTTCGGTTCGCCCACGAATTCCAACGGCGGTTGAGGGTTGCGTTGGTCGGTTGTGGCGAGCAGGCGCAGCGGAACCTCCTTCCGGGCATGCGCTATGCCCCACTCGAGGTGATCGCCACCTGTGACGTTGACCTGACCCGAGCCGAGGCGGTTGGGCGGCAGCTTGGCGCCAGCCGTTTCTACAGCGCATTTGACCGCCTGCTCGCTGACCCGGAGCTGGAGGCGGTGTGCTTGGCGACCGGCTACAAGGAGACAGGTGAGCCCTGGTACCCAGAACAGGCGGCCGCGGCGCTCCAGTCGGGGCTCCATGTATGGATGGAGAAGCCTCCAGCGGCGAGCTCGTCCGCCATCCGTGAGCTGCAGCGCCTTCGGGACCAGGCGGGCCGTCAAGTCGCAGTCGGCTTCATGAAGATATTCTCGGCGAGCGTCTGTAAGATCCACCAGTTGATTGGCCTGCCAGAGTTCGGTCGCGTGACGACCATTTCGCTGCGGGATCCGGAGAAGCTGCCGCCAGCGGAGCGCCGTACCGACCTGCGCAGCATGAGGTTCTTCCTCGACCACATCGTGCATCCCGCCTCCGTCATGCAGCGGCTGGTCGGGCCCGTGCGGCGCCTGTACGTCGAGGACGAGCCCGGTGGAGGCTGCGTGATTGCGCTGAAGTTTGAGAACGACGCTGCGGGCGTGCTCCACATGCCGTGGGGCCAATCGGGCAGTGCACCGATGGAGCGCCTGGAGGTCGTTGGAGAGGGAGCGAACGTGGTGATGGAGGCCAACACGCGCATCACCTACTATCGACCGGGCCATCGTGGCATTGGGGAGTACGTCTACGGCCGCACCGCCGACTTCACGACGTCTCTCGATACGGCGCCGCTCCAGTGGGAAGTCGACGGCTACTCAGGCGAGCCGTTCAATATGCACGTCTTCTATCAGGGCTATGCACCCGAGCTCATCTACTTCGCTACGACCGTCCTCGCCGGCGAATCCATCCGGCTTGGCAGCCTGGAGGACGCATTCCAGGTGATGCGATTCTTCGAAGCCTGCCAGCAACCATCCGGACAGAGCATCGAACTTTCGGCATCCTGACAAGGAAGGGAACGGGATGGGACCGGGATACGAGCTATTGGGGGAGGAGGAGCGCTCGGAGGTGCTTGACACGCTCCAAGGGTTTCAGCTCTCTCGCTACCGCTTCGACGGTGACGGCCCGCCTTCCAAAGTGTTCAAGTTCGAGCGCGAGATGGAGCAGCTCCTCGAGGCACGCCGGTGCATTGGCATGAACAGCTGTACCAGCGCGTTGCTTGCGGGCATGCTGGCGAGCGGTGTCGGCCCCGGCATGGAGGTCATCGTGCCCGGCTACACATTCATCGCGTCGGTCGCCGCGGTCGCCTATACGGGCGCGACCCCCGTCTTGGCGGAGGTGGATGAGAGCCTCACGCTAGCCCCGGCGGACGTCGAGTCTCGCATCACGCCGGCGACCCGTGCGGTCCTCGCCGTCCACATGCTCGGCGCTCCATGCGACATGGACTCCCTCACCAAGCTGTGCGACCGCCACGGGTTGCTCCTGTTCGAGGACTGCGCGCAAGCGGGCGGTGGGAGCTACAAGGACCGCCACCTGGGCACCTTGGGTCACTTCGGAGCATTCAGCCTCAACGTCTTCAAGACCTTCACCGCAGGTGAGGGCGGCCTGTTCTGCACGGACGACGAGGCAACCTTCCGGCGAGCGTATGCTATTCACGATCATGGCTGGCAGCCGTTTCGTCTCGGGGTAGTCGAGCACGACGGGCTCCTTGGCCTGAACCTCAAAATGCACGAGCTCAGCGGTGCGATCGCCCTGGCTCAGGCGCGCAAGCTACCGGAAATTCTGCGGCGGATGCGGCAACACCGGGATGTCCTCGTAGAGGCGATCGGGGAGCTACCCGGCGCGAGAATCCGGACCCTCCACGACCCGAACGGGGACTGCGGGACCGTGCTCGCCTTTATCTTCGACGAGCCCAGCTTGGCCACCGCCGTCGCGGCGCGGCTGGGCACGCGCACCCTCGCCCAGTCCGGTAAGCACAACTACGCGAACATGGGCCAGCTTGCAGCGCGGGCCATGCCGACCGCCTCCTGCCCCTTTTCCTGCCCGGCCCATCCGACCCGGCCTCGTTACGCTCCGGGAAGCTTGGCAAGAACCGACGACCTCCTCGCGCGCACCGTTGCGATCGGGGTCGGCGTGCTTGACTCCTACCTGGGGACGTCATTCGGTACCGGCGTCCGGGCGACGCCTGAGGAGCTTGCCGCGGCGGCGGCCACCTTCCGTGATGCCGTCCGCAGCGCTCAAGACGCGTCGTGAACGTTTCCGCCGGCTGCGTTTTCCGTGTCGAGCACCCGGTAGCCCTGCTTGGAACGGAGCCGAGTAGTCGGAAATCCCTGTCCCGTCAGCCACTCTGCGAGAGAATCGGCGCCCAGGTTCCGCTTCACCACCAGGTAGGCGTGCCCTGAGGGGACCAAGCGGGCCAGCCAGCCGAGCAGAAGACTACGCATCGCCTCCTTCCCGACCCGCACGGGAGGGTTGGAGTAGATGGCATCGAAGCGAAGGTCGGAGGGAACCTCTTCGGAGGTGGCCGCAACAACATTGGCGAGCGCGTAACGCTCCGCGTTCTGCTTGAGCAGGCCGAGGGCACGCCGGTTCACGTCGACACCCCAGACGGTGACGTCCGGCGCTCGCAGCGCGAGCGTCACTGCGATCGGGCCATAGCCGCAACCGAGATCCAGGACATTGCCCTTCGGAGGCGGCGGTGGCGCGACCCGCAGCAGCACGCCGGTGCCCGGGTCGATGCGATCGTTGGAAAAGACCCCACTATCGGTGACCAACCCCCGGTCCAGCTCCGGCACACGCACGGAGATATCTCGCGGTCGAGAGGGGGAGGTTGGATCAGTCTTCCAGTACCACTTCTCGTTCCCGCTGCTCACGCCGCCAGTCTAGCACCGCCAGAGGTCGGAACCGGACGAGTCATCCGCCGACGCCTCGATCACGCCGCAGACCGGTACGGTGTCATGTCCATGTCGGGATAGCGCTCCCCAGTACCTTTGAGCGTCTCCTCGTTCCAGAAGTCGTGGCCAGACGATGGGAACCCGAGCAGCTCACGTTGGCGGACACTGGCCCTGGTGAGGAAGTCCTGCATCTCCTTGCGCGGTCCCTGTCCCGGCCACCCGTTGTTCCCCTGCCAGGCATGCTCGCGCGCTCGATAGCCGAAGAAGTGCGCGAAGCGACAACCTGTGTCAGTGAGGAACGGCGTGCCCCGGTGCCAGGTCTGCATTCCATAGAGGAGGATTGATCCAGCTGGTGCTATCACCTTGACCTGTGCGTCATACAGCTCTACCCGCTCTGTGCGCAGCCCCCAGGTGGCGAAGTTTGGGATTTCACCCTTCGTGAGCATCTGTGACACGACGCCTGTTGGGCCGAGTTCCTCGGTCACGTCGGTATAGTAGGCGATTACCGGAATGATCCGATAGGTGCCATCGTCTCGTGGGTAGGTGAGCGTGTGATCACCAAAATCGAGATGATACTTCTGGTCGAAGTCACCCGTTCCGGCGTACTTCGCCATGAGATGCGACTGCTCCAGAACAATGTCGGAGGTTCCGATTACACGCACCATGAAGTCGACGATATCCGGATGCGTCACCACGGCATTCAGGCCGTCGCCAAGAAAGAAACCGTCGAGCTCACTCGCGTGGCCAAAGCGCTGCAAGTGAGGGTACCTTTCGGGTGCGGCCTTGGCGAACTCTTCCCACGTCGGGTAGTAATGGTGGAAATTCTCTCGCGCCGCTTGGAGCTCATCCGCGCCGAGGAAGTCTTCTACGATTAGATAGCCGTGCTCTAGGTAGAATTCGACCTGCTCATCGGTGATTCGCATGACCTACCCCGATTGTGACGGCTTCGCTGAACGTCAAAGTTTAGTTTATCGAGGCGAGTAGGCTACCATGCGTAGAGTGATCCACCATAACCGTTCCATGAGCGACACAGTTGACCGGTGGGTGATCGGCGACCCCGCGACCCTTCGCGAGGGCGACGCTTTCTTGGCTCTCGACCTCGCCGGCCATCGGCGCGCGCTTGCCTCCGGCGTTCGTTCGGTCCCCTTCCACACGCTGCTGCCCGTCGGCGGCGGGACCGGACCTGCGCCAGAGGTACTCGTAGAGCCGCCTACCTGGCGTGGGTACGCGTTCGTCGAGGTGCTCGAGTGGCTGGTCACGTCCCGCCTGGCGGTGCCGTCGGTCTCGAGGGTCGAATGGGTCGCCGGGGTGAAGTCCGGCGCCACCGGCGTTCGCCGCATCCTGGCGGCCCGGGGTTGGGACGTGGCCATGACCAAGGAGCGTGGACGGGTGCACTTCGTCGGGACGCCGCCCTCGCCGGGCGCGATGCCGTCGCTCGAAACCTTTGAGGCCGAGTTCGACGGACGGCGCCTCGAGTTCGCGTCCGGATGGGGAAGCTTCAGTAGGGAGCATGTGGACGAGGGAACCAGCCTACTGTATGAGGTGGCCGCCGGGTTCGGCCCGGTTCCGTTGGTCGTCGACATCGGTACGGGCTACGGGGTGCTTGCCGTAGCGCTTGTCGCCGGACGGCACGCCCGGGCGGCCGTTGGCACCGAGATTGACAGCGTTTCGCTCCATTTGGCGCAGCGCAACGCGGAGTGCGCGGGTGTCGCACTCGAGGCAGCCTTCGATGACGATCCTCGACGGCAGCCATCCTCCGAGCTGACAGTCTGCAACGTCCCGACGCACGCCGACCGGGCGAACGCGAAGCTGCTCACCGACGGCCTCGCCGCCCGGGCAGCCATGGGTGACGTGCTGATCGTCGTCCATGCGAGCCTGGAGCAGCGTTATCGGCAAGCGCTGGCGACACAGCGAACGCGTGTCCGGGTGGCGAAGCGCTCGAGTCACGCTGTCTTACACCTGGACAGGCGCTGACCACCTGGTGTCCTAGCTGCGCAGGTTGTCCTGTATGATCAGGCCCTTCATCCGCTCAGCTAGCGTTCTGGACCCGCTGATGAACTCCGAGACCAGTCGACATGGTCCGCAACCTTCATCTCGACTTCCGCCCGCTGAGGAGATCATCGACCTCTTCACCAGGATCGCCAGCTCACCTGCCTTGGTGATCGACGAGCAGGAGGCGCCCAAGCTCCTCGGCATCCTGACCGCGCTCCACCAGGCCAACATGGCGGTTTGGGCGCTTGAGGATGCTATCCGTCGCGAGGACATCAAACTAGATGAGCTGGCCTTGCTCAAACGTGATATTGATCGCAAGAATCTTGAACGTAACGAACTTATCGAGGCGTTCGACGATCGGCTGTCCGCGTCACTGGCACAGGACCCCATCGCCACCTTGCACACCGAGACGCCTGGCTCCGCCCTCGACCGGCTTTCGATCATGACGATCCGCCTGCTCCGCAGCCAGGAAATCGCGGCGTCTCAGAATGGTGACGGCGCACGGTACGTCGAGCGCATCCCCATCCTGCAAGCGCAGCTCCGCGGGCTCGGTCAAGCGATCGACGCGCTCATGTCGGAGATTGGCTCCGGCCAGCGACGCTTCATGACGATCCGGCAGCTCAAGCTGTATTCCGCCGCACCCTCAAGCCTGCCGTTCGCCCGTCCGTAAGGCCGCAGTGCCGTGAACGGGCCCGACTGGTAGCGCCCCGCCATGCCGGAGCTGTCGTTCCAGGTGCTCTGGGGGAAGTCGGTGATCTCCGTACTCGACGAGCGCTGGGACGAGCTCGAACGTACGGCTCCTGCGACCACCTCCTTTCAGACAAGGAACTGGTACCGGGCGTGGATCACCACGGTGGCCGAGGCGGAAGGCGCTGTGCCCGTGATCGTGCGAGTTCCAACCGACGGACGACTGCGTGCGGCCGCTGCCCTCCAGTTCCGGACCTCCAGGGGCGTTCTGGTCGTGGAATGCCTTACCACGCCGTGGGCTGACTACCACGAGGCGATCGGCGATCCCTCGGATGTGCCGGCGGTCAGCGCCCTCTGCCGCGGGCTGTGCCATGTCCTCGACGCTCTGGGTGCTGAGCTCGACCTCTGCGACGTGGTGCCTGGCGGACTTCTCGACACGGTTGCCACCGCCCTCGGCATTACACCAACCCAAGCCAGCGTGACTGCCGCGATCAATCTGCGCCGCCGCGGTACGGTGTCCCGGATCCTCGAGCGTAGGGAGCACGTGAGGAAATGGCGCCGCCTCGAGCGCCTCGGCGACGCTGTGCTTGCTCACTGGATGGATCGGCGCTCCATCCGGAATCGGCTGCCGGCGTTCATCGCGATGCACCAGACACAGTGGTCGTCACGGCCAGACGCGGTGGCGCCGTTCGACGGTGATGTGGTCGATCGTGGTTTCCAGGCAATCGTCGACCACATGGCCCCAGCGGGCAGCGTGGTGCTGTCGGAGCTGACGATTGACGGCAACCCGATCGCGATGTACTTCGGGTTCCGACATCGCTCCTGGTACGGCGGCTATCGAACGACGTTCGACCGAAATTGGCGTCGTCTGTCACCTGGACATCTACTCCTGCGAGGAATGGTTGCCGACTTCGCGGACCTCGGACTGATCGAGCTGGACTTGATGCGCGACGTCCACGACTACAAGGCGTTGTACGCCGACCTATACCGTTCCAACGTTCGTTTCAGCGTCCAGAGCTCGCCCCGTGCGATCGACCGCTCACCAAAAAGGAGCTCGGAGGATGACATCTAGCGCTGACTTTGGCAATCGCGTGGCCTTGGTCACTGGTGGGGCTCGCGGCATCGGCCTGGCCTATGCTCGCGCTCTGGCACGACACGGCGCCACGGTGATCATTGGCGACGTACGCGCTCAGATGGCAGAGCAGGAGGCCGAACCACTGCGCGCCGACGGACTGGACATTACGGCCGTGGAACTGGATGTCTCCAGCGAGTCGAGCGTTGCAGCAGCGTTCCAGATGCTCGAGGAGCGCTTCCGCCGACTTGACTTTCTGATCAACAATGCGGCCATCATGCTTGACCTGGAGAAGCCCTTCAAACCATTCTGGGAGACAACCTGGCAGGAATGGGGCCAGGTCATGGACGTCAATGCCGGCGGCGTCTTCCTTACTAGCAAATTTGCCAAGCCATTGATGGAGCGCCAGGGAGGTGGCCGTATCGTCAACATCTCCTCCGACGGTATCTGGAAAGGCTACGACCTCCAGCTCGCATACTTCGCCTCCAAAGGCGCTGTGGCGGTGATGACGCGCTGCTTGGCGCGCGAGCTGGGTCCTTTCGGCGTCAACGTCAACGCGGTCGCACCAGGGTTCACCCTCTCCGGTGCAGTCCTGGATTCGGAATTCATGCGATCCGCCAAAGCGGCGGTCGACGCAGGGTGCGCCCTGCGGCGTGACCAGTATCCCGAGGATCTCGTCGGGACCATCGTCTTCCTCTGCTCTGAGTCCAGCGCCTGCATCACCGGGCAGACCATCGTCGTCAACCGCGGATCGATCATGGTCTGACCCAACCCCCATGCCGACGCTCTCAGCTCGCCTCCTCAATGCAGATTTCGGGGATACGTGCATGCGGCGACAGGCGCAGGAGGAGACGCACAACCTCCGCCACGTCGGTCAGCGGGATCAAGGACTGCTCCGCCGCCAGGTGAGCATTAGACGCCGTCGCGACCCGGCCGGGGCACAAGGCACAGGACCGGATGCCATAGGGTGCGAGCTCGGCGCGCATGGCCTGCGTAAACCCGACCACAGCAAACTTCGTGGCCGAGTATGTGCCGGCGAACGGCTCGGCGTGCCTTCCGACCAGCGATGCGAGGTTGATCACCAGGGCAGTGCGGTGCTCGACACCGGCAGCCGTCAGAAGTGGGAAGCACTCGCGGTACATCAGGACCATCGCCCGGAGGTTGACGCCGATGAGCGCATCGAGCTCGGTGGTCGAGTGCTGCTGCACGGGGCCGAGTGCCAGCACCCCGGCGCTGTTGACGAGGACATCCAAGCGCCCGCACCGCTGCCGATGCGCTTCGACAACCTGCCCGACATCCGCCTCGACCTGGAGATCCCCGGCGGCTGCTGCAGCGTCGATCCCAAGCTTGCGTAGCTGGGTAACCGCATCGTCGAGCTTGCGGTCCTTACCGCGCGCAACGAGCGTGACCTGGTAGCCCTCCTCGCCAAGGACACGAGCGATGCACAACCCGATCCCGGTCGACCCGCCAGTCACCAGGGCTGCACGACGTTTGACCGCTTCGTCCTTGCTTGGGGCCATAGTGCCCGTTATGGTATTAGTGGGGCTGAGCGTTCGGCAATGGAGGGTCTCTTGCAACCATCCGAGACCACCAATGTGGACCCAGCCGTCCTGCGCCTCAGGAGCCTGCTGATCGAGGAGTTCGCCTCCTCGGGTCGCCTTGGGACCCACGAGCGCGTTGCCACGTTGCTCGGACCGGCGGTGGCCGACTCGTTCAATCGGCGCCTGGTCAATCTGCATCACTGGCTGGAGGCGCTGGCGGCGCACGAGGCCAACGCTGGCCGGCCGATGCTCACGGCCGTTGTCGTCAGCGATCGCACCGGGCTTCCCACCGAGGGGTTCTTCAGCTGCGCCGATGCCCTCGGCTACGAGACGGGTTCCACACGTGCGGACCGTCTGCGTTTCTGGGCCTCACAGGTCAGCAAGACCCTTGATCATTGGCACGCGTCACGGCCGGACGGGAGCTGACAGGCTGCACATGGTGGTCGGCTGGCGCTTGGCGTATGAGCTCTTCGAGAGCGTCCACGGCTTCAGAGGCGGTCACGTCATTGCCTGGGAGAACCCGGCACAGCGGCGCGTTGATCGCCGCGGTGTTAAGTAGTGGATGGTCGCCGGTGATCACCAGGGGACGGCCCATATCCAGGGCGAGCGCGATCTCCCCAAGCGTCCCGTACCTGCCCTCAAACGCGATGACGCCGTGTCCCGCCCACAGCAGCGGGCTGCTCCTCGCCAATTCGGTCGCGGTAGGGATCACCCATGTCGTGTATGCATTGCACGGATGATCGAGGCTCATGCCCTTGAGCAGCGCGATGGTCTCGCCTCCAGCCCTGACACACCCCCTCGAGGCGGCTGCGGCGATCCCTTCGTCGCCTCCGGTGATCACCCCGTAGCCCCGACGGCCAAGCTCCGCGCCGACCGATTCAGCCAGCACGCAGGCCTGCGGCCCCGTATTCTCCGTCCGGCCACCGATAATCGAAACCAGCTTTCGTCGCATCATTATCCTCCAACGCGACCATGCTCCGCGTCGATCGCCGCCGCGATCGCCTCCACAACCATGGAGCTGGTCACCGCCCGCCGACAAGGAGCCGGACAGCCAAGGTAGAACCTGCTGCAGGTCCCGTCCGGCTTCATCGCTCGACAGCGTAAGGCCGTGTGGCTCTGCACCGTGGTCAGGCGCCCCGGAAGGCTTCTCGGTGACCAGATCGCGCCGTCGGTGGCGAGATACAGTGCAATCACCGGGCAGCCGAGTGCCGCCGCAAGGTGCACGGCAACTGTGTCGTTCGAGGCGAGCAGCGAGAGGCTACCGATCCAGGAAACCAACTCCTCGACCGACTCGGCTCGGTGCGCAATGACCCCTTCGGTTCCGGCTTCAGCGACGACCTCGGCGCCCAGAGCCACTTCGGCGGGACCCAGCCCCGCGACGACCTCCACCATCACATCGTGAGACTGGACGAGCGTCCGGGCGGTGACAGCCCACTGCTTCGCGGGCCAGCGTCGCACACCCGTGCTGGCGCCGACGAACAAGCCAACCACTCCGTGACGTATATGGCGTCTGGCTGGTTGCAGCCAGTTCGTCCGCGCCGCTCCTAGCTCGATGCCGTGCGCCCGGAACATGGCGATGATCTGCTCCCCGATGGAGAGCCGCTGGTGCTCGGGACCAAGCTCGTGCAGATCCCAGCATTCGATCCCCGCCCGCGTGGCCGTCTCACGGAATTGGAGGTAGTTCCCGTCGTGCGCCAGATCCTCCTTGCGAGCGTTCAGTACCAGCGAAACCGCGTGCTCCTCCATAAAGGAGCGCATGTCCTCCTGGTGTTCTGGCAGGAACCGTCGCCAGAGCGGGGGTATCGAGGGCTCGGTGACCGCGCGCAACTTCACGTACTTCATGAACCGGTCTCGCTCGGCCAGCGCGTTGTCCGGCAAGTGGTAGCGCAGCTCTGGCCACGACCGCTCCAGCTCCTCGAGGATTGGCGCGAGGATCACAAAGTTGCCCAGCCCCCGGTTCGCCACCACCAACGCCGAACGATCCTGAGGTGTCCATCCACTCACACCAACCGAACCCTCCTCGCCGGGCGCTTTGCGCCGGCTTCAGCAGCGGGTTGACAGGGACAAGTCGACACGGAATGTCGTCATAGCGTATATATACCCGATTGCGCCTGTATACGAATACGATCTATCAGGGGTGTGTGTCATACTTCAGCGCCGATCGCAGGCCCAGAGTGTCCACGACACGCCCTTGGAGACTGTGCGTGTCGGCGTTGTCGGCTGCGGGTTCATCGCCCGAAGCCAACACCTGCCCTCGATCGTCCAGCATCCTCGCGCAGTGCTCGTAGCCGTGTGCGATGTCCACGCAGAGATCGCGCGCGCTTCCGCGGAGCAGTTCGGGGCCCTCGCCTGGTACAAGGACGACACCCGGATGCTGGCCGACAGTGCACCGGACCTCGTTGTCAACTGCACGCCATCGCCGCTGCACGCGCTGATCACAGCCCATGCCCTCGAAGCCAACTGTCATGTGTACTCGGAGAAGCCGCTCGCGCTCGAGCTTCCTGCGGCGCGGCAACTGATTGACCAAGCCGCCGCCGCTGGCCTGCGGCTGGTCGTGTCGCCCGAGGTCGCGCTCTGGCCCCCGGTCATGCGCCTAGCGGCCTTGGTCCGCGACGGTGACCTCGGCGAGGTGCATACGGTCTACGCGCGCTATGGGATCAACATGCCGGCGGCGCAACCGGTCCGCAGCGCCTGGTACTACCAGCATGGTGGCGGTGCGCTGATGGACCTCGGCAGCTATCTCGTCACGGCACTCGTCGCCATCCTTGGCCCCGTGCGGAACGTGGCCGCACGCACACGCACGCTCGTACCGCGCAGGATCACGGCCACCGGAGAGTTCGCCGTCTCGGTCGAGGATACCGCCATCCTGCAGTTGGAGTTCGTCAATGGCAGTCTCGCCGCCGTGCAGACCGGCTTCTCACTCGCCGGAGGGTCTGGTGAGCTGACTCTGGAGCTCGCCGGTTCCCGTGCCATGGGAGCGGCTCGCGGCCGGGATTGGTTCGGCGCGAAAGTGACCTGCAGCTTGAACGGCGGCTTGCATGAATTGCCACCCTCCAGGGCGTCCAGCAGTGTGCGCACCACCGGGGTTGGGCACACCATCGACTGCGTGCTCGCAGGTCGGACGCCGGACCTACGCCCCACCGATGCGCTCCATGTCCTCGAAGTGCTGCTCGCCGCAGCCCGATCAGCGCGAGAAGCACTCGTCATCCCCGTCACCCCACCGGAGTAGCCAAGCGAGGGGAAGTGGATCAAGCCAGGATTCGTGTAGCGATTATCGGAGCTGGCCAATGGGGCCGCGAGCACGCTCGGGCCTTCACCGCTCGGCCCGAGGTCGAGCTATGTGCGATTTGCAGCCGGTCCCCCGAGCGGGCAGGGGCCAGGTCGGGAGAGTTCGGTGGCAGACCCTACACCGACATCGAGGAAATGCTCGACGCGGAGGAGCCTGACCTCGTCGCGGTGTGCCTGCCAAACGAGAGTCACTTCGAGTCGACGCTTCGGGTCATTCGAGCCGGCTATCCACTCTTGGTCGAGAAGCCGCTCGTCTTCAACCTTGCCGAAGCAGATATCCTACTCACCGAGGCGGCCGCGCGAGGACTCTTCTTTGCCATCAACTTCAATCACCGCTATGCCCGACCGGTGCGCCTGGCCGTTGAGGCCATCCGCACAGGTCGGCTCGGTCAACCGATCTTTGCGACCTGGCGGTTCGGCGGCGAGCCGGGCACCAGCGCTCATGCACATGCGAACCTCATCGAAACTCAGTGCCATGGGTTCGATTTGCTTGAGCACCTGTGCGGGCCCGTGGCCTCGGTCATGGCTGAGATGACCGACCAAACGGGCCGCGGCTGGTCCACCACGGCGATTGCGCTGCGCTTTGCCAGCGGAGCGGTCGGAAGCGTCGTCGGCACCTATGACTCCTCCTACGCCTATCCGGGCACACAGATGCTGGAGATAAACGGCACTGCCGGTCGAATCCTGATTGAGGACACCGTCCGCCGGTATGCCTACAGTGCGACAGGCAGTGAGATGTGCGAGGTCTGGCAGGCCGGATATTTCAACGACGCTGACCGAGCGTTCCACTGCACCATCGACAGGCACCTGGAGGACCTCTTGGCAGCGTTCGTTCAGGGCAAGCGTCCACCTGTTCCAGCCGCGGCCGGTCGCCGTGCGCTAATGCTCGCGCAGGCAGCGATCAACTCGTTCGAGTCGGGCATCCGGGTGGCCATCGAGCCCGAGCAAGGCTTGGCATGAGCACCGGCGGTGCAGGTCACGAAGCAGGGGCACGGCGATGGTCCTCGCATATCCTGGACGACACAGCATACGGGCGGGCGATGACCTGGACCTGCTTGTCTCGTCGGGCGCAAAATTTGAGGTGCTGATCTACCGCTACGGCGCGCCTTCACGGCTCCTCTGGCGCTCCGGTGCGTTGCCCGGTCGGCAGGTGCCGACGGGAAATTGCGTCGACGAATGGGAGTGGCCCTGCCACCGCATCCCGACGTCCTCCGACTGGCCATCGGGCGTCTACATCGCCGCGCTGTACGAGTTGCCAGACGACTCGATGGCGCGCCGCTCAGGACGGTTGGCTCGACTCGATGCCCGTGAAGGGCGGGCGCTGTTCCTGGTGCGGAGCGCCCAGCGGCCCAGCCAACTCCTGTACAAGATTCCCATGAGCACTTATCACGCTTATAACTGGTCGGGGAAGGGAAGCCTCTACTGGAACAGCGTTTGGTGCGACGGACCGCCGCCAGGATACAAGGTGACGTTACGGAGGCCAGGAGGCGGCATTGGCGGCCTGGTTACCGAGCTGGTGGATGTCTACGACCCGGAGTCACCGAGGCAGACCTTTGCGCACTGGGATGCGCCGTTCATCACCTGGCTGGAATCCAACGGCTTCCGCCCGGACTACTGTACCGACCTCGACCTGGCACGGGACGACAGTCTGCTCCGCCGTCGGCGTCTGGTCGTGAGCGCCGGCCACGACGAGTATTGGACGGAGGAAACGCGCGCAGCCACGGAAGCATTCATGGCAGCGGGCGGGAACGTTGCGGTCTTCGGTGGGAACACCTGCTTCTGGCGTATTCACTTGGTCGATGGCGACACGGCGCTGATCTGCAACAAGGTGGCAGGTGCATCTGGCTTCGCGCCAGACGAATGGTCACAGATTCGTCCTGAGGAACAGCTCACCGGTGTCGCCTACAGGAACGGCGGCGGCTGGTGGAGGGGACCTCGCGAGGCGGTGGGCTACCGTGTGACCTCGGCGGCCCCGTGGGTCTTTGCCGGAACCGGCCTGGAGGTCGGGGATGCGTTTGGGGAAGATCGCCATCTCGTGGGGTACGAGTGCGACGGGGCTCGTCACGAATGGGGCGACGATGGCCGCCCTCACCCCGTCGGCCCCGACGTGACGCCTTCGAACTTCCAGATGCTGGCCGTGGGCGAGCTCACCGAGGGCGGCTGGCACTTCACGCCTCGGCCACCGACGTCCGTGGCCAACGCCGCCACCATGGGATGGTACCGGGACCAGCGAGGCGGGGGCGTGATGTTCAACGCGGCCACAACCGACTGGGCTCGCGTTCTGCGGGACGACCAGGTGGTCAGGAAGATCACGCGCAACGTCATGGCATCGCTGCTCGGCCTGACGTCCCTTGAGCCATGCTCGCCGTGACCTCCAGGACGCAATCCCCACCCGCCACGAACCTTCTCCAGGCGAGGGGGAGGTTCGTAAGCTGGTCGGACTCGGAACCGGATCCCCGGTGGCGGAACCGGCCCCCACCAATCAGCGGCTCACGGTCGTGATCCCGCCGGACCTCGCCCCGAACCAGCCCCTCCCGCTCGACGTCAGCAGCTCGGTTCGCCGTGACGGCAAGCGCAGCCGCGAGCTCTCGGCTCCGTTCGACGCCCCACCGACGCCCACCAGCGAGCGCCTGCAGCCGGAGCATGCCCGTGTCGGCCAGACGGTCCTGATGTCAGGAACCCAGCTCTCCCTGGAGCCCACCTTCGCCAAGCCGACCATCACCCTGGGCGGCCGCCCAGCCGAGCTGGTTGGGCAGCCCACCAGCGAGCAGGTCCGGTTCAAGGTCCCGCCGGTGCCAGACGGGCCCGGCATCGTCACGCTCACCAAGAGCCCCGCACCAGCCATGGAGGCGCCGGTACCACTGGTCGTCGAGCCGGACATCCCACGGCTCGACATCCCAGCCACACCCGAGGCCCGACTCGGCCAGCCCCTGACCCTGTCCGGCCGCCACTTCTATGCCGTCCGCGACCTCGCCGAGGACGGCACGCCAACCCCAAACCCGGCCAGCCCTCCAACGGTCCACATCGACTGGGTCGACGCCAACAACCAGCGCGGGCAACAGGACCTGGTGCCCGACGCGCAACCTCGACCGAGCGATACCCAGCTCACCGTGACGATCCCACCCGACCTCGCCGCGGCCGCTGCGCCTCCCCTCAAGGCCAACCTGTCGGTTCTTCGCGACAACCTCCAGAGCAACCAGGTCGCGATGACCATCGCCTGAGGGAGGAGCTTCGGTCAGCCGGACCCGAGCACGATGACGACCGCGACGCCGAGCAGTGTGACCGCGAGTGCCTGGACCACCATCGCCGCGAAGACTAGCTCGGCCTTGCGTTGGGCTGAGCTTGTGCGCGGACTTCCAGATGCTCAGGCGGGTCGCCGTGGTCTTCTGACGTGGATCGTCGCCGGAGGTCCCCCAGCGGTCCCAGAGCTCGGTCGGAAGCAGGCTGGGGTCGGGCACCCAGACCTTTCTGGGGCGGTGGGTCGCGATCGCCAGCCCCGAGGCGCCCAGGAACGTCAGGACCGAGAGCGCGGCCAGCAACCGAGCTGGCCCGGGGACCCGGAACTGCTGCACCCTGGTGACCAGGGCGGAGATGCCGAGAAGCAGCGTGACCAGGGCTCCTGAGCTGGTGATGACGGCGAGTGCTCGCTGCTCCATCACGGTGGTGTGCTTCTCCTCCGCCTCGACCAGCTCGGCGACGAAGTCCACAGGGGGCTGTGGCGACGACGAGACGGACCACCGGGCTGCATCGAGCATGGTCAGAGCATCTGCGAGGCGCCCGCCGGCGGTCAGGCTGTCGGTAAGAAGGGTTGGCTGGATGGCGGCTGCCATACCCTCAGCTCCAGGGAGCCGCCAATGTGCCGTCCCACCCTCTCGCCGCTGGAAACGGTCGAGACCACCTTTCGCCTCCTCGCGACCGGCCCGCAGCCGCTTGCCTTGAACGGGCACACCATCGGCCTGCGGAGGGACGCCATCGGGCTCCGGGATCTTCGTGGGCTCCTGTTCCATCCCGCCACCGACGTGGGTGTGCAGCGCGCCGCGCTGGTGGAGCTGGTCGGGCAGGCGCGCCGACATCGCGGCGCCTGGATGATCGGCCTCGTCGGGGTGCTGCTGCCTGGCTTGCGCGAGCACGGCGCTTGCCGTGCCGATGGCCGATCGGGAGGCACGGTCAGCTCGGGCGGCATGGTGCTCGTCAGCCTGCTCGAGCGCCTGGATGACCCGGAGGTGTCCGAGGAGGCCGCCGCCGAATCGCTCCTCCAGACGGTCGTTCGACCCACAGCCGCACGGGCCCGGCCAGGCCGGCGCCGTCGGCTCGCAGCCGTCCCTGGCGAACCCCGATGAGCCGCTATCTGACCGTGGAGGAGGTCGCCGAGGCGCTGGGTGTCTCGGCCAGCTGGGTCTACAAGCACACGGACCTGCTGGGTGGCGTCCGGCTCGGGAAGCGCCTGTGGCGGTTCCCCGAGCAGGAACTCGCGACGCTGCTGACTCAACCAGCCAGAGGATCGCCGCGGCCGGTCATGGAGGATGTCGACGGCGGTCGACCCCGACAAGTCTCAGCCCGTGGCTGCTGGCGTCTCGACTAGCGGGTCGAGGATCCCCAGACCCATACAGCCGAGGTGCGGCAGCCCAGTGCAGCGGCTGGTACCGCCAAGCCCCTGAGCCGTCGCCGCTCGACCAGCCAAGCATCTGTATCTAGGAGGGCCTGATGGCCAGCGACAACCAGACCGTCATTGTCGGCAACCTGGCTGATGACCCCGAGCTGGGCTTCACCAACAACGGCACGCCGGTCTCCAGCCTCCGGGTGGCCGTGACCCAGCGCGTGCTGGAGGGCGGGGCCTGGCGCGACGGCCAGACGTCGTTCTTCCGGGTCAACGCCTGGTGGGAGACCGCCAGCCACCTCGCCGAGTCGCTGCGCAAGGGCGACCGGGTCGTGGTGTTGGGACGGCTCCGGCAACGCTCCTGGGAGACCCCGGGAGGGGGAGCGCCGTTCGGTGGCCGAGATCGAGGCCGACGAGGTCGCGGCCAGCCTCAGGTGGGCTACCGCCAAGATCGAGCGGGTCGCGGCCGGTGGTGGCGGCCAGAGCACCAGGTTCGGGTCGCCGGCGAGTTGATCACCGAGCGCAGGGCCCGAGACCGTCACGCTAGCCCGCTCGAGGTGCCAGCTTCACGACCGGTGCCGGGACGGGTGCCGCCAGGCCGAGTTCGTCGGCCGTCAGCAGCCCTCGGTCGACCAGCTTGTCGACGTGGGCGTACACCATCATGGTCACCACCGCGTTGGCGTGCCCGAGGCGGCCGGCGACGGCGATCATCGGCACGCGTTGAGCGATCAACCAGGTCGCATGGGTGTGGCGCAGGTCGTGGAAGTGCAGCCCGCCGTACTCGGGCCACAGGTGGGCCAGCTCGGCCTTGACCAGGGCCCGCTTCCACACGCGGATGAAGTTGCGGTGCACCAGGGTCCCAGCAGGACCGCGGGAGCCGCCCGGGCTGGTGAAGATGCGGTCGTAGGGGCCGCCGCCGACCAGCTCTCGGTGGGCCAGGAACGCCTGGACGGTCTCCTGGTCGAGGGCGATGTCCCGCTTGCCGGCCTCGGTCTTGGGGGCCTTCTCGACTCCGTGGCCGGTCCGTCGGGGGTCGCTGATTGCTCGGGCGATCCGCAGCCGCCCCGGCCCGCGCACGGCGCCGTCGTCCAGGGGCTGGTCGAGGCGGGGGTCGTCCCAGCGCAGGGCGGCCAGCTCGCCCCAGCGCAGCCCGGTCAGGGCGGCGACCAGGACCAGGGCGCGGTAGCGGGGGTCGATCGTCGCGGCCAGCCGGTCGAGTTACCCGCGGAGCAGCCAGACCTCGCGGCGGGGGACGGGCTGGTTGCGGGTGGCGGCGGCGCGGCCGGCGCCGCTCTTGCGCAGCAGGGGGAGCGGGCCAGGTAGTCGTCGTCGACGGCGGCGTTGAGGATTGTCCCCAGCAGCGACAGGTAGGTGTTCACCGTCCGTGCCGTGAGGCCCTCGGCGACCATCGCCGCCTTCCACTTCCCGATCGTGCTCGGGTCGAGCTCTCCGAGGGGGAGGTCCCCGAAGGTGGGCAGGATGCGCTTTTCCACCTTCTTGCGGGTGCCGTACTCCGAGGCCGGATGCTGGTCCTTCCAGGCTGGCCACCACTTGCTGGTTACGTACTCGCCGAACAGGGCCCGGGCCCGCTCCAGGTCCAGCTCAGCCGGCGCTGGCGCCTGCTCACGCTGGCGGCGCTCCAGCGCCCGCTTCTCGGCCAGCGCCCGCCGCTCGGTCAGGAAGATCCCGGCCGAGCGATGCCGCTTGCCCTCCTGGTAGCACACCTGGAAGCGGACCTGCGGGTGACGGGCGGACGGGGGAACCATGACGATCCAGGCCATGTACGATGCCTCCGTGTCGGAGAAGGCCGCAGAGGTCATGACCCGCACGCCGCACGAGTTCCTCACAGGTTCCGCATGAGGAGGCCCAGAGCACGTCGCTTCGCTCTCACAGGACTCACAGAAACCGGGTCCTACCAGCAGAAACACTCCACAGGGGCGTGTAGCTCAGCTGGCCAGAGCGCGTCGCTTACAACGACGAGGCCGCAGGTTCGAGCCCTGCCACGCCCACCAAGCATCCTTGCAGGTCAACGCCTGGACGGCGGTGATTGCGGTGAACCTTTCGGCCGCGAGCTGCCGGCCTGGTCCGTCTCTGGTCCGTCAAAGCGTGCGGACTGACCAGCCTGGGAGAGCGCATGCAGCGCGTCCAGACGGTCCCGGAGCACCTGATCGGCATCCGGATACAGGTGGCCATAGCGGTCCAGGGTGAAGCTGACCGAGGTATGCCCGGCCCGGGCGGCGACCTCCTTGGGGTTCACCCCGGCGGCGATCCACAGCGCCACCGCCGTATGCCGCAGGTCGTGGATGCGCAGCCCATCCAGCCCGGCCGCCCTGGTTGCCGGGCGCCAGATGCGATGCCGGAACCCGGCCAGGCGCAGTGTGCCACCTTGCGGACCCGCGAACACCAGCTCGTCGGCGGACCCAGGACGGGCCAGCTGCTCGGCCAGGGCCTCTACCACGACGCGTGGGAGCCCGACACGTCGGTAGCCAGCTCGGGTCTTGGGCGGCCCGAAATGCAGGTGGCCGCTCACCTCGGTCACAATCTCCACGACCTCGACCATCCCGAGGTCCAGGTCGACGCGGGAACGGCGAAGCCCAGCCATCTCGCCGATTCGAAGGCACCATAGGCACCAAGCAGCACCAGCGCCCGATAGCCGGGCCGGATGCTGTCCGCCAGCCGAGCAACCTCCGCCGAGGTCAGAAAGCGCATCTCCCGACGCTCGATCCTCGGAAGCGGCACCCGACGACAGGGGTTCTGGGCGATCATCCCTGCATCGACGGCGGCCGCCATGACCTTGCCGAGGAGCTGGTAGGCGCGCCGCACGGTGGACGCAGCCAATCCCTGCCTGGTTGCCTGGGTCACCCAAGCGCGAACCTCGTACTGAGTGATCGCAACCAGTGGCATCGACCCAAAGCGGGGGAGGATATGGAGTCGGAACAGCCGCTCGTCTCGGGCCTCGGTGTTGGGACGAAGCTGCACCGTCGCCCGACGCCACAGGACGTACCAGTCCGCGAGCTGGACTCGGCCCAACATCGGGTCGGTCCAAGTGCCCCGCAGCTTGTCATTTTCGATCCCGGTGAGGAACCGCTCGGCGTCCTTCGTGCGAGTGAAGCTCTTGGCCCGCTCCCGACCCGAGGGATCGGTGTACCGCGCCAGGTACCGCACCTTGCCATTTCGCTGCCGGCGGCTGATGTGGGCCATCAGCCGGCCCTTCTTGGAGAGCGGGCGGGGAGCGGGGTGCCGACCTCCACACGGCCGGCACGGATGAACGTGTCCAGGTCGCGAGGGGAGATGCGGACATGCCGACCGAGCTTGGTAGGACCAGGAGCCGACAACGACGATCACGGCCTGGTCGTCCTCGGGCCGTCCCCAGGCGTCCAACGGCAGGGTGTCGCCACGGCGGCGGCGGACCGCATAGGCGACCCGGGCCCGCCGCAACGCCCCCAGGGTGGTGGAGTAGCGGCGGCTCTTGGTCGAGAGTGGCCGCCGAAGCCCAGCATGTGCGCCCACTTGCCCAGCCGCAGCCCCACCAGGCCCGGGCGCGTGGCTAGCTCGAAGCAGGCCCGGACGAGCTCGACCACATGGACCGGCACATCCAGGTCCTCCAGGTCGGCCTCGCCGATGCGCTGATCCAGGGTGACGCCTAGGGTCTCGGTGGCCTTGGACGCGTACTTAGCGATGTACCCGGCCACCTGCTCGGCCGACAGCTCCCGCTCATCGCCGGTGTCGGTGATGTGGCGAACGTCCAGCTGCTCACCCCAGCGGGCGGTCAGGGTCACCTCCTGGTCCTTGTCCAGGGTCGGGCAGGGCACCACCACCGCGTGGGCTGCCTGACGTACGGCTTGCTCGAGGAGCTCGGCAGTGAACTCGGCCGGTGGCGGGGCCACACAGGCGGGGCAGCCGCAATCGGTCGCCGCGTCCAGACGGAAGATCGCGTGAAAGTGAACGGCGCCCCGCTTCTGGTATTCGGCGACCTTGGCGAAGGAGATCCGCACCAGCGCCCGTAACTCAGCCTCGCTGATGCCGACGAGCTGGGCCAGGGCCCGATAGAGGTAGATGGTGGTCCGGGACCACAGCCGTCCGGCCAGGGCGTTCCAGAGGACTTGGGCGCCGGCCTGGTAGCAGCGCCCGCACAGCGGTTCCCCCAGGCGAGGATCGTCGGCGTCGTGACGCTGCCAGCAGCCTACTCGGCGGCCGTGCAGGCACGTGGCGCCTTGCCGGTAGGGATGGCAGGGATAGACCAGCAGCCCTTGCACTCGGCGGGAGTGGACGGGGCCGAAACTGGGGG
>Ga0081538_10001145_pt1 | contig 28010 bp, 20 predicted proteins | sample TabmetS5T2R1_FD_71022 | JGI IMG/M metagenome (GOLD analysis project Ga0081538, IMG submission 71022) | Tabebuia heterophylla rhizosphere microbial communities from the University of Puerto Rico - S5T2R1 | ecosystem: Host-associated > Plants > Roots > Rhizosphere ...
TCAAGGGCTACTCCATGGGCATGCGCCAGCGGCTCGCGATCGCGGCCGCGCTGCTCGGCGACCCCGAGGTGTTGATCCTCGACGAGCCCACCAACGGGCTCGATCCGCCCGGCATCCGCTGGGTCCGGGATCTGCTGCGCGCCGAGGCGGCGCGCGGCAGGGCGGTGCTCGTGTCGAGCCACCTGCTCTCGGAGGTCGAGCAGAGCGTCGACGACGTGGTGGTGATCGCCAAGGGCGTGCTGCGAGCGAGCGGTCCCATCGACCGGGTGCTGGGCGGCGGCGGGACGCCCGTCACGCGTGTGCGCTCCGGTGATGCCGAGCGCCTCGCCGGGCTCCTGCGTGACCGTGACGTCGCGGTCGATGGCGCATCTGGCGACCTCCTGCTCGTCCACGACATGGCACCCGAGGCCGTCGGCGAGGTCGCCGCCGAGCACCGCGTGGTGCTGCGCGAGCTGGTCGCTCAGACGCGCTCGCTCGAGGAGGCATTCTTCGAGCTCACCGAGCAGCGGGCGGAGGAGAGCGCATGACGCCGCTCCTGCGCGCCGAGCTGCTCAAGCTGCGCACGACGCGCACCTTCCTGGCGCTGACCGGCGCAGCGGTTGGGACCTCGCTGCTGATCACCGTGCTCGTGGCGATCCTGACCGAGCCGACCCGCGATGAGGTGCTCACCGACGTCTTCACGTCCGACACCAGCAGCCTCTTCATCATGATCCTCGCGGTCGTCGGGATCACGGGCGAGTGGCGCCACCACACGATCACGAGCTCGCTGCTTGCCGCGCCGGACCGGCTGCGCTTCCTGGCGGCCAAGACGATCGCCTTCGCTGCGGCCGGGCTAGTGCTGTCGCTGCTGATCTCGATCGCGATCACGATCGTCGGCCTCGTGATCCTCACGATCCGTGACCTCCCCACCCCGGACGCCGGCGAGCTGATCGAGCAGATCGCTCGAAACGCGGCCGTGGCCGCGCTGCTTGGCGCCTTCGGCGTGGGACTCGGCGCGCTCGTGCGCAACCAGGTGGTGGCGGTCGTCGGCCTGCTCGTGATCGGCTTCGCCGTCGACCCGCTCGTGACCTCGCTGCTTCCCGAGGTCGGCCGCTTCAGCCCGTTCAGCGCGCTGCCGATCGGCATCACCGACGTGCCCCCCGAGGACGCCGGATTGCCGAGCGACATCGACGTGCTGTCGCCGGGCCTGGCCCTGCTGGGCATGCTCGCCTGGATCGGCGCGGCCTTCGCCCCGGCGGCTGCGCTGCTGATCCGCCGCGATCTCGACTAGGGCCGGCCCGGATGCACGAGCTCGCGTGCGTTGTCCATCTGCACTCCACCTACTCGGACGGCACCGGCACCGTGAAGCAGATCGCGCGCGCCGGGCGGCGGGCCGGGGCCGACGTGGTGCTGCTCACCGATCACGACACGCTCGATGCGAGGCGTCGCGGCGAGGAGGGCTGGTACGGCGACGTCCTGCTGCTCGCGGGCGTCGAGGTCTCGCCCCGGCGGCGCAACCACCTGCTCGCGTTCGGGCTTGATCGGCCGATCGATCACGAGGGGCTGGACGCGGACGCGATCTGCCGCGCGGTCGCCGAGGCGGGCGGCATCGGCTTCGCGGCGCATCCGTGGTCGAAGGGATCAGAGCGCTTCCGGCGGGTTGGCGAAGGCATGCCCTTCGATGCGCTCGGCAGCCAGTGGCTCCACGGGGTCGAGCTGTGGAGCTTCGTTACCGACACCGCCGAGTCGCTCGAGAGCATCGCCGACGCTCTGCGCTTCGTGGTCGCGCCGCAGCGCGTGCTGGACCACCCTCCGGCCCGCAACCTGGCGGCATGGGACCAGCTCTGCCGAACGCGGCGCGTGGTGGCGCTGGGTGGCCTCGACGCGCATCAGATCGGCAAGCGGATCGGGCCGGTCGTGCCGGTGCGGCTGATGGCGTACCGACGCTCGTTTCGCTTCATCCGCACGCATGTCCTCTGCGAGGAGGCGCCGGCACGCGAGCTCGAGCGCGACCGCGCGCTCGTCTTCGGGGCGCTGCGCGACGGGCGCTGTTACATCGCCGTCGACTCGGTCGCCCCGGCGCGCGGCTTCCGCTTCGAGGCGGGCGACCTGCCGATGGGCGCCGAGGCGCCCGCCGGCCGCCGCACGCTGCGCGCCCGCACGCCGCTGCCGGCACGGTTGCGGCTGCTGCGGGACGGCCAGCAGATCGCCACCGCCGAGGGCACCCAGCTCGACCGCGAGGTCGAGGAAGCGGGCGTCTACCGGGTCGAGGCGCGGCGCAAGGCGCACGGCCGCGAGCGCACCTGGATCCTCTCCAACCCGATCTACCTGCGTTGACGGCGAGCGCTAGGGGACGACCGGGCGGAGCGGCAAGCAGGTGCGCCTGAGCACGTCCGCGCGCAGGCCGTCGCCGGTGCGTCGCACGCTCACGAGCGAGCGGCAGATCTGATCCGCGGGCGCTGGATGCGCCAACAGGCAGACGGCCCGCCCGCGCACGCTACGGCCGCTCGGCTTCGTGGCGCGGACGCAGATCGCCGCCTCGGTGACCTCGGGGGCGACCGCGGCGCGCGCCGCCTGCTCCGCACGATCGAGCTGGATCGGGGCTGCCATCGCGGGCGCCGCGGTGGCGGCTGCCACGGCGACGGTGGCGAGGGCGACTGCCGTGATGCGCCTGAGGGCCGAGGCGGACATCGTGGCTCCTTCGTCGGGGGTTACGCAATGGAAGCGTGAGGACGCACCTCACAACGTGAGATCGGTCTCGGAGCCGCGCCGCGGCGCGCCCGACGAATTGCGCGCTGAGCAGGGAAAAATGGGGTCTCGACCCCATGGCACGTTGCGGTGGTTGATAGTGCAATTAGGCACATGGCCCACTACCGCTGTCCCTCATGCCACGACGTCGTCGACTTCGACGGCCTCGCTCGCGTGACCTGGTGCAACGGCTGCGGGCAGCCGCTCACGCTGCTCGATCTGCTGCCGATTCGGCCAGGCATCACCTCGGCGGAGCCGACGCAATCCGAGGAGGCGGGCACGACCGCGCTCGCCTAGCGACAAACGGCAGGCGCGCCGCCTCAGAGGCTCCAGCGAAACGGGCGCTCGGGTCGGTACGAGCAGAACGTCCCGGTGCGCACCGAGGCGCGCAGGTGCGCGCCCAGCTCCGGGTGGGCCGCCTTGACCTTCGAGACGGCACTGCGTATCCGCCAGGTGACGGCGGAGCGCGCACGCTCGGCCGGGTCGCCCGCCCGGCGCGCCCGCCCTCCGAGGCCGAAGGCGGAGGCGAGCGCCTCGGTCACGCCGTCGAGCTCCTCGCGGGCGCGCTCGGCGCGAATCACGTCGCCGGCCGCGTCGGCAAGCTCGACCTGCTCGCGGAGGTCGGCGATACGGCGCTTGAACTCGGCCTTCCCCTGCTCGTCGAGCAGCTCGCCGGCGTGCCCCTGGAGCCCGAGGCTGTCGTCGGGCGCCGTACGCGGTGTCGCCCCGGCTGCGCCGGCCGCGAGCTCGAGGCAGTGGATCTCGTCCCCGGGCGCGCCGAGCAGGCGGGCGATGTCGTGGAGTCCCTTCAGGTCCGGCAAGTGAGCCTCGACCCCCGCATAGGAGAGCCGCCACAGCTCGCCCTCCTGGCGGAACACGTCCTGGGGGGCGGCCGGAGGCTCGTGCGCTGCCCGCGGCTCAGTCTCGAGCACCCGCAGCTCTCCGACGACGGCGGGGCCGACGTCTCCCAGCTGCGGCGGCGCGAGCGACGCCACGCGCAGCTCCTCGGCTAGCTCGACGCTCAGCTCGGCGAGGCTCTGCGCCTCGAGCGGCGCCGGCCTGCGCGCCCGGCGATCCGCCTGAGCTCCCGCGAGCACGCGGGCGGCCAGCTCGGGGCGGCCGCTCCGAGCAAGCAGAGGCGCGCTCGTCCTCAGCACGTCCCAGCGCTGGGAGCGGTCGCCCGTGGTGGCGAAGTGCTCGTGGGCGGACACGAGCAGGCGTGCCGCCTCGCCGTCGCGGCCCTCGGCTGTGGCGAGCGCCCCGAGCTGGCGCATGCTGCTCCCGCGAATGAGGAAGAACTCGCTCGCGCGAGCCAGCCTGAGGCTCTCTTCGAAGCACGCCTGCGCACGCCCATCGCCGCCCGACTTGAAGATGGTGCCGAGCGTGTAGAGAACCCAGGCGAGCATGTAGGGGCTCTGCATCCGTTCCGCCTCCACGCGGGCGGCCTCGCCCGTCGCGACGGCGTCGTCGTAACGACCCGCGGCGGCCAGCGCCTGGGAGCGAAGCACGGACATCTCGAGGGCAACCGCCGGCATGCGGGCCGCGTAGGCGGCGTGCACGGCATCGTCGATGCGCTCGAGCCCATTGTCGACCTCGCCGAGGAAGCCGTAAACCACGAGCGCGAGCGCGCGCCGCGCCAGCACCGCCGGCGCGGCGTCGTCGCGCTCGGTCGCGATCGCGCGATCGGAGTAGCGGAGCGCCTGCTCGGGCTGCCCGGCCGCGAACTCCGCCACCGCCGCGGCACCGAGCGCGTCCTGAGCGAGCCGATCCTGCACCTCGGGCCAGCGCTCGAGCGCCTGGCCGCACAAAGCGGCGATCTCGGCCGCATGCAGCGACGGACACAGCGGCCAGAGGGCGGCGACCAGCCGGAAGGCGCGCTCGTGCGACTTGTCGTTGCGGATCGACCAGAGGGCCGCCGCGCGCACCTCGTCGAATGCGCGGATGCCGGTGCGCAGCATGTCCTTCGTCCAGAGCGCCTCCGCGTCGCGGCGCATGCCGTCGGTCAGGGCCAGGTAGTGGTCGGCGTGCAGCTCGTGCACGCGCCGCTCGTCGCCCCGCTCGGCGAGCCGCTCGAGCCCGTAGTGGCGCAGCGACTCGAGCATCGAGTAGAAGCTCGTGCCCTGCTCGTCGGTCGCGACGAGCAGCGAGCGCTGCACGAGCCGGTCGAGCAGGTCGAACATCTCGGCCGGCTCGGCGCCGCAGCCGGCGCAGACGGCGGCCGCCGCATCGATGTCGAAGCGCCCATGGAAGACGGCCAGGCGGTCGAAGGCAAGTCGCTCCGGCTCGGATAGCAGCCGGTAGGACCAGTCGATGGTCGCCCGCAGCGTTCGGTGGCGCTCTCCCTCGCGCGAGCGAGCCCGCGTGAGTAGCCGGAAGCGCTCGTCGAGCAGGCCGGCGATCTCGGCTGGGGACAGCGCGCGGCTGCGCGCTGCGGCCAGCTCGATCGCGAGCGGCAGCCCATCGAGGCGGCGGCAGATGCGCGCTACCGGCTCCGCGTTGTCCGCGTCGAGCGCGAAGTCCCAGCGCGCCGCGCGGGCGCGGTCGACGAACAGCGCCACCGCCTCCGAGCGCTCGAGCGCCTCGAGCTGCTCGCCCTCGGGCAGGCCGAGTGGACCGAGCCGCAGCACCTGCTCCCCGTCCACTCCGAGCGGCTCGCGGCTGGTGGCGAGCAGACGAGCGTCGGGGCAGGCGTCGAGGATGCGGTCGGCGAGCTCGGCCGCGCCCGCGATCACGTGCTCGCAGTTGTCGAGCACGAGCAGTCGCGGACGCTCGTTGAGCGCCTCGACGACGACGTCCGCATCACCGTCGCGCCCGAGCGCGTCGGCCACGGCGCCCGGCACGGCGTCGTCGGAGTCGAGGGCGGTCAGGAAACACCAGCGCACCTCGCTGCCGTTCGAGCGGGCGGTCGCCTCGGTCGCGAGGCGGGTCTTGCCGGCGCCGCCGAGACCCGTGATGGTGACGAGCGGCTCTCGCGTCACGAGCTCGCGCAGGCGCGCGAGCTCGAGTTCACGACCGAAGAAGCTGGTCCTGGCTGCCGGGGCCGCGGCCTGCACGGACGTCACGACGTGATCCTAGGCTCCCGCGCGCCTCCGCAACAGGGCGAAACAGCTGTCCGAGGCCGAGCCGCTCGTTGAGGCGCTCCGCGAGTCGCGGGGCGACCATGCCGAGCATGAGGGCAGGACGGATCGGGCCCGGGTAGACGATCGCCTCCGGTGCGTCGGCGCGGATCGTCTCGACGACGCTGCGGGCGACCGCCTGCGGCGTCGTGAGGCGCAGCGCCCGCGGCACGCGGATCCCCTCGGCCTGCCCGCGGGCGAACATCCCGCGGCCACCGACCGAGCCCGGCGAAACCACCGAGAAACGCAGCTGGCTGTCGATGTACTCGGCGCGCAGGCTGCGGCTGAGCGTGATGAGCGCTCCCTTGGTCGCCGCGTACGGGCTCTCGTAAGCCGTGCCCGCGTAGCCGGACAGCGAGGAGACGAACACGATGTGCCCGGAGCCACGCCCGAGCATCCGCGCCGCGGCGTCGCGGCTCAGGACGAGCGGCGCGGTCAGGTTGACCTGGACCATGCGCTCGATGTCGCCGTCGCTGAGCTGCTCGAAGCTCGAGCAGACCTCGACCGCGGCGTTGTTCACGACGATGTCGATCGGCCCGAGCGCCTCCTCCGTACGCGCGACGAGCCCGCCGACCTGCTCTCGGTCCGACAGGTCGGCGGGCAGCGCCACACAGCGCACGCCACTCTCGGCCAGCTCAGCGGCCAGACGCCGGAGCGCGGCTTCGCCGCGCCCCGACAGGGCGAGCTGGACGCCCTCCCGGCCCAGAGCGCGCGCCATCTCGCTGCCCAGCCCTCCACCGGCACCGGTCAGAAGGGCTTTCTTCCCCCGCAGCGAGTCCATGCCGATCGGGCGTGAGCACCGACCTCACATCGTGAGGCGGCCCCTCACGCCCGCGCTGAAACGGACCTCGAGGAGGAGCAGCCCTTGACCACCACCAGCGCCGGATCGTCCAAGCAGGGAGAAGCCCTCAGGGAGCTCGCGAGCTATCCGCTCCTGGATGCGCTCTACGGGCGGCGCGCACGTCGCGTCGCGCTCGGCGCCCAGATCCCCGACGGCCCGCTCGCCTACGAATCGCCGCACGATCCGATGCCGCTGTCAGAGCTCGAGCGCCTCGTCGTGCTGACCTCGATGGCGGGCACGACCGGCTGGCACTACTCGATCACGCGAAACGCGCACTACGCCCCGCACATGGCGAACTACGCCGCGGGCGCCGCCGGCCGCACGTTCCCGTCCGCCGCCGGCTTCCACACCTCCGAGCTGTTCTTCACGGACGACTCCGGCACATGGTTCTTCCCGACCCGGGACGCCGGCGCGCTCGTCGACCCGGCGGACGAGGAGATCACGCCCGAGCTGATGGTCGAGCGTCACGCCGAGCGGCTCGTGAAGCTCTCAGACGATCGCATCAATCTCCCGCGCGAGGAGCCCTACCTCGAGGGCCACAACACCTGGTGCGTGAACGTGCCGGGCTCGCTGCTCGTCATCCCCGTGGGCGACCTCGCGCAGCACACGCTCGCCGGTCTCTGCTTTCTCACCCAGAACGGCTACTGCCTCACCGACGACGTCCACGGCCGGACGATCCCGGGCATGGAGCGCTACCGAGGGCTCGTCGACGTCGACGATCCGTTCCCGCTCACGTTCTTCGACCAGTACATGCTCGCCGAGATCACGGCCGAGCTCGCCTGTTCGTGTTACGCGGGCGTGCTGACGCTGCAGGCGATGGGACTCGGCGGATGGATGTTCGACGGCGTCGACCGCTTCTCGATGCTGGGCGCTTCCGGCAATCCCGAGGTGCCGGGACTTGGCTTCCGCTACGACGAGGACGAGCGCTGGTCGGTGCCGAACCCCACCGGGCTCGAGGGTCTCTTCGAGGCCTTCTGCCCGCCGCATCACGACGACATGCACGCGGCGGTCGAGGCGTTCTGCGAGCGCAAGTTCGGCGGGGGCGGGCCGCACAACGCCGGCACCAAGGGCGCATGGAGCGAATCGGCGCTGATCCGCTCGAGCGCCCAGGTCCACGACGAGCGCTTCCGCGAATGCGTAGCCCACCAGGCCCAGTACCTCTACGACGCCTTCGGGAAGTTCCCGGCCACGATTCCGTCGGTGATGATCCTGAACTACGTACAGGCCCATCACCTTGACCTGGACTTCTACGACCAGAAGTTCCGGCCCGGCTCCTACCTGCAATCGCACGCGCGCCACATGGAGGTGTGGCACTGATGCCGGGGGTACGCCTGCCCTATGTCGAGCGGGGCGATCCAGACGGCACGCCCGTGCTGCTCCTGCACGGGATCACCGACTCGCAGCGCTCCTGGGAGCCCGTGCTGCCCCTGTTGCCCGAATCGATCCGGGCGATCGCCGTGACCATGCGCGGTCACGGCGACGCCGAGCGGCCCGACTCGGGCTATCGGGCAGAGGACTACGCGGCCGATGCGATCGAGCTGCTCGACCGGCTCGGGCTCGAGTCGGTCGTCGTCTGCGGCCACTCGCTCGGAACCTACGTCGCTGCGCAGATCGCCATCGAGAAACCACAGCGCGTGGACGGACTCGTGCTGGAGGGCGCGCCGGGTACACCCGCGGAGAACCCCGTGATCGTGGAGGTGGCCGCGGCCGCCGCCGAGCTCGACGACCCGATCGACCCGACCTTCGTGCGCGAGTTCCAGGGCTCGACGACGGAGCGGCCGCTCGCGTCCGGCCTGCTCGACATGTTCGTCGAGGAGAGCCTCAAGCTCCCGGCGCGGACCTGGCGAAGCGCGTTTGCGGACCTGATGCGGATCGACATGTCCGAGCGTCTCGGCGACATCGGAGCGCCCACGCTGTTGATCCACGGAGCGCAGGACGCGATCGTGCCGAGCAGCGAGCAGGAGTGGCTGCTGGCGCGCCTGCCGAACGCGCGGCTCGTGAGCCTGGAGGGCACGGGCCACGCCCCGCACTGGGAGCGCCCCGAGCGTTACGCGACCGAGCTCGCGGCCTTTGCCGCTGCTGCCTACGCGTCGCGCGGCGCGAGCGCCGCGCCGCGTGAGGCGCCCGCGCTGGCGGCGACGACCAACAGGATCGCGACGATCTCGCGCGCACTAAGGCCCTCGCCGAGAAGGACGTAGCCGGCGAGGGCGGCCACCCCGGGTTCGAGGGACATCAGCACGCCGAAGACGCCGGTCGGCAGCCGCCGCAGCGCCTCCATCTCGAGCGCGTAGGGAATCGCGGACGAGAGCACGGCCACCCCCGCGCCCACCGCGAGGATCCACGGAACGAGCAGGTCGCTGCCCCCGTCGGCGACGCCCACGGGCACAAGCACGACCGTTCCCACGACCATCGCCAGCGCGAGCCCGTCGGCGCCCTCGAAGCGCTGCCCGATGCGGGCGCTGAGCAGGATGTATGCCGCCCAGAACGCGCCGGCGAGGAGGGCAAGCCCGATGCCGAGCGCGTCCAGCCCGCCCTGGCCGAGGTCCGACAGCAGCAGGATGCCGGCCGCCGCGAGCGCCACCCAGACCAGGTCGAGCGGGCGCCGCGAACCGGCCACGGCCACGCCGAGCGGGCCGACGAACTCGAAGGTCACCGCCGCGCCCAGGGGTATCCGGTCCAGCGCCGAGTAGAAGGACAGATTCATGCAGGCGAGGACCAGCCCGAACACGGCGACGAGCACGAGGTCGTTCCGGCTGCGGCCGCGCGGCGAGGGACGCCAGATGGCCATGAGCACGAGCGCGGCGAACAGCACCCGGAGGAAGACGCTGCCCCCCACTCCGATCTCGTCGAAGAGGCCCTTGGCGAGCGCAGCGCCGAACTGCACCGAGGCGATCGCCAGCAGCACGAGGAGGGTGGGCGGCACCCCGGGATAATGCCTTCATGGCTGTAAGCGAGGTCGCGGCCCCACCCGCGCGCGAGCGCTCCTATGAGGAGCTCGAGGAGACCTTCGCCGCCACCACGGCGCCGTTCGCGTTCGTCGACCTCGACGCTATGTGGTCGAACGCGCGCGAGATGCTCGGGCGTGCCGATGGGGTGCCGATCCGCGTGGCGAGCAAGTCGGTGCGCTGCCGCTCGCTGCTGGGGTCGATCCTCGACCACGACCCCGGCTTCCGCGGCCTGATGACCTTCACGCTGCCGGAGACGCTCTGGCTCCACGGGCACGGGTTCCGAGACCTCCTCGTCGCCTACCCGAGCGCCGATCGTGAGGCGCTCGCAGAGCTGGCGCGGCTCGACGACGAGCGCCCGCCGATCGTGATGGTCGACTCGGTCGAGCAGCTCGACCTGATCGAGGCCGCAACGGGCGGCGCCGGTCCCGTGCGCGTCTGCATCGACCTCGACCTCAGCTGGTGGCCGTTCGGCGGCCGCCTCAAGATCGGGGTCAAGCGCTCGCCCGTGCACGAGCCCGCCCAGGCACGCGAGCTCGCCGAGGAGATCGTCAGGCGACCGGGGCTCGAGCTCGCCGGGCTGATGGGCTACGAGGCGCACATCGCGGGCGTCGGCGACCGGCCGCTGGGAAAACGCTTGCAGGGCTACGCGATCCGCGCGATGAAGGCGCTGTCGCTCCCCGAGCTCGCCGAGCGACGCGCGGCCGCGGTGGCGGCGGTCCGCGAGGTTGCCGACGTCGAGATCGTGAACGGCGGCGGGACCGGGAGCATCCACTCGACGCGGGCCGAGAGCGTCGTCACGGAGATCACGGCCGGATCTGGCTTCTACGCGCCAGCTCTGTTCGATCGCTACGCCTCATTCCGGCTCACGCCGGCCGCGATGTTCGCGATGCCGGTGGTGCGCCGCCCGAGCGGCGGCGTGGCGACCCTGCTGGGTGGGGGCTACCTGGCGTCGGGTGCAGCCGGGCCCGATCGACTGCCGGCACCGGAGCTGCCACCTGGTCTGCGGCTCGATCCGCTCGAGGGGGCGGGAGAGGTGCAGACGCCGGTGATCGGGGCGGCCGCCGCTAGCCTGCGCGTCGGCGCAAACGTCTACCTGCGCCATGCGAAGGCCGGCGAGCTGTGCGAGCGATTCAACAGCCTCTACCTGCTGAGCGGCAGCGAGATCGTCGGGGAGGTCCCGACCTACCGCGGCGAGGGCCGGGCCGAACTCTAGATCCGCAACCTGGGCGGCACCTTCGTGTTGAAATTCCCGTGTCTCGCCTCCTGGCAGGCGTCCTAGCGGCGCTCGCACTGCTCGCCTGCACCGCGCCTGCGTTCGCCCAGCAACAGCCCCCGAACATCGTCGTGATCATGACCGACGACCAGACGGCGGCGACCGTGCCGATGATGCCGCAGCTGAACGCGCTGCTCGCGAACGAGGGCACGAACTTCGAGCAGGCGATCGCGAGCTTCCCGCTCTGCTGCCCTGCGCGGGCCACCAACCTGACCGGCCAGTACGCGCACAACCACGGCGTGCTTCACAACAGCGGGCTGTTCGGCGGCTTCCGCGTGCTCGACCACACGAACACGCTGCCGGTGTGGCTCCAGGCCGCCGGCTACCGCACGATGCACGTGGGCCGCTACCTGAACGGCTACGAGTACCGGGACGGGATCCCGGCCGGCTACACCGACTGGTACGGGAGCCCGCACTCGAACGCGTTCAACTACGCGAGCTGGAAGGTCAACGAGAACGGCGTCCTGCGCTCCTACCCGCAGCCGGATCGCCCGGGCGACTACCAGACCGACCAGTCCACCCGCCGGGCGGTCGGCCTGATCGAGGACGCAGCGCCTTCCGCGCAGCCGTTCTATCTGTCCCTCTGGTACGTCGCGCCGCACCGGGGCGGGCCGCGCGACCCGGACGACCCCCCGAGCCCGGGCACCCCCTCTCCCGCAGCGCGTCACCGTGACGCGTTCGCCGGCTACTCGATGCCGCGCCTGCCCAACTTCAGCGAGCAGTCGATGTACGACAAGCCGCAGGTGGTGGCCGACCGTCCGCGCTTCACGCCCGAGAAGATCGCCGGCATCGAGGAGAACTGGCGCCAGGAGCTCGAGAGCCTGCTCGCTGTCGACGAGGGTGTGGCGCAGCTGATCGATGCGCTCCGCCGCAGCGGCGAGCTCGACAACACGCTGATCGTCTACATGTCCGACAACGGCTTCATGCACGGCGAGCACCGGGCGCTCGCCGAGAAGGTCCTGCCCTACGAGCCGTCGATCCGGATCCCGCTCCTCATGCGCGGGCCGGGGATCCCGCGCGGGCGCGTCGACGAGCGGCTCGTCGCGAACCTCGACGTTCCCGCCACGATCCTGGACGCCGCCCATGTGGCGCCGTGGCGCGTGCTGGACGGGCGCTCGCTGCTCGACCTCGCGGAGGACCCCGGTGAGGAGTGGGGACGCGACATCCTGATCGAGAACGGCCGCGGTGCGAACGGCATCCCCACCTACCGCGGTATCCGCAACTACCGCTACCTGTACGTCGAGCACCTGACGACGGGCGAGTACGAGCTCTACGACCTGGTCGAGGATCCCTATCAGCTGAACAGCAGGGACGGCTCCGACCGCTACCAGAGCGTGCAGCGCGACCTGAAGCGGCGGCTGCGCGAGCTGCGCACCTGCGCCGGCGCGAGCTGCATCGCCGCGCCGCGGCTGCGGCTCTTCCTGCGCTCAGGCGGGCGGCCGATCTCGCGCTGCCTGCGCGGCGACCTGCGCGTGCGCGTCGGCGGCTCGGAGCGCGACGACATCATGAGCGCGGACGTGATCGTCGGTCACCGCCGGGTCGGCCGTGCGCTGACGCCGCCGGTGGTCGAGGACATCCCGCGTGGGCAGCTCCGCTCGCGCGGGCGATTCCGGCTGCGCGTCCGTACCGAGACGATCGACGGCCGCCGCCTGACGCTCGACCGCGTGCTGCGCGCGTGCCGGTGAAGGCGCTAGCCGCCTTCTTTGCACTCTCCGCGCTCGCCCTGCCGGCCGGCGCCGTAGCTGCCCCGGCCCCGCGGCCCAACATCGTCGTAATCATGACCGACGACCAGACGCTCGAGTCGATGCGCGTAATGAGCGGCGTGCGGCGCTCGCTCGCCGCCGAGGGGACGACGTTCGACCACGCGTTCGTGTCGAACGCGCTCTGCTGCCCGTCGCGCGCGACGCTGTTCTCCGGGCAGTACTCGCACAACCACGGCGTGATCGGGAACGGGCCGCCGGACGGCGGCTACGGGCGGCTCGACAAGCGCAACTGGCTGCCGGTCTGGCTGCAGCGGGCGGGCTACCGGACCGTGCACATCGGCAAGTTCCTCAACCAGTACGGGATCCGCAACCCGACCGAGGTGCCATCCGGGTGGAGCGAGTGGTACGCGTCGGTCGACCCCTCTACTTACTTCTTCTACGGCTACACGCTCAATGAGAACGGGCTGCTCTACACCTACGGGCTCGACCGCAACCCGATCTACTACTCGACCGACTACTACGCAGAGCGCGCGTTGTCCGTGATCCGGCGGATGGGCGAGACGCGCACGCCGTTCTTCCTCTCGCTCGCCTTCCTCGCCCCCCACAGCGGCGGCCCGAGCGACCCCGACGACCCGCCGGGGCTACCCACGGCCTCGCCTGCCCCGCGCCACGTGAACAGCTTCGCCGGCGAGCGACTGCCGCCGGACCCCTCCTACAACGAGACCGACGTCAGCGACAAGCCGAGCTTCATCCAGATACTCCCGCCGATCAACGCCGCGCGCGCGGCGGCGATCGACGAGAACTACCAGCAGCGGCTCGAGTCGCTGCTGGCGGTCGACGAGGCGGTCGTGCGGCTGGTCGACACGCTGCGGGCCGAACAAGAGCTCGACAACACGCTGATCCTGTTCACCTCGGACAACGGCTTCTTCCACGGCGAGCACCGCCTGCAGCTGGGGAAGGTGCTCGCCTATGAGCCCTCGATCCGCGTGCCGCTGATCATGCGCGGACCCGGGGTGCCCGTGGGAGCCCACCGCGGCCAGCTCGTGACGAACGCCGACCTCGCGCCGACGATCCTCGAGGCCGCGGGCGCCAAGCCGGGCAAGCCGCAGGACGGCCGCTCCCTGTTCCCGCTGCTCGCTGACCGCGGGCTCGAGTGGGGTCGCGACCTGCTGATCGAGGGCGCGCCGGGCGTGAACCAGCCGGCCTCTGACGCGATTCGCACCTACCGCTATGTGTACATCCAGCACGCCAACGGTGAGCGCGAGCTCTACGACCTCGAGCGCGACCCGTATCAGCTCACCAGCTTGCACAACGACCCTGCCTACGCCGACGTGCAGGCTGAGCTGGCGCTGCGCTTGGGCCTGCTGTCGGTCTGCGCCGGCCGCAGTTGCGGCTCAAAGCCGGCGGCGCGGCTCGCCGTGCGCTCCTGCCGCGCACGCGTTTCCGGCGCCGGCGTCGAGACCGTGACCTTCCGCAGCGCGCGCAGGCTGCGCCAGGACCGGGCCAAGCCGTTCGGCTCACCCGTCGGCGGCAGTTCGCTGCGCGCGCGCATTCACACGAGCGACGGCCGCGTCGTCACGCTGGATCGGGTGCTGCCGGCCCGTTGCCGCTGAGCGCTTCCCCCTCGGTCAGCGGTTGAAGAGTTAGTGGGCCGATGGCCCCTACAAGTCTTCAATCAACGCGGCACAGGACCCAGCACCCGCCGCGTGTAGTCGTTCTCGAGGCGCCCCTCCGGGTCGAGGCGCGCGCGGATGTCCGTGAAGCGCTCCCACTCGGGGTAACGCTCGGCCAGCGTCGCGGCCGACTGGTAATGGCGCTTGCCCCAGTGCGGGCGGCCACCGTAGTCGTCCATGATCGCCTCGACGCCGCGGAAGTAGCTCTCGTACTCCATCCCGAGGTACTGATGGACCGCGATGTATGCGGTCGCACGGGCGTACGCTGTCGACAGCAGCGCGTCGTCGGGGGCCACCAGGCGCAGCTCAATCGGGAAGCCGATCGGTAGGCGCCGGCGCTCGATCAGGTCGAGCACCCGCTCGAGTGCCTCGGCTGCGTGCTCGCGGGGGATGCCGTACTCCATCTCCGTGAAGCGGACCAGCCGGACGTTCGCGTAGATGCGGTTGCTGGCGTCCACGTGCTCCGAGCGCCCCATCAGCGACGCGATCGCCCGGTTCAGACGCGGGATCTGGCTCGGGAACCGGCGCCCGAGCCTGCAGGCGAGCCCGAGCGCGGCGTTCTCGAGCAGCACGTCGTGTACGAATGCCTTCGCCTTCCCGGGCGGCTCCGGTTCGCGGTCGGTGCGCGCGGACGTGAGTGTGAGCGCCCTGCGCGTGTAGGGCATCACGAACGCCTCCCAGTGATGGTGCGCGTCGACATGCTCGTCGAGCCAAGGCAGCACCTCGTCGAGGGCGCGCGGCTCGTCGACGCGGTGAATCGTGAAAGCGGGGACGCAGCGGAGAGTGACCGCGCTGATCGCGCCGAGCGCGCCGAGCGAGACGCGCGCGGCCCGCAGCTCGTCGCCGGCGTCGATCTCGTGGAGCTCGCCGCGCCCGTCGACGAGCCGCACTCCGACGACCTGCGCTGAGAGGTTGCCGAACGTCCCGCCGGTCCCGTGCGTCGCCGTCGAGATGGCGCCTGCGACGGTCTGCGGGTCGACGTCGCCCTGGTTCTCCATGGCGAGACCGCGGGAACGCAGCTCCTCACCGAGGTCGTGGAGCGTGATGCCCGCCTCGACGGTCACGTCGTTGCCCTTGACCGCGAGCACCCGCTTCATGGCCGACAGGTCGAGCATCAGCCCGTCGGTGCAGGCGATGTCGGTGAACGAGTGACCGGAGCCGGCGACCTTGACGCGCGCGGCGCCTCTGACGGCGTCGACGAGCTCCTCCTCGGAGCCCGGCTGGACGATCCGCTCAGGCGCGCAACGCTGCTGCTTTGCCCAATTCGTCCAGGTGGGCAAGGCGGGCGGCCCTAGGAGGCCGCCGACTCCGCCGCCGCCTCGACCTTGTCGGGCTCCGGAACCCAGTGGGCCTCGGCGTCAATCGGCGTGTCCCGCAGATAAGCCTCAGCGTCGAGCGCAGCGATACAGCCCGTGCCGGCAGCCGTGACCGCCTGGCGGTATACGCGGTCGGTCAGGTCCCCGGCAGCGAAGACCCCCGGCAGCTTGGTCCGCGCCGAGCGGCCCTCCACCAAGACGTAGCCCTCCTCGTCGAGCTCGAGCTGGCCCTCCACGAGGTGCGAGTTCGGGCGGTGGCCGATCGCTACGAAGGCGCCGGTCACCGGCAGCTCGCGCTCCGAGCCGTCCTGGGTGTTCTCGAGCGTCACCTGCTCGAGCGCGCCGTCGGCGCCGGCGTCGAAGCTCTTGACGACATATGGCGTGACGAGATCGATGTTGCCCTTCTCGCGCGCACGGTCGAGCATGATCGCCGAGGCGCGGAACTCCGGCCGCCGGTGAACGATGCCGACGCGATCGGCGAACTTGGACAGGAAGGTGGCGTCCTCCATGGCGGTGTCGCCGCCGCCGACCACGATCGTCTGCTTCCCGCGGAAGAAGGCCGCGTCACAAGTGGCGCAGTATGAGACGCCGCGCGCGGCGAGCTCGTCCTCGCCGGGGACGCCGAGCTTCTTCGGCTCCGCCCCCATCGCGAGGATGACCGCACGCGCCTTGATCTCGGTCGAGCCCACGTAGACCGTGTGCAGGCCACCGGGCCCGCGCGCCAGCTCGATCTTGGTCGCATCATCGGTGACGAAGCGCGTACCGAAGCGCGCGGCCTGGTCGCGGAACTCCTGCATCATGACCGGCCCCATGACGCCCTCGGGGTAACCGGGATAGTTCTCGACGTCGGTCGTCTGCTGCAGCAGGCCGCCCCACGCGAAGCCCTCGATCACGAGCGGATTGAGGTCCGCCCGCGAGGTGTAGAGCGCGGCCGTGTAGCCAGCCGGGCCGCTGCCGACGATGACGACGTTCTCGATGTCTTTGATCTCGGTCTCCATGTACGCGCTCATTACTTTACTTTCTGAAGTGTAGCCACGCCACCCCGTTCCAGTTCACGCTCCCGCTCCCACTGCGCCACCGTACCGCGGAGTTGGAAGAAGGCGACGATCCCCGGCGGGATCGGCAGCCAGAAGGCGATCACGCGATAGGTGAGCACCGCCGGGAACACAACGCCGCTCGGCACTCCGAACAGGACGTCGAACGCGAAGATCATCCCGGCGTCGACGGAACCGACCCCTCCGGCGGGGGACGGGATCAGGTTGGCCGCCATGCCGACGAAGAAGCCCTGCACGACTACGCCTAGGGGCACGTCCCCGCCGAACGCCTCGAAGCTGGCCCACAACACCGCGATGTTGGCCGCCCAGAAGCCCACGGCCCCACCGACTGCCAGCGCGCCGCGTCGCGGGTGGCGGAGATAGGCGAGCGCCGTGCGCGTGCCCGTGGCGAGCGTGGCCGGGCCCTTGGCCAGGCGCTGCAGGTAGCGGACGCGTCGATACCCGCCGGCGAACTGCTGGATGCGGCGTTCGAAGTCCTGCGGGATCAAGGCGATCAGCAGGAAGATCGCCATTACCCCCGCGGCGAGGGCTGCCGGGACGATGGTGCCTCCGATCGGCGCCTCGCCGGGCAGCACGTGCGTGCGCAGCAAGATCCCGAAGAGCACGAGCGCGATGAGGTAGACCGAGTAGGTCAGCACGAGGAAGGCGACCATCCGGCAGGCCGCGCGCCGGCGCGGCATGCCGGCCTTTCGGAGCGCCCAGTATGTGAGCACGAGTCCGCCGGCGCCGCCGGCGGAGAAGATGCGCGTTGCCGCCAGGCCGGCCATGGTGATCTGATAGGACGCCTTCGCGTCGAGGCGGCGCTGGAGCTCGTCGTCGTGCGTGCCGCCGAGCACGCCGCGGAACAACGCCACGTAGGCGACGAAGGCGAGCACGTTGAAGCCGACGGCCAGGACGATCCAGTACCACACGCCCTCGTCGAGCTTGTCGACCGCCTCGCTTGCGCCGACGAGGTTCGGCAGCAGCACATAGATCGCGACCACGATCACCACGACCAGCAGAGCGCCCGTGATGAGCTTGCGGCGGTCGCTCAACAGGGCTTGGAGGCGGCCGACCTCTTCGTCCTCGTCGCGTTCGTCGTCAGGCCTGTCGTCGAATGCGGACCCCTCGTCGGGGAGGAGCTCCTCTTCCTCGAGCCGGCGGCGTTCCTCGAGGCGGCGGCGCTGGTCCGCCGCCATCAGCTCGCCCGCGGCTCCAGTCGCTGAACCGTGCGGGCGATCGCCGTGAGCACCGGCTCGAGGTGCGGCGCGGCGCGCCAGATGCCCTCGGCCAAAGCGAAGCCGGCCAGCAGATCCATCACGTAATGCTCGCCTAGGTAGACGAGTCCGAACCCGAGTGAGAGCGCGTAGGCCCACCCCGCCGCGGAGTGTCCGGGGCCTACTTGGGACAGCAAACGGGCTGCCATGACTGAGGTGCCGAAATGGAGCGAGGGCATGGCCGCGAAGGGGTTTCCTTGCAACGAATGGTAAAGCGGGCGCCAGAGACGTCTCCACGTGCGCTCGCCTGCCTCGGCCATGATCCGCCGCACGGGTGGCAGGTTCCCGTTCTGGCCGGCCCACCACGGGGGCGCCGTCGGGACAAGCCAGTAGATGACGCAGCCGAGGTCGAAGCAGGCTGCCATCAGCACGGCCGAGCGCGGGTAAAGGCCACGGTGGCGCAGGAGCAGATAGGCGACGGTGCCGTGCGGGACGAAGAACCAGCTCCAGTGGATGGCCGACAGCCCGTAGTCCAGCGGCCCGACGTACCCCTCGCGGCCGAGCGAGCGCTGCAGGCGGATGGTCGGCGTCGTGCCGCAGCCGAGGGCGCGGTCGAACTCGATCGGATAGTCGACCTTGAGCCGCCGCAGCAACGCCTCGGGATCGTCGTCAGGCATGTCGTAGTGCGCGAAGTACGCCCACATCTGGAGCGCATAGATCCCCGCGTCACGGAGCGGGGTACGGGGAGCGGCGAGCGCGAGGGCCGCGGGCATCGGCCACGTCAGTGCGGACACCACCGGAGGACGCAGCCTCAGGCGGTGCCGAACCAACGGCGTGGCGATGCCCACCGCCACCACACCCCACGCGAGCGTTCGTAGGGCGCGAGTGCTTCGCAAGGCGGCCCAGCATACCCAGGCGCGTGGTCGCAACCCCGGCAACCGCGCATGCAGCGCGGAGGAGGAACCGGGCAGGCACCGAAAAGCGTCGCAACATGAAGATCTCGCGCGCTCTGGCCACCGTCACGATCACGCTCGCCGCGCTGTGCGCCGCAGCTGCGGTCGCCGCCGCGGCAAACTCATCGGAGTCACCCGCCGCGCGGAGCGGTGGAGCGCTGGCGGAGCCGATGGTCGAGCAGCGCGGCGGCGGGCACGTCGCGCCGCCCACGGCGCGCCCGGAAGTGGACGCGTCGGCCGCGGTCGAGGCGCCCGCGGGCGGCGCCGGGGCTCCCCCCGCCGAGGCCGCCCAGGACCCGGACCAGCCAACGACGCCGGGTGGCGAGGAGCAGAACGGCGGCGAGCAGCCGCCCGAGGAGCCCGCCGAGACGGGCGAGGAGCCCGGCACCGATCAAGGGGGCGGGACTGTCGTCGACACGGGTCAGGCGACGAGTGGGCTGCCCTCAACCGGGCTCGAGCTGAGCGCCATGGCGATCATCGGACTCGGACTGCTGCTGCTCGGCGCAGCCCTACGACCGAACCGAAGCACCAGCGCCGGACGCCGCTGAGACGTGCTCAGCCCATCACGCGGGCCGCGTCGACGGTCGCCGCGCTGGAGCTGGACGTTCGGAACACGTTCAGGTCGATGCGGAACAGCGCCCGCCTCCGGTTGAGCTTCCTGCCGACGGTGAAGTAGACCTTCCACGTCCCGCTGCGGGGCGCAGTCGGCAGGAACGGCAGCTTCTTGTGGGCGATCCCGCAGGCGCCCTTCGCCGTGCCGAGCTTGCGGACGGCGTGGCGACGGCCCTTGAAGGTCCAGTGCAGGAACATCGTCGCCCCGGTGGGCGGCCCCCACACCGACCAGCGGACCCTGCGGCGGAGGTTGTTGCCGACGCGGGCCGGCCTCACGTCGGCTCCCACCCGGACGAAGGTGACGTTCGTCGACGCCACCAGCCCGGCCGTCACACGGTCGGTTGCGGTCAGGGTGTAGGTCTTCGTGCGACCCGTCGAGCTGCGAATGAACTCAGTCGGCATGAAAGCGCCGATGGTGAACGAGCCGTCGGCGGCCAGTGGGGTGAACGCGCCCAGGTCGCCGTTCGTGTACCTGAGCTCGACCGCGTTGGAGGCCGGATCGGTGTTCGGCGTGAAGCCGCTGCCCGTGATCGGGACCCACTGCTCGCCGGCGAGGCTCGGTAGATAGCGGGCGCAGGGCGTCCCGACCGAGATGGTCGCGGCGGACGCCGTCGAGGCGGTGGTCGCGGCGAGCGCTGCGACGGCGGCGGCGATTGCAAGCAGGCGCCGCCGAACAGGGCGAGACATATGGAGTCGCTCTCCTGGCGTGGATCGGGTCCGTTTGGTCAGCCCGCGGAGGATGCCACGATCGGCGGCGGGACTACCCCAACAGAACCGTCAAGCGACCTGCTCGAGGATGCGCACCTCCACGTCGGCGCCGTTTGCGAACTCGCGCGCGTCGTCTTCGGTGCCGATGTTCGCGCCCCAGTGCATCGGCACTGCGACGCGCGGCTGGATCCGGCGGGCGGCCTCGGCCGCCTCCTGGGCGGTCATCACGTAGGTGCCGCTGACCGGCAGCAGCGCCACGTCGACTCCGGTCACGCTGTCCATCTCGGGGATCACGTCGGTGTCGCCCGAGTGGTAGAGCCGCTCACCCCGCACGTTCAGCTCGTACCCGACCCAGCCGGCCTCGCGCGGGTGGAAGGGGCGCCCCTCGCCGTCGACCTTGGAGGTGTTGTAGGCGGCGACGGCTGCCACATGGACCCCACGAACGAGCTCTTCGTCGAGCGCCTCACCCGGGGCGATCGAGTGCACCTGGCCGCTCACGCGCTCGGCCACGGCGGCCGGCCCGACGAGCCAGGTCTCGCGCTTCGAAAGCTGCTCCACGTCCTGCGGCGAGAAGTGGTCGTAGTGACCGTGGGTGATCAGGATGAGATCAGCGGGCGGTGAGCCCTCGGGCACGCGGTAGGGGTCTATGTAGACGAAGGCCCTTCCGACGGCGACGCGGAAGCCCGAGTGCCCGAGCCATTCAATCGAGTCGAGGAGCACTCCTCCGTAGCTTGGCATGCGAGTTGCCGCCGCAGCCTGACCGTGGTCCCGGCCTCCGAGCGCTCGATATCCACGGAGTCGACGAGCGCCTCCATCAGCGGCAGCCCGTGGCCACGGAAGGGCAGCGGGCCCTCGGGCCGCTCGACCCAAGCGCCGCTGTCGCGCACCTCGAGCACGATCCCCTCCGGGCCCGTATCGGCTTCGACCATCACGCTGCCCGGCCCGAAGCCGCAGCCGTGCTCGATCGAGTTGGAGCAGGCCTCGTGGGAGGCGATCTGGATCGCGTCGAGCTCGTCCTTGTTTGCGCCCCGGGCGGTCAGCCAGCGGCCCAGGCCGCGCCGCATCGAGGCCAGCGCGGCGGGATCGGCGGGCAGCTCGATCCGGAACGGTCCCGGTGGGACGGGAAGCGCGCGCAGGGCGAGGAGCGCGACGTCGTCGCGCGGTTCGTGCACCTCGAGCATCGCGCTGAGCAGCCGGTCGCAGAGAGCCTTGGGATCGTCACCCGGGTCCGTGGCAGCCGCCCGCAGGATCTCGAGGCCCACGTCGATCGAGACGCCGCGTTGCTCGACGAGCCCGTCCGTGTACAGGATCAGCGTCGAACCGGGCTCGAGCGCGATTTCGACCTCGCTGTGGCTGGGGGTTTCGAAGACGCCCAGCGGCGGGTCCGGAGCGCCGTCCAGGAAGGCGGCCTTGCCGTCCGGCCCGACCAGCAGCGGCGGTACGTGTCCTGCGCTCGCGAGCCGCACCTTGGACCGGTCGGGCTCGAAGGCCAGGTACAGAAGCGTCGCCATCTGACCACCCTCGAGGCTGCGCACGAGGCGGTCGAGGCGGTCGAGGACGGCGCTCGGGGAATGTCCCTCGAGCGCGTAGGCGCGCGTCGCGTGGCGCAGCTGCGCCATCAGCGCAGCTGCGCCGAGCCCGTGCCCTACAACGTCGCCCATCGCCACCCCAAGACTGCCGTCGCCGAGCTGAAGCGCGTCGTACCAGTCGCCGCCGACCTTGGCGCCGCCGGGCAGGTAACGGGCGGCGACCTTGACACCCTCGGGCTCCGGCAGGTCCGCAGGGAGCAGGCTGCGCTGGAGCGTCTCCACCGTGCCGAGCTCAGCCTCATAGGCACGCGCATTTGCGATCGCGAGTCCCGCGCGATCGGCCATCAGTATCAAGAGGCTCTCCTCGTCCGCCGTCCAACGGCGCGAGGAGCAGAGGCTGAGCTCGACAGCCCCGACGATCTGGCTGCCGATGGGCAGCGGCGCCGCCATCACTGACCGCGGCTGCTCGGACGCGAGCATGACGTCGAGCCCGTCCGAGAAGTCGGCGAGCGTGACCGGCCGGGCCTCATCCAGGACCGGCACGAGCGCCTCGGTGAGCGGGACGGCGGCCCCCGGCTCGAGCGACTCGAAGCCGCTGGCGGCGCCGACGACGAGCCGCGAGCGGTCCTGCTCGTCGCGCAGCAGGATGCGCGCGAGGTCGGCCCCGAAGACGTCGCGGATCCGCTCGACGAGCGACGCCAGCATCTCGTCCAAGGCCAGCGAGCCGAGCGCCGCCTCGGTCACCCGCTGTAGCTTCGAGAGCGCCTCGGCCACGGTCTCGGCCTGCGCGCGTGCGGCGCTCTCGATCGCCGCGCGGCGCCGATCGGTCATGTCGAGCATCTGCCAGATCAGGTGCAGGGGCTGGTCGTGGGCGTCGACGGCGAGCGAGACGCTGACGAGCGCGTAGCGCAGCTCGCCGTCGCCGCGCGTGAATCGCACCTCAGCCTGATGAGAGGCGCGGCGCTCCTCGACGAGCCGCGCCACGGCCTCCACCTCACGCGGCCGGTCGTCCGGATGAGCGATCTCGACTGGGGGCCGCGCAAGCATCTGCTCGTGCGAGAGGCCCATCATCTCGCAGAGCGCCTCGTTGACCTCGATCCAGTCCCCGTCCACCTCGCTCAGCCCGATCCCGATCGGCGCGCCTTCGAAGGCGGTGCGGAAGCGCTCCTCCGACTCGCGCAAGGCGGCGGTCTTCTCAGCGAGCGCCAGGAGCATCGCGACCTTCGAGCGCAGCACATCGGGGTCGACGGGCTTGACGATGTAGTCGACCGCGCCGGCCGAGTAGCCGCGCCGGATCTGCTCGCTGTCCGCGTCCGCGCCGGTGAGGAAGACGACCGCCGTGTCCTCGTGGCGGGGCCGCTGCTTGATCAGCTCGACGGTCTCGAAGCCGTCCATACCCGGCATGCGGACGTCCATGACGATCACGCCGAAGTCCTCGTCGAGCAGACGGCGCAACGCCTCCTCCCCGGAACGGGCGGTCACGATCGCGTGGCCGAGCGGCGCCAGAAGGGCCTCGAGCGCCGTCAGGGTGTCCGGCTGGTCGTCTACTACGAGGATGCCCGGCGAATCACTCACCGATGGAGCCAGACACGCATCAGCGACAGCAGCTGGTCGATGTCGACCGGCTTCGTGATGTAGTCGGAGGCGCCCGAGGCGATGCTTTTCTCGCGGTCCCCCTTCATCGCCTTCGCCGTCAGCGCCACGATCGGCAGGCGCTCGAACTCGGGCATCTCGCGGACGGCGCGCGTGGCCTCGTAGCCATCCATCTCGGGCATCATGATGTCCATCAGCACGAGCGCGACGTCGGGGTTTTCCCGGAGCGCGTCGATGCCGTCGCGGCCGTTCTCGGCAAACAGCACCTCCATGCCGCGCCGCTCGAAGACGCTCGTGAGCGCGAATACGTTGCGCACGTCGTCGTCGACGATAAGGACCTTCTTGCCGTCGAACACCTCGTCCGCCGTGCGCAGCTGCTCGAGCATGCGACGCTGCTCGGAGCGCATGCGCGACTCGGCCCGGTGCAGGTAGAGCGAGGTCTCGTCGAGCAGGCGCTCCGGTGAGCGCGCATCCTTGACCACGATCGACTGGGCGTAGCGCCGCAGCCGCGCCTCGTCCTTGGCGGACAGATCCTTGCCGGTATGGACGATCACGGGCAGGTCGCGGAAGCGCTTCGTGCGCTTGATCCGCTCGAGCAGCGCGAAGCCGTCGCCGTCCCCGAGCCCGAGGTCGAGCACGATGCAGTCGAAGTCACCGCCGTCGAGCTCCATGAGCGCCTGATCGGGGCTGCTCGCGCCGAGCACGCGCACGTCGCCGCCGCCGATCAGCTCCATGACGGCCTCGCGCTCGCGCTCGTCGTCCTCGACCACGAGCACCGCGCCGGTGCGCCGATCGAGGAAATCGCCCAGCTCCTGGAACACCTCGCCGAGCCCCTCGGGCGAGAGCGGCTTGGGCGCGAAGCCCACGGCCCCGGAACGGCGCGCCTCGTGCGCGCGATCGACGTCTGCGAGCAGGTAGACCGGGATGTGGCGCGTCTGCGGATGGCGCTTGAGGTGATCGAGCACGGCCTCGCCGTCGACCTGCGGGAGCTCGCGGCTCACCACGACCGCCGCGGGCATGAACTCGTGCACGAGCGCGAGCCCGGCGTCACCGCGCAGCGCGAGCAGGCACTTGAAGTCCTTCTCGTGCGCGACCCCGATCGCGGAGCGCGCCAGCTGCGCGTCCTCGCTCATGAGCAGCGCGACGCGATCGCCCGGAGCCAGGTCGGCACGATCGTCCGTGAGCGGCTCCGGCAGAGTCGCGCTCGGAGCGCGCGGCGCGCCGTTCGAGAACGCCGGCGTCTCGGCGGGCTCGGGCGGCTCCACCGCATCGGGGCGGCGCTCGATCGGGCGGTACCTGGTGGGCAGGAAGAGCGTGAAGGTCGCGCCCTCCCCCTCGGTGCTCTCGACCCTGATCTCGCCACCCAGGAGGCGCGCGATCTCGCGGCTGATCGACAGCCCGAGGCCGGTGCCGCCGAAGCGGCGGCTGATCGAGCCCTCAGCCTGCTGGAACGCCTCGAAGATCAGGCGCAGCTTGTCCGGTGGGATGCCGATGCCGCTGTCGCTGACCGAGAAAGCAACCACGCGCTCGGCGTGCGCGAGCGCCTCGCCCGCGAACTGCATGTCGGCGGGCGCCGTTCCGATCGTCAGCCTGACCGAGCCGCGCTCTGTGAACTTGAACGCGTTCGAGAGCAGATTCTTGAGCACCTGCTGGAGCCGCAGCTCGTCGGTCTCGATGCTGCCCGGCCCCTCGGGCTCGAGGTCGATCTCGAACAACAGCCCCTTCTCCTCCGCGAGCGGCCGGAACGAGCGCTCGACGAAGTCGCGCACGCCGGCCAGCGAGGTCCGGCCCGGGTGTACGTCCATCTTGCCGGCCTCGACCTTGGAGAGGTCGAGGATGTCGTTGATCAGGGCGAGCAGGTCCGAGCCCGCGTTGTGGATCGTCGCCGCCGAGTCGACCTGCTTGCTCGAGAGGTTGCCGGTCTCGTTCGAGCTCAGCACCTTCGAGAGGATCAGCAGCGAGTTGAGCGGCGTGCGCAGCTCGTGCGACATGTTCGCGAGGAACTCCGACTTGTACTTCGAGCTCAGCGCGAGCTGCTCGGCCTTCTCCTCGAGCGACGCGCGCGCCATCTCGATCTCGCGGTTCTTGATCTCGATGTCGCGGTTCTGGCGCTCGAGCTGCTCCGCCTTCTCCTGGAGCTCCTCGTTCGTCGCGCGCAGCTCCTCCTGCTGGGTCTGGAGCGCCTGCGACTGCTGCTGGAGCTCCTGGCCCTGCGACTGCGACTGCTGCAGCAGCTGCTCGGTGCGGACGTTGGCGATGATCGTCGAGAGCACGACCCCGATGGTCTCCGTCAGCTGGTCGAGGAACTGCAGGTTGATCTCGCTGAACTCGCGGAACGAGGCGAGTTCGATCACGGCGAGCACCTGCTCCTCGAACAGCACCGGGATCACGATGATGTTGCGCGGCGCCGCCTCGCCCAGGCCCGACGCGATGTGGATGTAGTCCGGCGGCGGGTCATTGATCAGGATCGGCTTCTTCTCGAGCGCCGCCTGGCCGACGAGCCCCTCGCCGGGACGGAAGCGGTTCGCCACCGAGCGCCGGCGCGTGTAGCCGTAGCTCGCCAGCAGGCGCAGCTCGTAGCCCGACTCCTCGTCCTCGTGGTCGGCGACGAAGAACGCGCCGTGCTGGGCCGAGACGGCGGGTGAGAGCTCCGACATGATCAGCTGCGAGACGGTCTCGAGGTCGCGCTGTCCCTGCATCAGGCCCGAGATCCGCGCGAGGTTCGTCTTGAGCCAGTCCTGCTGCTCGTTCTGGCGAGTCGTCTCGCGCAGGTTGGCGATCATCTGGTTGATGTTGTCCGAGAGGTCCGCGACCTCCCCGGACGCCTCAACGGTGATCGAGCGCGTCAGATCGCCCTGGGTCACCGCGGTCGACACCTCGGCGATCGCGCGCACCTGCGTCGTGAGGTTGGAGGCGAGCTGGTTGACGTTCTCGGTCAGCCCGCGCCACGTGCCCGACACGCCCTCGACCTGAGCCTGGCCGCCGAGCTTGCCCTCGGTGCCGACCTCCTTGGCCACGCGCGTGACCTCGTCCGCGAACGAGGACAGCTGGTCGACCATCGTGTTGAGCGTCTCCTTCAGCTCGAGGATCTCGCCCTTCGCGTCGACGGTGATCTTCTGGGTCAGGTCGCCGCGCGCGACCGCCTGGGCGACCTGGGAGATGTTTCGCACCTGGTCGGTGAGGTTCGAGGCCATCGAGTTCACCGACTCCGTGAGGCCGCGCCAGGTCCCCGACACGCCGGCCACCTCGGCCTGGCCGCCGAGGCTGCCCTCGGTTCCCACCTCGCGCGCGACGCGCGTGACCTCGGCCGCGAACGAGTTGAGCTGGTCGACCATCGTGTTGATCGTGTTCTTGAGCTCGAGGATCTCGCCCTTGGCGTCGACCCGGATCTTCTTGGACAGGTCGCCGTTGGCGACGGCCGTGGTCACCTGGGCGATCGAGCGCACCTGGTCGGTGAGATTCGAGGCCATGAAGTTGACCGACTCGGTGAGGCTGCGCCATGTGCCCGAGACACCCTCGACCTCGGCCTGACCGCCGAGCTTCCCGTCCGTGCCGACCTCCTTGGAGACGCGTGTGACCTCAGCGGCGAACGCGTTCAGCTGGTCGACCATCGTGTTGACGGTGCTCTTCAGCTCGAGGATCTCGCCCTGCGCGTCGACCGTGATCTTCTTCGACAGGTCGCCGTTCGCGACCGCGGTGGTGACCTCGGCGATGTTTCGCACCTGATCGGTCAGGTTCGAGGCCATCGAGTTGACGTTCTCGGTGAGCCCGCGCCAGGTGCCGGAGACGTCCTCGACCTCGGCCTGACCGCCGAGCTTGCCCTCTGTCCCGACCTCGCGCGCGACGCGCGTGACCTCGGCCGCGAACGAGCGCAGCCGGTCGACCATCTTGTTGATCGTGTCCGCGAGCGCGGCCACCTCGCCCTTCGCCTCGACGGCGATCTTCTGTGACAGGTCGCCCTCGGCCACCGCCGTCGAGACCTGCGCGATCGAGCGCACCTGGTCGGTCAGGTTGTTGGCCATCAGGTTCACCGACTCCGTGAGCCCGCGCCAGGTGCCCGACACGCCCTTGACCTCGGCCTGGCCGCCGAGCTTGCCCTCGGTGCCGACCTCCTTGGCCACGCGCGTGACCTCGTCCGCGAACGAGGACAGCTGATCGACCATCGTGTTGACGGTGTTCTTCAACTCGAGGATCTCGCCCTTGACGTCGACCGTGACCTTCTGGGTCAGGTCGCCCTCGGCCACGGCGGTCGTGACGTCCGCGATATTCCGGACCTGGTTCGTCAGGTTCGACGCCATCAGGTTCACCGAGTCGGTCAGGTCCTTCCAGGTCCCCGACACGTTCGGCACCTCGGCCTGACCGCCCAGCTTGCCCTCGGTGCCGACCTCGCGCGCGACGCTCGTGACCTGGTCGGCGAAGATCGCCAGCGTGTCGGTCATCTCGTTCATCGTGTCGGCGAGCTCGGCGACCTCGCCCTTCGCCTCGACGGTGATCTTCTGCGAGAGATCGCCCTGCGCGACGGCCTGCGCGACGTAGGAGATGTTGCGGACCTGGTCGGTCAGATTCGACGCCATCGAGTTGACGTTCTCGGTCAGGTCCCGCCAGGTTCCCGAGACCCCCTCGACCTCGGCCTGGCCTCCCAGCTTGCCCTCGGTGCCGACCTCGCGCGCCACGCGCGTGACCTCGTCCGCGAACGAGGACAGCTGGTCGACCATCGTGTTGATGGTGTCGGCGAGCGCCGCGACCTCGCCCTTGGCCTCGACGGTG
>Ga0081538_10001146_pt1 | contig 28009 bp, 31 predicted proteins | sample TabmetS5T2R1_FD_71022 | JGI IMG/M metagenome (GOLD analysis project Ga0081538, IMG submission 71022) | Tabebuia heterophylla rhizosphere microbial communities from the University of Puerto Rico - S5T2R1 | ecosystem: Host-associated > Plants > Roots > Rhizosphere ...
CGGTGACCGCCAAGCCCAACCCGAACGCCAGCCACAGCCACCCGTAGCGGTTGTCGGGTCGTCGGGCGGCGATGAGACCCCCCAGCAGCGGCGCCCCGACCAAACTCAGCAGGTCGGCCGCCTGCCGCTGCCAGGCGTCCCCAGCCGAGGACGCCGGGGGACGGCCGGCCAGTAGCACCAGCAGTGTGGCAGCCACCAGCGCCAGCGCCAGCGCGCACAGCGACCACGCCAACCTGGCGGGCGCCCGTGCGGCGGTTGGCTGGGCGGCCATCACCGCCGCACTCCCACCGTTACTGCGGCGCTGGCCATGGCCTCTGGCGCCTCCGCCCATGGCGACGTTCCTCTATAGCAACGGCAGTGTAGGTCGCGACCGTCCCGGGATCGTTACGGATTGGGTCACCCACGTCAGGATCCACGAGGGTCTGCTTTGGGATCCTGCTCATCCAGGAGCTTGCCATCGAGGCAAGTGGTCGTCGTGGACGGGCCTCACCCTCCGGTTCAGCTTGTGGCCATCGCTACCACGCTGGAGCGCGGTCGGTCCTCGCCAGCTGTGCCCTCCGCGTGCCCGTAGTACCGGCATCTAGCGGTCTCTCACGGTCAACAGCGGTCCATCGTTGGCGGGTTCGACCTGCGCCATCGGCGTAGGATCAGGCTGGGACGAGAGGAGCGGACGCGCCTTCCAAGCTCTTGACGCTGATCAAGCTGCGCTAAGCCTTGGTCCGCGCTGGGTCCGTGTCGCAACGGTCGGGCATGGGCATGGGCGATCCCTAGCGGTCGCCCACGGTTCGGAGGAACCGCAGGTCGTGGGCCCTTCGGTTCACGCAGCTGGGATAACGCAGACGAGAGATTCAGATTGTGGTCCCGAGGTCAGGGCTCGCTTCCTGGGTCACGCCACTCCGTGTCCAGCTCACTGATGGCGCTAGCCGCGGCGCGTGGGGCGCCCGAACGCCGGACGTCTCGAGGCAGCCGCCTGTCTGCGTTGCGACGAATGTCTGCGTTGCGACGAACTGGTGGGACCGGGATGGCTAGACCCCGTCCCACGCTCCAAGCTAATCCGAGAATCGACGGTGAGTGGGTAGGCGGCAGCACCCGGCGGAGCGCAGCGGAGCCGGGTCCTGGCAGGTCTGTGGTGTCGGGTTAGGCGGCGGGTTGAAGGGTGACCTTGTAGCCGAGCGCTTCGAGCTGGCGGATATGGTTGCGCTTGGCGCGCTCCGGGTTGATGCGGGTGTGGTAGAAGCCGGCGCCCAGGTCGTGGAAGCGGGCGTCGGGGTCGGCGAGTAGGTGCCAGATAATGATCAGGATGGAGCGGCCGACCGCCACGATGGCCCGCTTGGCGCCGCGGCGGCGGGCGATGCGCCGGTAGCGCTCGCCCAGGAAGGTGTCGGTCCGCCCGGCGGCCGCGGCGGCCTCCCCGAGCACGCGGGCCAGATACGGGTTGCCGTGCCCGGTGGAGCTCTTGCCCTTGGTCTTGCCTGCGGACTGCTTGACACCCGGGGCGAAGCGGGCCCAGGAGGCCAGATGGCCAGGGGTGGGGAAACGACCCATGTCCACCCCGACCTCGGCGATGATCGCGCAGGCGGCGGTGCGGCCGACGCCGGTGATCTCATCCAGCCGGTCGGCCGCCGCGGTGAAAGGGATGATCAGCTCCTCGAGCTTGTGGTCCAGCTCGGCGATGTCAGCGTCCAGCCCATCCACCCGGCCCAGCATCCGGGCCAGCAGGAACCCGTGATGGTCGGTGAAAACCCCGGTGAAGGCCTCCTCCAGGACGCTACGCTTGGCCCGCATCCGGCCGCGTGCCAGCTCGGCCAGCACCTTGGGGTCGCGCTCACCCGCGATCAGCGCGGCCAGCATCTGTCGGCCCGAGACCCCGAAGATGTCTGAGGCGACCACGCTCAGCTTGATGTGGGCGTCCTCCAGCAGCTTCTCCACGCGCTGCTTCTCGGCGGTGCGCACCCCCACCAGATCGGCGCGGTAGCGGGCCACGTCCCGCAGCCGGCGGATCGCCGGTGGCGGGACGAAGCTGGGCCGCAGCATCTGCCGCTCGGCGACCTTGGCAAGCCACACCGCGTCCAGCCGGTCGGTCTTGGGCCGCCCCGGCAGGTGCTTGACGTCTTTGGCATTCACCAGCCAGACCTCAAACCCCTGGGCCTCCAGCAGGTAGAACGGGGCCTTCCAGTAGTCGCTGGTTGCCTCCATGACCACCCGGGTCACGCCCAGCTCATCCAGCCGATCGGCCAGCACCAACAGCGACCGGGTCATCGTGGTGTAGGTCCGCACCTCCTGCAGGCGCCTGCCCCGCTTGCCCTCACCAGGCACCCGGATGCAGCAGACCAGCTCCGCCTTGCCGATATCCAACGCCGCGACCCGCTCGATGAGCTCCTCGGTGTCCTGCGTCTCCTCCAGCACCCGGCCTCCTCCTCGCCGACCCGACAACAACAGCACGGTTGCCCGCAGGAGCCACAAGGGACAAGCGGAATCTGATCCGCGTGCTCAAGGCGACAGTGACGGGCCCACGGCGCGGCTCCCAGCGCCCGGCTGTTTACCGACCTCAACGATCACGGGCTTGCGGCGTCAGCGGGCAACCAGCCCGATTTTCACCCAAGGCGGGCGTCCCAGCAGGGAACACGGGGGCTGTTTAGGAGATAACTGCCAATCTTCTGTTCTCTACGGTTCAGTTGGGTCTGGCCAGGTCAGGTTGGGCGGCGATTCTGTTCAGTCCGGTCTGGTTCGGTTTAGTTGTGGCCTGTGGAATGACCGCCAGAATGACCACCTGAGCAAGCGATGAGGCGGGGGGTGGCTCGGCGCCCGAGGCGTGTGAGGACTCGACGTCGCCACACCAAGGTGACCTTCCAGGCGCATGTGCAAGCCCAGCGTGGGTCGCCGCAGTTGGCCGTTCACGCTGGGCTTGGTTGTTCAGCGGACGAACCGCATGGTGAGCGGATACCGGTAGGACCGGCCCTGGCTGGCCTCGGCGGCGGCCAGTGAGGCCAGCAGCACCCAAGCGATCACCCCGACGATGAGCACGGGGATGCCGACCAGCATCAACGCCGCGACCAGGGCCACCACACCATAGATGGCGATTGAGATGCCGAAGTTCAGCGCCTGGCGTGCGGCCTGGTCGAGGAACGGATCCCGGTCGCATCGGGTTAGCCACACCGCCAACGGTCCGGCCGTCGGCTTCGCCGATCAGATTGATGCTGGGACCCGCAGCTCTGGCGGCCCGCAGGAGTTGGCTGTGAGGTGATGGTCAGGCGGGGATCCCGGGCTGGCGCACGATCAACACGGTCGCCAGGATCAGCAGCACCGCGCCGACGCTGACGAGCACGTAGCGAACGGTGTGCAGCTTGAACGTGCTGCCGATGCCAACCAGGAACAGCATTGCGGCCAAGAACACCGTGATGCGGATGTACTCGTCGCCCACGACCGCCGCGTGGTCGCCCGCCGCCGATGCCGCTTCGGCCTCACGGTCCAACGCATCGGCCTTGGCCTGGTCGGCCAGCTTGTACTCGGGCATGTAGGTGGGTCCAGGCGCGGCACGCGGGTTGTGGAGTGGGTCGGTCGCCATCCAGGCGTCGAAGGCCACCCTGAACTCGGGCCGGAAGCGCCGCACGGCGATCGCCTGCTTCTGGGGATCATCCAACGTGAACGCGGTGAACCACGCGTTGAACGTGGACGAGTCAAAGTTGCGGGTGGACAGGGCGGCAAGGTCGGCGCGGGAGGCCAGGTTGCGCAGCGTCGCGGACCGGGCGATCTCGATGCGGGACTCGGTTCCCCACTTGGCCGCGGCATAGCCGGACCAGGCGGCCGCGATCGTGACCAGCGAGAGCAGCAGCGCCTCGCCGATCTGGACGATGCGCGAGTGTCGGTCGCTACCGGTAGACGGGGCCAGCTCGTGCGGCTCCTTGTTGTGCTCATGCAGCTGCTTGCCGGCCTCGATCGGCGACAACCCCTCAGGCATCGATTCACTCCACGGCCATCAAGATGAGCGTGAACCCAAATGGTCGCCGCCAACCGTCCGCGGCGGCATCACCTCGAACGGATGAGCTTCTCTGGCGTGTCTGGGACGTGCCGATTCGAGCGTCGCCCAGGGAGGCCGTACGGCGACTGGTCCCTCAGGGTGGGAGGGTGAGCTCGGCCCACCGGTGGCGGCCGCGGCGCCGATGCTCCTCGCCCCTCTGGTGGTCGCCGTCGTCCACCCCAGGCGCAGCCCACTCATCGCCGGGGAATCGACGCGTCGACCTTTGGCTCCTGGTTGAACCTGGTTGAGGTGTTCTTTTCGATCATCGAACGCCAGGCCCTGCGCCGTGGCGACTTCGCCAGGGTTGAGGAGCTGGTGGCCGCGATTGGTCGCTTCGTTGAGGCCTGGAACGAGCGCTGTCAGCCGTTTCGCTGGGTCAAGGGCGCCGACCAGATCCTGGGCGGGCTCGCCGGCCAGCCGCTGCACCCATAGACGGTCGGGGCTGTCGAGCGGGCCGCTGGTGGTCGCGAGGGCGGTCCGTCACATCCTGGGCGGTGAGGACGTAAACAGGACAGAGCTCGTCCGATCGACCAACCAACGAACAAGGGAGCTGGTGGGTTGAGCGTCACGCGGACCGATGGGGAGTTGCTGCGCGCCGCCGACCACGACCCGCACGCCTTCCGGGTGCTGTATGACCGCTGGGCACAGCCGCTGCTGGCGTTCTGCTACCGACGCACCTGCGACCCCGAGGCCTCGCTGGATCTGGTCGCCGAGACCTTCGCCATCGCCTACCAGAAACGCCACCGCTACCGCGACCGCGGTCGTCCGGTGGGTGCCTGGCTGTACGGCATCGCCGCCAGGGAGCTGGCCGCCTACCGGCGACGTCAGCGGGTGGAGCTGCGCGCCTGCCAGCGGCTGGCGGTCACGGTCCCATCCCTGGACGACACCTCGCTGGAGCGCATCGAGGAGCTGGTCGACGCCGCCCAGTGGCGCACCGCGCTCGGCGAGGCGCTGGCTCAGCTGACCACCGCCGAACGCGACGCGATCCGGCTGGGCGTCATCGAGCAGCTGGACTACCCGACGGTCGCCGTGCGGCTGTGTTGCTCGGAGCAGGCCGCCCGCGCCCGGGTCCATCGAGGTCTGGCCCGCCTTGCGACCACCCTGGAGGCGACATGACGCAGGTCCCCGCGCTGGACCGCCTTGGCGACAACCTGGAACAGGCCATCACCCGCCAGCAAACTGCCCTGCGGCGCCGACGGCGGCGTACGCGCTGGCTGCTCGCGGCGGCCACCACGATCGCAGTCGGGGTGGCGATCGTGCTTGGCCTTGGACCAAGCGCCGGTCCCGACAGCCCACCGGTTGGGCCGCTGCGGGTCGATCCCGCCTCGGCCAAGGTCACCGTGCACAAGACCGCCGGCTTCTACGAGATCCGTCTGGCCAATGTGCTGGCCGACCCCGAGGCCATCCGCGAGGCACTCCGCCGCCGCGGCCTCAACGTCAAGGTCCAGTTCATCCCGTCCTCCCCCTCGCTGGTCAACAAGGAGGTCGCCAGCTACGAGACGCCGGGTGGTGACCGTCGGGTGCGCTGGAGCTACCGTCAGGCCGCCAGCGTGGAAGGGGACCTGGTCACCGTCCGCGTCCCGCTCGACTACCAGGGCGAGCTCGGCATCGCCATCGGTCGGCGTGTCCGCCCCGGCGAGCACTACGAGTCCGCTGCCATCTCCGCCCAGCTCCCCGGCGAGGCCCTGCACTGCGCCGACGTCGAGGGCAAGCGCGTCCGCGACATCGTGCCGATCCTCCAGCAGCGCCATCTGCGGGCCCGCTGGCATCTCAGCGACCAGGGCGAGTTCGTGCCGCTGGAGCGGGTGCTCGACTGGTGGGTGGACGCCACCACGCCCTGGGCGCCGGGCGAGGTCATGATCAGCGCGGTGCCCGAACAGCCCGACCTCAGCGGCCTCAGCCCCGACTACCTCACCCGCATGCGTCAGGGCTGCCCATCAGACTGACCCACCTCACCGCCATCAACAGCCGCCGCCACGCTAGGCAATGGCGTCAAATCAGCTCAGAGACGAACCACTAGGGGAGGGGCTGGATGCGGCCGGTGTCGTCCTCGGCAGCGTCGTCCGGCAGGTCGGGCATGGCCGGGTCACACAGGCCCAGGCGTCGGCCACCCGGCGCTCCCAGTCTGCCTGGTTCACGTGCGCACCCTCCGACGTCGGCTCCACGTTCCTCGACCACGTGTGCTCTCTTACATGCCGACGCGCTGGAGTACCGGCAGCAATTGCGAAGCCCTGCCGTAATGCAGTCTGGTAACTAGTGCCGCGACCGGCAACGTTGGCCCGGTTGGCGGGGGATCGGGCATCGGGCAGTTACTGCCCCGGGTCAGTGGCAAGAGGTCCACGAACGAGCGCCCCAGATCCGGCAATCCTCAGCAGGCCTCAGCGATCCGGTCGGACCGCGATGGCCTGGCATGAAATGCTGCCCTTCGCGGACTATGCGCAAGGATGGATGGTCATGCCGCAGCGTTGGGGGTCGCGCCCGAGCAACCCCAGCGGCCCGAACGGCCCGTCGGCGCGGGACCTTGATCCTGCCGCTGGCCGATCCCGATGCTGGACCGGCTCCTTGGTCCCGGCCGAAGATGCAGGGGGACCTGCCAGGCTGCGGGGCGTTCGCGGCGGAGGACAAATGCAGCTTGAGACCAGCCACGTGCGAGTGCGGGTGGGCCGGGATGGATCGCCGATATGGAGCGGGCCAGTATGGGCATCACCAGGCCGTCGCCTTGCTGGTGAGCCCGGTCGACTACCTGTCGGGCATCGATCCGCTGGTCGGCGGCGGCACCGGGCCCGCGTCGCCCACGCCGCCTCCCGGGGCGGCCGCTAAGGCAAAGGGGGCAGCCATGACCACCTTGAGCTTCGACTACGACGTCGCCGTGGTGGGCGCCGGCCCGGCCGGGCTGGTCGCGGCCCTGCGGGCCGGCGAGCTGGGCCGGCGCACGGTGGTGCTGCAGGACGGCCCCCTGGGTGGCACCTGTGTCCACACCGGCTGTGTCCCCACCCGGGTCCTGGCCAAGACCGCCCGGCTGCTGCGGGACCTTCGCGGCAGCGGGGAGTACGGCATCGATAGCGGCCCGGCCACGGTGCACTGGGACCGCCTCAAGGCCAAGGTCGGGCGGGTGATCGGCCAGGTCCTGGCCGCCAAGGCCATCCCCGAGCAGCTGGACCGGGTGGGCGTCCAGCTGGTCACCGAGGGCCGCGCCCGCTTCATCGATCCCCATACCCTTGAGCTGGCCGGCAGCGGGCGGCAGGTCACCGCCGAGACGGTCATCCTCACCGTCGGCGGCCACTCCCGCCGCCTCCCAATCCCCGGCATCGCACACCCTGGTCCCCGAGCACCTCCTGGACCTGGCCGAGCTGCCCCGGTCGGTGGCCATCGTGGGCAGCGGCAACACCGGCGCCCAGCTGGTCACCGTCCTGCGCGCCCTCGGCGTCGAGGTCACCCTGCTGGAGACCCAGCCCCGCATCCTGCCCGGAGCCGACGCTGATGTCGCCGCGGTCCTGCACCGGTCCTTCACCGACCAAGGAGTGCACATCGTCACTGGGATCGGCGGCGTCCACGCCGTTGACCTGCTCCCCGATGGCCGGCACCGGCTGCGCTATGACCGTGACGCCACCGACCGCACCCTTGAGGTCGATCAGGTGGTCATGAGCGTCGGTTGGCCGCCCGCCCTGGAGGACCTCGGGCTGGAGAGCGCCGGTCTCACCGTCGAAGGCGGCCGCATCAGGGTGGATCGCTATCGGCGCAGCAGCGTCCCCCACATCCTGGTCGCCGGCGATGCCGACGGCGAGGCCGCCCTGGTGCAGGCCGCGGTGGCCGACGGGGCCGTGGCGGCCATGACCGCCGCCCTTGGACCGCGGGCCATGGCCCACTATGACGTCCTGCCAACCGGCGGGTTCACCGACCCCGACTACGGCCAGGTCGGCCTCACCGAACAGCAGGCCAGGGCCGCGGGTGCCTGGCTGCCTGGTCGCCACCGTCCCCTACGGCGCCATCGAGCGGGCCATCATCGACAGCCGCACCACCGGGCTGCTCAAGCTGATCAGCGATCCCCGCCGCGAGACCGTGCTTGGCGCTCATGCCGTGGGCGAGGACGCCCTGGAGGTCATCCAGGCCATCGCCACCGCCATGGCCGCCGGCATCGACATCGTCACCCTGGCCCGCGTGCCGTTCGCCTACCCCACCTACACCTCCATCATCGCCACCGCCGCCATGCAGCTGCTCGGCGACGCCGTCCCCACCCCACCCTGACCACAACGCCGGCCCTACTGGGTATGCCTAGCCGGGGGCCGCCGAAGCGCCGTGGGTGGCCGGTCCGGCCGGTGACCGACCCGGGTCGGCCGCCCCGCCGGTGAGCCACCGGACCGCCAGGCTGCCGAACACCAGCAGCACGAACAGCAGGGGATAGTGGGCAGGAGCATGCAGCCCGGGATTGGTGAACAGCACTCCAATCGCGGCTAGGACCAGCAGCGCCGCCTCCCAGACCCGAAGGGTGCGCAGCAGGCCGCCGACCAGGCCAAGCAGCAGCAGCCCCGTCGCCAGCGGGCCCCCCGCCCAGGTCAGCGGGTCGACATTGTTCCAGCCCAGCCTGGCGATGGCGTCGGCCACCCCGGCGCCCTCGGGCCCCAGGCAGGGTGGGGACTGCGCGCAGGCCACCGCCAGGGGCGCCACCAGCCCGGCCTCCATCAGCACCACCCCCGACAACAACGCCGCCCCAGCCACCCCGACCACCAGTCCGAGGTCACCGACCCAGGCCAGCAGCCCCGAGCGCCCCCTGACGGCCAGCCTCCAGAGCGTCACCATCGCGCCGATGCCCAGCAGGCTGGCCGCCGCCAGCACCAGGTGGACCAGTCGCCAGCGGGCCTCGGCGGAGGCCACTAGCCGGATCTGCTCCTCGGTTGTGCCCGATGGCCCCGGGTGGATGTCGGTGCCGCCAAAGACGATGAACAGCAGGGGGAAGCCCACCAGGCAGGCGGCGCCCAGCCACCGCCATGAACCGCGCATGGTGCTATCCCCCAGCGGGCTGGTCCGGTCGGCGGTCGCGGCCCAGCTCCCGATCGATGTCGGCCTCGGTGATGGGCCGTCGCCCGTACACCGTCCAGGCGTGGATGGCCAGGGCGATCCCCCAGAGCAGGGCCGGCCAGATGGGCCAGAAGTAGTTGCCGAAGTTGGTCAGAGCCCAGATCACCACCAACAGACCGATGACGACGGTGCAGATGAGGGCGTGGCGCTGCAACCGGCGCTTGGCCTGCAGCCGCTGCCTTGCTTGGGCTCGCGGGTCCATGGCTGCCTCCTCCCGCTCCACTTGCGGGGATCATGCGCCCACCCCGGCACCGCCGCAATGGGGTGGATCCACCGCCTGGCGGGACGTCCTATGCTCCCTCTGCCGATGCCATGGGGAGGGACGCCGATGTTCGTCGCGATCCTGGGAGACCGGCGAAGCACGCTGCCGGCCAACTGGACCACAGAGACGGCCATCGCCATCGCGGCGGAAGCGGTCTTCGACGCGGCGGCTGGTGCCGGACCGGGGGCCTCGCTGACCTTGTGGGTATCGCCGGTGATCTGGTGCTACGCGTTCCTGTCAGCCCGGGCAGCCCTGAACACCTGCACCTTCCATCGTGTCGGCCGCGTCGGCGTTGATGTGTTGCTGTGGACGGCTGCTGCCACGGTCGCAAAGGCGCCGCAGGGTGGAGGAGGCTCAAGCCAGCTCATGGGGTGTGAGGGCGGCAAGGCCGTGTTCAAGTGTAGGTGAGGGATGCAGTGAGGCTCTCGTTCAGGGCTCACATATGCGGTCTGGTGCCAGCAAGTGACGTTAACTGGCTTGCTGACTCGACCGTCGAGGGCTGCCACTTCTCCGGTTCTCCCTCAGGAGTCTTGGTTGTTAGTTCAGCGTCGAGGCAGGCTTGGTTCACGCCATCAGTGACTCGACGAGAAACGCGGTGTCAACGGCTCCGTCGATCCAGCAACCAGCCGGCGACGGCGGTAAGGGTGGTCGCCGCCGCCCCTAGCAGGCTGGTCGGCACGCCCGCGACCCTGGGGATCGGGTGCGGTGGGTCGTCCACTCCGGTACCCCGGACCAGGGGTGCCAGGAAGAACGGGGTCCAGTAGCCCACCGGGACGGCCGCCGCGAACAGTCGGCTGGTGCGCCGGTCGGTGGAGGGCGACCACAACGACCACAGGTTGAGGCCGGCCAGGGTGCTGGTCATGGTGAGGGCGACCACTCCGTGGAAGCGGGCATGGGAGGGCCAGCGCTGGTTGAAGATGTGCGAGTCGTTCCAGTCGGCGGCGACCGGCGCCACCGCGGTGATCACGTTGGCCAGGGTGAGCAGGCTGCGCCCGGCCTCGCGGCCCATGGCGGTGGAAGCGAGTTCCATCACGGTCCTCCTGGTCGGGACTGGCGCCAGGATGCGCGATCCCCGGTTGGCGGCGATGCTGCCCGCTAGCCTATCGGTGACGCCTTCCCTTGGCCGCACCTTGGGGTTCCTGCGTCCTAATTGGCGTTAAACCAGCAGTGACATCCCACTACGCAGAAGGAGAAGGCCAATGTCGGACGAATCCGAGATCCACGCGTTGATCGAGCGCTGGGCCAACGCGGTGCACGTAGGCGACATGGGCGGCGTGCTCGCCAATCATGCCGAGGACATCGTCATGTTCGACGTGCCGCCGCCCGACGATGGGGTCCGCGGCATCGAGGCCTATCGCGAGACGTGGCCACCCTTCTTCGAATGGCAGCGGCAGGGCGCCGTGTTCGAGATCGTCTCGCTCGAGGTCACCGCCGGCGCTGACGTCGCCTTCGCGCACGCGCTGCTCCGTTGTGGGACCGACGAGGAGCTCAAGAAGGACCCAGCCAACCGCCTTCGGCTGACCATCGGGCTGCGCAAGGAGGGCGGCCGGTGGGTCGTCTCGCACGAGCACCACTCGTTTCCGGACAAGAGCCAGTCTTAGTTGATAACCCGCGGACCGGGATGACTGAGACAGGACATCTGTGAGGGATGCAGTGAGGTGCCCGTCCAGCGCTTACATCCGCGGGCCGGTGCCAGCAAGCGACGTTACCTGGCTTGTCGGCGTGGTCGGTACGCCAGCGACGCTTGCCTACCCGCCTTGGTGAGCCGAATGGGCGGCGGTCCGCGGTGCTGGTCCGCCGAGCTGCTTGAGGCCGAACAGGAACCGGGTGAGTGGGCTGCGGCGGACGCCGAGGTCGTAGAGGAGCAGCGTCGCGGCCAGGGACACCAGCGCGATCACGCCGTACTGGGCGCCGGCTGCGATCGGCCACGACAGCACGAAGTAGGCGACCACCACGATGACCGTCTCGTGCAGCACGTAGAACGGCAGCACGGCCTCGTTGGCGTAGGCCCCCAGGTGGCGTAGCAAGCCCGGCCGGGCAGCCCGCTGGGGAGCGGGTTGCGCCGGCGAGCTTCGGCGGCGCTGAAGCTGGCTGCGGGCCAGGCCCACGATGGCGACCACCCACAGCCAGCCGTCGACGCTCTTGAGCAGCCGGAACGCCATGCTGCGGGGGTCCATGTCGGTGAAGGGCTCGGCACCGGCGTCCGCGGCCCCATAGGCGGCGCCGGCGGCCAGGAACAGCAGCAGCCCGAGGGCTGCGGCGGGCCGCCAGTGCCGCTGGAGTGCCTCGCTGATCCTGCGGTCGGCGGCGGCCAGGAAGCCGTAGAGCAGGAACAGCGCGTAGCTGCCGTGGTTCCAGCCGCCGTGGCCGGTCTCGCTGCCCAGCGCAACCTCCACGGCGGCCAGCGGCAGCGCCAGCAGCAGCAGGCCGCCGGGTCGGGCCAGCAGCCCACCCGGCCGCTCCAGCAGCCGCCTACCCGCCGGACGGCGTAGCCAGGCAAAGCCGGGCAGCAGCGCCAGCGAGAACCCCAGCAGGCAGACCAGGAACCACAGGTGGCCGGTCTCGAACACGCCGTCCGGGGCGGCGGTGATCACGAACGGGAAGTCGAGCACGGGCCGCACGTCCCAGAACCGGGCGTAGAACTGCCCAAAGGAGCTGGGGTCGCCGGCGTGGCGCAGGCCGAGGTAGACCTGGAGCGGCACCAGGGTGACCAGCCCGATCAGCAGCGGCATCCCGAGCCGCCGCAGCCGTTCCCGGGCGAACTCGGCCGGGCTCCGAGACCGGAGCGAGTACCAGATGCCCATGCCCGAGATCAGGAACAGCAGCGGCATGCCCCAGGTGGCCCCAAAGCCCAGGAACACCGTGGCGGCCCGGTTCTCGGTGGTGGCCTTGATCGGGAATTCGCCGGCGCCGAAGATGACCGCGGTGTGGAAGAAGATCAGCCCGACGACCACCAGCGCCCGCAGCAGATCGAGTTCGTGCCGGCGGGTTGGTGGCTGGTCGACCACCGCCCGTCCGGCGGCATCCTGGGACATGCCTGCCTCCTCTAGCACTCCTCGACTTCCACGATGGGGACCTCCAGCAACGGGAGAACGCGGCCTGGGATGGAGCCGGAGGGGACCGATCCGATCCGGTGGGCGCCCATGGCTAGGTAGAACGGCTCCGCCCCTGGGTCGGCCTCCAGGGTGAGGCGTTCGAATCCCAGCGTCCTCGCCGCAGCGATGGCGTGCTGCCAGAGGGCCCGGCCGACGCCGCTGCGGATACGCTCGGGCGCCACGAACAGATCCGCGAGGATGCCCGCTGAGGGGTCGCCGGCGAGCGCGTAGAAGCCGACGACCTGGCCGTCGCACTCGGCGACGGTGACCCGCTGGCCCTCGACATCCTCGGGCGCGAGGGTCAGCTCGGCCCCCCGGCAGGCGTCTAGGAAGGCCTGGTCGTAGCCCCAGTAGCCCTTGGAGCGCAACGCCAGCTCGCTCAACAGCCGCGCCTCATCCCTGCGTCCGGCCCGCAGTTGGAGCGTGGGCATGCTGGTCACCTCCCTCCGGGAGTCGCACGCGGTCGCGGCGGGCGAGGTCACGGGGCCCGTACCGCAGCACGATCGCCGCGGCCACCAGCCAGGTCAGCGCGATCTCGACCATCGACCGGGAGCCCGGGTACAGGGTGGTCAGCGCACAGGCAAGGCCGGCGTGGAACAGCATGGCCAGCAGCATGCTGCCCCGGGCGCTGTTGACCACCCAGGTCATCAGCACCGTCTGGGGGACGATCAGCAGCAGGTACGGAACCAGCGGATCGCCGTAGGCCGCCATCAGGGGCAGGTGCCACACCCCCCACACCAGCCCCAGCAGCACCGAGGCGGCCAGCCCGTTCCAGCGGCCCTGCAGCAGCGGCAGCGCCAGCCCGCGCCAGCCCAACTCCTCCAGCAGCGCGCTGGAGGGCAGCCAGCCGAGGACCAGCAGCGGGAAGACCAGCGCCACCCCGCCCACGCCGAGGTCGGCCAGCATCTCGCCCAGCGGGGAGCCAGGCGCGACCTGGAAGTGGGGGTCGGCCAGGGCGCGGACCCACAGGGAGAGGAGCATGATGGCGGGGGCCAGCAGCCCGGCCGTCAGGTACCAGCCCGGGTGGACCCGCCAGATGCGGTAGCGGCTGGTGATCCAGTCGAGCAGGTCGCGGCGGCCGCTGACCCGCAGCACCAGGTAGGCCGCCAGGGTGGGGGCGGCCGCGCCCAGGGTCTGCAGCACCACCAGCCCGCCGGTCGGCGATGGCAAGCCCGGCCGGTGGGGGTCCCGGAACAGCGCTGCGGCCGGCGCCCAGGCTGCCCAGGCCAGGGCGAAGGTCAACCCCACATACGCCCACAGTAGCCTGATCGGCTGGTGGGGTGGACGGGTGGGGGAACGGGTGGCGTGCACGGTCTGGCTCATGGGCAGGTTCCCTTGCAGGACGTGAAGGCCGGCTCCTGCTCCTCGCTGTGCGCGTGGGTGAGCCGGGTGACGGCCGAGCCGTCCGGGTTCATGGCATATAGATCGCTTGCTGCTTGTGGCGTCGGCGTCGGTCCAGGTTGAGCCAGTGGACCAGGTCGCCCGAGCACCAGGTCCGCCACCTGCCGGTGGCCTTGCCCATGGGGTACTCCTCCAGGCGGCTGATCGCGGCCAGCCGGATGCGCTTGGTCCCGGTGGGGAAGTAGTAGCGCCGGATCGCCAGCGTCCCGTCCTGGATGCGGATCAGGGGATCCTGGTAACCGGCCTCTTCTCCCGGTCGGTGTTGCATGGTCGTGCTCCTGGCCGAGGGCCGGCCCGGCCATCGGTCTGGCTGACTGGACTGGCCGGCTCGGGCGGTGACGATTCGGTGGTCAGCACGACCGTAGGGGGCGCTGGCTCGGCCGCCATCGGGCGGCGGCGGGATTCGCTGGTCCGTCCGTGGGCCGAGTTCGTCTTCGGGTGGATGCTTAGGTGCTCCGTCCTGGGGGGGAGTCGGGGTCCGCCGTGGGACCGATGCGGCCGCTGGGTGGGCTGGTTAGGCTCCTGGCTGATGATCACAGCCCGGATGCTGGCCGTGCTGCGGCGCCATGCGTTGCTGGCCGACGTCGCCCTGGCCGCGGCGCTGGCTGGGCTGGCGGTGGTCACCGCGCTGGTCCTGGTGGGGCCACGGGCCCGGATCGAGCCGCCCGCCCCGCCGGTCATCGTCGCCTGGGCCGTCGCCTTGGCGGCGCCGCTGGTGCTGCGGCGTCGTTGGCCACTCGCCGTGCTGGCGGTCACCACCGCGCACTTTCCCTTCTACTGGGCGGTCGGACAGGTCAACGAGATTGCCTCCTGGCTGGTGCTGGGGGTGGCCGTCTACAGCGCGGCCGCCTACGGCGAGCGACGCCGGGCGCGCTGGGTGGGTGGCGCCTGCCTGCTGTGGGTGGCCGGCATCGAGGTGCTGACGTCGCTGCGCCGAGGGGTCGGGCCGGTCGAGCTGGTGGTCTTCGTGCTGCTCGACGCATTGCCGTTCCTGCTCGGCTGGCCGCTGGGGGTGCTGACGCGACGGCTGCGGGAGTACCGGGCGGCCCTGGAGGAACGGAACCAGCAGTTGGATCAGGAGCGGGAGGTCAACGCCCGGCGGGCGGTGCTGGAGGAGCGGGTCCGGATCGCCCGGGAGCTGCATGACGTGGTCGCCCACCATGTGAGCGTGATGGGGATCCAGGCCGGGGTCGCCCGGCGGCTGTTCGACCGCGATCCCCAAGAGGCGCTGGCGGCCATTGGGTCGGTCCAGGCGGCCAGCCGCCAGGCCATCGCCGACCTGCAGCAGCTGATCGGCGTGCTGCGTCGGGAGGAGAGCGACGATCTGGCTCCCCAGCCCAGCCTGCGGCGGCTCCCCGAGTTGCTTGAGCATATGCGCCAGGCGGGGCTGCCGGTGGAGCTGCACCAGCAGGGCCGCCCGCGCCAGCTCCCAGCCGGAGTGGAGTTGTCGGCCTACCGCATCATCCAAGAGGCGCTCACGAACACGCTCAAGCATGCCGGACCGGCCCATGCCGAGGTCACCGTCCGCTACGACCATGATGGGATCGAGGTCGAGGTGGTCGACGACGGCCGCGGTCCGCCGCCGGACCAACCGGCAACCGGCGGCAGGGGGCTGGTCGGCATGCGGGAACGGGTGAGCCTCTATGGCGGCCACCTGGAGGTGGGCGCCCGCCCCGAGGGTGGGTTCCGGGTCCACGCCCTGCTGCGGGACGGTGGGCCGTGACGGTCACGGTCGTGCTGGCCGACGACCAGGCCCTGGTCCGCCGCGGCTTCCGGCTGATCCTGGAGGCCGAACCCGACATCGAGGTGGTTGCCGAGGCCGAGGACGGCCAGCAGGCCATCGACGCTGTCCGCCGCCACCGCCCGGCCGTGGTCCTGATGGACATCCAGATGCCGGGACTGGACGGCCTGGAGGCCACCCGGCGGATCCTCGCCGACGCCGGCAGCCACACCCGGGTGCTGATCCTGACCACCTTCGAACGCGACGACTACGTCTTTGAGGCGTTGCAGCTGGGCGCCAGCGGATTCCTGTTGAAGACCTCTCCGCCGGAGGACCTGGTCACCGCGGTCCGGGTGGTGGCCAGGGGTGAGGCGTTGCTGTCCCCGTCGGTCACCCGGCGGGTCATTCAGGAAGTGACACGACACCACCCGCGCGTTCCCCACTCCCCGGAGCTGGAGCGCCTGACCCAGCGTGAGCTCGAGGTGCTGCGGCTGGTGGCCGAGGGGCTGACCAACGCCGAGATCGCGGCGAGGCTCTACGTCAGCGAGGCGACGGTCAAGACCCACACCTCCAACGTCCTGTCCAAGTTGGGGCTCCGCGACCGGGTCCAGGCGGTGATCTTCGCCTACAGGAACGGACTCGTCGACCGCTGAGGACCCAGCCCGGCAGCGGCGACCGAGCAGCACAGACAACGCCGGGCACCCACGCCGAGCCAGCAGAAGGCCCTCCTCCCGCAGAGGGAACCCTCACCACCGCCCGACGGAGACAACCGGGCACGGCCTCATCCGATTCGCGGGGGTCAGGCCGACCAATCTCCACCGGAACGCGGAGCGCAAGATCGGCCCGGCCGCCGAGGACACAGCCGGTGACGGTCTCTAACCTTGCCGGCGCCACCCACGCAGCCGGATCGGCGATGGCCCACAGGCCAAGCCGAAGTGACGGCCTCCACCGCGACCACACGAATCGAGCTGGTCCCCAGCCGTGATGGGCGCTTCCACGTGACCACCACCCGCCGCTGGTCGCTGTGGGCGCCCACGGCCCGCCACACCGAGGCCGGCGGCGTCCTTACCCTTACCGGCGACTGCCCGCCGCCCGGCAGCCTGGGGATCACCCGCTGCGCTGTCGACCAGCGCGTCAGCGTGCCGGCCGGAACGAGCATCCGGGTCACCGCCAACACCGGCAACCTGACCGCCACCGACCTCGCCGTGGTCAGCTTCGAGGCACAGGCCAGCCGCGGGTCGCTCAGCGCGTCGTTTGTCCGGCCGCCCGATCGGACGCTGGTCCGGCTGGATGCTGGCAGCGTGCGGTTGACCGTCCCCGCCGCCAGCTACGCGCTCGACGCCACCGTCCCAGCCCAGGCTGGACACCTCACGGTGGAGGTCCCCAACGACCCGGCCGCGCCTCGGCAGATCTCGGCCCACATCTCCCGCAGCGACCTCCAGATCCTTCGCCGGTATGAGCGCGTCCACAAGTTCTGCTCGTTCTTGGATGAGGGCGACCTGCGGTCGAAGCCATCGCCCACGGATCGCGGATCGTTGGAGCTTGCGGCCACCTGCCCGGCCGGCTCCCCTCGAGGGGTCCCCGCTAGCGCCTGATCCGGGCGGAACCGGCCGCAGACCGGCGACGTAGGAAGGGTGCTCGATCCGGAGTCCTTGGAGGTGCGCCATGCCAGCCCCCGCCAGCCTCCGGCCGTCGGCGCGTGGCGCTCCAGGCTGGCACAAGCTGCTGGTGGTCGCGGTGCTGCTGGCCGCCGCCGGGTGCTCCGGGGCCGCCGACACCCTAAGCAGCCCGCGATCGACCCCGCCGCCACCCACGCCCACCGGCACCACCGTGCCCGCCTTCGACCGCGGCCGGTTCGCCGCGGTCATCCCCTTTCCCGGCGCCAGGAGCCTGGCCGTGGCCGGTGGGATGCTCTGGGTACTGAAGGGTGCCGGCACGGTGGTTCGGCTTGATCCCGCGACCAACCGGGTCGTCGGCAAGCCCCTGCGGGTCCCCGCCGACGCCGAGGCCATCGCCGTCGGCGATGGGGCGTTGTGGGTCGCCAGCGTCGCTGATGGGGACCTCGGCGCGCCGGGCCCGGACACGGTGACCCGCATCGACCTGGCCACCGGCCGCACGGCCGCCACCATCACGGTCCCCCGGGCCCCCCTGGACCTGGCGGTCACGCCGGGGGCGGTGTGGGTGACCAACGCCGGCGGCGGCGGCCGCAGCGTGGCGCGGATCGACCCCCAGACCAACCGGCTCGCGGGCCGGCCGGTCAGCACCGGCGCCAGCCCCCAGAGCCTGGCCGTCGGTGCCGGGTCGCTGTGGGTGGCCAACCACGACGCCGCCACGGTGACCCGCATCGAGCTGGCCAGCGGCAAGGTCGTGGCCGACATCCCGGTTCCCTCTGAGCCGCACCGGGTGGCCTACGGCGCGGGGGCGGCCTGGGTGGGCAACTGGCACGACAACTCGGTCTCCAGGATCGACCCCCACACCAACCGGGTGGTCGGGTCGCCGATCCCGATCGGGTCCCACCATGCCGGCAACCTGGCCGTGGGCGCTGGCGGCGTCTGGGTCACTAGCGATTACCGCCCGGAGGCCGCGGCCGAGGACGTGGTGGTCATCCGCATCGATCCGCAGACCAACCGAGCGGTGGAGACGATCGCGGTGGGCGGGCACCCGATCGACGTCGCGGCCACCGCGGGTGCGGTCTGGGTGTCGGTCGCCAACCCCGGCGGGCTGCTACGGATCGCCGGGCGCTAGTGTGAGGCGGGTTGGCCCGATGTTGAGGAACCCTGCGAGACCTGCAGTGAGGTCCCCGTTTAGGGCTCACACATGCAGTCTGGTGCCAGCAAGCAACGTGAACTGGCTAACCGACTTTCCGGTCGAAGGCAACTTGCTCTCCGAGGTCCATCGCCTTCTCTGCGCTTCGTGACTACCTAACTCAGGTTGGCGGCTTCCTGCGCCATCTCAAGCCGCAGTTCCTGACGAGCTATCAGAATCGTGCGCGCGAGACGAGGAGTGATCGATGCGGCACCCTCGGCCCTCCCTGGGCGATTAGGATCAGTGATCGTCGTCTAGTGTCGAGTGGACGGCACGTGCCAAAAGTGGTGTGGCGCCGGACGTGCAGGGAATGGAGTCCATCGTGGCGACCGAACCCACCACCCCCAAGGACACGGGCCGGGACCGTCCGTCCCACCCTGATCGTGGGCCGAGGGGCAGCATTGGCTGGATCGTCGCCGGCTCGTTGGCCACCGGACTCCTCGCTGCTCTGCTCCTCGCCGCCGCCCCGTTCATTCCGGCCGAGGAACCTGCCGTCACGGGCGCCGTCCTGTGCGGGTTCGCCCTGGGCTGGGCGATGTTGGCGGTGCTCTCGGTCCGGTTCACCGAGCAGCCGCAGCGCTGGGCCGCGGCGCCGGCCCTGGTCATGGGAGTGGGCGGCCTGCTCCTGGTGGGGTTTGGCTCCCCGGTGGACCGGGTGCTGGACTGGGTGTGGCCCCCGGCCATGCTGGGGTTGGCCGTCTGGATGCTCGTCTGCGTCGGTCGACAGCTGCCGAGCCGGGGCGGACGCTGGCTGCTGTATCCAGTGATCGCGCTGCTGGCCCTGGCCGCGATCGGCGGCGGCTACCAGACCCTGGGTGCAGCAGCCGATGCCAAGGCCTACCCGATGCCTGGCCGGTTGATCGACGTGGGCGGACACCGCCTGCACCTGCGCTGCACCGGCGCAGGCACCCCCACCGTGGTGCTGGAACCGGGCGCAGGCGAGATGTCGTCGAATCTGGGGTGGATCACCCCGGCCGTGGCCCGGGACACCCGGGTCTGTGTCTATGACCGCGCCGGTCGGGGGTGGAGCGAGCCCGCTGCAACCGCCCAGGACGGCGCCCAGATCGCCACCGACCTCCACAGGTTGCTGCAGCGCGGAGGTATTCCCGGGCCCTATGTGCTGGCCGGTCATTCCTTCGGCGGCCTGTATGTGCTCAGCTTCGCCGCTCGCTACCCCGAGGAGGTCGCCGGCATGGTGCTGGTGGACTCCACCGCGCCGGCGTCGGCGGCGACACCAGGGACACCATCGGCTGGCCACGGGGGCTCCTCCGACGGCATGAGCCGTATCTCGGCCCTGGTGTCGACCGCAGCTCGACTGGGTCTGGGCCGCCTGTACGCCCAGGTCGACTTCGCCAGCCTGCCGCCGCGGTCCCGGGACGAGGTCCGGGCCAGCGACGCGACCCCAAGCACGCTTGGCAGCACGATTGACGAGTACCTCCAGGCGGCGGCCTCGACCGAGCAAGCTGCCGCCCTGGGTGACTTGGCCGACAAGCCGCTGATCGTCCTGACCGCCGGCCGCGGCCATGATGCCGCCTGGTCGGCGGCCCAGAACCGGATGGCCGGCTTGTCGACCAACAGCGTGCACCGCGTCATCGCCGGCGCCACCCACCAGGACCTGATTGCAAACCAAGAAGACGCCGCCGCCACCACCCAAGCGATCCTGGAGGTCGTCGCATCGGTCCGGAGCCCAGGGCGCCTGGTCAGGTGATCCGGAGCCTCAGCAGAGCACTTGGGCGCGCCGCCTGACCCCGCCCCCACCCGGTCCCCGGTCATCGGTCCTGACGGCCAGCGGGTCCGGCAGGGAAGACCACCCTGGAGGCCTCCAGGTCGCGGCGGAACGCCCGCTGTCCATAGATGCCCTGGCTGACCAGGCTGACCAGGAAGCCCACCGCCGCCGCCAGGGCCAGCGGCAACGCCTCCGACGGCCCGGCGACGCTGCGCCACAACAGCCCCCCGACCACCCCGGCCAGCACGCTGTTGACCACCACGATCATCGACCCAGCGGTCAGCAGCGCCTGCCACCAGGGGTTGCCCCCGGTCTGGACGCCGATCCCGGCCAGGGTGACCCAGGGGTCGTCGCTGGCCGGCAGCACAAAGTAGCGTTCCATCTCCGGGGCGAGCTCCAGGAAGTAGTGGCGGATCCGGTTCATGCCTTGCCCGTAGAGCCGCCACTCGGCGTTGACCTGCAGCAGCCGCCCGTGGGTCACCACCCCCAGGAAGAACACCACCGGCAACAGCACCAGCGCGAACCCCCGGAAGGCCACGCCCAACCCCGACAGCTGGGCGGTCAGCGCCAGGGCGATGATCGAGCTCGACAAGGTGCCCAGGTACAGCTGCAGCCGGCTGGTGATCTCGGCGTTGGCGACCGCGCGGGCGGTCTGGAGCGTGAAGTGCTCTGTGGTCATGAACTGCAGGATGTGCTGCCGGTCGGCGCCGGCACTGGACTCCTCCACGATCACCTCCGTCAATCGACCGGGCGGCCGCTGCCGCGCCGAGTTCCGCGATGCACCTGCTTGACGCATCATGATTGGACTGCGGGTGACCCGGCGACCTCGTCGCCGAGCACGAGGTGGCTCCTGACGCTGGCCCCGGTCGTGGCGGAGCTGGTGGCTCGGCTTTGCGCCGGGTCGGCCTTGATCTCTTGGCGTGGTGATGCGGGGTACTCCCGGGGTACAGAGACCGCTGTGATTGAGGTCGACCGGGGTTGGCGAGGATGGCCGACGTCCCGGCCAACCGGTGACACGAGATGGAGCCGCCAGGTGTGCCGCGCCGGATGCCGGCAGGGGTCCAGGTCGAGCCGCTGCTGAATCTGTGCGATGCCTGCCCCGGCTGGAGCTGTCGAAAGGACGACCATGACCACCCACGATGGGACCACCGACGGGGCCGCGCGTGGGCTCCCTGCCCTCTTGATCTCGGACGCCGATCCCAAGGCCCGCGCCACGACCGAGTCGGCGTTGGCTCGCCGCTTCGGGGCCGACTATCACATCTTGACCGCCGATTCTCCCCAGGCCGGTCTGGAGATCCTGCAGGGGCTGGCAGACCGCGGCGAGCAGGTCGCGCTGGTGGCAGCCGACCTGCACCTGGCCGGCGTGGACGGCGTGGAGTTCTTGGAGCGGGCGCACCTGCTGCATCGGGACGCCAGCCGGGTGCTGCTGGTGGCCATGGACCGCCACCACACCCGAATCCCCTTCACCGAGCTGGCGACGCTGCAGAGGGCGACCGCGCTGGGCCGGATCGACTTCTTCGTGGTGAAGGGCTGGGTCACCCCCGAGGAGTGGCTGTACCCGCAAGTGCAGGAGGCGCTGAGTGCCTGGATGCTGGCCCACCGGCCCCATCACGTGGTCTACCGCATCGTTGGTGAGCAGTGGTCGCCCCGCAGCCATCAGCTGCGGGACTTGTTGACCCGCAGCAGCGTCCCCTTCGAGTTCCACCCGGTGGATTCGGAGCGTGGGCGGCAGCTGATCCGCGAGTTCGGCATCGACGTGCAGCGCCTTCCCGCCCTCGTCCGCCACGACGACTCGGTCCTGCACGATCCGCGCGACGCCGAGGTCGCGGCCGCCCACGGGATCACCACCACGCCATCGTCCGAGGCCCACGACCTGGTCGTCCTCGGCGCCGGACCAGCCGGGTTGGCGGCGGCCGTCAACGGCGCCTCCGAGGGCCTGCGCACCCTCGTCGTCGAGCCGGGGTCGCTCGGCGGGCAGGCCGGCAGCAGCTCGATGATCCGCAACTACCTGGGCTTTTCTCGGGGCATCAGCGGCAGCGAGCTCGCGCATCGCGCATGGGAGCAGGCAGTGCTGTTCGGCGCCGAGTTCGTGTTCACGCAACGCGCGATCAAGCTGCGGCCGCGCGGTGACCAGCGGCTGGTGGCCTTGAGCCAGGATGGCACGGCGGTCGCGCGGGCGGTTCTGGTCGCAGCCGGCGTGACCTACCGCCGGCTGGGGATCCCCGCCCTGGACCGGCTGGTCGGGATGGGGGTGTTCTACGGCGCGGCGGGCACCGAGGCCCCCGCCCTGGTCGGGGAGCAGGTGTACGTGGTCGGCGGGGCCAACTCGGCCGGCCAGGCCGCCCTGCACCTGGCCAAGTACGCCACCCGCGTGACGTTGCTGGTGCGCGGCGACTCGCTGGCCGCCGGCATGTCCGATTACCTGATCACGCAGCTGCAGGCCACCGCCAACGTCGAGGTCCGGCTGCGCACCCGCGTGGTGGACGGCCACGGACAAGCCCGCCTGGAGGCCCTGACGCTGGAGGACGTCCGCACCCGCCAGCGGGAGCAGGTCATGGCCACCGCCGTGTTCGTCCTGATCGGCGCGGAGCCGCGTACCGACTGGCTCCGCGGCGTGCTGCAGCTGGACGATCATGGGTTCATCCTGACCGGCCGGGACCTTCCCGCGCGGGCATGGCCGCTGCGGCGCGCCCCACTGCCATTTGAGACCAGCCTGCCGGGCGTGTTCGCCGCCGGGGACGTGCGCTACGGCTCGGTCAAGCGCGTGGCAGGCGCCGCCGGAGAGGGCGCGGTGACCGTCGGCTCCGTCCACCAGTACCTGCAGGAGTTGTCCCAACAGGGCACAGGCGGCGGAGGCGGATAACCGGCAGCGATCCGCGGCAAGCCAGCATTCTTGGCCCGAGGCGTGGCGCCGTCGTGGGCCGCGGTCATTGAAGGGCACCAGCCAGCGTGCCGAGCACGGCCGTCCCCGCACTCCCGGCTGCTGCGCGGACTCCTCGCCTCAGGGCTCGGCCACCGCCGGCTCGGACGCCGCTGGCAGCAGGCGACTGGAGTTGGAAGCCGCCGGTGAGCCCCCGATGCCGGCTGGCGAGGTTTGCTGATGCGCACGGTCAGGCCCGACTTCCGACGGGTTCGGTGGTCATCGCCGCGAGCCGCTCAGCCAACACGCGCATGACGGCAAGCGCGATGTCCCGCCGCTCGTGGACCATCGCCTCGAACTCTCGATAACCGATGTGCAGGTCCTGACGTCGCCTTCGGCAATGAGGGTGGCGACATGCGGCGCCCGCCTGACCACCGACAGCTCGCCCACGAGCTCCCCCGGGCCACGGCGGGCGACCGTCTCGCCGTCCCCGGACGACGCGGGCGGTAGCTGGCGCCTGGACTAGAGCGTCGAGGATCTCGATACCCATGGCCAGCGACAACCAGACCGTCATTGTCGGCAACCTGGTTGACGACCCAGAGCTGCGCTTCACCAACAACGGCACTCCGGTGTCCAACCTCCGAGTGGCCGTGACCCAGCGCGTGCTGGAGGGCGGTGCCTGGCGCGACGGCCCCCCGACGTCGTTCTTCCGAGTCAGCGCCTGGCGGGAGAACGCTACCCACCTCGCCGAGTCGCTGCACAAGGGCGACCGGGTCGTGGTGCTGGGACGGCTCCGGCAACGCTCCTGGGAGACCCCGGAGGGGGAGCGCCGTTCGGTGGCCGAGATCGAGGCCGACGAGGTCGCGGCCAGCCTCAAGTGGGCCACCGCCAAGATCGAGCGGGTCACGACCGGTGACGGCGAGAGCACCAGGTTCGGGTCGCCGGAGAGTTGATCACCGAGCGCACGGCCCGAGATCATTACGGCTAGCCCGCTCGAGGTGCCAGCTTCACGACGTGTGCTGGCATGGGCGTCGCCAGTCCCAGCTCGTCCACCGTCAGCAGCCCCCGGTCGACCAGCTTGTCGACGTGGGCGTAGACCATCATGGTCACCACCGCATTCGCATGCCCCAGGTGGCCGGCGACGGCGATCATCGGCACCCGCTGGGCGATCAGCCAGGTGGCGTGGGTGTGGCGTAGGTCGTGGAAGTGGAGCCCGCCGTACTCGGGCCACAGATGGGCCAGGTCGGCCTTGGCCAGAGCCCGCTTCCACACCCGATGGAAGTTGTTGCGGGCCACTGTCCCGGCTGGGCCGCGGAGCCGCCCGGGCTGGTGAAGATGCGGTCATAGGGGCCGCCGCCGACCAGCTCCCGGTGGGCCAGCAACGCCTGGACGGTCTCCTGATCCAGGGCGATGACCCGCTTGCCGGCCTCGGTCTTGGGGCTCTTCTCGACTCCGCGGCCGGTCCGGCGGGGTCGCTGATGGCCCGGGCGATCCGCAGCCGCCCCGGCCCGCGCACCGCGCCGTCGTCCAGGGGCTGGTCAAGCCGTGGGTCGTCCCAGCGCAGGGCGACCAGCTCGCCCCAGCGCATCCCGGTCAGGGCGGCGACCAGGACCAGCGCCCGATAGCGAGGTCGATCGCCTCGATGAGCCCGGTCGAGTTGCTCACGCAGCAGCCAGACCTCGCGGCGGGGGACCGGCTGGTTGCGGGTGGCAGTGGTGCGGCCGGCACCGCTCTTACGCACCAGGGGGGAGCGGGCCAGGTAGTCGTCGTCGACGGCGGCGTTGAGGATGGTCCCCAGCAGCGACAGGTAGGTGTTGACCGTGTGGGGGGACAGCTGCTCGGCCAGCATGGCGGACCTCCAGGCGCCGATGGTGCTGGCGTCCAGATCGCTGAGGGGATGTCGCCGAAGGTGGGCAGGATCCGCTTCTCGACCTTCTTGCGGATGCCGTACTCGGAGGTCGGGTGCTGGTCCTTTAAGGCTGGCCTGTCACTTGGTGGCGACGTACTCGCCGAACAGGGTTCGGGCCTTCTGCTCCAGGTCGATGCCGGTGGCCCCTGAGAGGTCGGGCCGGCCACGCTCGATAGCCCGCCGTTCGGCCTCGGCGCGTCGCTTGGTCGGGAAGATGCCGGCCGAGCGCTGCCGAGTGCCCTCCCGGTAGCAGACTTGATAGCGCTCGTGGGGATGGCGGGACAACCGCGATCCAGGCCATGTACCATGCCTCCTTGTCACGGCCGCCTGATGGGTCGTGACCCGCACTCCTGGTGAGTTCCTGATGGATTCCTGATGAGGAGGCCCCAGAGAACATCCCTACGCTGGCGGGAGGCGCACCGACAGGCTCACTGCCAGGGCAAACAGACTCACTTGCCCCCCTAGCTCAGTCGGCAGAGCACATCCATGGTAAGGATGGGGTCGCCGGTTCGATTCCGGCGGGGGGCTCCACCCCAAACCAGCAGGCCAGGCCGGGTCGGACGCCCGGCCTGTTCCATGCCCAGGGACGGGCTATGCGGCCGGCGTGCCATCTCCGTGCCATAGCGGCGCTCACTTGCCCTCGATCGGCCGGTTCAGCTCCCGGGCAATCGCGGCGTCCCGGTCGGCCATGACGTGCTGGTAGCGCACCGCCGCCACGGTGGTCGAGTGCCCTAGCCGATCCATGACCTCGCGCAGGGAGCCGCCGGCGGCCGTGGCCAGGGTGCCGGCGGTGTGGCGCAGGTCATGGATGCGAAGGCCCTCGACCCCGGCCGCTCGGGTGGCCGGCTGCCACACCCGGCGGTTGGAATTGCTCCGCCGAAGGTGCTTGCCTTGGCTGCTCAGGAACACGAAGGCCTCCGGCGACTTGGCCGTGTAGCGCGCCAGGTGCTCGGCCAGAGCCTCGACCACCACGGCGGGCAGGGTGACGGTGCGGCGGCCGGCGGCGCTCTTGGGCGCTCCGGTTGAGAAGGTGCCGTTGACCTCCAGGAGCTACCCCGCCACCGTGACCGTGCCCCGCTCCAGGTCGACGCGCTGGCGGCGCAGTCCGACCAGCTCCCCCCCAGCGCAGCCCACCGAAGGCGGCCACCAGGACCAGCGCCCGGTACCGCGCCGGCACCCGCTCGGTGATGGCGGCCACCTGGTCGATGGTGGCGATCCGCATCTCCGGCGCCTCATCGCTGGCCGCCCCCCCGGGATGCCACAGGGATTGACCGCGATGAACCGCCCTCGACCGCCGACCCAGGATGCGAGCCAGGAGCCGGTAGGCCTTGGCCCGGGTGGCCTGGCCGACGCCATCGGCCTCCAGCCTGGCCAGCCAGGTCCGCACGGCCAACACGTCGATCCGGGCCAACGGAAAGGACCCGAACGCCGGCCGCAGGTACCGACGCAGAATGCTGCGGTAGCCGTCCCTGGTGTTAGCCCGCCTGCTTTGCCTGCCGCCTCATCGGAGGGGAACTGGCCACCAGCGACGAATCGCTCGAGGTCGGATTCTTCACCCCAGCCGAGATCGAGACCATGCCCATGCACGAGTCGATCCGACTGCGCATCCGCCACTACCTGGAGCACCGACCGCAGCCGGTCATCGCCTAACTAGCAGGACAGTTGCGCCTGCCCAGCTGCTGCAACGATGTTGCACCTGGCGCAACAGGAGGCGGAGCGGGCGGGAGTCCCTGGCGGCGCAGTCGGCGGTGCCGGGTAGGGTGGATCTGGTTCTGGTCCAGGGTCGCCGCGGCCCGGCGGAAGCGGTCAGTTTCGCGAAGCAGGTCCGTCTATAGGGAACCGTGCGGATGCAGAGAATCGACACAGTCCCGAGGAGGACCAATGGGTTTGAGCAGCTACAGACTGAACGCGTTCATCGCGGTCACCGACATGACACGGGCGGAGGAGTTCTACGAAGGGAAGCTCGGTCTCCCGGTGGTACGGACCGACGCTGACGGAAGCAAGGTCTATGCGTCAGGCGGTGAGGAGTCGCTAGTTGTCTACCCGTCTCCGGATCACGCCGGTCGGTCGACCGCGACCCTGGTGACTTGGTACGTCGACGACGTCGAGCAGGTGGTCGACGACTTGACCTCGAACGGCGTGACCTTCGAGCAATACGAAGGCGTGCTCGAGAGCGGCTTCGATTACGGTACGGACGAGAAGGGGATCTCGCCGCGCGCGGGCGGTGGCAAGGTCGCTTGGTTCAAGGATCCCGACGGGAACGTCTTTTCGATCGAGGGTGATCGCTAGGACACCGCCTAGGACGCCGCAACCTCACGCAGCCGCCCCTCGACGAACGCCGTCGAGCGCTCGACCTCGGTCCGAGCCTGGCGCACGGAGCGGGCCACGACGTGCTCGGCGCCATAGCGCTCCTCCACGCCAGCCAGCCGCTCCTCGTAGGTGATGACCTCGCCGGCGGGACCGGTGGTCATATCGCAGTAGGCGAGGGCCATCGACGTGGCCGAGGCCTCGTCGGTGAACTCGACCAGCTCGACGGTCAGTCCGCGCAGCTCGGCCTCGCGCCGGGCGCCGGAGTGATAGGCGACCAGCCCCGCCAGCCGCTCATAGCCGAGAGCGCGGAGGTGACGGGCGCCGTCGAGCGCATGAAAGCCGGTCTCTGTGAGCGCGGGTGCATAGCCGAGGTCATGGAGGTAGGCCGCCGCAACCAACACCTCACGCTCCCCGGCCGGAAGGATGGCAGCGACCCGTTCGGCCTGACGGACCACACCCTGGATGTGTGCCCAGCGGTCACCAAGTGGTGCCAGCAGCTCCTCGGCATAGCCAGCCGCCCATCCTGTCAGCGTCATGGGCCGACCATACCTGGTCAGCCGGTCGCCGGCGTTGCCTGGGGCGAGCGCGCGCGGCTCTCGTGGTGGGAGCCTTGTTCTCCCACCATTGTGATGATCTTCCGGTGGTGGTCGCGGCGAGAGCCTGACCCCTCCCACCACCGGCCTGGTGCCTTGTAAGCGACCTGTCGGCTCCAGCCGCGGCCACCCATGGGCACGCCAGCCGGACGAACGTGACCTGATACGAGCCTGTCGCCCAGACCGATCACAGTGCTGTCCGCCCGGCCGGCGCGCGTGCCATCCCCTGCCCAG
>Ga0081538_10001147_pt1 | contig 27998 bp, 26 predicted proteins | sample TabmetS5T2R1_FD_71022 | JGI IMG/M metagenome (GOLD analysis project Ga0081538, IMG submission 71022) | Tabebuia heterophylla rhizosphere microbial communities from the University of Puerto Rico - S5T2R1 | ecosystem: Host-associated > Plants > Roots > Rhizosphere ...
CATCTGGACCGAGGGAAGTGCAAATCTCTACACAGAGTGCACAGCCGATGCAGTGTTGTTCGCTAATATCAGGAAGTATTGCGACTGGCATCTAATTCACTCATCAACAATCCATTCTGAAACTATTTAAACACTACGCCTTTTTTATAACAGCGATATAATTCGATTATGTGTAGGAGTGAGGGTACTAGCGCAGTACTACCAACGGTGGAGGACTATAATTGGTCACAGGCTTTATCTCAGAATTGTAGTAGTGGTGCGTTATAGATTTTCCTCTCCCCTAGCGCAGAACTAGATCTCTTATCCATCCTGCTCACGATTTTCGGTACTTATTTAGTTCTTTGATAAGTGCAGGAGTGTTGATTCATCGATATTGTAGTAGTCTGCCGCACCTACTTTTTTTGGTTCTCCTTGTCCTAAAGATAGTTTAGGGGGTCTTGGCATTATACCCTTTTCCATCATCTCAAGTTTCAGATCACGCTTACATTGTGTCAGGAATAACTTTGCATAGTATTCACGCTTTTGTTCTATAAACCTCTTTACATGTTTGATGTTTCTGTATCCAAGATGCTTCTCCCTCAATTCATCGGGAATAGGTCTGCCGCCAATTTCTTTCTCAAGCTGCTTTATTACTATCTCTGCTGCTTTTTTGGCAGCTTCTTCAGGCGTTGTTGTTTTAACCTCTTCTTTTTCTTTTTCCTCTTCTTCCTCCGCCATCCCAACTAGTTTCACAAGGAGGGAAGCTATAAATGTTCTTGAATTAGAGAATCAAGCAGAGAACTTGGTTTCTCAGTTAGCCTAGGGTATCTAACTTTAGACTTCTTCCTATAGATAGATAATTGATTTATCCAGCAGAGGGTTATCAAATTCACAGATTATGAATAAAAATTGTACTCCTTGAATTATACGACTATATAGCTATTGCAGCGATGGCAATATCATGCACATGCTCCACGTTGCATTCGATGACACTGACTCGCGTGAGGGTAGGTGCACAACACACCTTGCATTTAAGATAGTAGAACATCTGAAGAAGAAACAACTAGCACAGCTTGTCGACTTTCCACTATTGATTAGGCTCAATCCCAATATTCCATGGAAGACTAGAGGGAATGGCGCAGTTTGCTTGCGGTTAAAAGTGCAAGATATAGATAAAATCATCGGCTATATAAGACAAGTAGTGGAAGAAGGTTCCGCAATAGGCAGCGGAGCTAACCCCGCAATCGCATTCCTTGAGAGAGACAGAGTGCCTGATAAGCTTCGAGAGTTTAGCGCCCTTGCAATGTGCGATATAATAAGTAGACAGATGTCAGAAAAGGTGGCCAAAGCCACAGGGGTTCAATACTTTACCTTTGGCAATGGGCAAGGGCTTGTTGGCTCTCTTGGTGCTATGGGTTGTCTGCTTGAGGGCGATCATACTTTTGAGTTAATTGCGTACAGAAAGCAGAAGAACTGGGGCAGCCTGCGCATAGTAGATAAGCAAAGTGTCATCAAGTTTAGCAGAGACACCTATCCCCGCACTTTCAACAATTATGACCCAAACCAAGGGCGTATTTTGATTGCACCACATAGTCCGGACCCAGTCTTCTTTGGCATAAGGGGCGAGAGCCCAGATATATTAGAGTCGGCGATCCCTGTGTTGCATCCAAAGGAAGAACTAGACGGGTGGACTGTTTTTCGATCAAATCAAGGAACAAATATGCACCTACAAAATGAAATCAGAATTGCCACTGTCAGAGCATACACAGCAGGATATGTGAGGTGCAGGGTTAGCAACAAGCCATGTGCAATTGAAGGCGGTCACGTCATTTTTACGGTCAAGCAGAATGATGCAGAAATGCCTGCGGCGGTCTATGAACCAACAGGACTCGCAAAGGTAGCAACTGGGCTTGAAGAAGGAGATGTCATTGAAATTGGTGTCGGAGTCAGAAAGGGAACTACCAAGCACCCCAAAATTCTAAATGTTGAGTATTTGAGTGTAGTCAAGCTTGCGCCCGTTTATGAAATATTGAACCCGCTTTGTAGAATATGTGGTAAGCGTATGAAGTCAGAAGGCAAAAATAAAGGTCATCAGTGCGACAGATGCAAACACAAAGACCGCAATACAAATAAGATTCTGATATCGCAGGAGCGTGCAATCAGAACAGGGTTATACATTCCAACACCAAAAGCACACAGGCATTTGACAAAGCCGCTACAGAGGTACGGCATTGAAAAGACAAAAGTCCTCTTTGAAAAAAGTAGTAGCGAGGGGTTGATTTGAACTTACGGCCACCTGCAATTTTGCAAAAGCGGAAACCGCTCTGCGGGTTATGAGCCCGCCGGGATAACCTGGCTTCCCCACCTCGCTGACAGCAAGTTGACACAAGGGGAATATATCTCTGTCTGTACTGCATGCTCGGGAAAAGAATACACATAGCAAAGAGTACCGTAATTTTTCAGTCTATTAAAAACACTTACGGTCTACCAGTTTGGGCAGACTCCACAGAGAAGGGTTGCGACCAATATTCTCGGAACAAGTATGATCTTGAAATGATCATTGAAGAATACGTATATACATATTAACTAAAGGAGACAGGATTGCCTTTTACTTATCATTTTTGGGGGACTTCTCCAAAAAGGAGAAGAATGAAGTGCACCTTACAACGAAAATGGAGGGTAGGATACCATATGCAAAGTAATCAACTACAAAGACATCAGACATCTCCCTATGTATCAGCGATTTGCCAATCCATTATAGTAGCAACGAACACTGCTTTGTTCTGTTCAATTATCGTGTCAGCAGCGACGCCTCCTCTCTCTTTGGGCATGGGAGAATTCGCTTGTTATTGTATCTTAAATGGCTAGATTTATTTCCGTCGCTGCTCATTATCAAACGGACATGAACGCCAAATCACTCAGTGACATTGATTTTGAGAAGCGCAATGGTTTTCTGCCTGTGGTAGTACAGGATAAAAAAACTAAGGACATTCTGATGCTAGCGTATGCCAATAGGGAAGCTCTTGCCAACACCATCAAGACAGGAAATGCGTGGTTCTGGAGCACTTCACGCAACAAATTGTGGATGAAGGGTGAGGAATCTGGCAATGTCCAGCCAGTGTCAAAAATATTAGTAGACTGTGACTCAGATTCTATCTTGTATATTGTGGATTCAGATAAGCCAGCGTGCCATACGGGCAATAGATCCTGTTTCCACAATTTATTAACATAGCCCCGCAAGTATGGCAATTTTTTATATATATCCTGCCTTTTCTAGAATGTACACATGATTATTGTTGTTTAGTATTACAAAACATGATCAGCAAAAAATTTAGTAAAACTAAAATGATGCTTAGAGAAGTTTTAATCATATACTAATCGAAGGGGAGAGTAGAAAACATGGGAAGTATCAAATCGCTAAAGTGCAGAGAATGCCTTAAAGAATATGAACCACAATTTCGCTATGTATGTGAAGAGTGCTTTGGCCCTCTAGATGTCACATACAAGGAATTGTCTATAACTAAAAGCACTTTTGAATTAAGAGAAAAGACATACTGGCGTTATTTTGAGCTCCTGCCGATTGCAAATAAAAGCAATATAGTAAGCCTGAATGCAGGTCTAACACCACTGCAGCATGCAGACAGGCTAGGAAACAGGCTCGGGTTGAAAAGTTTGTATATCAAGAATGACTCGGTTAACCCAACGTTTTCATTCAAGGACAGGCCTGCGGGCGTCGCAGTTTCAAGAGCCAAAGAGACAAGGTTAAAGGCAGTTGGTTGTGCGTCTACGGGCAACTTAGCAGCTGCAACCGCTGCTCACGCAGCCAAGGCGGGCATGTCATGCTATATCTTTGCACCGTCTGACATCGAACATGTCAAGATCGCTCAAGCGCTTTCATATGGTGCAGAATTTGTTGCGGTCGAAGGCACCTATGATGATGCCAATAGGATCGCTTCAAGGATAGGAGATAAGAAAGGCATAGGTGTCGTCAATATTAACATGAGGCCGTACTATGTAGAGGGATCAAAAACGCTTGCTTATGAGGTTGCAGAACAGATGGACTGGCAAGTACCAGAGAGTCTAATAATCCCAGTAGGAAGTGGTGCTATGCTCAACGCCATATGCAAAGGTTTTGAAGAGCTTCACTCACTTGGTCTGATCGACAATCCTAAAAATATGAAGGTGGTTGCAGCGCAACCGCGCGGTTGTGCGCCTATCGTCAATGCATTCAAACACAACGGTGACGAAGTGATCCCTGTCGAGCGGCCAGAGACGATTGCTAAAAGCTTGGCAATAGGAGATCCTGGCGATGGCATGTATGTTTTAAAAAGGCTAAAGCAGTACAATGGCCTTGCAGAAGAGGCAAGCGATCAAGAGATCGCAGATGGGATTATGCTACTTGCCCAGACAGAGGGAATTTTTACAGAACCTGCAGGGGGAGTATCGATTGCAGCACTCAGGAAGTTAGTGGAAGAAAACAAGATAGAGAAGGATGAGCGAATCGTCTGCTATGTGACGGGCAATGGTTTGAAAGCTACAGAAGCGGTTATAGGGCTGTTGCCAAAACTAAATGCTATCAAGCCTGATGCAGCAGAAGTTTCAGCAATTATGAGGGGACAATAATAGTGGCAAAGGTCGAATTTGTAGTTCCTTCAGTATTGAACAGAGGACAGGGGGAGAAAAAGATCTCGATTCAAGCTTCCGACATGCAGGATGCCTTTGCAAAAGTTTCAGAGCAAATGGGCGATGACTTTAGGCGAAGAGTGTTTGATCATAATGGCAAACCAAGATCACTCATCAACATCTACATTAATGGCAAAAATGTTCGCTTTAGTGGCGCAACATCTTCCCTACTAAAGGATGGTGATTCTATTTACATCCTGCCTGCTGTGGCAGGAGGCGCTGAGTTGACAAGTGAAGAGCTTCAACGCTACTCTAGACAAGTAATGCTCGAAGAGATCGGCTTTGAGGGAATGGAAAAAATAAGGAATGCAGAGGTATGTGTAGTAGGAGCAGGCGGCATAGGAAACCCCGTTGCTACACAGCTAGTGGCGATGGGGGTTGGTAAAGTACGTATCATCGATAGAGATGTTATTGAAGTTACCAATCTACACAGACAGCATCTATACACTGACGACGACATTGGCCGCGTTAAGGTAGAGACTGCTGCAGAGCGTCTGGGCAAACTAAACCCTACAGTCAAGGTGGAGCCAGTTCCAACATCTGTAACCAAATATACTGCGGAAAGCCTCATCAAAGATTTTGATATTGTCATTGACGCATTAGATAGCGTCGACGCTAGATATGCTCTCAATGATGCATGTATCAAGCACAATATTCCACTGATCTATGCGGGGGCGCTTGGCATGCTAGGCTCCGTATGCACAATTCTCCCAAACAAGACTGCATGCCTGCGCTGTATGTTTCCGGAGTTAAATGAAGAGGAAATGCCCGCATGTAGCACTGAAGGTGTGCATCCGTCCATACTGTATCTAGTTGCAGGCATACAGGTATCAGAAACAGTCAAGATAATCACGGGTAGAGAACCGACACTGGCAAATAACCTGCTCTACATCGATCTGAATGAGCTATCATTTGAGCGCATACAAATGTTCCGCCAAGAAGAGTGTCCATCATGTGGAATTGGGCGGAAGGAAAGTAAGACGTCAGATGATGAGCTGATAATTGAAGAGTTGTGCGGAAGGGATAGGGGCAAGCGTACATGGACAGTCACCCCTACAGAACCTACACCCATCAACCTGAACTCAATGATCAAGAATGCTGAATCACTTGGCTACAAGGTTAAGACAAGGGGGAACCTCGGCATAACTGCAGTCGATTCAGGCAGGATGTCTGTAAGTTTTCTCTCAAGTGGCGCTGCTACAATCGTTGGTGCAAAGGACAAAGAAGATGCCCTCAAGCTCTACAAGACATTTATAGAGCACCCCTAGTCACCCATAAACTCCATCATGCTTGATTGGATTTTCTTTTCTTCCTTGAAGATCAATTTTAGTTCTAAGGCTATTGATTCAACTCTGCTGCGCAGATAATCGTTAATTTTGTATTGCTTGCACATATCAATTGCAATGCCAAGATATTTTTCAACGGCTCCCCTCGTCACCGTTTGGATCAACGCAGAGCCGCATTCAACGCACTTACCCATCAAGGGCATTCTACGGAACTTAGCACCACAGGTCGTACAGCGAAAGGTCTGCGAAGAATAGGATCTCATGTTCCCGATTATGTCGGGAAGAATGTGTGTAGTGAGCACCATTACGGCAACTTCATTAGCGTCCACTGCGTTTATCAATTTTGCAGTATCAAATTGCATTTTCAACTTCTCTTCCATAGTGTTAAGAGTGGAATAGGCGCTTCTCTGTGCCTTTGTCACGAGTGTATTAGTTAAATGAGTAAAGCCGTAGTCATAGAACTGACGTACATCACCTATTCTATTCTTGACTGTCTCTGTCATGCCAGCTACGTCGGCAGCCTTGGTCTGATTCCATGTAGATTCATAGAATTCAAGCGAGTATGTGTTTGCAATATCTACGTTGTGTGCCTGACGCTGAACCTCATGTGGTAGTACAATAGGCTGTATAAGTAACGGCGCGTCCATTAGCCCACCTATCTTGTCGGGTAAGAAGTCATAAGAGAAGTTCAAAAATGCATCCATTATGAGCATCACAGAGTCAGCATCGCCATCACAGTCGCGGCGCTTAGCAGAGTGCCATATTGGCGATGCCAAACAAACCTGCGAATCAGCAAAGCCAATTATCCTTCCCACAATGCCTACCGAGGTATGTGGGGCGAGACCCACAATCAAATGACCAACAAGGCCATCAAGTGAAGACAAGCCATAAAAAGGCTCTAAGTCATATAATTTAACAAGTTCTTCATCAACATACTTTGCTGTATTCACAAGGTGTTTTGCGGAGTCACGAGGGATTATTACATCCTGCATCATCAACTCCACAATCTGATCTGGAGAAGTTAACTCTCTCCCAAGATAATCATGTGCATATCCAAGCTCTCTTAATTTGTCAATGCTGACAGATATCCATGCAGGCTTAAAGTGAGTTAGTGGCTCATTGGTTGCATCAAATCGGATAGTGCCATCCTTGAAGGCATGGAGTCCATGCTTTTGGCGCAAAATCCCTTTTTCCAAGGGCTCTGCGGATCTATGTGTGCTCATAAGCGACTTGACGCCCTTGAAGGGTTCTTGCGGATCTATGCCCAGTTTTCTCTTTGCCTGCTCTAATGCAAATTTGAGTGGAAAGTTGACTGAGGAGTAAGTTCGGCCCTCTTTTCCACAACGCACGCATTTTTCACCCTCTTCAACCTCCTTTCTGCATACAATGCACAGGTTGCGCAGCATTGCCCAAGCGCCACACACTCTACAATGCGTGCCAATAGACGGCAACCTACATTTATCGCAATATCTGTTCGCTATTTGAGTATAGAAGGAGTCTTCTTTACAAGCCTTCAGGATGTCGCGAGTTGAGCCGCCTTTTGGTCCAATTGGAAAGAGGACATGTACTGGTGGCTTCATCTTGCGCTCAGCCGCCTTTTCTGGCCTGCCGACCCTCACAGCAATAGCAGAAGAAAACTTGGGCATTACGAGAATACCAGATGTCTTATTGACAAATTCTATAGCATTATCAGATTCAACAGGGGGAGGCCCGTCTAGAAGCCTTCTCAACGAAGTTGTTTGATTGTTGTCGTCAATGCAGATTTGGTCATGTGTTATAGAATGAATTACACCCAATCGCTCCAAGATATCCTTTAACTTAGTATCAAAAGATAATGTCATATCATCGGATAGTCTGTCTTTTAGGTACAAAACTTCCTCAACGGTTAAGGAGTCCCAGTAGAATGAATACCGGGGATGCAGTGCCAATCCAAGTTTTTTGCTGATTTCAAATGCTTCGTCAACTGACGGTAGAACAAGCGAGCTTTCAGCCATCTGGATTAGCCTCTTCCTATCAATATCAGATGACGGGGATGTGAGTAGTTTTGAGCGCAGTTGCTGTACCCATATTTCTTCTACAAAGCTTGCAGGTGGCAGCTGGGCGTTATTTTCAAGAAAGTCCCCGTAGCTTATCAGCATATCTCCAAGGTACAAGATCTTGCTGACATGGGAACGGATTCTTTCGGCCTGTTCTACCGTAGTCACTTGTATCACTTTGCCATCATCCAACCTGACGATTGGTGGTTCAATAGTATCTACAAGTGCTATAGTAGACGCCTTTCCAGGCATATCCATTTTGATCTGGGTGCCAACTACAATTGCATAGTTGAGTAGAGCTGGAACTGCTGGATGTATCCCTACAGTTGCAAAGCCAGTGTTATAGCAGCGACCATAACGTAAGCGAAATCCGCCTATTTTTTTTGCCATAGAAAGTACTGGCCTGCCAGTAATGACCTCTGACATCCTATGATGTGCGGCATCGTCATTGCCCGTCTGAATTGCTCCTTTGAGTTCTTTCAGCCAGTTCCAACCATCCAAATTTAGGGTTTCAACTAACTTCAATAATTTCCTACTTCTGCCGATGAGTCCATCATTCATGACTCTGAGCGTCCCTCCGCGAACTCTATCAGTAGCGATCCGACGCATATTCTTATGCCCAACCACTTCTACAGGATCCGTGTCAACGCCGTCTAATTCTACTGGCAAGTTTGAAATACATCTCACCACGTCCTCGTCAAGAACTTTGAACTGGAAGCCCATAACTTCGCGTTCATAGATCCTGAGCTCTTCAACGAATCTGCCGGTTTCATCATCGAATGAATTTGCTATATACTTGTCAAGACCTGCGACTTTTCTTGCATGATCAGCAATGAGCATCGTTAGTGCAGCTTCTGTGCCACCCGCTGATCTAATAGGTCCAGCAAAAGACACCGACAAGTATCGGGAGCCATCAATGTTGCTCTTGATCGTGACATCTGATATTCCCTGTAGAGGAGCAACAGTTACACCTTCTGTGACTACAGCTAGAGAAACCCTGACGGCATTATCAAGTCGAGTTTTCAGATCGCCTGAACCATATTCGCCGGCTGCAATTTCTTCCGCTATTTTTAATGCTGCTTTTTCCTTAGTTGTCTGTGATAGAAGAGCACGCAGTCTGTCTGCAATATCTATGTTATGCATCTTTGCAACTCGATCTGCTAAGTCATACGCAATCTTGGGCTCGATGATATCCGCTGCGTCAATCCCACGTCGTCGAGCATTAAGTGCATGTTGGTAGCCCTTGTTGACGCTCTTTAGGATATCCTGTTGATATTGCCAATAAAATGCAGGCATACGGACATCTTTTAGATGGGTCTCAGCTTCATCTAAAATCATATTTCATCGTATCCTAATCGCTTTGACTATTGACGAAAATTTTTCCTGCCAATTGCCCTCCTTTTCTATCATGGTACCAATAACAATAATGTCAGCTCCTGCCTTGGCTATCTGACCTGCAATTTCTGGTGATTTTATACCGCCACCAACGATGATGGCACCGTCATAGTGCTTTCTTACCATAGCTACCATTTCTGATGGAACATGTTCAACTGCACCAGAACCCGCTTCCAAATACACAAACCGCATGCCCATATATTGAGCCGCAAGAGAATACATTACAGCTAGATTGGGTTTATGAAATGGGATTCCCCGGGCTCTGCCCACAAACCAAGCAGCCGTTCCCTCACCGACTATAATATAGGCTGTCGGTAACGGCTCTATTGCATATTTCTTGACTGCCATCGCGCCCAATGCTTGGGCTTCAGTAATAAAATATGTATTCTCTGAGTTGAGAAGCGAGCTAAATAAAATGGCGTCAGCTTTTGGTGATACACCTGTGACGTTTCCTGGAAACAATATCACAGGAACGTTAATCGTCGATTTTATTTCACTGACAATTCTAGTTAGCTCTAATTGGTCAACCACAGAGGACCCACCAACAAGAATTGCAGAGGCTCCTCTTTCCTCCACTATTTTTGCAATTGATGCAGCATCTGTGGAGTTTTCAGAATCGATTAGTGGAAGGCAAATTGTTCCGTGATTCTTTATCTCATCTTGAAGATATTTTTCGACCTTTCCTACTGTCACTTCCTGTTAAAGGGTATATGCCATTTTAAAGTTTGACGCTACTACTAAAATTCTAATAGAGCCCGCAGCAATACAAATGTGTATAGCTGCTATGGCTAACCCAATCTCTAATTCTAGCGCTCTTTATACCCAAATTATTGCAAATTCTATATTTACACCGCGACAGCTTTCAATAATCTTGAATCAACTGAAAGGCGCTGGCAAGCCCGAAGATATCAGCCCGGGTGCATACTATAGGCAAGTTAAACAATGTAGAAAAAAAGTCAAATCGCTTCTCTATAGTATTGTCCTCCTGCAATCAACAGGGATAGTCAAAGCAGAGACGTCAGTGACACTAAGTAGGCTAGCAGAGCAACTAGCCGTGATATTCTCTGTGGACAGTAGTAGTGATGTTGTGCTTAAGACTGACAACAAAGACGTGATGTATGTGATAGATGAGGTGATAAAAAGAATATCTACAGTGTAAAATAACCTTACTCTAAAGTATTAAATCACGGTATTATTAACGAATACCGTGATATGATAACCGGCCTGAGCTTCTCGGACAGTAATCTTATGGTACTAGTGGTCTTTGCTTTTCTAGGAGGATTGGCAGGCATGATAGTATATACCAAGTTTAAGGCTATATTTGAAGAAAGTAGGTATAAAACCAACGAAGCAGTTGTTGAAGCAATAGTTCTTGAATATACTCATAAATTACGTGATTATAATAAAGCAATTTCAGAGCTTCAGGCAAGGATTGATATACTCGAAAATATAGGCCAGCCTCAAAGAGCAACATCACAGCAGTCGTCACAGATACAATCTCACATAACACCTGTGAGTGAGCCTGTAACAATCACACAACATCCAAGAATCGAGAATGAAGTTAACAGTACAACTGATTATATATTCAAGTTGATAGCTGAAAGGCCGAGATCTTCAAGAGAAGTTCAACTTGCTATAGGAAGGACTAGAGAACACACCGCTCGCCTGATGAAGAAGCTTCACGACCTAGGCCTGGTTAGTAGAGATATCAACACCAAACCTTTTCGCTATAATATCACAGAGGCAGGTCGGGAGATGCTGAAGGAGAAGGAGAAGGAGAAGATGATTGGGGCTGCTGCATCGGTTGTTGTCTAGCCATCTTGTAGATCCACTCTTTTCCCTGTCGGGTTCTTATCAGTCGGCTGCGTTCAGTATACCTTGAAAGATAGGTTGAGATAATGCTTAGTTTAATGGGCTCGTTGTACTGATCCTCATATAGTTCGAGGATATCAGTGGAAGTAAACCCGCCATACGGGAATTTACCTTCAACAAGATTCCATATCTTGTCGCCAACTGAGGCAGGAGTTGATCTATTGCTTCCATAAATCGTCCTTTCATTATTCTCGTTTGGCTCAATATTTATGAGATCCATGAACTCAACGATTTTCATTATTTTTTCTTTTGATATATTACCCTCTAGTGAAAGGTTATACTTGCTTCCTTCCGCATCTTCCAGTTCTATCTTGAATCGCTTCTTTCTAGAGTTCATACGAGTAAGAGTAACTTAACATGTTAAGGTCTTAACACTTAACATGAGCTATGCCAACATTGATAACAAACAGGTTAGCTGATGTTAACCGTATATGAGAGAGGCATTTTTAGTTAACAACTACTTGTAGTTAACCATTCTAGTTGTAATAAATTACAAGATATCTGTTCCAGTGGAAATAAAGGGGTTCCGATAAGGGCTGTTAACAACATCAATGTCGACGTTAACGCTCCAGTGGAAATAAAGGGGTCGATTTTAGGCCTTTTTTCAAATCTATATTCTAATATTGATAACATAGTTAACCAAACAAAAATGCGCTTATAGACTGCCACCCCTTCTTTTCTTCTGCAGCTCTTTCTCTTATTCTATATTAACCACTATTCTAAAAATGATAAAATAGTTAATTAAAATTGATTTTGTAATTTAAAAACGACTTGTTAACATAAGTGTTAAGAGAAAGTTAACAAACTTTTGTCGTGGAAAAGAAAAACTGGGGGCGGCGGGTTAAAATTACATACAGAAGATGGAGGAGTAGCAGATAATAATTGAGTTCTGACATCGATAACATCTTCGCCAAAGCAGCAAGTGGTGGTTCGCTTGTTAAGAATCGCCAAGCTTTGACTATTGACTATGTCCCTGAAAAGCTGCCCTTCAGAGATGAAGAGACCAAGGCACTTGCTCAAGTGTTATCTACAATTTTTAAAGGTGCTAGGCCGTCAAACCTTCTTCTATTTGGCAAGCCTGGTACTGGAAAGACTGCAGCAGCAAGAAGCGTTGTAGATAGGCTAGCAAAGAAAGCAAGCGAGCTCAAAACCGACGTCACGGTTCTTTTTGTAAATGCGAAGATTGCAGGAGGTAGTGCCTATAAGGTGATTTTTGAAATTGCAGAAGAGCTTGGAATCAATAAGGAGCAGGAAAAACAGGTGCACTTCACTGGCCTGTCAATGGGTGAAGCAACAGATAGGGTTTTGAACTTCATACAAAAGAGAAAACTTAACCTTGTATTAGTGATAGATGAGATAGATTCACTTGTTGATAGGAGTGGTGACGATATCCTTTACAATTTTACAAGGGCAAACCAAAGAATGAAGGGTGGTTTTATTACACTCATAGGGATCTCTAATAGTCTTACATTCAAGGATAAACTTGACCCGCGTGTAAGAAGTAGCCTCAGTGAGGAGGAGATAGTCTTCAATCCATACACAGTAGAACAACTACGTCAGATACTACAAGAGCGCGCCAAACTATCATTCAATGAAGATGCGATCTCTGAAGCGGCAGTCAACTTGTGTGCTGCAATAGCTGGAAGAGAGCATGGTGATGCAAGAAAGGCAATAGATTTGTTAAGGGTTGCGGCCGAGCTTGCAGAAAGAGAAGGTACTACCAAAGTCGAAGAAAAACATGTGCGTGCAGGAGAAGATAGGATTGAAAGAGATGCGCCTTTTGTTGCACTAAAGAACTCGCCAGTTCATCATAAACTTGTTATTCTTGCTATCATAAAATCAACGAATGGAACCACTGGTAAGGTGTATGATATTTACTTAACACTTTGCAAACAGACGGAACAAAAACCGCTTACTCAGCGGCGTATGACTCAAATAATAAATGAGCTGGATTTGCTCGGTCTAGTTTCAACAGATATAGTTAATCAAGGTCGATATGGTAGGTCCCAAAAGATCAAAGTGACGATACCACTAACTACTGTTGAAGAAGCACTCAAAGACGATATTAACCTTGCTTCATTTATTGGTTAAAATCATATACAAGGGGTTGAAGTGTTGCTAAATTGACTATTACTGCAACACCCGGTGTCGGCGTTATGCCCATTGTCTGTTGAAATTTTGTTTGACTCTGCCATGCACCTGAATTTACAACAAGGGTGCCACGATAGCTTTGTACATCGACCACATGTACATGTCCTGAGTGAAAAATATCTGGGACTTCAGTAATAACCATCATATCTTCTTGCTCTGGTGCTATAGGTGTGCGCTCACCATATATTGGAGCAAGGTGGCGAGCCTTAAGGAGTAGCTTCATAGCCTCTGCTGGTTTAGAATAACTCAGTCCTGGTGTTGTTGCGATGATGTCGTCAAGGCCTTGGCCGTGATACATTAAAACCTTGACGCCATTGAGTTGAACAAAGGCAGGGTTGCCAAGCATCGTACAATTTTCAAGACCATACAACTGCTCACTCAAATTCTTCCTCGGGATCGCAGGTTGTGGAAGTGCTCTTCTCCCAAGATCATGATTACCGGGTATCACTAACACTTTGATATGTTTGGGAACCTTTGCCAATAACTCTACAGCATGGCTCATCTGCTTTGATGCATCTATTTCCAATAACTCTTTGTCTTGGTTTGGAAATATACCAATACCATCGATCAGATCACCTCCAACACAGAGGAATTTGATCTTCTCGACAATGTCGTCACCAGGCGATGATGATAGCCAATCTAAGAATCTTAAAAACTCGTTTTTCATAAAATACTTACTACCAACATGCAAGTCAGAGATCAATACTGCATATGTTTCTGACTTGCTTTTGTTGGGTAAATGATCAGGAATGTCGGGCATCATGACACTCTTGATTGTCAGCCCTGGCCTTCCCTTACCATTTTCAAGCTCAAGCATCACCATTTGATCAAGCGCAAGAGCTGACGCTTGCTTTTTTACATCTTCTATTGTAGAAGTCGCAGTTAGGATCCCTGTATAATCATCAACTGATAATTCAACATCGTTCTTCTTGATGCGCTTTGACATTAAGAGACCTGCAATTATGATAGAATTACTTGCACCATGAAGGCTTTTTTCACCTCTTTCTATCTGTTTACCTATCCTGACTCTCTGCTTGACAGCCGACACCTTTGATATGCGTTTGCTGTCTGGTCGCTGGGCCAAAATGCGCATCGTCTTCTCAAATCTACTGCGAAACAACGCTGTATAACCTTCTACTCCCTCTGCAGTAGTAACCTTGGAAGTAGGATCACTGAGCACCGTGCATGTTTGCTCAATTGGACTATTATCTTGTTTTTTTGGCTCTAATAAAGTCTTGATATCTTCAACTACTATGACTGCATTTTTTGTTGATTTTTTAATTTTGATTATTTCCTGGATTATTTTGAGAACATCTACGTCAAGGCCCTTTAACATAGCAAATGCATTAGGATGTATTTGAAACCCTTTACTGGTTGCATAAGATAAGGCGTTGGAAACTTCATTTTGTAAAGCCAATACAGTCGGCCATTTTGATGGCGAACATCATCCTTAATTAGATTTCTATTGTCATAGTTTTATCTTATGAGTGTGCATTATCTTTATTGTTAAAAAAATTCTGTGGCAGGTGTAAGAAAGTGCTTCCCATCGATACTAGGTATCTTCTTTGTGAAAATTGTCATAAGCAAGTAGTGATGGATGAAGAGGATCGAGAATTTTACGAAAACTCTCGCTTACACTACTAAGCTTTTCTTCTTACTGTCTTACTACTGCCTGTTCGCCTTCTTCTTCTTGTAGTGGTAGAGGTTGTACTCCTACCTTCAGATAGACTTCTTTTTCCTTCAATCTCTTCTGGCAGCTCGGGTGGCGCTTCCAATTGGCGGGTCTTCATATCTTGATCTTGAGATTCGACTACAGGGGCATTAACTGAGTCCTTTAATCTTTCTGCAAAGTCCCGACGTGCAACTACCATAATGCGTTGCTGGTCGATCAGCTTTATAAAACCAGCATAGATCTGCACTTGCTCGGCATATGTCATCGTCCTTATCTCAGACAGTATGTCCTCAAATGAGTCTGCAAACCTCATTGCAAGGTCACCCATTCTTGATATCGCCTCTCCGTCCATTTCTGCCCGCTTTTCTGCAGCGCTCTCTTGTGCTTGTTTAGCTTTCTTCTTGGCAACTTTGGTCCCAGCCACTATCATCTCTTTGAGCTCTGCAAGTGCGCGCTTCATCTTCTTTGATATTTCTGACTCTGTATCGATATATCCTTCCGGCCTTGACACAGAAGTCGTTTCAGGTCTTGGCACTGCTGCAAGCTGCCTTCCTTCTTCCATTATTGAGTCCGCAGTTGTGCTTTTCTCTTCGATCTCTAGCTGCTCTGTAGCCGCAGTCCGTATCTCTTGCGCTGAAGCTCTTAAACCTCTATCCTCCGGCATTGGCGCATCCCTATGAGCTCTGTATCGGAATAACAGGTCTTCATTTGCAATTACAGAAGCCCCTGCTGTAGATATCTCTGATTTTGGAATATCAAATCTTATTGAACTATCAGTGTCGCTGAACACGACAATAACCTCATCTGTTTCCTTTGCAACACGTCCTATTGGCCGGTTATTCACGACTACTGTCTTATTGAACAAGTCTTTTGGATACTTGCCCTCATAACTACCTAGATCAGCCTCTGTAGATGATTGCTTCGACTCTTTTTCAAATTTCATCATATTTTCTGTGCTTAATCCGGCTTCTGTATTGCTCTGAGCTGTAGTAATTTTTCCTTTTGCTGTTTCAGCTCCTGACTGAGCCAAATCCTTGATCTTGCTTGCTGCCCCTTCCACGTCAACATTGACTACGGCTTCACCTGCATCCTTCATCTTTTCCTTGACTGCTTTGGAAGCCTGTCCCAACTCATAACCGACAGAGCTCTTGACCTCTGTAGCAGCGCCTCTAACCTTTTCCTCAACTACCGATGGTTTCCTCTCTTCTGTCGGAAGAGTAGGCCCCTCCACCGGACTATATTTCTCGCTTGCTGCAGGGACATCACCTGCCTTTTGCAATATTTCTTCAGCAGATGGTCTAAGGCTTCTATCCTCAGGCATTGGCGCATCTTTGTCAACTGCATACTGTTCAAGCGGCTCCCCTACTACTATGGAGCCTCCTGAAAGTGTGATTTTTGATTTGGGGATGTCAAACCGTAAATTACCAGAATCGCTAAAAACAACTATTTGGTCATCCGTTTCCTTTGCAACACGTCCCATCGCCTGCTCATTTACAATTACTGTCTTATTGAACAAGTCTTTTGGATACTTGCCCTCATAACTACCTAGATCAGCATCAGTAGGCGCTTCTTTCTCCATTGCAAAGCAAGCGGCTATACAGCATAAAACAGGTATGGGAAAATAGAGTAGAAGAAAGTTAAATGCCAAGATTATAATTGACGTGACATCTTTTTTCTATTGTGGAGGTACAATATTCCTCTAGTCCGAAGGTTGCAATATTCCTTTCATTCTGTGCGCTCGCTATGTTGTACTCTGTAATGTTGGTTGGAGTTTACATCAGTTCCTCAAACCAAGGGCTTTCTTGCACTGAATGGCCTCTATGTCCAAACGGTTTTGGTCTGCCTGCAGAGAAGCATTTCTTTGAGCATTATCATAGAGTGATGGTGGTGATAACGGCTGGTCTTATCTTTGCCACTGCAGCATATTCATTCAAGAAATTCAAGCCTGTGCAAAAAACTGCAATAATTGCGGCAATAGTCATATCCGTGCAGATCATATTAGGTATGTTGGTGGTCACATCCCGTCTTGAGCCCATTCTCGTCGCAACTCATCTATCTACTGGTATCTTACTCTTTGCTATGACACTTATGACTTTTCTAGCGTCGTATAAGCTAAGGCGTCAATAAATATTTCTGCGGTTTACGATAGATCATCACCTCTGTATTCTATTCTTGAGTTCAAAGCCTTAAGGCAGTGCATCTTGATCATAAAGCGGGAAGAGCTAAATCACATTAAAAAAGAGGTCTACACAAAAAAGCCGTCAGCAAGGTCAGAGCAGTAATCACGAATAGTCATTAAATATACTATTTATATGAGACAACAGGTCGTTGCGTAGCTGAATCACCTTAGCACGCTTGTCTCCATCTAGATCCGTCGTTAGCAGAGCGTCAAGTCCTTCTACTAAATATTTGATATTTGGCAGTGTAAGCAGGACTTTTCCCTCATCTTGATTTTTGCTTGCCATTGCTCTACACGTATATACTGGCGGCGGTTATTATATTAATCTCGCTGGAAGCCTCTGCATATAATAAATAACACAGCATATATCTAATGCCCATAACAGAAGCTTATTGTATATGGCTGAGAGCCAACGGCAGACTATAATTAATTTATACAATTCTGGTATCTCCCCTGAGATAATTGCATTTCAGCTTGATATCAGCCTGGAGGATGTAGACAAGGTAGTCCAGAGCATAAACGAGACTAATCTACCTCCTAAGCAGGCACCTGAAGCTGGGCTCCTGGCATCCTTCTACCTCGATGCCGTAGTAGATCTTGATAAGGCGATCAAATTGGCTCAGCAGAGAGTATGGAAAGCGCTTAAGGTGGAATCGAAATTTGACATCTCCACTGAAGAAACCCATGAAATTCTTGCCAGGTACTCCAAGTCAAAGGTCATGCTTGTAATCCTCCACATAGATCTTGTTGGCTCCACCAGATTGTCATCTGATCTGCCAGCTGATAGGCTTGCCACTATAATCCAAGCGTTTACACAAGAAATGTCGATCACAATATCTGCATATGGAGGATATGTATTGAAATACGTGGGAGATGCGATCATGGCATTTTTCCTTGCAACCAATGACAAATATTTACCATGCATTAATGCAGTCAACTGCGCACACTCGATGATCAAGATAATCCGAGAAGGGATAAACCCAATCTTGAATCAGTATGACTATGCCGAAATTAACGTCCGCGTTGGTATAGATCTAGGTGAAAATGTCGTGGTCCAATATGGATGGGATATCTTCAATGTAGATGGTAAAAAATTCAAAAGACCCCACTTTGACATCTTGGGTCATACCATCAATATAGCAACGAAAATGACATCGCTTGGTAAGCCGGACCAAATAGTAATAGGTCAGATGGTCTATGATGTCCTAGACGATCGACAAAAATTCGCATTTCATCGACTGCAGATAAGCGCAGATGTATGGGGTTATATGAGTGACTATTCAGGCGGCATTTATCCCCTTTACGGGACAGATGGAGCTTATGTGCACTAAGTATATATCAGAAAAAAACATACACTATTGTCATCATTAGATGCACTCTATAGAATATGAAGACTCTTTTGTTAAAATTGCAGGTTTGATCGGAGGCGAGGAGTACATCAAAGTTGCCCGCGCCCTCTTAAACACCAAGGATGTGACAGATGAGGAGATTGCGAGCGCAACCGGACTAAAGATAAACATTGTACGCAAGGTTCTCTATGATATGTTTGGTAAGGCGTTGATAACTGGCATCCGAGTCAAGGACGAAAAGAAGGGTTGGTTCGTCTATCGCTGGCGAGCAAAGCAGGATCAGGTCGACAATTTCATTGACAATCAGAAGAAAAAGATCCTTGATCGACTCCATAATCGCCTTGAATATGAAGAATCAACAGAATTTTACCACTGCAGCAACCGTGATTGTCCGCGAGTGAAATTTGACGTAGCAGTTGAATTATTTTTCAAATGCCCCAACTGCAAAGGCTCACTTAACATGATAGATAACACTAAGATCAAAGAAGCGTTGCATCATAAGATAGACCAAGTGACTACTGACATCAATTCAAACAAAAGATAGATCCTGTACTTGTGTATATGTGTTTTATACCCTGCATCATATACGCAACTTCCAATGACACAATAATTTGTAATTTGTATCTTCTAATCTTTTGCAGGAGTAATAGCATCACTTGACATAGCGCTCTCGCTACGGATAATGATCTCTATGTACTTTCATTGGCTGTCTGCTTCGGGCCAAATGAAAGGCTATGTGCCCTCTCCTTTTAAGAACCTAAAATGGATCTCGCCTTTTTGAATATATCGAACCACATTTGCCATGTCAGCTTACCCGTGTTAGTATTCTGCCTGCTTGGATGATAGGAGGCAAGTAGCATTTTGCCGTTTATCTCATAGCTCGCACCATGGCTAAACCTAAGCTTTCTCAATCCTGCTGCTCGACAATATGCATCAAATCCAACCTTGCCCAGCATAAGAATGACTTTTATATCTTTCAAAATCTGCAACTCTGAAACAAGATATTGAGAGCAGTTCATCAGCTCGATTGTCAGTGGCTTATTATCTGGTGGTGCACATCTAATTGCTGCAGTAATGTACGCATCCTTAAGCACAAGCCCGTCATCCTTTGACCTGCTGGTAGGCATGTTTGCAAATCCTGATTCATACATCGCTCTTGCAAGCCAGTCCCCCGAACCATCCCCCGTAAACATTCTTCCTGTCCTATTGCCCCCATGTGCTGCAGGTGCAAGCCCGACTATCAGTAGCCTTGCATTTGGATCGCCCCAGCTTGGCAGAGGTCGCGCCCAGTACTCTTCACTTATAAATCTCTTGACTTTTTCTTGGCCAATTTGCTTAATGTATTGTGATAATCTTGGACAGCAGGTGCACTCAATTACCTTATGGTTTATCCAGTGTAGTTTGTCATAACTCATGGGCTATGCTGCTAGCAGATAAGCACACGTTATTAGAAAATCTTTTTATCACCCGTCAAATGTTTTGTTAACATTTGTCTACGAACATTAGTGCTATCGACGACTTGACCTGGATCGCCGGATCCGTAGTATTAAGCGACAACCCTCACCAACAGTTAAAATACTGCAGGAAAAAGTTCGGGATCAAGCAGGCAGATCTTGCAAGGCATATGAATCTCACACCCTCAGTCTTAAGTGACTATGAGAAGGGCCGCAGGCCGTCACCAGGAGTCAAGTTCATCAAGCGCTACCTGCTTGCGCTATATGAATTGGTTGAATCAAATGGCAAGTCTACTGAACAAGCGGTTCCAACACCCGTTGCCAGTGTGCATATAAATCAGCCTTAACAAGATTCCTACATATATGCCTCTCATTATAGTGTCGATGTATCCTGGTAGAACTCCTGAGCAGAAGAATGAATTTGCCAAAGCCATCACTAATGCAGCAGTTCAGATATTGAACACCAAGTCCGAACACGTGATCGTCGTCTTTGACGAGAAACCCCGGGAGAATTGGTTCCAGTCCGGTAGGCCACTCTAGTGTAGCAAACTATTTTTATTTTTATTACCTTCTTTAGAATGGTTGAAGAAAATCGCAGTAGTACAAATGCGGTCATCTGAAGACAAGCAGGAAAACCTGAAAAAATCTATTGATTTTGTAAATGAAGCAGCCAGAAAAAATGCACATCTTGTATGCTTTCCTGAATTCCAGATGGCTTTTTCGCCGAGCAACCAATCTGCAAACCATCTTGCTAGAATTGCTGAAACCGTCAAAGGCAACTTTGTTTTGACACTCGCAGCGACTGCAAAGAAAAATAGAATTGGACTTGTCGTCACCATTTATGAGAAAAGCAGCAAACCACAGCATGTTTACGATACCGCTTTAATCATAAACGAGAGGGGTGCAATAACATCTGTATACCGCAAGCTACACCTTTACGATGCACTTGGGTTTAAAGAATCTACAAAACTAATGCCTGGTAAATCCATCGTCAAGCCTTACAAGACACCTGCTGGCATTGCAGGACTTATGATCTGCTATGATTTGCGATTTCCAGAACTATCCAGGCTATTGACAATTAAAGGTGCAGATATCCTCATCACACCGTCTGCTTGGGTTGCAGGAGACATGAAAGAAGAGCACTGGCAGACGATGATCAAGGCAAGGGCTATTGAAAATGGCTCCTACATAGTTGCCCCTGACCAAGTAGGCAATATTTATTGTGGAAAGAGTATGGTAGTAGATCCCTTCGGCGTAGTGCTTCTAGATATGGGTAAGCGAGAAGGTATGGAAATAGTAGATGTTGATAAGGCACGTATACAGCAGGTTCGCAGATCATTACCCCTGTTAAAAAACCGTAGGACTGATATTTACACTCTGTCTCCAAAATAAAAAGTAGAAGTGAGTAGTAGTTTATATCAAATACTAACGACCTAACCTCGTCTTATCAGTAAAATGCGGTAATGTGGATCATTATGTTATGCTGCACTTTGCTTTTTTGAAGTGCAATGAGTGTTTATGCAAATTCTCCACTGCTTTGTGCCTCTGGCAAAAACAACTCCCACTAGCGGCCAACTGCACGCTAGACATGCTTTGCCAGTAGTCCTAATTGAGCCCTTTTGTGGCAGCGGTGCAGTTGCCTTACAGCCTCCACGGTAATTCGAGCATCCCACAAAGCGCTTTTGTGTGGTGCGCGAACGAATTATACAAAGCTGCCCCTTCTTACACAGCGGACACGGACCAAGCGTTGCCGCCTGTGCGACATCCGCCGATATCGCACCGTTTATTTGCGCTCCAATATCAGTCTCCTTTTCTAAGAATGAGAACAGTGACTCTAACAGTCTGTCTACTGCATGCTCTATTACAGAAACGCTATCCGCTGATCCCTGCTCCACGTTTGCAAGCTCCTCTTCCATCACTCTTGTCATATTTGTAGAAGTTATACCTGGAGCAAACTCCCTCATAGAATCAATAACTGCAAAACCCAAATCCGTTACCTCTACTACTCCTCCTCTGCCTGCTGCCAAGTAATTCCTCTTGAATAGTGTTGATATTATGTCCGCCCTTGTCGCCTTGGTTCCTATTTTTTCCTGTTCCATCTTGGCAAGCATACTTGCTTGATTGTAGCGGTAAGGTGGCTGAGTGAATTTCTCTTCCATTTCCACGCCTACATTTTTCAGCACATCACCCTTGTGAAGCTCTGGTAGCATGCGCTGATTAAACCTCGCATAAGGCTTGTAGAGTACTATCCAGCCTTCATAAGTAAGTGTCATGCCCTCGGCCTCAAAGATATATCCACTCACATCGACTGTGATATTTATGCGTCGGCTGATTGCTGGATCACCAAATACCGCAAGGAATCTCCTCACTATAAGATCGTACACCTTTAATTCAAGACCACTCAGTTTCTGCCGTGGTGCAACACCTGTTGGATAGATCGCAGGGTGTGCTGGGTCTGTCATTCGACCTTCATTTGGCACAAGTTTCTCCTTCATAAGAAGCATCGACACCAATTGGTTGTATTTGCTGATCTTTGAAAGACCAGAAATTAGTTTATGATACCCTATGGAAGGTGGGAGTTTTTGGCTTGAAGTGCGCGGGTATGAAATGAGTGCCTGCAAATACAATTTTTCCGCAATTGCAAGTGTATGGCTTGGGCCAAGCTTGAACACACTGTATGCTTCTCGTTGGAGGTCGCCAATGTTGAATGGCACAGGCGGTTGTATCATCGACTTGTTGTCGCTAACGTTGTTTACAGTTCCGTTTCTACCTACACAGGCATCTATGATTGCCTTAGCTTCTGTAGGCTTCTCCACTTTTGGTTTTTCATAGTGCGCAGAAAATATCTGTCCATCTTTGTCAAACTGTGCAGCTATTATCCAATATGGGTCTGGTATGTGCAACCTGATCTCGATCTCTTTGTTAGCTGCAAAGGCAAGCGTTGGTCCTTGCACTCTCCCAATTGAGAGATTGCGGTATTTGCCAATGCTCTTAAATGACCTGACAAGTGCTCTTGACAGGTTCACTCCGTAAATGAAATCGAGCATGTGACGCGATCTACCTGCTTCTGCTAGCCCGGAGTTTGGCTTGACCAGATTGGCAAACGAATCTCTTATCTCTTCATCCGTTAGCGTCGAAAATTTGGCTCTTGATGCTTTAGCATATTTGTCACCACAAGCATACTGTAGGATGCTATGACCTATCACTTCTCCTTCTTGGTCATAGTCACATGCGTGCACAAAAGATGACGCATCTTTAGCTAGTTCCGAAATAACCTTAATCGCCCTGAGCACTTGTGGGTTCTTGGCAACCGGTGCCCACTCCAAGTCAAGCACAGGATACACACTTCTGTTCTTAGTGACGTCGGTCAGACTATACAGATGTCCAAGCGCTGTGCATATTTTATAATGGCGCTGATCATTTTTTACTTCAAAGATAGAAATGCCACCCGACCTGGACTCAGTTGGCTCACCAAGCGCCTGGGCTATTCTCCTTGCAGCAGCGGGCTTTTCACAGATGACAAGGGTGTACATAACCTTGTGAGAATTTGGTAGATCTGTGCATATTAATTCGATCCTTCTTCTACATTTCAATAGAGAATCTTACCCCAATCTGCTGTGGGCTTCTGCGTCTTCTCTCTCCTTCTTGAGGGATGTGGCTATATTCTATGAGCAAAGAAAAAGCGTGTACAGGTGGTAGGTGAAATAGATTCATGTCTGAAGTGTGTGTATGTATATATGTGTATTTCGTATTGCAGACCCATCTAGTTAAGATTGTATTTTACTAACTCTTTATAGAGATGGACACATCTGATTAGACCATTCCTTAGTAAACAACTAATATGATTCTTACATATCAAGGGTGTTTAATCTATTTATATACAAAAAGGCAACTTTTATGAGATGACAACCAACAAAGTATGCCTTCTCGGTGCAGGCAGCACGAAATACGGAAAATTAAACGAAAGTATTATAGAGATTGCGCTAAATGCAGCCAAAGGCGCCATTGAGTCAGCCGGAATTACTCCCAAAGAGATACAAGCTGGATACATTTCAAATGTTTTCGGAGTTGCAGATAAGCAGGTTCACATGGCCCCTGTCATCATGAGTAACCTTGGAATTCCTCATGTTCCTGGACTTACAATTGAATCGGCGTGCGGCTCGGGCTCCGTGATGTTTAGAGAAGCTTATGCTAATATAGCAGCCGGATTCTATGATTGCGTCCTTGCACTTGGTGTTGAAAAGGTGACGCATACTGGCACGGCTCGTAGCACGACTTTATTCTCTTATTGCTCCGACTTTTTCTATGAAGGCGGCAGTGGGGCAACATTTCCTGGGCTTTTTGCATCAATGGCCCGCGCTTATATGGCTACCCACAAGGCAACTGAAGAAGACCTTGCTCATGTTGCTGTCAAGAATCACGAAAATGGGTTAATGAACCCAAAGGCACATGTCCACAAGAAAATAACCGTTGATGATGTGCTAAAGTCACCGGTAGTGGCTTCGCCGCTGAAGCTGCTTGACTGCTGCCCGTTCTCTGATGGTGCATCTGGGGCTGTTCTGTGTAGTGAAGAGTTTGCGAAAAAGAGCGGCAGACCATACATCGAAATAATTGGATCCGGCAGAGGTGCTTCCCCAGCAGCTGTTCAAGGTCGCGAAGATATCACGACCATTCCAAGTACAATTGCTGCCGCAAGACAGGCCTACAAGATGGCCGGAGTTAGTCCAAAGGATATTGACTTTGCCGAAGTGCATGATTGCTTTACTATCGCAGAGATAATTGACATTGAAGATCTTGGGTTCTACCCAAAAGGCAAGGCTGCACATGCAGTAAGGGATGGAGCAACACGCCTTAACGGCGAGATCCCCGTAAATCCATCGGGTGGTTTGAAATCAAAAGGACACCCAATCGGTGCGACGGGTGTTGGGCAGGTAGTCGAAGTATTTGAGCAGTTCAATGGCAAAGCCGGCGAGCGTACAGTTCCAAATGCTGAGGTTGCACTCACTCACAACTTTGGGGCTACTGGCGCTAGTGCCGCAGTTCATATATTCAAAAAAGTGGATAGAAAATGATAGAGGAGAAATTATCAACTCCTAAAAGTACCGTAGAAAGGTTCATCGAGGCTGCAAACAGGAAAAAGATCCTGGCCCAAAAATGTGTAAAGTGCAGCCACTTGATGTTAGAAACGGTGCTCTTTTGTGAGAAATGCTCCGGGAACAAATTTGAGCAAGTTGATCTTGAAGGCAGCGGTGTTGTTGTGACATACACCATCCAAGCAGTTGTGCCTGAAGGTTTTGAGGATGCTGGCTCGTACGCATGGGTAGTATTCCAGGTAGATAATGCGCCCTTGAGAGCATCAGGATTTCTCCCTGGCATCAAAACGCCTGCAGACCTGCCTATAGGCACCAAAGTAAGAGTTGTTGGCTACGATCCCAAGCATGGTCTCCTACTTCAGAAATAGTTGTTATTTCTATTGCCTAGGATCTGTGATCTCTATATCTTTTCTTACACTTCTAACCGTGTATCTTATACCATTTTGTCTATGTGCTTCGTATAGGCATATATGTACTAATGAGCATGTATCGTACAAACCCTTCTAACCTTACAATGAATTACTCTATAGTTGAAAAGTTGATCGCCAATACAACGCGTTTATAACATAGTTTAACTTGAGCCCATGTGTAGGCTCCAAGATCCCATCTAATATCTTTGCATCAAGGTCATCTATGTCCCTCATCTCTAGCATGTATCTTGACTCTTGTGTGCCTCACTATTGTAATATACCATCTTTTTTGTAGCTTAGCTTTATGATAGTTTTTAGTATACTGTCTTCGACGTGTGGATTTTTCTTAGTTTACTCTAGCCTATAGCAGTAAGATGACTGGAGGAGAGAAGCGCCAGCAGTTCATGAGCCAGATCACACACGCCACAGGCGTAGTATATAACCAGCTTGGGCGTCTCAAGTTGCTCGATGGAAAATTTGCATCAATGGAAACATCATTCCTAGAGCAAATAGCTGCCAGTATCAAGGCAGGCAATAATACCCGAGCAAAGATTCTTGCAACTGAATTGATCAATGTGCGGCGCCTCCGTAGAAACACACAACATACCGGCCTAGCACTTGAGGCAGTAGTAATACGCTTTAGTACAATCAACGAATTTGCTGCAATACTTGACACTATAGAACCAACAATTGAGATGATAAAGAGTATTCAGACAGATCTGAATAGAGCTATTCCTTCTGCTAATGAAGTACTCTCCGAAATCTCGACGGTCACCTCAGATGTACTTCTCCATGCAAATATCAAAGCAGACGCTAGGATCTCTACTCCGATGGATACAGAGGCACTTTCAATACTTCATGAGATCGAAGGCACACTTGAGGATGAGGCAAAAGCGAGACTCCCTGAGGTCCCAACTAACATTCCTTCATCAAAGCGAGAGGCAACACCTCCTGAAACAACTCAAGTACTTGTCGAAAGCTAGATAGACTGCGCAACCAATAAAAGCCGAGTAGCCAACATAGAGTGGATCATGCAATTTGTAAAATATTTTTTACAAAGTAGTTTTAATCATTTATCTAGATATGAGGCGTAATGGAACAAGCGAGTTTTGATTATCAAAAAGATTCTAAGAAAGGTGGACTTTTAGAATCCGCATCAAAGCGCGTAAGGATGATTTTCTCTGTTATGGCTAGCCCCAACAGAATTGACATTCTGCGAATTTTGAATGCAAAGGGCCCTCTAACATACTCGGAACTAAAGGCTCTTGCGGGCTTTAAATCAAAGAAAGAATCAGGCAAGTTTGCCTATCACCTTCGGAAATTACTTCGCCAGTTATTGGTTGCCCTCAACAAAACGGAGCGTCGGTATACGATCACGAACCTTGGTAAATTGGTGCTGAGCCTTGCCCGTCAAATTGAGGAGCGCTCAATTATAGAGAGCGGAAAGATGTATGTGAGGACAAACAAGCAGACTATTGAGGAATTCAATTCCCACAAGATAATCCAATCTCTTGTAAGGGAAGCTAATCTACCACTTGAGCAGGCCCACAAGATCACTGAAGAAGTAGAGAACAAGATCTACCGGTTCCAAACAACCTATCTCACATCCTCTCTCATACGTGAGACCGTCAATTCTATTCTCATAGAGCACGGGCACGAGGAATATAGAAACAAGCTAGCACGATTGGGTCTCCCTTCCTCCGACATTGCTCAGATACTCTCTCAAGAGGAGCCATTTCGAAATGGAATAGAAAGTGTCATAACCAGAGCTGCTGGGTCGGTCTTTTCCGAATACTTGCTGTTCAACATGCTGCCAAAGGACATTGCAGATATGCATCTTGCAGGAGAGATCAATATTTCTAATACCTCTGTCTGGGGCTTATTGCCTGATACTGTATTCATTGACTTGTCTGAGTTAGAAGAAGGCTTGAATCTAAAAGGAAAATTCTTGAATATGACTAGGATTCCTCCAATTAAGAGTTCTGATGATGCCGTCACGACCTTGCCCGCATTGGTCTCTCTCTTTTCAAGGGAAGCCTCAACCGAAGTTGTGCTAGAAGGTTATGTGTCGGCGCTAATTAACAACCTCAATGATCCAGAGGACATTGCCTCTAGATTTGCAAGGACGCTTTTAGCTTCGTCTGGTGCACCTTCGTATTCTGCTGGACTGCCTGTTACCACTCTTGTAGTTCCCACTGATAGCCTCGATGACTATCATCTTAATGCGCTCTTAGACGGCTATAGGAGGTATATCAATAATACCCCAATACCGCGGCTTGGCCTTGCGCTGACCGGCAGAATGAAGGACAGCCTTGACCACATCACAGCAGCAGTACGAAGCGGAGGTATGATTTCGATTGGCAACAATAAGGTACGGGCAAGCAGTGGCATCAAAAAGGCAGATGTCAAAGCTACATCCGCAATATCTTTCCATTTGCT
>Ga0081538_10001148_pt1 | contig 27996 bp, 23 predicted proteins | sample TabmetS5T2R1_FD_71022 | JGI IMG/M metagenome (GOLD analysis project Ga0081538, IMG submission 71022) | Tabebuia heterophylla rhizosphere microbial communities from the University of Puerto Rico - S5T2R1 | ecosystem: Host-associated > Plants > Roots > Rhizosphere ...
AAGCTGCGAGAATTCCCTGCAAAGGGAAACACGAGAGTGCGATCGGAGAGACGCGATGGCGAACGATGAGACCCAGGAGGAGGCCGGCGGCGTAGCCACGGCCGAGCAGGCTGAGCAGGGCGACACGCTCTCGATCACGGACAACCGGACCGGCGAGACCTACGAGGTCGAGATCACCGACGGCACCGTGCGCGCCATGGACCTGCGCGAGATCAAGGTCTCAGAGGACGACTTCGGCCTGATGGCCTACGACCCGGCGTTCACGAACACAGCCTCGTGTCGCTCGGAGATCACCTTCATCGACGGCGAGGCGGGGATCCTGCAGCACCGCGGGATTCCGATCGAGCAGCTCTGCGAGCACTCCACCTACCTCGAGGTCGCCTACCTGCTGGTCTTCGGCGAGCTGCCCACGCAGGCGCAGCTCGAGCGCTGGACGTACGACGTCACGCACCACACGTTCGTCCACGAGGACATCAAGCACCTCTTCGAGACCTTCCGCTACGACGCCCACCCGATGGGGATGCTCCTCTCCGGCGTCGGCGCGCTGTCCACGTTCTACCCCGACGCCAAGCACATCGACGATCCCGAGGAGCGCTACATGGCGGCGATCCGCTTGATCGCGAAGATGCCGACGCTCGCGGCCTTCGCCTATCGCCACAACCTCGGGCTTCCCTACGTCTATCCGGACAACGAGCACACCTACTCCGAGAACTTCCTCTCGATGATGTTCAAGATGACCGAGACCAAGTACGAGCCGGATCCCAGGCTCGCGAAGGCGCTCGACATCCTCTTCATCCTCCACGCCGACCACGAGCAGAACTGCTCGACCAACGCGGTCCGCGGAGTCGGCTCGTCGCAGGTGGACCCGTACTCCGCGGTGGCCGCGGGAGTGGCCGCCCTCTACGGGCCCCTGCACGGAGGCGCGAACGAGGCCGTGCTGCGCATGCTGCGGCGAATCGAGACGACCGAGAACATCCCCGACTTCCTCGAGGGCGTGAAGAACCGCGAGGAGCGGCTGATGGGATTCGGCCACCGCGTCTACAAGAACTACGACCCGCGGGCGCGGATCATCAAGAAGCACGTCGACGAGGTGCTCGAGGCGACCGAGTACAACCCGCTGATCGAGATCGCCACCGAGCTCGAGAAGCGCGCGCTCGACGACGAGTTCTTCACGTCGCGCAAGCTCTACCCGAACGTCGACTTCTACTCGGGCCTGATCTACGAGGCGCTGCGGATCCCCACCGACATGTTCACGGTCATCTTCGCCATCCCGCGCACCTCCGGCTGGATCGCACAGTGGATGGAGATGAACGACGACACCGAGCAGAAGATCGCTCGTCCCCGCCAGGTCTACACAGGCAAGCGCGACCTCGACTACGTGCCGATCGACCAGCGCGAAGGCCCGGAGAAGATCACCGGCCCGCCGGCGCGGCGTCCGGCCCGCCCGCGGCGCGGCGCCTGATCGGGACTACAGGCGCGGTAGGCCCTCGAGGTCGGTTTCGGCAGCGACCTGGTCCTCCAGGCCGCTGACGCGACGCAGCTTCGTCCCCGTCCGCCGGCGTTCGCGGATCTCGAGGCGGCGTGAGAGCCGGGAGAGGCTGAAGTTGACGATGACGAAGAAGAAGCCGACCATCAGCAGGACCTGGAGCACCGGCGCCGTGACGCCGCCGAAGAAGGCGGCGCCGGTGATGCTGCCGGCGTGGCCGATGACCTCCTGGATCCCCAGGATGCTGACCAGCGTCGTGTCCTTGATCAGGGTGATCAGCTGCGACACCGTCGCCGGGACCATCCGTCGGAGGCCCTGCGGCAGGATCACGAACCGCATCTGCTGGACGTAGGTGAGGCCCAGTGATGCAGCCGCCTCGCGCTGGCCGCGATCGAGCGAGAGGATGCCCGAGCGCATGATCTCGCACAGGACCGCCGAGTTGTAGAGGACGAGTCCCAGCAGCGCACCGAGCACGAGCTCGTCCTGGAGCGCCTCGGGGAAGAAGGCCGGGATCGCATCGGCGTAGGTCTGTCGCCACGAAGTCGGGACTGCCAGCGCGAGGTAGAGGATGATCAGGACCAATGGCAGGTTGCGCCACACGTCGACCCAGATCCCGGCCGGGAAGCTGATCAGACGCCGCCGCGAGACCCGCATCAACGCGAGCAGCAGGCCGAAGATCAGCGAGAGGACGATCCCGATTGCGGCGATCTCGAGGTTGATCAGGAAGCCCTCGACGAGAAACCTGAAGTTGTTCCCGGTCCACACCCACTCCCAGTTGTCCGGGTTGAAGAGGTAGGTCACGCCTCGCTCCTCATCGCCTGATCGCGTAGCGGCGTTCGAGGAACCGGAATGCGAGCGTCGCTGCCCCGGTCAGCAGCAGATAGCCGACCGCCCCCCAGAAGAACACCTCGTCGGGCTGAGCGGTTTGCGCTTGGACCTCACGCGTCTGCTTGAGCAGGTCGGGTAACGCGACCAGTGAGGCACCGACGATCGCGGAGTTCTTGATCATCGCGATCACGAGGCTCCCGAGCGCCGGGATCACCGTCCGAAACGCCTGCGGGAGGATGATTCGCCGCATCGTCCTCGGGTAGCTGAGCCCGAGTGACAGCGCCGCCTCGATCTGCCCCTTGCCGACCGCGAACACCCCGGACCGCAGCGCCTCGGCGATGTAGGCAGCGGTGTAGAGACCGAGGCAGGCGCTGCCCGCCACCCATTGACCCACGGGTAGCCCTGCCCGGGGAAGCCCGGAGAAGGCGATGATCAGGAGGACGAGAAGCGGGACGTTGCGGAAGGTCTCGACGTAGATCCCGCCGATCCGGTTCAGCCACCTGACCGGCGCCACGCGCAGCGCCGCGACCAGGGTGCCGACCCCCATCGCGATCACGAACGCGATTGCGACCAGGCGGAAAGTGACCCAGAGGCCTGAGCTGAACTCCGGGAAGTGCTCGGTGAGCACCTCCCAGAGCTCGCTCATGCGATCACCTCGCTCGACTCAAAGGCGTCGCGTGCCGGGTGCGGCTACTTCTCCAGCGGGAATAGCTCCAGCGCCTCCTCCAGGGTCATCGTTGGCGGCCCCTGCTGCTGCTCTTCGGGGATGTACTGCCCCACCCATTCGTCGTAGGTCTCCTGCCAGGCTCCGCTGTCGATGAACTCGGCAATCGATTCGTCGACGAACTGCTTGAACTCGGTGTCGCCGTCCGGGATTCCAGCCCCGTAGGGCTCCGTGGTGTACTCCAGCCCGAGGATCTCGAGCGAGTCGTCCTGAATCACCATGCCGGTCAGGATGACGTCGTCGGTCGACACGGCGTCGATCGCGCCCGTCTGGATCTGGTCGAAACACTCCGAATACAGGTCGACCAGTCGCAGGTCTGCGTCGGGCGCTTCCTTCTTGATCGTGTCGGCGTAGGTGGATCCCAGCGCCGTGCAGACCCGGTTCCCATTCAGGTCGTCGAGGGTCCTGATGTCGGAGCCTTCCGGCACCAGCACGTCGCCGTTGGCGATGTAGTACGGCTCCGAGAAGTCGATCTCGAGATCGCGCTCCTCGGTGATCGTCATCGTCGACAGGATCAGGTCAATCGTGCCGTCGACCAGCAGCGGAATGCGGTTGTCCGACGTGGCCTCACGGAAGGCCGGCTCCACGCCGAGCCGCTCGGCGATGTATTTGCCGAGGTCGACGTCGAAGCCCTCGACCTCGCCCGTCTGCGGGTTGTTGAGCCCGAACGGCGGCACGTCGTACTTGACGCCGATGGTGATCTCACCCGCATCCTGGAGCTCGGCCATCGTTGTCCCGGACGAGAACTCCTCGACCTGGGCGGCCTCCTCACCGCCGTCGTCATCGTCGTCATCGTCACCGCACGCGGCAAGCACCAGTGCGGCGAGCACCAGCATCGCGATCGCGATCAGGTGCCACTTGCGTCCTCTCTCCATGCTTGGTCCTTCTCTCTCCCCCGGTGTCGTCGTTCCTTCTCAGTGGTGAATGATCTTGTCCACGAACTCCTTCGCTCGTTCGCTGCGGGTGCGGTTGAAGAACTCGTCCGGCGTCCCCTCCTCCACGATCCGGCCGTCGTCGATGAACACGACCCGGTCGCAGACCTCGCGCGCAAAGCCCATCTCGTGCGTGACGACGATCATCGTCATCCCCTCCCGGGCGAGGGCTCGCATCACGTCGAGCACCTCGCGGATCATCTCCGGGTCGAGCGCCGAGGTCGGCTCGTCGAACAGCATCAGCTTCGGCTCGACGGCCATCGCACGCGCGATCGCGACCCGTTGCTGCTGGCCGCCCGAGAGGTCCGCGGGGTAATCGTCGGCCTTCTCGGGGATTCCGACCCGCTCGAGCAGCTCGCGGGCCCGGCGCTCAGCACGCTCGCGGCCCGCGTCGCCGACTTCCAGAGGCGCCAGCGTGATGTTCTCGAGCACCGTCATGTGGGGGAAAAGGTTGAACTGCTGGAACACCATCCCGATCTGGGCGCGGATCCCGTAGATCTCGCGGCCAGTCGACGCCACGGGCTGGCCGTCGAAGCGGATCGATCCCTCGTCGATCGACTCGAGCCCGTTGATGCAGCGCAGCATCGTGGACTTGCCTGAGCCCGAGGGGCCGGCGACGACGACCGCACTGCCGCGATCGATCCGCAGATCGATGTCGTCGAGAACGAGGTTGTCGCCAAAGCTCTTGCGAACGCCTGCGAGCTCGACCAGGTGTCCGTCGGGCCCGCTCGACGCACGCTCTTCCACCTCGCCAGGCGGCATACCCGGATTATCTGACTTCTAGTCCGACCAACGAGGTTGACTCGCGCGGCGAGCCCGCTGTAGGCTCGTCCGCGTCCGTGGGTCGACTCGATAGGGGGACGTTGGCAGTGAACGACGCGCGCAGGTTTCTCGTCCTCGGTGCGACTGCCTGCGAGGGCAGGGGACTGAAAACGGCGGATACCCCCGCCTCAGACGGCGGTCTGCAGGAGCTCGAGGCGAGCTGCAAGCGTCGCCAGCGTGTGGTCTCGGGTGGCTTCGCGGGCGGCGAGTTCCCGTCCTGCTCTCCGTGCGCCTCGATGAAGACCGGCAAGCGCACGTGGCGTCTCTTCGGACAGGTTCCCGAAGGGGTGACCGTGTACGCCTATTGCGAGAAGAAGTAACGGCGACCTTCCGACTCACCGTTCGGCACGGTTCCCGCGTTCAGCGGAAGCCCTTCGACGACCTTGAGCAGGCAATCGCGGCGATGGGTGAGGCGGTTGACGAGGTGCGTGCCGCGGGTCCGCTTGGAGATGTGAAGATGCTCCGCGACTTCGAGCCCGGCGAGCGGGTCGCGGCGCGCATCGAGCTCTCGACCGGAGGCTGGCTGCGCGGGCGCGATGCCGGTGTGGACGTGATGGGCGACGGGCGGCTGGTCGCGTACGCCGGCGGGATGGGCCGCCGCGAGTTGGAGGCCGGCTCCGACGAGACCGCGTTCGAGGCCATACGGCGAGAGCTCGGCGGCTAGCCTCCGCCACGATGGCGGAGAGCTCCGAGACCGAGGTTCCCAAGGGGAGCGAGGCGGTCGGCCGGCGGGTCCGGCTGCCCCACGGCGCGGAGCCGCCGATCCGCGTCTACATCAACGGCGTCGAGCAGCAGCAGGGCGGCGACTACGAGCTGCGCGACGGTGAGATCGTCTTCACCCGCCAGATCATCAAGGAGCGGGTCGGCGTGGGGCGCTGGATGGCGATGTATCTGGGGCTGTTCGGCACCTACCGCAAGCACGAGACGATCGATGTCGAGTACCGCCTCGGCGGCAAGGTGCAGCTGGCCAGCGACGTCGACGTCTTGCCGGACTGAGACGCAGTCGACAGGGTTCCGCTTCCACTCACCGCGGTGCGGGACACGAGTGGCGCACGGGCAATGTGAACGAGCGGGTTACCACCGTGCCCGATACGGCGACGCCTCCGGGCACACGCGTAGCCGCCTCTACGTCAGCGCCGCCGCGCGCTCGCCGAGCCCGACGAGCTCGGCGACCCGCTCGCGATGGTGGGCGGATGTGCCCAGCATCTGAGCGCTGACGCGGGCCCGCTTGAGGAGGAAGTGCACGTCGTGCTCCCAGGTGAACCCGATGCCGCCGAAGGTCTGGATTGCGTCGTGCGTCACCGAGGTGGCCGCGTCGGAGGCCCGCGCCTTGGCCATCGAGGCCGCGAGCGGCAGCGACTCCGGCTCGGCGTCGGCACACCAGGCGGCGTAGTAGGTCAGCGAGCGAGCCTCCTCGGTGTCCCAGAGCATGTTGGCGAGGCGGTGCGAGACCGCCTGGTAGGAGCCGATTGGGCGACCGAACTGCTCACGCTCCTTGGCGTAGTCCACAGCCATGTCGAGCGCTCGCTGGGCGACCCCGACGAGCTCGGCGGCGAAGGCGACCGCCGCGGTGTCGGCCGAGCGGGAGATGTGGCCACGCAGCGGGTCGCCACCGTCGGCCGTGACCTTGAAGTAGGCGCGCGTGGCGTCGATCAGGTCCAATCGTTCGAGCTCGGCGTCCTCGGGCTCGACCAGCCGCGCGCCGTCGCCCTCCGGGACGACCAACACCGCCGCGCCCTCGGCCGCGCCGGCGATCAGGTCCGGATCGCTACTGATCACGGCGCCCCCGCGTGCCTCGCCAGAGGCGATGCCGGGGAGCCACCGCGAGCGCTGTTCGTCCGAGCCCGCCTGCTCGATGACGAGGCCGGCGTAGGCGTTCGAGACAAACGGTGACGGCGCGATCGCGTAGCCAAGCTCCTCCTGCAGGATCACGAGCTCGACCGCACCCAGGCCCTGCCCGCCGTACTCCTCGGAGATCGCGATCCCCGGCCAGCCGAGCTCGCACATCTCCTTCCAGATCTCCTCGTCGTAGGGCGATCCGGACTCCGCGAGCTCACGGACCTTCTCCGGCTTGAAACGGGCGGCCAGGAACTCGCGCGCGGTCGACTTGATCTCGCGCTGCTCGTCGTTGAAGTCGAAGTCCATGCTTCTAGCGCAGCTTCGGCAGCCCAAGCACGCGCTCGGCGACGATGTTCTTCAAGACGTCGCTGGTGCCGCCCTCGATCGAGTTGGCCCGCGAGCGCAGGAAGCGGTAGGCCCAGGTCGAGCCCTGCTCGAGCGCCTCCGTGCCGCCGATCTCGACGGCGAGATCGGTCAGCGCCTGGTTGGTAGACGACCACTGCAGCTTTGCGATCGAGCCCTCCGGGCCCGGGACGCCGACCTTCATTGTCGTCGTCAGCGCGCGCATCGCCCCGCGCCGCAGGCCCTCGATGCCGATCCGCAGGCGCGCCACCTTGTCCCGCACGATCGGATCCTCCGCGCGTCCGCGCTCCTTGGCGAGCTCGATGAGCTCATCGAGCGATTGCGCGAGCCCGAGCGCCGCGGACGCTCCAAGCCCCGCCCGCTCGTTCATCAGCGTCGTGATCGCGACCATCCAACCGTTGCCGACCCCGCCGACGACGTTCGAGTCGGAGATGTATGCGTTCTCGATGAACAGCTCGTTGAACTCCGCCTCGCCGGTGATCTGGCGCAACGGCCGGACCTCGATCTCGTCCTGCTCCATGTCCATGAGGAAGTAGGTGAGTCCCTTGTGCTTCGGGACATCGGGATCCGTGCGCGCGACGAGCATGCACCACTTGGCCTCGTGGGCGAACGTCGTCCAGACCTTCTGCCCTGTAACTCGCCAGCCGCTGTCGTCGGCAACGGCCTTCGTCTTCAGCGAGGCGAGGTCCGAACCCGACTCCGGCTCGGAGAAGCCCTGGCACCAGATCTCCTCGGCCGACAGGATCGGCTCGAGGAAGCGCTCCTTCTGCTCCTCGGTGCCGTGGGCGATCACGACCGGGCCGCCCATCACCAGGCCGAGCACGTTCGCCGGCCGTGGCGCCTTGGCGCGCGCTAGCTCCTCGCCGAAGATCGCCTGCTCGATCAGCGTCGCGCCGCGGCCGCCGTACTCCTTCGGCCATGAGACCCCCGCCCAGCCCGCGGCATGCAGGGTGCGCTGCCAATCGCGCTCGAAGGCGAACTGCTCCTGGTCGCCACCCTTGGGCGCAGGGCCTGGATGGTTCTCCTCCAGCCAGGCGCGCAGCTCGTCGCGAAAGGCTTGCTCTTCCGGCGTCAGACTCAGGTCCACGAGGGACGCTGAAACCTACCTCCCCGGCAAGTAACGTGCGGGCCGTGGCTGCCGAGAGGCTCGAGCTGAGCGCACCGGACGAGCGCAAGCTCGAAGCCATCGTCGAGGGCCCGCCCAACGGGGACTTGGTAGTGCTGCACCATGGCACGCCCGGGTCCGCACACGAGATCTGGCCGCCCTACATCGAATCTGCCGAGGCACGCGGGTTGCGGCTTGCTGCTTACTCTCGCCCGGGCGGCGGCGGCTCCGAACGGCACGACGGGCGAACGGTCGCGGACTGCGCGGCTGATGTCGAGGTCGTTGCGGATGCCCTCGGCGCCGATCGCTTCTTCACGGTCGGCGGCTCCGGCGGCGGTCCTCACACGCTCGCGTGCGCGGCGCTGCTGCCACAGCGCGTGATCGCGGCGGCGACGATCGCGTCGGTGGCGCCCTTCGACGCCGAAGGGCTCGACTGGTCCAAGGGAATGGGCGAGGAGAACATCCAGGAGTTCGATGCCGTGCAGGCTGGCGAGGAGGAGCTCGAGGCCTTTCTCAACGGCTGGCTGCCCAAGCTTCGAGACATCACCGGCGATCAGGTGCTGGAATCACTGGGCGATCTCGTCTCGGCACCCGACGCCGCCGTGCTCACCGGCGAGTACGCGGACTTCGCCGCCGCGTCGCTGCGCGACGCGCTTCGTCCCGGGATCTGGGGCTGGTTCGACGACGACGTTGCGCTGCTCGGCGACTGGGGCTTGGACCTCGCCGAGATCGAGGCCCCGGTCACGCTCTGGCACGGGCGCGAAGACCGCTTCGTCCCGCTCGCCCACGGCGCCTGGCTCGCCGAGCACGTCGCAGGGGCAAACGCGCACCTGCTCGACGGTCACGGACACCTCTCGCTCGCGCTCGCCCACTTCGACGAGATCCTCGATGAGCTCGTCGCGGTCCGCGCCCGCGACTAGGCCAACTCAGTCGAACACGTAGAGCACGCCGAGGGCCGCTGCGATCCAGCTGACCCCGGCGAAGATCATCCCGGGGTCCTCGGTCAGGATCGCCGCGGTGGAGCGGGTGTCGCGCCGGTCGTAGACCAGGTAGAGGTAGCGGAAGATCCCGTAGAGGACCGACGGCGCGGTCGCGAGCATCTCGCTGCCGACCCGCGGCGAGTTGATCGCGTAGATCACGTAGCTGATGATCGCCGCGGCCGTGACCATGGCGATCATCTGGTCGAGGAAAGAGAGCGAGTAGTGCTCGAGCACCGGGCGCGTCGGCGCCGCTTCGGGCACCGATGCCACCGAGCCGGCCGGCTGCTCTTCCAAGATCGCCTCCTGGCGGCGCTTCGTGAATCCGAGAAACAGAGCCAGCATCGCCGTGCAGACGACCAGGTACTCCGACGCCTGGGCCTCCACCGCGACGGCTCCCGCGACGACGCGGAGGACAAACAGCGAGGCGATCGTCATCACGTCGAGGATCACCAGACGCTTCAGCACCACCGAGTAGGCCGCGGTCGTGACCGCGTAGAGGCCGACCAGGCCGGCGACAGCGGGCTCCACCGCGAAGCCGAGCGCGAGCGCAACGCCGACCAAGACAATCGCCGCGACCGTCGCCGCTCCCTCGGCCAGCGCGCCGCTGGCGATCGGCCGGTTGCGCTTGTCGGGATGGCGGCGATCGAGCTCGCGATCCCGCAGGTCGTTGAACAGGTAGCCGGCGCTCGAGATCGCGCAGAAGGCCGCGAAGGCGAGGGTGGCGTCGACGACCTGCGCCCCCTGGTCTAGCTTGCCCGAGAACAGCAAGCCCGCGAAGACCAGCAGGTTCTTGACCCACTCGTGCGGGCGCATGGCCCGGATCAGGGCGGCACCCGGCGACATAGCCCGGGAAGGTTACGGAGCGGGGTCGATCAGGACGCCGGGGTTGAGCACACCCGCAGGATCGAGTGCGCGCTTGGCCGCGCGCAGCGCCTCGGCGAAGGGCGCGGGGCGCTGGCGGTCGTACCACGGACGGTGGTCGCGGCCGACCGCATGGTGGTGGGTGACCGTGCCGCCAGCGTCGATCACGGCTTCTGAGACCGCCGCCTTGATCTCATCCCACTGTGAGACCTCGGAGCCGCGCCTGGCTGGCGCCAGCACCGTGTAGTAGGGCGCCGGCCCGTCCGGGTAGACGTGGGTGAAGCGGCAGCTGAGCTTGGGCGCCCCGTCCCCTGTCGCGGGAGCGCCGGAGGCCTGTGCGACTGCGGTACGGGCCGTCTCCATGACCGCGGCATGAAAATCCGGAAAGCGCTCCCACGTGATCGCGGTCTCGAAGGTCTCCGACAGCACCCCGCAGGCGACCAGTGTGTCGCGCAGGTAGGGCGCGGCCAGAAAGGCGTGCCGCCACGCTCCGACGACATCCCCCTCCTCCGCCGGCGGATTCTCGCGCCCCGCGCCGCGCCGCGGCTCCGGCGCTGCCTGACCCTTCACGTCGCCCGCTTCGCCGCCATGCTCCCGCGCGACGTCGAGGGCAACGGTCATCGGCGCCTGGACCGGACGGTGTGCGGACTCGAAGCCGAGCACTAGGAGCGCCTTGCCGGGAGGCCCCGCGCCCGTCAGCTCGGACTCGGCGTCGTCGAGCAGCCGGCAGTTGGACGGATTGAGCCCGGATTGCGCCAGCTCGCGCACCGCCTGGACGCCGGACTCAAAAGAGTCGAAGGCGACGCCGCACGACAGCTTCCAGCGCGGCCGCTCGTGAACCCGAATCCAGGCCTCGGTGATAACGCCGAGCGTCCCCTCCGAGCCGATCAGCAGCCGATCCGGGCTCGGTCCGGCGCCCGAGCCGGGCAGCCGCCGGCTCTCCCAGATGCCAGCCGGAGTGACGGCGCGAACCGACTCGACCAGGTCGTCGACGTGCGTGTAGAGCGTTGCGAAGTGACCGCCCGCCCGGGTCGCGATCCAACCCCCGAGCGACGAATACTCAAAGGACTGCGGGAAGTGCCGCAGAGTCAGGTCGTGCTCGCGAAGCTGGTCGGAGAGCGACGGGCCGAGCGCGCCGGCCTGGATTCGCGCCGCCCGAGAGATCTTGTCGACCTCGAGCACCCGGTCGAGGGCCCCGAGGTCGATCGTCACGGCGCCCGTGTAGCCGTCGGTGAGCCTGGGCTCCACGCCCCCCACCACGCTCGTGCCGCCCCCGTACGGGATCGCAGCCGCGCCGGCATCCGAGCACCACTCCAGCACGCCCTCTACCTCGGCCTCGTCGCGAGGACGCGCGACGAGATCAGGTGGATGGTCGATCTGGCCGCGCATTCCCCGCACGACGTCCCGATACGCCTTGCCGAGCGCGTGCGAGATCCGGTCGTGGGGATCGTCGCTGAAGATCCCGGCGAGGGTTGTGGGAGGCTCAAGACGCGGCCGAGGCAGGTCGATCGCGTCCACCGGGACCGGCTCCTCGGGCTCGCCGCCGAACCCGAGCCGCTCGTGAATCCCCGGCGCCGTCGCCTTCAGATCCTCGAGCGAGGGCTGCTGGTCTTCGAAGCCCCAGCCCCAGTGCTTGCGCCGGCGGGCTGTCATGGCATCCCCCATTCGCGGCTAATCTAGCCGCGCGATGCAGTCTCGGGGGCGCCTCAGGGTGCGACTCCTGCTGGGAGTCGCGATCATCTCCGCCGCGGTAGGGGTCGTCGCTTATCTCACCGACGCGCTGCGCGAGCCCGAGCTCGACACGGTCGACGCCCGGTTTGAGATTCGGGGCACGGAGCGCGCCCCCGAGGACATCGTCGTGGTCGGTATCGACGACGTCACGTTCGACCAGCTTGATCGCCGCTGGCCGTTCCCGCGCACCTACCACGCCCGGGTGATCGACGAGCTCAGCCGCGACGAGGCCAAGGTGATCGGCTACGACGTCCAGTTCACCGAGCAGACCACCCCTCGCGCCGACAACGCCCTGATCACGTCCGTCCAGCGCGCCGACCGCAACTCGCACGTGGTCCTCGCGACGACGGAGGTCGGAGCTGACGGGCGCACGAACATCTTCGGAGGCGATCGCGTCGTGGAGCAGGTCGGCGCCATTCCCGCCAACGGCAACCTGATCCCTGACCCCGGCGACGTGATCAGGCGCATGCCCTATGAGCTGCAGAACCTCATCGGGTTCGGCGTGGCGGCGGCTGAGGCGCCCGGCGACACCGAGATCGACCGCTCGAAGTTCTCCGACGACGGCGCCTGGATCGACTACGTCGGTCCGCCCGAAACGATCGAGGAGGTTCCGTTCAGCGAGGTCTATCAAGGCCGCTTCGACCCCGGCACGTTCACCGACAAGTTTGTCGTCGTCGGCACCACGGCCCCGTCGCTGCAGGACGTTCATCCCACGTCGACGAGCGGCAACGACCTGATGTCCGGCCCGGAGATCCAGGCAAGCTCGATCCACACGGCCCGAAGCGGTCTCCCGCTCGAGGCCACCCCGGAGGTCGTCGACCTGATCCTCGTGGTGCTCTTTGCGTTCATTCCCCCCCTCGCGACCCTCGCGTTGACGCCGGTGCGGGGCCTGTTGCTCGCCGTCGCCGTCGGCGTCCTCTACACCGTGGCCGTCCAGCTCGGCTTCGACTGGGAGGGGCTGCTCCTCTCCTTCTTCTATCCCGTCGGCACGCTTGCGCTGGCGACTGTCGGCACGGTGGCAGTGCAGTACGTGACCGCAGCGATGGAGCGCCAGCGCACGCGCGACATCTTCGCCCGGTTCGTCCCCGAGAAGGTCGTCGACCAGGTGCTGGCGAGGACCGACGAGGACCTGCGGCTCGGCGGCGTGGAGATCGAGGGGACGATCCTGTTCAGCGACATCCGCGGCTTTACCACCTTCTCGGAATCACAGCCCGCGGAGCGGGTGCTCGAGATCCTCAACCGCTATCTCAGCGGGATGACCGATGCGATCCTCGACCACGGCGGGACCGTGACCACCTACATCGGCGACGGGATCATGGCCCTGTTCGGCGGGCCTATACCCCAGGGCGATCACGCCGACCGCGCGCTGGCCGCGGCGCGGGCGATGCTGGAGCTGAAGCTGCCCGACTTCAACGGCTGGCTCAAGGAGGAAGGCATCGAGCCGTTCCGGATGGGCATCGGTCTCAACACCGGCCCGGTGATGGCCGGCAACGTCGGCTCCGAGAAGCGGCTCGAGTACACCGCCATCGGCGACACCGTGAACACCGCCGCGCGCCTGGAGGGGATGACGAAGGACACGCCGTACGACCTCTTCGTCGCGAACTCCACGCGCGAGCTCCTGTCGGAGGGCGATGCGCTGATCTACGTCGACGACCTGCCGGTGCGAGGCCGCCAGGCGACAGTCAAGATCTGGTCGCTGCCGACCGACGGGGCGCGGTCGAGGTCAGAAGCAGACTGAAGAGCGGCCTAGCGGTTCGGCGCGAGGTAGCTCTCGCCCGCCTTGACCTTGACCTTGCGGTTACGGGTGAAGTCCCGGACCACGACCGTGCCCTTCTTGACCTTGGTGAAGGTGCCGCGCTTGCGCTCGGCGGTCAGCCACCAGGTCCCGCGCGCGGTACCCGAGCTGTTGCGTCCCCGGTGGCGGCAACGACAGCGTCCCCGGCCCCACAGCCGCTTGCCCCGCTTGCCCGCGGCCTGCGCCTGCCCGGCACCGCTGGCGCTCGCGAAAGCGCTCTTCAGCCGCATCACGGTGATGCGGTTCTTCAGCCGTTGGCGGACGACGAAGGCTCCGTCCCAGAGTGTGACGGTCTGCAGACCCTGGTTCGGGCCCCGCTGGGTGGTCAGGTCCACGAAGCCGTTGACCACGTCCACCCTCGTGCCGACCGGCACCTGCGTCAGCTCCCTGATCTGTTGGATCTCATCCGAGCCCGGCAGCTTCGCCAGCACAGTCCCGGAGACTGGATCGAGGTTGGCGGTGGAGCCGAACTCCGGCGGGTTGAGCACCGCGTCGGTGGCGCCACCGACCGGACCGACTGCGGGCGACGCCGCAAAGAGTCCGAGACCAATCTCGTTGCTCAGGACCCGGATCATCATTCCGAGGTCGTCTTCGGTGAGCGTGTAGGTCGTGTCGTTGTGGCCCGAGGCACCCGGGATGTTCGACCACCCCTCGTCGAGGAACCAGAGAGTGCCGCTGCTGTTGCAGGGTCCAGCCTCGGGATCGCAGCGCTGCCAGTGGTAGACGTGGGCGGAACTCGCGGTCAGGGTCTCGCCGACCTCGGTCTCACCCGTGATCGGCCCGCCGGCCACAGCCGAGGCGCTCGGCGCGAACAGCAGGGTCGCAAGCAGGGCTGCGGCGGCGATCACAAGCGCCATGCCCGGCCGAGTTGCACCCCCGTGCTCCCTCATGTGACGATCCCAACATACAGGCCCGGGCGGCAATGTGAAGGCGGTCAGCTACCGCACTACCTGTTTCCTGGTACGCCGCTCGGACGGGGTTCCTACCAGTGCACCCCGCGCATCAGATACGCGAATGCCACCTGCTGTCGCGAGGCCTCCTCGTCGCCGACGGCCTCCGCCTCTGCGGGCTTGCGGTCGTCCCCCTTGGCGGCGCGCGAGTCCGGGAACAGGTGGTAAGCGCTGTTGAGGATGTAGTCCATCGACTTCGGGTTGATCGCGTAGAGGATCTGCCCGAGGGTCCCGATGGGCGTTGCGATTCGCTTCGGCCGGTGGACGATCGCCTCGGTGATCATGTCCGCCGCTTCCTCGGGCGTGATCGTGGGGAAGCGCTGATACATCTTGGTCGGCGCGATCATCGGCGTGCGCACCAGGGGCATGTAGATCGCGGTGACCTGGACGCCGTCGTCGATGATCTCCGACGCGATGCAGCGCGAGAACGCATCGAGCGCCGCCTTCGAGGCCACGTAGGCGGAGAACCTCGGGGTATTCGTCTGCACCCCGATCGAGCTGATGTTGATGATCTGGCCGGACTTGCGCTCCCGCATGCCCGGCAACAGCTTGAGGATCAGCCGCAGCGCCCCGAAGTAGTTGAGCTGGATCGTCCGCTCGAAGTCGTGGAAGCGGTCGTACGACAGCGCCACCGACCGCCGGATCGAGCGCCCTGCGTTGTTGACGAGGATGTCCACCTTGCCGTGCCGGGCGAGCACCTCATCGGCCATGCGATCGATGTCCTCGAGATCCGAGAGGTCGCAACGGTGGATGTACGCCGTCCCGCCTCCGGCCTCGATCTGCTCCTTCGTGGCCTCGAGCTTCTCCGGCGTCCGGGCCACCAAAAGCACGGTCCCGCCGACGTCAGCGATCTTCATCGCCGCGGACTTGCCGATGCCAGACGACGCGCCGGTCACCATCACGACCCGTCCGCGCACGGCCTTCTCCAGCGAGGCTGAGCCGAGCAGGCGCCGCCCCAGCCGCAGCAGCTCGTCCGGGACCTGCTGCTCGGAGACGGTTCCAATCCCACTGCCGAGCCCCATCCTCCCTCTCATCGCCCCCAGCAGCGTCCGGTCGCGGAAAAGGTCCGGGTCGAGGTGGCGCTCCCAGTAGTCCCAGAGCTTGTCGGCGTAGGAGGAGAGCGGCGGCACGCGGATCCCGGTGCCTTCAAGCACCGCCTGCGTCTGCCGGGAGTCGAAGTGCGTGGGCCAGCTGACGTAGGTGAGCACCGAGCGCGGGATGCCGAAGTCGGCCAGCAGCGCGTCGAACGCGGTGTCGGCCAGCGGGATCGCGCGCAGCGTGTTCTTGGCAAGCGGCCGCACGGCGTCTGTGACGGCGGCGGGCACACGCACCGACGACGGCGGGGCGTGGGCCGCCCTGGCGAACACGTCGATGACGTCTCCCACCGTCAGGGGATCCGGGTCCGTGAGGTGGAACGCCCGGCGGTCGAGCCCTTCGACGTGGGCGATGTGGTCCATCGCCCTGACCACGAAGTCGACCGGGACGATGTTGATCTCCCGTCCCTGCAGGCTGGGCAGCGGCAGCCACTGCGGAACGGCGCCGCGGATTCGCCGGATCAGCTTGAAGAAGTAGTAAGGGCCGTCGACCTTGTCCATCTCCCCGGTCTCGGAGTGGCCGACCACGATTCCGGGCCTGTAGATGCGCCACGGCCGCTCGCACTCCTCCCGGATGACCCGCTCGGACTCGTGCTTGGTCTGGAAGTAGGGATGGACATCGAGGTCCTGGGCCTCGTCGAACATGTCCTCGCGCCAAGTGCCCTTGTAGAGACCGGCCGCCGCGATCGAGCTGACCAGGTGGACGCAGCCGGCGTCGACCGCCTCCGCGAAGGAGACCATGTTGCGGGTGCCCTGGACATTCGCGACCCGCTGGCTCTCGGCGTCGGCCGTCATGTCGTAGACCGCCGCCAGGTGGAAGACGTGGTCGACGTTGCCAGTCAGCTTCTCGAGGTCGGCGGCCGAAACGCCGAGCCGGGGCTGGGAGATGTCGCCGATGATCCCCACGACCCGCTCCTCGTCCGTGCCCCAGCGGCTGCGGAGCTCCTCCAGCCGACCCTTCGAGCCCTCGCGCACCAGCACGTAGATCGTCCCCTCGCGCTCCAGCAGGAGTTCGACGAGGTTGCGCCCGATGAAGCCCGTCGCGCCGGTGACGAAATAGCTCACGTCGACCGGACCCTACACTGGTAAACCAGTAACGGCATGGCCTTCGAAGTTGCTCCAGATCCCGGCGATCGCGGTGAGCCCGACGTCAAGCTTGGGCGCACCGGCGGCTCGGCCGTCGGCGAGGACCGCCGCCTGGTCCGCGACGGCGTGCAGGTGCTCGCCCGCGGCGCGATGCTGTGCCCGGAATGCGCGCTTCCGCTCGCGCCGCCGCCTCGAATCCGCCCTCGCGCCGACCTGAGCTGCGGGTTCTGCGACCACACCGCACCCGCGCACGCGTTCGTCCGCGACGGTGTCCGCGACACGCCGGCGAACGCCGTCACCGTGGTCGCGCGCATCGTCTGATTCGGCGGCCGAATAGTCACGGGTCAGCCGGGCAGAAGGTCATAGACTCAGTTGGTAGTAATGCGAGACGCGCAAGGCGCTGAGAACCAGCAACTGCACATGCTTGTTTCGCGGCTAAAGCCGCTCAAGTGAGTAACTGATGGCAGACGCGGGGACCATCGAGGTCCAGATGCCCCAAATGGGCGAGTCGGTCACCGAGGGGACGATCCTCGAGTGGCACAAGTCCGAGGGTGAGTTCGTCGAGGAGGGCGAGACCGTTGTCGAGGTCTCGACCGACAAGGTCGACGCGGAGGTGCCCGCACCCGCAACCGGCGTGATCGCCAAGATCCTCGCCCAGCCGGACGACACAGTCGAGGTCGGACAAGCGCTGGCTCAGATCGATCCGAACGGGACACCGAGCGGCAACGGCGCCTCCGCGGACAGCGCCGTGGGCCTGGAGGAGCAGGACGGCCTCGTGGAGGGCGGCGGCGAAGGCGACGCCGACCTCGGCGAGGATGCCGCCGGCTCTCCCGCGCAACAGCCCGGTGAGGGCGCCACCGTCACGGCCGAGGCGCCGGAGGGCGAGACGTTCCAGATCGTTATGCCCGAGATGGGCGAATCGGTGACCGAGGGGACCGTGCTGGAATGGCATGTGTCCGAGGGCCAGCAGGTGTCGGAAGGCGACACGGTGATCGAGGTCTCGACCGACAAGGTCGACGCCGAGGTCCCGGCGCCGGCGAGCGGCACGATCACGAAACTGCTCGTGCAACCTGACGACACCGTCAAGGTCGGCCAGGGCCTTGCGGAGATGACAACCACTACGCCGACATCCTCAGCTTCGCGTCCGGTGTCGGCGGGCTCGGGCGCCGACGACCTGGGCACACTGAGCGAGCCCGCGCCCACCCCGGCGGCACCGGCCGACGGAGGCAACGGGATCGCAACCCCGGTTGCCCGCAGGATCGCGGCCGCCAACGGGCTCGACGTCGGGCGCATCCAGGGTTCCGGCCCGGGAGGCAAGGTGACGAAGGCAGACGTACTCGCCGCCATCGGCGACGGGGACGGGGCGGCGGCCGCGCCGGCCGCGCCGGCGCTTAGCGAAGGCGAGGCGAAGCCGCTCCGCGGCCCGGCCGGAATGCTTGCCGCCGCGATGAACGAGAGCCGGTCGATGCCGACCGCGACTTCGTTCCGGACGCTCCCCGTCGACACTCTCGATGCCAAGCGCAAGGCGATCAACGCGGCGCTCAAGGAGCGCGGGATGAAGGTCTCGTTCACCCACCTGATCGCATGGGCCATCGTGCGGGCGTGGGCCGACTGGCCGGTGATGTCGCGTACGTATGAGGAGCGTGACGGCAAGCCGTTCGTCGTCGAGCACCCCCACATCAACCTCGGAATCGCCGTCGACGTCGAGCGCAAGGGTGGTCGCAGCCTGCTGGTCCCGTGCATCAAGGCGGCCGACACGCTCGATTTCGCGGGCTTCCATTCCTACTACGAGGACCTGATCACCAAGACGCGTGAGAACAAGCTCACCGCCGACGACTTCCAAGGCACGAATGTCACCCTGACGAACCCGGGTGGGCTCGGGACCGTCGCGTCGGTCCCGCGGCTGCTCACCGGCCAGGGGACGATCGTCGCCTGCGGCTCCCTCGCCTACCCGGTCGAGTGGGCTCACGCTCCCGCCGACAAGATCAAGGCGCTCGGCGTGTCGAAGGTGATGACGACGACGTCCACGTACGACCACCGGATCATCCAGGGCGCCGAGTCGGGCTCGTTCCTGCGCCGGATCGACGAGCTGCTTCAGGGCGAGGATCGGTTCTACGAGGCGGTCGCCGAGTCGTCGCGGATCCCGGTCGACCCCGTTGCCAACGCGCACCCGGCCGCCGCCTCCGCCCCTCCGATTCCGACCGGGACCGCGGCCGCCGCTGCGCCCAGCCCGGCAATCGCCGCCGAGCCCGACACCGAGTTGCTGCAGGCCGTGCAGGCGGCGACCTCCCTGCTCAAGGCGTTCCGCACGCACGGCCACCTGGCGGCAAAGCTCAACCCGCTCGGCGGGGAGCCCAAGGGCGACCCCGCGTTGGAGCCGGAGAACCTCAACCTCACGCCCGAGCTGATGTCGCGGATCCCGGCCTCGATCCTGCGCTGCGGCGTCGAGGGCGAGACCCTGCTCGAAGCGCTCCCCCGCATGCGCGATGCGTACTGCGGCACGATCGCCTACCAGATCGAGCACCTTTCCTCTCACCAGCAGCGCATGTGGCTGCGGGAGATGATCGAGACCGGCTGGCACCGGGCCCCGCTCTCGACCGAGGAGAAGCGAACGCTGCTGCGGCGGCTGCTCGACGCCTTCGGCTTCGAGCGCTTCATCGAGAAGGCCTACCTGGGCCAGAAGATGTTCTCGATCGAGGGCCTCGATGCCGTGGTGCCGATGATCGACGAAATCGCCACCCTGGCGCGCGAGAACGGTGCCGTCGAGGTCGTGCTCGGCATGGCGCACCGTGGGCGGCTCAGCGTCCTTGCACACAACCTCGGGCGGTCGGTCGAGTCGATCATGGCCGAATTCGAGGGCGCGAAGGCACTGGAGCAGGTCAAGGCCATCGCGGCGATCCCGCACGCCGGCACCGGCGACGTCAAGTACCACCACGGGGCCGCCGGGATGCTCGAGACGCGAGACGGCGAGGAAGTGAAGATGCGCCTGTATCCGAACCCCAGCCACCTGGAGTTCGTCGACCCCGTGGTGACGGGTGGCGCCCGCGCCGACCAGACCGAGCGCACCGGCCCGAAGCTCAAGCACAATCCCGAGCGGGTGGTGCCGCTGCTCCTGCACGGCGACGCGGCATTCCCCGGTCAGGGAGTGGTCGCCGAGACGCTCAACCTGCAGTCGCTGGAGGGCTACTCCACCGGCGGCACGATCCACATCATCACCGACAATCAGGTGGGGTTCACAACGGACCCCGACGAGGGCCGGTCGACTCCCTACGCCGCCGACCTGGCAAAGGGCTTCAACTGCCCAATCGTCCACGTCAACGCCGACGACGTCGAGGCCTGCATCGCGGCGTGCCGGCTGGCGATGGCCTACCGCGACCGGTGGGGTCGCGACGTGGTCATCGACCTGATCGGCTACCGCCGCTACGGGCACAACGAGACCGACGAGCCTGCCTACACCCAGCCGATGATGGCAGCGAAGATCAAGGCGCACCCCCCCGTCTCGCAGATCTACTCCGAGCAGCTCACCAGCGAGGGCGTAGTCACGTCCGACGAGGTCGAGCAGGAGTCCAAGCGCCGCACCGAGGAGCTGCAAGCGGCGCTCAAGGAGCTTCGCCGCAAGATGGAGGCGGGAGAGTTCGAGGATCCGAGCTCGACGGCGATCGGCACCGGGGAGCTCGATCGCACGAAGAGCCCGGACGTCGACACGACTGTGTCAGAGCAGCGGCTGCGCTCGCTCAACGAGGAGCTCCTGCGCGTCCCCGACAGCTTCACCATCCATCGCAAGCTGCGAAAGCCGTTGACGGGCCGACGCGAGGCGCTGGACGCCGGCGAGATCGACTACGGCCACGCCGAGGCCCTGGCCCTCGCCTCGCTCCTCACCGAGGGGACTCACATCCGCCTCACGGGCCAGGACACCGAACGAGGGACGTTCTCGCACCGGCACATGACCATGCACGACGAGAAGACCGGCCTGCAGTACGTTCCGATGCAGAACCTCTCGGGGGCGCTGGCGCCGTTCGAGCTCCACAACAGCCCGCTGTCGGAGGCCGGCTGCATGGGATTTGAGTACGGCTACTCGGCAGCTTCGCCTGAGAGCCTGATTCTGTGGGAGGCGCAGTTCGGCGACTTCACCAACTCCGGCCAGGTGATCATCGACAGCTTCATCGTCTCCGGGGAGTCGAAGTGGGGCCAGACCAGCCGTCTGACGCTACTGCTGCCCCACGGCTATGAGGGCTCCGGGCCCGAGCACTCGAGCGCGCGCATCGAGCGGTTCCTTGCGCTGGCGGCGGAGGGCAACATCCGGCTCGCAAACCCCACAACGGCCGCCCAGTACTTCCACCTGCTCCGCCGCCAGGCGCGAATTGCCAAGCCGCGCCCGCTGATCGTCTTCACGCCGAAGGGCCTGCTGCGGCTGAAGGCGGCCGCCTCCAGCCTCGAGGAGCTCACGTCGGGATCGTTCAACTTCGTGCTCGACGACCCGCGCGTGACCGACCGCGACCGCATCGACCGCTTGGTGCTGACGAGCGGCAAGCTCTACTACGACCTCGACGGCCACGAGCGGCGCGAGCACGCCGAGAAGGCGGCCATCGCCCGGGTCGAGCTCCTGTATCCGTTCGCGCGCGACCAAATCGCCGAGCTCATCGCCTCCTACCCCAACGTCAAGCAGATCATCTGGGCGCAGGAGGAGCCGAAGAACATGGGCGCGTGGAAGGTCATGTTCCGGCGGATGCCGGAGCTGAAGCCCGAGGGCGTGGAGTTCCGCTACGTCGGCCGGCCGCAGCGCGCCAGCCCCAGCGAGGGATACCCGGCGGCGCACCGCCTCGAACAGGAACGCATCGTCCTCACCGCGCTCGAGGGCTGATCAGCAGGGGCGCATGAGATCGCGGCCGGGGCCGCCGATGCGTCGCGCGCCCCGGCCCTCCGTTCAGATGTTCTGCCAACCGTCCGCTCCGCGTGTCAACTGCCGACGACCGCGGCGCGGTGAATCACCGCGACCGCGAGCCGCTCGCCGCAAGCGGGACAGGCGCGCATCCGTGTCCAGGAGCGGTGCTCTCCACCGCATTTCGAACACCGGTACTGCCGCTCGAATCCGACCAGGCGCCGCGCTTCGCGTGCCACCAGCGACATCTCGCGAAGCGAACGCCCCTGCATACCGCTGAACGTCGTCTTCATGGCACGAAATCTTCGCTGTCAGCGGGCGCGATGCCTATATGACGCCGGTCCAAACCTCCCGGTCGGCCTTGTACGGGCGGGCGGCTCTAAGCACGAGCGCCGGGCGCGCGACCCGCTTCGCTATCAATCGCGGCGATGAGTGACGAGCCCGCCGTGATCGGCGCGCAGACCAGGCCGGTCCTCCGCCAGGCGAGGCCCGGGCCGCTGTTCGTGTGGGTCAAGCGGGCCTCCTACGCCGAGCTCGCGCTGTTCGCCGGTCTCCTCGTCGTCTGGCTGCTGCCCGGGCTGGAGGGGGCAACGTTCGTGCTCGGGCTCAGCCACGGTCTCGGGTACATCGCCCTCGTGCTGCTGATCTGGGCAGCGATCCTTCGCCACGAAGCGCCGTACACGCTGCTGGCTGCAACCTTGACCCCATTGGGGCCGGTTGGAAGTGTGATCGCAATCGAGGTGCTCGAGCGCCGCCAGGGTCGCGCATGGAACGAGACCCGGCCGACACCGTGAGCGTCGAAACCGGGTCCCGTTCTTAAGTGGGGCAGACCGCGAAGGGGGTCACACGGTCCGCCCCGCGCGCGTCAAGCTTACTCCCGGCTACCGGCACAGCAAGGGTACCGGAGGGCGTGCGCCAACCGAAGGCGGCGGAAACCGGGCAGGTCGGGTGACGCAGCCCGAATCTGGAGGCTTCGAAAACCGAGTAGGTCGGGCGACGCGGGGCGATCGACGACGCGAGCGTACTCGAGACGTACGTGAGCGAGGCGATCGCCCGAGGAGCCCGAGGTTTGCAGAAGACTGAAGGGTCGGCGAGGGCGGGGCCGCGGGAGGCAGGGGGTCCACACGGCCCGCGCCCACGCCAGCGCGTCGGTAGCCAGGGAGGGATGCCGACGCGTTCGCCCCCGGAGGCGGGACTGGCCGGGGACGAGCTTCGAAGTCTCCCTACACGGGGTGCACTAATTCTGCCCGATCGCGCTGGTCGGTGTCAACAGGCACTACCTGCTTTCAGGTGGTCGCGCCCAGGCGTGACGCCTAGGCACGAAGCTCTCGCAACACCCGGTGCAGGATGCCGCCGTGCTGGAAATAACGGATTTCGTTTGGGGTGTCCAGCCGCACCCGGGCGTCGAAGCTGATCGGCTCGCCGTCGTCGGCCTCGGCCTTGACCTCGACGCTCCGCGCCTCGCCGTTCTCCAGGTCACCGACGTCGATCGTCTCGGATCCTGTGAGCCCGAGCGACTCGGCGCTCTCTCCGTCGGGAAACTGGAGCGGCAGCACGCCCATCCCGATCAGGTTCGAGCGGTGGATGCGCTCGAAGCTCTCAGCGATGACGGCGCGCACCCCCAGCAGGGCCGTGCCCTTGGCCGCCCAGTCGCGCGACGAGCCCGAACCGTACTCCTTGCCCGCAAGCACCACGAGCGGCACGCCGTCGTCGGCATAGGCCGTCGCCGCCTCGTAGATCGTCGTCTCGTCGCCGTCGGGGAAGTGGCGCGTGTAGCCGCCCTCGCGGTCGACGAGCTCGTTGCGCAGCCGCACGTTGGCGAACGTTCCGCGGACCATCACCTCATGGTTGCCGCGGCGCGAGCCGTAGGAGTTGAAGTCCCGCGGCTCGACGCCATTGTCGATCAGCCACTGACCCGCCGGCGAGTCCTTCTTGATCGCGCCAGCCGGTGAGATGTGGTCGGTGGTGACCGAGTCGCCCAGCACGGCGAGCACGCGCGCGCCGGTGATCGGCTCGATCGGCTCGGGCTCGGGCGCCATTCCCTCGAAGAAGGTGGGCTTGCGCACGTAGGTCGAGTCCGGCCACGTGTAGCGGTCGCCCTCCGGCGTCTCCAACGAGCGCCAGCGGTCGTCGCCGGTGAACACGTCCGCGTAGCTGCGCTTGAACATGTCCGAGCGCACGGCGTCCTCCACCGTCTGCTTGATCTCCGCCGAGCTCGGCCAGAGGTCACGCAGGTACACGGGCTCTCCGTCCGACCCCTCGCCGAGCGGGTCTTCGAGCAGATCGATGTCCATCCGCCCGGCGAGCGCGTAGGCCACGCACAGCGGCGGCGAGGCCAGGTAGTTGTTGCGCACGTCCTGCTGGATGCGCCCCTCGAAGTTCCGGTTGCCCGACAGCACCGAGCAGACCACGAGGTCGTTGTCGTTGACAGCCGCCGAGATCGCTTCGGGAAGCGGCCCGGAGTTGCCAATGCAGGTGGTGCAGCCATAGCCGACGAGGTTGAAGCCGAGCTGGTCGAGGTACTCGGTCAGCCCCGCCTGCTCGAGGTAGTCGGTGACGACCGTCGAGCCGGGGGCGAGCGAGGTCTTCACCCACGGCTTGCTGTCGAGGCCCCGCTCGACGGCCTTCTTGGCCAGTAGGCCGGCACCGACCATCACCGACGGGTTCGAGGTGTTGGTGCAGCTCGTGATTGCCGCGATCACGACCCTGCCGTGGTCGAGCTCCACCTCGGTGCCGTCCTCCAGCGTCACGGGAACAACGTCATCGGCCCGGCGCTCGTCGGCGACGGCGGTGGACGTGTCGACGTGATGCGGCTTGCCGCGCTCATCGTTGTGGTCCTCGCCGGGCGGGTCCGAGGCGGGGAACGAGCCCGCGACCGCCTCGTCGTAGTTGTTGCCAAGCTCGGCGGCGGCATCCGGGTCGAACTCGCGCAGCGACTCGATGAACGCCGCCTTCGCGTCAGCGAGCGCGATCCGGTCCTGCGGTCGCTTGGGACCGGCGATGCTCGGCTCAACGTCGGAGAGATCGAGCTCGAGCGTCTCGGAGAAGGTCGGTTCCTCGGAGTCCTCGCTGTGGAAGGTGCCCTGCTCGCGGGCGTAGGCGTCGACCAGCTCGATGAGCTCGGTGGGGCGCCCGGTGAACTCGAGGTAGCGAAGCGTCTCGCGGTCGACCGGGAAGATCGCGCAGGTGGAGCCGAACTCGGGCGACATGTTTCCGATCGTCGCGCGGTCCGCTAGCCCCAGCGTGTGCAGCCCCGGGCCGAAGAACTCCACGAACTTGCCGACGACGCCGCGCTCGCGGAGCATCTCGGTCACCGTCAGCACCAGGTCGGTGGCGGTCGCGCCCTCGGAGAGCTCACCGGACAGCCTGAAGCCGAGGACCTGCGGCAGGAGCATCGAGATCGGCTGCCCCAACATCGCCGCCTCGGCCTCAATGCCGCCGACGCCCCAGCCGAGGACACCGAGGCCGTTGATCATCGTCGTGTGCGAGTCGGTGCCCACAAGGGTGTCGGGATAGGCCTGCGTCGCGCCGTTCGCTTCGCGGGTGAAGACGACCTGGCCGAGGTACTCGAGGTTGACCTGGTGGCAGATGCCGGTCGCCGGCGGCACCACCCGGAAGTTGTCGAACGCCTGCTGGCCCCAGCGCAGGAACGCGTAGCGCTCGCCGTTTCGCTCGTAGTCGCGGTCGGCGTTGATGTCGAACGCGCGCGGATTTCCGAACGCGTCCACCTGAACCGAGTGATCGATGATGAGGTCCACCGGGACCAGCGGGTTGATCTTGGCCGGGTCGGAGCCCAGGTCTTCCATGGCGTCGCGCATCGCCGCCAGGTCGACGATCGCCGGCACCCCCGTGAAGTCCTGCATCAGGACGCGCGCGGGCTGGAACGGGATCTCGACGCTCGGCTCCGCTTTGGCGTCCCACGACGCGATTGCCTCGACGTTCTCCGCCGTCACCGCGTCGCCGTCCTCGAGCCGCAGCGCGTTCTCGAGCAGGACCTTGAGCGAGTAGGGAAGCCTGGCGACGTCGAACCTGTCCTGCAGCGCTTCGAGCCGGAAGACCTCGTACTCCTGGCCTCCGACCTCGAGCGTCGACCTGGCTCCGAAGCTGTCGCTCATGCCGTTCTCAGTATCCCGGATAGGGTTGGCTCAACCGCTCGAGGAGGATGGGATGAGAACGAAGCTGAGGATCGTTGTGAGCACGCTCGCGTTCCTACTCCCGCGCACCGACGCGGGCGGCGTCAAGGCGAAGAAGAAGCTCAAGGTCAAGCTCGTCCGGTAGTGATACGCACGACGCTGACCGCCCTGCTCGCCGTTGCGTCCGCGCTGATGGTTGCCGCACCCGCATCAGGGGCCGTCCGCTACGCCGAGCCGGGGGGCGACGGGCCGGCCACGAGCTGTCCGAGGTCCAACCCGTGCGAGGTCCACGATGCCGCCCAGGACCCGAACGTGAACGACGGCGACGAGGTGATCCTGCTCCCGGGCACGTACGAAATCGGGAGCGACAACATCGAGCTCAGCGACGCGATCGACCTCCACGGGGCCGTCGGCGGGCCGCGGCCGGTGATCGTCTCGACCGCCGCCGGCGGAACCACCCTCGACGCTGGCGGCGCGAGCGTCCACGACCTCGTCTTTGAGTCCCGGGACGACATGCCCGTGTTCGGCGCGCTGGGGGTCGACGGCACCGGCGTCGTGGAACGGGTCGTGGCCATCAGCGAGAACGCGCAGGGTTGCAGCGGCGCGCCACGGGCACCCGGGGTCATGCGCGACACCGTGTGTGCAACTGGTGGCTCAGCCGCCGCCGGGCTCGAGGTCGGCGCCGCTGGCGGCGGCGCCTTCACCTACAGGCTCCGAAACGTCACCGCGCTGGGGCTCGGAGCGGGCTCCCACGGGCTGCGCGGGGAGCTCGTCAACGGCGGGGCGATGACCGTGTTTGCCCGGAACGTCATCGCGCGCGGCGGTGGGATGGTCGCCGATGTCGCCGCCGAGACCGTGAACACCGGTGCGCTCACGATCGACCTCGCTTACTCGAACTACCAGAGCCGCGAGACCTCCGGCGGAGGCGCGGAGACGATCACCGATCCAGCGACCGAGAACAATCAGACCGACTCGCCTCACCTCGCCGATCCCGAGGACGGCGACTTCCACCAGCTCCCGGGTTCGCCGACCATCAACGCCGGCGGCGAGCCGCCCGACGTCGATCTCCTTGGCTCCCTCGACTTCGAGCGCCAGCCGCGGATCCAGGGCGCAGCGTCCGACATCGGCGCCGACGAGTTCGACGACCGCCTGAAGCTGAAGGCCAAAGCCAAGAAGAAGCAGAAGCCCAGGAAGCTCAAGGTCAAGGTCCGCTGTCCCGAGGAGGAGTGCTACGTGCGCGCGAAGGGCCGCGCCGAGGCCGAGGGAGAGAAGTTCAAGCTGAAGAAGACCAAGGAGCGCTTCCTCGAGGCCGGCGAGAAGGCGACGCTCAAGCTCAAGGCCAAGAACCTCGGCGAGCTGAAGTCACTCCTCGCTGACGGCGACGGCACGGCCAAGATCAAGGTCAAGGGCACCGACGCGGGCGGCGTCAAGGCGAAGAAGAAGCTCAAGGTCAAGCTGACCGGCTAGCGCCGCCGCCGTTGACCGCGGCCAGCACGCCCTTGACCGCGACGCGCAAGCTTGTGTAGGGTCGCACAACCTTTACGTGGGTTGGGAGACAGCATGCGACTCAAGACTTCGTTGATTGCCGCGATGGCCGTTCTGCTGCTCGCGGCGGGGCCGGCCCTTGCGGGCGGACTCACCCTGAGGCTCGACACCCGCGAGCGGCAAGCCGCTCGGGAGTTGAATGTCAAGCTCACGTGCGTCGATGCCCCGTGCACCGTCGAGGTGACCGGCAAGGCCCGGGTCGGGAAGAGGAAGTTCGAGATCCGGCCGAAGGAGCGCTCCCTCGCTGCCGGAGAGACGGAGCGATTCGAGCTGCGCATCAAGAAGCTGCGCAAGCTCGAGGCGCTGCTGCTCGAGCGCGACGGTAAGGCCACGGTCAAGGCTCGTGGCACGAACCCCGAAGGCACTTCGACAAAGGTCAAGGTCGAGATAACGCTCAAGGGCTAGTTCGCGTCGCCGCCGCCGAGGTTGGGCGGGCAGTGACCGGGTAACCGGCGTCCGGATTGCGGATGAGCGATCCTCGTCCTTGGCGCCACCGGCACAACCGGTCGCCGACTCGTGCGGGTCCTGCGCGACTCGAGGCACGAGGTTCGACCGGCGTCGCGCAACGGTGAGGTCCGCTTCCACTGGGACGACGCGACCTGGGACACCGCAATCGGCGACGCCGCCGCCATGTACCTCGTGGCGCCGGACGGCGTGCCGGTGGATCCATCGTTCGTGCGACACACCACCGATCGTGGCGTGCGGCGAATCGTCCTATTGTCGAGCATGGCGATCGAGGCGATGCGCGACGAGCGATTGATGGCGGCGGAGCAGGTCGTGCGGGAGTCCGGGGTGGAGTGGACAATCGTCCGCCCGGACTGGATGGACCAAAACTTCGATGAG
>Ga0081538_10001149_pt1 | contig 27987 bp, 32 predicted proteins | sample TabmetS5T2R1_FD_71022 | JGI IMG/M metagenome (GOLD analysis project Ga0081538, IMG submission 71022) | Tabebuia heterophylla rhizosphere microbial communities from the University of Puerto Rico - S5T2R1 | ecosystem: Host-associated > Plants > Roots > Rhizosphere ...
GTCGAGCGCCGTGAACCCGGCGCTGACGGCGATGGCGAACGCGCTCCGCGTCGGCGACCACCTGCTGGAGCGGCTCGGCGTCGCCGGTCAGGCGGTCGAAGAGCCGGCAGGCGCGCTGGCGGGGAGCTGAGCGACGTGCTCGCTGTGACTCGACCGCTGGTCACGCGCCTCGAGCTCGTGGTCGAGACCGACGCCCACGAAGGGCCCGTCTACGCGGCCGACGAGCACGCGCTCTACTTCACGACCACCCGCCGCGGCCGCGTCTCCATCATGCGGCTCGACCTCGCGACGCGCTCCGTCTCGGTCGTCCGCGCGGATGCGAACAACGCCAACGGCATGGTGCTCGATCGCGAAGGCCGCCTCGTCGTCTGCGAGCAGGGCAGCTTCACGGAGCCCGCGCGGATCTCGCGCCTCGACCGCGCCACCGGCGCCGTCGAGGTGCTCCTCGCGGACGGGCTGAGCTCCCCGAACGACGTTGTCGTGGCCGCGGACGGCACGATCTGGTTCACCGATCCGAGCTACGCCGTCCTCCAGGGCTTCCGGCCACGCTCCGTCGCCGGAGACCGCGTCTGGCGCCTTGACCCGAGGAGCGGCGAGGCGGCGATCGTGGCGACGTCGCTCGACAAGCCGAACGGCCTCGCCTTCTCCCCTGACGAAAGCGTGCTCTACGTCGGCGACTCGGGCGCCGTTCACGGGCCCGGCGACTACGACCCCGAGCGGCCGCGCCGCGTCGTCGCCTTCGACGTCGCCGGCGAGCGGCTTGTCAACGAGCGCGTCTTTGCCGACGAGATTCCCGGCTTCCCCGACGGCCTCAAGGTCGATGCGGCCGGCCGCGTCTACGTCTCCTCCGCCGGCGGCGTTCTCGTCTTCGCCTCCGACGGCGCGCCGGTCGGCGAGATCGAGCTGCCCGGCACCGTGAACTTCACCTTCGGCGGTCGCGACGGCGGCGTCCTCTATGTCACGCGGGACGACTCCGTCTGGGCCGCCCACCTGCTCGCGAAAGGAGCCTGAGATGACCCCCATCCGCACCCGCCGAGTGATCGACGTCCAGGGGGCCGAGGCGGTGCTTGCCGCCGCCGAGGCAAGGGCCGCGGGCGACGGGCTCCGCGTCGTCATCGCGGTCGTCGATCCGTGGGGCGAGCTCGTCGCGCTGCGCCACACGGAGGGCGCGCAGGTCGCCTCCAGCCGCGTCGCAGTCGACAAGGCCCGCACGGCGGCGATCTTCGTCCGCCCGAGCCGCGAGATGGAGGATCAGGTCACGAACGGCCGCCTCGGAGCGCTCGCGCTGCACGGCGCCTCGTGCCTGATCGGCGGCATCCCGCTGAAGGTCGGCGACGAGGTCGTCGGCGCCGTCGGCACGAGCGGGGAGACGCCGGACGAGGACGAGTCGGTGTCCATCGCCGGCGCCGCGGCGACGTTTACGGCGACCGAGGTGCCGGCGCTGACCCAGGCCGGCGCGAGGACCGCCGTCGAGGCCGTCGCCGCCGCCGCGGCCGCGGGCGGTGTCGCGCCGGTCGTCTCGGCGGTCGACGCCGGCGGCGCGCTCATCTACCTCCACCGGCCGGACGCCGCGCAGGTGGCGAGCGTCGAGGTGACGACCGACAAGGCACGGACGGCCGCGATCTACCGGCGCCCGAGCAAGGACTTCGAGGCGCAGGCCTCCGGCGGACGCCCTTCGGCGCTCCATCTCGCGCGCGCCGTTCCGCTTCAGGGCGGCATGCCGATCGTGGTCGACGGCCACGTGGTGGGCGGCATCGGCGTCTCCGGCGCCTCCTCGGCCGACGAGGACCAAGAGCTGGCGGTCATCGGCGCGGAGGCGCTCGCGGCCGGCAACGGACGCGCGAACGGCGCGCGCTTCTTCTCGAGCGACGACCTCGCCCGCAAGTTCGCCGAGGGCGGGCTCCTGCTCGAGGAGCAGAGCTTCAAGCTCGACGCCGGCCGCCGCGACGGCCCCGGTGCGCCCGAGGTCCACTCGAGCCAGGTCGACGTCATGCGGGTCGTCCAAGGGAGCGCCACGGTGGTCACCGGCGGCGAGATCCGCGGCGACCGAATCGAGGGCGGCGAGGAGCGGACCGTCTCCGAGGGCGACGTGCTCGCCATCCCGAGCGGCGTGCCGCACCAGTTCGTCGAGGTGTCCGACCCGTTCCTCTATTTCGTCGTGAAGGTGGAGGAGTGATGGCCGCGGTCGAGACCCTCGCCCCCGCCGCGCGGCTCCCGGGGCCTCCGGAACTTCTGCCCGGCAGGCCCGACGCGATCGTCGACCTGCAGACCGCCGAGGGGCTCGCCCTCGTCGGCGGTGAATGGCGCTACGCCGACGCCCGCGTCGAAGAGATCGACTTCGTCGCGCTCGGTCACCCCGACGACCCGCTCGGCCCCGGCCTGGAACCGAACCGAACCTACGACCTCGTTCCTCACGCCGAAGCGGCCGACTTCGACGACTCGGGCTGGCGCGTGCTCGCGCCCCAGGAGACGATGCTGCGCCTCGCCAACGGGCGTGTCTGCTTCAACTGGTACCGGCTGGCCGTCACGATTCCCGAGCGGGTCGGCGACTTCGACCCGACGGGTGCGACCGTCGTCTTCGAGACCGTCCTCGACGACTACGCCGAGATCTGGGTCGACGGCGAGCTTCCCGTCGCACTCGGCGACACGGGCGGCCGCGTCGTCGCCGGCTTCAACGCGCCGAACCGGGTCGTCCTGACGCAGGAAGCGCGACCCGGCCAGCGCTTCCAGCTCGCCGTCTTCGGCGCCAACGGCCCTATCTCCGCCTCGCCGAGGAACTACATCTGGATGCGGACGGCGACGCTCGACCTCTACGCGCCCGAGCGAGCGCGCCCGGCGCGCGGGGCGACCCTCGAGGTCGAGCGCGTCGATCCGCGCCTCGACCGCCTCGTCCCGCCCGAGACCCGCCTGGAGCAGGTCGCCGGCGGCTTCGAGTTCACCGAGGGCCCCGTCTGGACGCGCGACGGCGCCCTCCTCTTCAGCTCGCCGAACACGAACGCGATCTACCGCTGGACGCCCGCAGGGCAGGTGACCGTCTTCCGCCCGAAGAGCGGCTACACGGGCGTGGACGTCGGCCGCTACCACCAGCCGGGCTCGAACGGCCTCACGTTCGACCCGGAGGGCCGCCTGACCATCTGCCAACACGGCAACCGGCGCGTCCTGCGGGTGAACCCGCACGGCGACAAGACCGTGCTCGCCGACCGCTACGAGGCCAAGCGGCTGAACAGCCCCAACGACCTCGTCTACCGCTCGGACGGCACGCTCTTCTTCACCGACCCGCCCTTCGGGCTGCCCGATCCGGCGGAGAGCGAGCTCGGCTTCGCCGGGGTCTACAGCGTGGCGGACGGCCGCGTCGAGCTGGTCACGGACGAGCTGGAGGGGCCGAACGGCCTCGCCCTCTCGCCGGACGAGCGCTACCTCTACGTCGGCAACTGGCAGGACGACCGCAAGATCGTCTGGCGCCACGACGTCGAGCGCAGCGAGGGCGAGCTCTTTTTCGACATGACCGAGGCGCCCGGCGAGGACGCCATCGACGGCCTCAAGGTCGACCGGGAGGGCAACCTCTGGGTCTGCGGCCCGGGCGGCATCTGGGTGCTTTCGCCCTCGGGCGAGCAGCTCGGCACCCTGCGCCTCCCCGAGGCGCCGCACAACCTCGCCTGGGGCGACGAGGACGCCCGCGGGCTCTACGTCACCGCCGAGACCGGCATCTACCGCCTGCGTGCAGGCGTGCCCGGCATCCGGCCCGAGTGAGAGAGGACACGACCATGCTGAAGAACCTGAAGGAAGGCGACACGTTCCCGGACTACGAGCTTCCCGACGAGAACGGCGTCATGCACCGGCTCTCGGAGCTCCAGGGGCAGAACCCGCTCGTGCTCCAGCTCGGCCGCGGCGAGCACTGCCCGCGCGAGCGGCAGCACCACCGCGAGCTGCTCAGGTTCCACGAGTGGTGTGGGGTGCTCGAGAGCGAGCTCGTCACCATCCTCCCGAACGACCTCCACGACGTGCTCAAGCTGAAGATGACGACCGGCGCGCACTGGACCTTCCTCGCCGACCGCGACCTGAAGGTGCGCTCCGAGCTCGGGATCGAGGAGTACGTCGACGACCACCACGCCGCCTCGGTCCCGCACACGGTCGTCCTCGCGCCGGGCCTCGAGATCTTCAAGGTCTACGTCGGCTTCTGGTTCTTCGGCAGGCCCTCGGTCTACGACCTCTGGAGCGACCTGCGGGAGCTGCGGCGCGAGCACGACTACAACTTCGACCCGCTCGCGCCCGGCGTCCGGGAGGAGTGGGAGCGCCGGCACCCCGATCGGATGGCGGCGCGCGCAAAGAAGACTCGTGCGGCGAGGCCGAAGCGTCGCACCGCCAAGCGCCCAAGCACAGCAGGGAGGAGCGGACGATGACGGTCTTTCGCACGATCGCTGCCGGTGTCGCAGCCGGCCTCGTCGGCACGACGGCGATGACCGCCCTCCAGGAGGTCATGGCCGCACGCCGCCGCCGCGACCGGGCCGCCGTGGGCGGGAACGGCGCGCAGCCGGAGGATCCCTGGGCGAGCGCCCCGGCGCCCGCCCAGCTCGCGCGCATGGTGATCCGGGGCGCGACGGGCCGCGACGTCCCGGCCGAGCGGATTGCGCTCTTCACGAACGCCGTCCACTGGGGCTACGGCACCTCCATGGGTGTCCTCTACGGGCTCGTCCAGCGCACGCGCGCCGGGAGCCCGCTCGTCCGCGGGCCGCTCTTCGGCCTCGGCGTCTGGGCCTCGTCGTACGCCACGCTCGTCCCGCTCGGCCTCTACAAGTGGCCGTGGCAGTACCGCGCGGGGGCGATCGCCAAGGACGTCTCGTACCACCTGGTCTACGGCTCCGGCGTCGCCGCCGGCTACCAGCTCGCGGGCAGGACGGGGCGATGAGCGAGCGCTTCGACGTGGTCGTCGTCGGCGCCGGGCCCGGCGGCGAGGTCGCCGTCAACACGCTCACCAAGCGCGGCGCCTCGGTCGCGCTCGTCGAGCAGGAGCTGATCGGCGGGGAGTGCACCAACTGGGGCTGCATCCCCTCCAAGACCCTGCTCCGCCCCACCGAGCTCCAGGGAAAGTCCATGCGCGCGGCCGGGATCGTGACGCCTGCGCTCGAGTGGCCGCACCTGTCCGACTACCGCGACTACATGGTCTCGAACCACGACGACAGCGGGAAGATCTCGCGCTACGAGGAGCGCGGCATCACCGTCGTCAAGGACCGTGGCCGCCTGATCGGGCCGGGTCGCGTCGAGGCCGGCGGACGCCTGCTCGAAGGCGAGACCGTCATCCTCGCCACGGGCGCCGAGGCGGTGATCCCGCCGATCCCGGGCCTGGCCGAGACCGGCTACTGGACGAACCGGGAGGCGACCGCTCTGACGGAGATCCCGGAGAGCGCCGTCGTCGTCGGCGGCGGCGCCGTCGGGATCGAGCTCGCGCAGTTCCTCGCCCGCTTCGGCTCACGCGTGACGCTCGTCCAGGGCGCGGAGCGGCTCGCGGAGCGCGAGGCGGCGGAGATCGGCGACGCGCTCGCGGGGATCCTCCGGGACGACGGCATCGACCTGCGCCTGTCTGCGCGGGCCGACGCGGTCCGGGTCGAGGACGGCCTCAAGGTGGTCACCCTCGCCGACGGCGACGAAGTCTTCGGCAGTGTTGTCATCGTCGCCACCGGGCGCCGACCGCGAACGGACGGGCTCGGGCTGGAGGCGGTTGGCATCGAGCCGACGCGCCGTGGGATCGAGGTCGACGAGCGGTGTCGCGCGGCGGAGGGAGTCTGGGCGGTCGGAGACGTAACCGGAATCGCCGCCTTCACCCACGTGGCCAAGTACCAGGGCCGGATCGCCGCCATGGACATCCTCGGAGATCCCGTTCGGGCCGACTACCGCGCCGTCCCGCGGGTCACGTTCACTGACCCGGAGGTGGCCGCCGTCGGGTTGACGACGGAAGAGGAGGCGCGGGCGCAGGGGATCGAGGCGGCGAGCGTCACGCTCGACCTGCCCACCTCCATCGCGCGTCCTTACACCTTCCAGGAGAACCCGCGCGGTGTCTTCGGCATCGTCGCCGACATGGAGCGGCAGCTCCTCGTCGGCGCCTGGGCGGTCGCTCCGCTCGCGAGCGAGTGGATCCACCAGGCAGTGCTCGCCATCCGCGCGGAGATCCCGATCTCGGTCCTCAAGGACACGATCGCGCAGTTCCCCTCTTTCAGCGAGGCCTTCGGCACCGCCCTCCGCTCGCTCCCCGGCTCGCCCGACGAGATGATGGAGCATCGCGCGCATCCACTCATGACAGCGGAGGCGGTGGTCAGCCGGGCCTGACTCCCACTTGGGCAAACGGCCTTCGCTGACTGCGGGTTTACAGCTCGCCGGGAGGGGCGAAGCGGTAGAAGACCTGGCCGACCTTCCCGAACACGCTGGGGACGAAGTCCTCGAGCGCACGCGCATTCTCCAGACCCCCCACGCTCACCGGCTCGTAGCCGGCGTCGCGGATGAGTTGCTCCGTGACTTGACGCGCCTCCTCGTCGGCCGCGTACAGACAGCCCGGCCGCACCCGCTGCTCGCCCACCAGGTCGAAGAGCGTGGCGAAGTTGGCGTTGAAAGCCTTCGCCACCGGGCCGTTCGTGTGCGCCTTCACCTCGTGCGCGAACGACTCGTACCGCTCGTCGCGGCCGGCGAAAGCGTTGGCCGCGTCGATCGCGACCTTGCCCTCCAGGCCGGTCACCTTGCCGAGCGCCGCCGAGATCGAGCCCGAGGGGACGGCGACCAAGACGACGTCGGCGTCCGACGCATCGCCCCCGTCGCGGCCCAGCGTCGTGACGACGTGCCCCGCCTGCTCCCAGAGGCCGGCGAGCCCACCAGCAACGTTTCCTCTGCCGACGGTCGTGATCTTCACGGCCGTCGCAGACTACCTAGCCTCGCGGGCCGATCGGGGAGGTTGTCCGCGAGCGCCCGGATGTGCTCGGGTCGGATCCCACAGCAGCCGCCGACAAGCTGCGCGCCCCGGGCGACCCAGCTCGCGGACGCGCGCGCGAACGCCTCGGGCGTGATGTCCCCGAAGATCCACTCGGGCGGCTTGTAGTCACCGCAGTGCGGATAGGCCCCCGCCGGGCCGCTCCAGTGCCGCGCGATGACCTCCAGCGCCGGCGGGACCGCCTCGATCACGGAGTGCATCACGGTGACAGCCGAGACCGTCGATCCGAGGAGCGCGTCGAGCAGCTCGTCGAGCCCCTCCTCCGGCCGGTCGAGCATCGGTACGTGGCCGTCGACGGCGACCTCGACGCTCACGCCGAGCCAGACCGGCAGGCCGGTCTCCGCCGCCGCCTCCAACGCCGGGCTGCCGAAGCTGGGCGACGTGATCATCTCGAGCGCGATCAGGTCGACGCCCGCCTCGGCCAGCGCCGACGCCTGCTCGCGGTAGTGCTCGAGGAGCTCGGTCCCCCTCGGCCCCGGCCGGCCTCGCAGGACGACGTCCTCCGCCGCCGCGAGGGACATCGAGCCGGCGACGGCGACCGGCCGCTTGGCCGAACGGTCACGCGCTTGGCGCGCAGCGCGGACGGCGCGCCGGTTCGCCTCCACGACCCGATCGCCGTGCCCGGCCCGCTCCAGCGGCCACCGGGCGGCCGCGTACGTGTTGGCGATGATGACATCCGCCCCTGCGCGGATGTAGTCCTCGTGGATCTCCTGGACGACGTGGTCGTGCGTCAGGTTTGCAACGCCGCTCCAGGCTTCGTCGTCCATCGGCACGCCGCGAGCCTGAAGCTCGGTTCCCATGGCACCGTCGATGACGACGACCTCGCCGTCGACGAGGCGCCGGCTCAGCTCCTCAGCAACCGCGGTCATACCGGCGACGGCGCCATCCCGTACACGAAGAAGGCGGGCTCGTCGCCGACGTTTCGCAGGCGGTAGCTCCAGCCTGGTGCCAGGTAGACGCCGTCCTGCGGGCCGATCTCGAGCTCGCCCTCGTCCCAGGTGAGACGCAGCCGACCACGAACGACGAAGTACGTCTCGTCCACCGGCCCGTACCACCTATCGCCCTCGCCGGTCCTGTCCTCGGGCTCGAACGACCAGACGTTCGTCTCCTCGCCGGGATCCATCCAGCAGGCGCCCAGCAAGAGGTTCGAGCCGCACCGCTCGCGCGTGACGAGCCGGGCGATGCGCACCCTGGTCGGTGCCTCCTCGGCTGGAATCACCGGAACCGAGTCGAGCGGCACGACCTGCGGGCGCGGAGGCATCAGGCGGATCCTGTCTGGCCACCCGGGTCGGGTCAAGCACACGCGCTGCGCTGCGCCACTCTCGGAGCTCCGCGAGCCTCACTCCTCCCCGGCCTCACCGAGCTCCGGCTCCCGGAGCGTGGTCCGGCGCACTACTGCGTTTCGCTCCTCATGGGATCCGAGGACCAGCTTCGTTTCGGCCGCGGTGATGACGTCGGGGTCGTGGCTTGCCGCAATGATGGTGGTTCCGCTTTCGTGGGCGGCTTGTTGGAGGAGCTTGATGACCGTGCGGCCGGTGACTCGGTCGAGGTGGGCAGTGGGCTCGTCGTCACCGACTTGGAGTTCTGAATCACTCGAGACGGTGCGAGCATCGACGGAGAGGTGACCTCGATCCGCAGCCCGCGGGGTGTTTCCGCCGCACGTAGGGTGGCCTGGTGATCAGGCGAATGGCAGGACGGTCGCTGCAGGCTGCGCCAAATGGTGGGCACCCCGCATTGCGGCTCGGGGTTGTGCTCAGAGGGGGTCCCCAAGTCGCCGTCTTCCTGCGAGCGTGGCTAACTCGGCTGGCTTGCCTGGCGGGCCTCGTCCTCACGGTTGCGGCGTGCGGTGGAACGGGGAGCTCGGACGGCTCGAACAGCGCCGGCTCCCGCGAGCGTCCCCTGGCGGAAGGCCTGGCGCTGCTCCCCGACGAGCCGGAGCTTCAGCGGCACGTCCTCGTAGGGGACCTCGAACGGCTTCGGCGTGCCTATCCGACGCCTAGGGCGCGCCGGGCGGCCTTGGCCGCGGTGTGGCTTCCCGATGCGCTCGTCGGCGCAGGCGGTGCTCTCTGGCGCAAGTCCTTCGGTCTCCGTCTCGATGACGTCTCGTCGTTCGCCTCGGCAGGCTTCCATCCCGCAGAGGTCACGGTCGCGGAGGGCGAGTTTTCGCCAGCTCAGATCCGCGGCGCGTTGCGGCGGTCCGGCTATCGAGCGGCCGGGCGGACATCGATGCGCGGAGCCGATGGCTCCGTCGACTCGAGCACCGTGGCCGGACAGCTCTCGCTGAGCGCGCTCAACCGCATCGTCGCATCGCCGAGGCGTGTAACCGCAGCGTCCACGTCCGAGCTGCTACGCGCAGCGGAGTCGTCCTCGCAGACGCTCGCCGCCGACAGGGACTTCGCCGCGGCGGCGGACGCCCTCGATCCGATCACCTCGGCCATCGTGCTCGACGCGACCCTCGTTCAGCCGCCCAGCGGAGTACCGACTCCCATCCTCCCGGCCTTCCCCGCTCGCCTGGTCGCCGTCGGACTCGACGACCTCGGACCGTCGAGCAGGACCATCAAGATCGCGCTCGTCTACGACAGCGCCGACGAAGCACGCGCGGACGCCGCGTCGATCGAGCGCGACCTTCCTTCCACCTCGCTTCCGGGCTCGCGAGGCGCAACCTTCGCAGACCTCGCTTCCGAATGGCGGGTAACGGCCGACGATCGCGCCGTCCTCCTTACAGCCTCGCTTCCCCCGAGCGGCAAACCGGGAATCTGGCGTTCGCTTGTCGATCGAGGCGATCTCGCGGTGCTCGTCAGGCCGGGCCGCTGATCTGGTCAGGAACCGCGTTCAGAGGTCCGCGGCGAGGGCTTCCCAGGTCTCCACATCGCCGCCGCCGATCAGGCGTGCGGCGATGACGCCACGCTCGTCGAGCACTGCGATCGCAGGGTGGCCGTAGAGCCCGAGCGAGCCGGCAAGCTCGACGTCAGGGTCGACTAGCGACGGCCACGTCCACCCGTACTTGCGGATGAACGCTTTCGCCTCGCCCTGATCGTCGGAGATGTTCACGCCGACGAACTGGTACTCCGGATGAGTGTCGACGAACTTGGCGTAGGCGACCGCCTCGCTATTGCAGATGGGTCACCAGGAAGCCCAGACGTTGACGAAGGTGGGCTTACCGCGGAAGGCCGCGAGCGAGAGCCGCTCTCCGTCGAGCGTCGTGCCCTCCATCTCGACCCCGCGCGGGGACTCAGCTCCTGCAGTGCGAGCGGCGTCGTCGTCGTCGGTACCGCCCCCGCAGGCGGCGAGCACGACGAGCAAGACCACTAGGAGCGGGACGCGACGCATCGACCTCACCGTATCCGACGAGCCCTTCGCAGACGCTGGCGATGCCACTAGCCGGGGGTAGCCCGCCGCTCGGCCTCCGCCTTCACGGCCACCAGGGAGCTCCGAACGGCGGCCTCCCAGCGGGGAGCGACCCTAGCGCCCCACCAGCTTCCGAGCGCCCAGAGATCGGTGCCGAGCTCGCCCGTGTAGAGGAGCGTCGTTCCGTTCCCGTCCTCGCTGAGGACGAAGCGCTCGACCACGTGCGGAACGGGGCCGCGGACGAGGCGGAAGTGAATGACGTGCGGTGCCTCGAAGCGGACGGTCTCGACGGTCGTCGCCACGAGCGTCCCGACCCCTGTGAAGTGCTCGGCGAGCACCATGTCCGTTCCTCGCTCCAGGACGCGAAGCTTCCCCTCGAGCGCGCGAGGCGTCCTGCGCAGGTACGGAGCCGAAACGACCTCGTAGACGACCTCGCGGGGGGCTTCCACGCGGATGGTGATCGGCCCAAGCTTGCGCAGGCTCCGGCCGAGGCCGAGATCGATCGTAAGCGCGCCTCGAATGAGCAGGCTAGATAACCCGACGGCCGTCCCACCGAGAGCTCCGGCCAGTACCAGACCACGACCCGTCATCGCGTCAAGGATGCCGTCCAGCTGTGGGCGCGGGGTCGCCGCTGACGCGGCCGACCCGCACCGTCTCGGAAGCTAGGTCGATGGGGCACGCCGGCGCCGGGCAGGCGGCGGCCGCGAGGCCTGCCGCAAGGACGACGAGGACGAGACGAGGCGAGTGCGAGCGGACTGACGGGCTTGCGTGCAAGCACCATTCCCACCTCCCCGTAGTGGATCGGCCTACCTTCCGGTTCGATGACCGGGGCGGTGCCTTCGTCGCAACATCCGCCCGTCAGGCGTCGAGGCCTGCGCCGGGCCCCATGCCCGTCAGGGAGCGGATCACCTGGAGCCGGGCCCGGTGCACGCGGCTCTTGGCCGCGGAAACGGAGATGTCGAGCACGGCGGCGACGTCCTCGTACGACCAGCCCTCGATATCTCGCAGGACGAGCGGCGCACGCGACTCGAAGGGGAGCGCGCGGACCCCGGCGACGAGCCGGGCGACATCGTCCCGCTGCTCAGCGGCGATGTCCGCCGGCAGCGGCCGCGCGGCCGTCGACTCCGGGCTCACGCGACCTTCGACATCGGCCGCGGGCTCGAGCGGCTGCGTCTCTGGGCGCCGACGCCGAGTCCGCTGCAAGGCCTCGTTGACGGCGATTCGGTAGAGCCACGTGAACGGAGCCGCCTCGCCGCGGAAGCGGCCGAGGTGACGCCAGGCCTGCACGAACGTGTCCTGGGCGGCCTCCTCGACATCGCGTGGATCGTCGAGGAGCCTTCCGAGCACCGCCCGAACACGGCGCTCGCACAGGCGGATGAACTCGCCGAAGGCGTCGAGGTCGCCTTCCTGCGCTCGCCTGAGCAGCGCCCGTTCCGGATCGTCCACCGCGGGGACGCTAGCAAGCCCTCTTCGCTAGCCTGCGACCGTCCGGCAGCGCGACGCATCCAAGAGTTCGTGAGCATCCTCCTCTTCGCCATCAACGGCTCCCACGGCGAGACCGCCCGGCACATGTCCGCCTATGCCGAGGGGGAGCTCACCGGCTACCGGCGCTGGCGCGTGTCGCGGCATCTGGCCCGCTGCGAGATGTGCCAGGCGCTCTACCGCTCGTTGCTCGCGACGCTCGATTCGCTCCGCGGGCTAGGGCGGGAGGAGCCGCCTGCCGACCCGGAGCTTTCCGCCCGCGTGATCGAGAGACTTCGAAACGAGGACCGCGAGACCCCCGGCTGAGGCAGGACTCCGAGCGACCGAGCGGCGAGGAGCGCCAGCACGAGCAGGTACGCGTCCTCGAGGAGCACCCACCAGCGGAGCCTCTGCGAGAGGTAGGCGCCGAAGCAGCCGCAGTTGTCGACCACGAGGCCCCGCACGAAGGCCTGCGCGGCGAGTGTCGCCCACACGAGCGCGACGAGAACACCCACGAGGCCGGCCGCTTTCGCGGCGAGCGGCGGCAGCCGGCGCGAGAGCAGGAGCCCGAGCGCCACGAGCATTTCGATCCCGGGCAGGCCGAACTTCGCGGCCGGGACGAAGGGCCCGAGCAGGTCGTACGACTCGAGCGCTGCGCCGAAGGCGCCGAGACTGACAAGCTGGCCGGCGGCCATTGCAGCCAGGAGCACGCCGTACAGAAGCGCGGCAACGGGTGGGCGCCCGAAAGGGGCCGGGTCAGAGTCCATGCCTAGCCTGAGGTGGCAAGCTCCAGCCCGCGCTCGAAGCCGGTTCGGTCCGTGGCGCCGACCACGCGGGCGGCGATGCGATGCCGGGCGTCCAGGAAGAGCGTCGTGGGCAGGCCGAAGAGGCCGAGCTGTGCCGTCTGCGAGCCGGAGGAGTCGAAGATGCTCGGGTGCTCCCAGCCCCAGCGCTCGTAGAACTCGCGTGCCCCGCTGAAGGTGTCCTGGAAGTCCACTCCGAGCAGGACCGCCTCGGGGTGGTCGGCGGCGAACTCGCGCAGGTCGTCAGCCTCCTCAATGCAGCCCGGACACCAGGAAGCCCAGATGTTGATCACGACCGGCTTCCCGCGGAAGTCGGCGAGCGCGATCTCCTTCCCCGTGATCGGGTCTTCCCCTTTCAGCTCCGGGGCGTCCTCGCGGTCGACGGCGACCGGCTCGGCCGAGGCGCCGACGGGAAGGTCGTCTCCGCCGCCACGAAGGCGACCGTCATCGGCGAAGAGCGCGAGAGCACCGAAGGTGACCGCGCCAAGGAGTAGGGGGACACCGGCGATCAGAGCCCCGTGACGAAGCCGCTCGCGTGTCATGCGGGTCCCTCAACCCCTCGCCGCGCCACCACCACCGCGTAGCCCAGGACGCCGAGGTCGACGCTCTCGCGGGCGGCCGCGACCAGCGCGAGCCCGCGCTCGATCAGCTCGAAGTCGATCTCCGGAGCGAGCGCAGCTCCGGCGAGGCGGAGGCGGGCGTCCACCCGATCGAGCAGGCGCGCGAGCGCATCGTCGTGTCGCTCGACGACCTCGGCGACGAGGCCGGCGGCTCTGAGAAGCCCGACAAGCCGCCTGAGCGGCAATGCGCCCGCGAGACAGGCGACCCAGGCATCGAGTGTGCGCAGCGAGACCGGAAGTCGTTCCTGCTCGGCGACCAAGTCGGAGAGGGCAAGCCGCCCACGCGGCGTCAGTACCCGGGCGAGCTCTGCCGCCGCCCGCTCCTTGTCCGGCAAGATGCAGAGGGAGCATTCGCAGAGGACGCCGCCCACGGAACCGTCTTTGAGCGGGAGCGCCTCGGCGTCGCCGACGAGGAACTCCACCGAGCCTAGAAGGCCGGCATCCTGCGCGGCACGCCGCGCCCTGGCGATCGAATCGGAGGAGAGGTCGATGCCGATCGCCCTGGCCCCCGTGTCACCGGCGGCCTGGAGCGTGCTCTCGCCCAGGCCGCAGGCGACGTCCGCGACGACGTCCCCCGGGCGGACGCCGAGCGCCCGGATCAGCCGGTTCGTGAGCGCCCGACCGCCGGGGTGGAACCTCGGCCCGAGCAGCCAGGCGGCGACGGGAGAGGCGTACGCCGCCGCGCAGCAGGCCTTGATCTCAGCGGCGGCCGCGGTCATTCAGCTTCCTCGATCCATACGGCGTTTCGGTAAGCAGCGGCTGCAGCGGTGCCGCGTTCGGGACGACTTGAGCGACCTCGACGCCCGTGAGCGCTGCCCGCACCTCCTCGCGATACCCGACGGAGTTGTAGGCGCAGAAGGGGATCAGACGTCCATCCGGGGTGATCTGCTCCACGCAGCACTTCATCAGCTGGCGCACGTTCAGCGTGTACGGATCCTGAAAGTCCTGGACGGCGACGAGGAACGCGTGCCGGCGCATCTCCCCGAGGGCCGCCGGCACGTCGATGCCGCAGCTCTCGCAGGCCAGGAGCGCCGCCTCCGCCCCCGGCGTCGCCGACGAGGAGAACATGCGCTCGAGCGCGTCCCGCAGCTCCGGGTCGGGGAGCACGCGGTTCGCGACGTAGTCGAGGTAGTCTTCGACCTCGAGCAGACGCGTGAGGGGGACGACCTCGCCCCCGTCGACGAGCGCGTAGCACATGCTGCGGCAGTTCGGGAAGCAGCAGGGGACGGGGACGAAGTCGTCGACCCGGAACCAGTCGGGGACCTGGGCGGCGACGAGCTTCATGACGTCGGCGTTCGTGAGCCGCTCGAGCGGGTCGAAGACGACGTGGCGGCCGGCGTGGGTCACCGGCTGGAAGACGACGCTGTTCACAGCCGGATGTGACACTCCGAAGCGCACGATCTCTCCCACCTCGTGCTCGTTGATCCCCCTCTCGACCGCCGCGACCAGGGTGACGCTCAGCCCCTCCCGCTCGCAGGCGGCCAGCGCGCGCTCCTTCTCCCTCCTGAGGTCGCGCCCGCGGACGGCCAAGTGCGTCCGCCGCTCGAAGCCGTCGAACTGAAGGTAGACATGGGCGCCCACGCGGGCGCACTCGGCGGCGAAGCGGCGATCCCGCGCTAGCCTGACGCCGTTCGTGTTCAGCATCACCACGCGGATGCCGCGGCCGCGCGCCAGCTCGATGAACTCGATGATCTGCGGGTGGATGGACGGCTCGCCTCCCGAGAGCTGGAGCACCTCCGGCTCCCCTTCGGCGGCGACGAAGCGGTCGACCATGAAGGAGACCTGCTCGAGCGTGAGCGCGAAGCCGTCGGGCTGGTGGCCCGAGTCGGCGAAGCAGATGGGGCAGTCGAGGTTGCAATTGGAGTTGAGCTCGATGACGCCTAGGCAGGCGTGCTGCCTGTGCTCGGGGCAGAGCCCGCAGTCGAGCGGACAGCCATCCTTCACCTCGGTCTGGAACTCGAGCGGCAGCGTTCCGGGCTTGTTGAAGCGAAGCTGGGCCGTGTACAGCTCGGCATCGGAGTAGACGAGCGCCTCGAAAGGCCCGTGGTCGGGGCAGCGCTTGCGGAGCAAGACGCGGTTGTCGCGGACGTTGACCTCCGCGTCGATCACCCGCTTGCAGAGCGGGCAGATCGACTTCGTCAGCTCGAGGAAGACCTCCGGGCGGTCGACCCGCGCCGCTGTACCGTTTCGGCGCATCTGACTCTTCTGATGCGAAACCATGCCGAACCGCCGCACCGGCGGCCGCGACACGAAACCCCGGGCTCGCCGCGCCCCTCGCGGCTGTGATCGAGCTCGGCCCGGCGGGGCTCGTCGTCGCGTTAGCGGCCGGGATCGTCTCCTTCACCTCGCCCTGTGTCCTCCCGCTCGTGCCCGGCTATCTCTCCTTCGTCTCCGGGGTCGGCTTCGACCAGCTCGGTGCCCAGCCGCGCCGCGTTACGCTCTCGACCGCGGCGTTCGTCGGCGGTTTCACCGCGATGTTCGTGGCTCTGGGAGCGGGGGCAGCGTGGTTCGGGAACCTCCTGCTCGCCAACCGACGGTCCCTCGAGATCGCGGCCGGCGCGTGCATCATCGTCGCCGCCCTCGTCTTCGTCGGACTGCCCCTGCCGCGCCTCCTCTTCACTGAGCGGCGGGTCCCCTTCGTCGCCGGCGGCGGCCTTGTAGCCGCTTCGCTCACCGGAGTCGCCTTCGCCGTCGCCTGGACCCCGTGTGTCGGCCCAACCCTGGCCGCGATCCTCAGCCTCTCAGCGGGCGCCGGCGGTGCCGCCGAGGGCGCCGTCCTCCTCGCCGCCTTCTCCCTCGGCCTCGGCGTGCCCTTCCTCCTCTTCGGCCTCGCCTTCACGCGCTCGCTCGGCCTCGTCCGCTGGCTCCACGGCCACTGGCGCGTCGTCAGCCTCGCCTCCACCACGCTGCTCGTGGCCTTCGGAGTGCTCCTGATCACCGGCGACCTCGTCGAGCTGACGACGCGCCTCGCCCGCTACACCGGCTGGCAGATCTGAGGAGCGAATCGGGGGCGGCAGGCCCGCCCCCGATTCGTGCGGCCGGTCCGCAGGCCGCTCCTTCCTACGGGATGCGCTCCACCGTGATCTTCACCGCCGGCCCGGTCCAGTTGTAGACGGCCGGATCGAGATCGCCGACGCCCGTGATACCCGCATGTGGGCCGATGAGCGCGCCCTCCGGGTCGCGGACGAAGGGGTTGTTGCAGCAGGGCCCCGGGATGTGGGTCGCGAGCTCGTTGTTGCGCTCGCTGCCCGCGTCGTACGCCATCAGCAAGACCATCGTCCCCTGGTTGCGAAACTGGAGCGAGTCCAGCCCCGTGAAGGCGTCGTTCGTGTTCACGAGCATCGTCAGCAGCGTCAGGCGGTCGCGGGCCCCGCTCGCCTCGACGACGTAGCTTCGCGACTCGCCCGAAGGAATGGGCCCGCCGGTACCAGTGAAGACGTCGCGGACGCCTGCGAGGCTCGGCAGCGCCGATTCGAGCACGGTGTTGTTCGCGTCCTCGGCAATCGCCGCCACGCCGTGGTTGGCGATCTCCCCCACGCTCCAGACGTCAACCCTCTTCCCATGCACGACGAAGAGCGGAGGTGACAAGGGCTGGGAGCCGGCCGGGGTGAGGTTCTCGACGGTGACACGCCAGGACCGAGCGCCCTGATCGGCGGTCGCGCTCGCGGCGGACAAGCCGACGGCGAGTGTGAGAGCAACCACGAGCAGAAGAATTCGTCTCATTCGAGCTCCTCTCTCGAGTGGTGCTCGTGAGGCTACGGACCAACGTTTACGACGTTCTTTCCGATCCCTTAACTCGCGGTTAATCGCCGATGATGCGTGCGTCGGGGCGGAAGGCCGCGACCGCGAACCAAAACGGCTGGTCGAACGGCACCGGCTCCCCCGTCGCGTCAGCCGTCACGGCCGCCGAGCCGACTTCCCGGCCCGAGGCGACGAACGAGGAGTCGAGCGGCGAGCGAACGCCCGGCACCCATTCGACCACGACCTTCTCGTCACCGACCATGACCTCGACCAGCTCCCGCTCCGCGAGCACGCTGAACGGCACGACGACCGCGTCGTCGCCCCGCTCGAGGTAGACGACGCGCTCCTTCGGGGCGAGGCGGTCGTCCTCGCGCGAGACGGGGAAGAGCGGGCCCGAGTCGACGTCGTCGTAGCCCTCGTAGGGGTTGCGACCGTAGCTTCTGAGGAAGCCCGTCTCCTGGGAAAGGACCTCGCTATCCGGGTGCTGCCGGGCGAAGTCTTCCCACGCGACGATGCGCGCCGGCAAGTGCTCGAGCTCTGCTCCTGTGAGCTCGCCCACGACCGCCTCGCCGCCGAATTGCTGCCACCAGCTCTCCGTCTGCCGGTCGTACATGACCAAGTCGGAGTTGCGCAGGTTGCCCGTCGTCCCGAAGTCGAGCACCTCGCCGTCCACGCGGCGGTCGAACACGAGCGCCGTGTTGCAGAGCGGGCAGAAGGTAACCGCCACCGGCGTCCCACCGATCTCGTCGTTCACGATCTCGTGCCAGACGAGGATCTGAATCGGGTAGGCGCGCGCGATACCGGCATGCACGAGCTCGATCACAGGCTCGCGGTCGGCGAGCCACTCGCCCGCCTCCTCGACCGAGACGAAGCGCGGCGCGTCGATCGAGGGGATACCGTCCTTGCCCGGACCGCCGCTCTGGAACTCGGACAGGGGAACGGAGTGCTGCGAGAAGTCGGTGTCCCACTCGACCGTGGACACGGCGAGCTCGTCGCCCGCCACGGCGGATCCGCTCGACCCCGGCGAGCCCTCCGAGTCCCGGCCTCCGCCACAACCGCCGGCCGCGAGCGCAAACGCCGCCACGCCAAACGCCAGCACGACCAACCTCACACACGGTTCGATGCCGCCACCCCCGGGGCGCCGCAGCATCTAACTCCACGAGGAGAGCCGATGCCGACGCCGATCGACCGCAACCAGCTGCAGCGCCTGCTCTCGGACGAGCGAGCCCAGCTCGTCGAGGTCCTCCCGCCCCTCGAGTTCCGGAAGGAGCACCTTCCCGGCGCGATCAACATCCCGCTCGAAGAGCTCGATCGCGAGACGACGAAGCAGCTCGACCGCGCGCGGCCGGTGGTCGTCTACTGCCACGACTCCCAATGAGACATGAGCCCACGGGCCGCGTGGCGGCTCGAAAGCCTCGGCCTCCGGCACGTGTACGACAGCCGGAACCACGGCTTCGCGAAACGATGCAGGCCCGCCTGCAGCGCCGGCGCCAATTTTCCGTCGACGGCGTGGCTGTACGAGATGAACGCGTCGAAGGCCCCTGCCTCGTCGCGCGACAGGCGTTCCTCTCGTCGTCGCGAACGCGAGCCGGGCCGGCGGAAGAGTCCACGCCGCGGCAGCGATCCGACCCAGCACATGACAGAAGCTCTTCCTCTCGTTCGAAGCTCTAGAGAAGCAGCCCCTGGCCTTACCGTCAACACCGGTTGTGCTGCCTGGCGTGGGTCAGCCTGGAACAGCGTGGGTCTCTGTACATCACCCAGACGACACGAGGTGAGAGATCAATTGCACACGTGCCGCTCGGTTCCAAGACCGAGTCGGCAGCAGTGAGCACAGTCTGGAGTTCCCCGGTTCCGACTACACGTGCCGTTTAGGCGATGTCCCGTTGAGTGATGTCTGGTGCTGGGCGCGCCATCGCCCTCCACGGCCCATTCGAGTTCACGCCGAGCGACTGACCACAAGGTAGTAGGCTCGACGAGATGCGCAATGTCGTCGTCCAGCAGTTCGTGACGCTCGACGGCTACGCCGCGGGCGCGAACGGCGAGCTCGACTTCGTCACCGAGACCGGGGCGGCCGCGGACCCGACCTCGGGCCCGTTCGTCGAGGACCAGCTCGCCTTCATCGAGAGCCTCGACACGATCCTCCTCGGCGCCGTGACGTACCGGATGTTCGCGGCCTACTGGCCCGAGCAGACAACGGAGACGCAGGCCATCGCGGATGCGCTGAACGCGACCCCGAAGGTCGTCTTCTCGAGCACGCTCGAGAGCGCTCCCTGGGGGAGCTGGGAGCCTGCGCGGGTGGTTTCCGGCAGCGCCGCGGAGGAGGTTCGCCGGCTGAAGGCCGAGCCCGGGAAAGACATGGTCGTCTGGGGGAGCCTCGCCCTCTCGGACTCGCTCATGCGAGAGGGCCTCGTGGACGAGTATCGCCTCCAGGTGTGTCCCGTCGTGCTCGGTCGCGGGAAGCGGCTCTTCGAGGACGGCCTCGCAACGCAGTGGCTGACGCATCTCGAGACGAACACGTACGGCGAGATGGTCGCGGTGCGCTACGCGTCCAGGCGCTAGGTCTTACGTCCTTTTCCTCACCACACGTGTTCGACGTCGTCTGGAAGCCGCAGCCACGAGTGTCGCCGCTCCTCCCAGACCGACCTCGTCGGCGCTGGGAAGGAAGGATCCGCGAACGCGCCCACCGGGACGGCCACGATTCCAGGCGCGGCCTCCGTGGTGTAGAACACGGTCGCCCCGCAGTCCGGACAGAAATGGAAGGTGCCTTTCCCGCCGTCGTCCGAGACGCGGGTGTACTGCCGCGACCCGCCCTCGGTCGTTACCTGTTCTGCGTCGAATCGCGCTTGGACACCGAAGACGCTTCCGGTTCGACGCTGGCACGCGAGACAGTGGCACATCGAGACTCGAACCGGGTCTCCCTCGACTGTGAGTCGGAGCTGCTCACAGCTACACGCGGCATGTCGAGTGCTCACGAGCGGGATCGTAGTGTCACGTGCTTCAGTCGGCGGTGGCAGGCGCATATTGCGGGCGCCCGTTGGGTCGGTAGACCTGGATCGTTACGCCCTTCGAGTCGGCTCGCGACTCGACCAGGTCCAGCGCGATGTCCGGGCCGGCCTCGGGGAAGAGCCGCGCGCCCTGGCCGAGGACCACGGGCACGATGAGCAAGGTCATCTCGTCGACGAGGTCGTGAGCGAGCAGCCACCGGATCAGCGCCCCGCTGCCGTGCACCTGCAGCTCGCCCGCCGGCTCGGCCTTCAGCTCGCCGATGGCCGCCGCAAGGTCACCGGAGAGGACGGTCGTGTCCGCCCATTGCGGGTCGCTGATCGTGGTCGATGCGAGGTACTTGGGCTTCGTGTTCAAGGCGTCTGCGATGGGATGGCTACCCGGACCCATCGCGCCCCAGTAGCCGGCGAAGAGCTCGTAGGTCCGCCGGCCGAACAGGAACGCGTCCGCCTGTTGGTACGTCCGCGTGATGAACGTGAAGGTCTCCTCGTCGAACACCCCCATGGCCCATCCGCCGCGCTCGAATCCGCCCCTGCGGTCCTCGTCCGTCGCGGCGCCGTTTCCCTGCATCACTCCATCGACGGTGACTTGCGTCATGGTCGTCAGCTTCATTGGCTCGTCCTTTCGCTCGTCGGTGGTCTCTTTCGTGATGACCGCACGGGGGCGCGGAGCTCATCGGTCGAGTCACCGCGAGCCCCTCAGCCCGGCAGCTCGGCGTATGCACGCACAGGAAACGACGCGCCCAAGACGATGCGTAGCGGGACCGCTGAGAAGCGAAAGCCCGACCGCGGCAGCGCTCCGAGGTTGCAGAGATGCTCGACGATCAGAATCCCCTCGGCGAGCAGGCGCGTGTGCACGCGGCGACTCGGGTCGTTCGTGTCGTCGACGTTCCAGAAGTCGACGCCGACGAGCCTGGGCCGGCCGCGCAGCAGAAGCTCGAGCGCGTCGGATGAGATGTACGGCCCCGACTCCCAGTAGTCGTCCGTTCCCCAGCGTGCATCCCAGCCCGTGCGGACGAGCACGGCGCTGCCGGCAAGTTGCGCCTCGTCGGCCTCGAGTGAGACCGCTCGGTCGGCGCCGACCATCCCGTCCAGCACGACCCCAGGCAGGCCGGCGACGGCTTCGAGCGGGATGTCGCTGAGGTCGCTGCCGTCGCGATGGCGGTGAAAGGGGCTGTCGAGGTACGTCCCGGTGTTGCCTACCAACTCGAGCTTGGAGATGTAGAACTCCGACTCTCCCTGGTAGAGCGGGCGCGATTGCTCGTGGTCGAGGAAGGCCGTGATCCGCGGCCTGTCGAGGCCGGGGAAGACGGGCATCCCGTCGATGATCGCGTGACTTAGCTCGATGTACTGCACGCCGGTTGAATCATTGCGCTCTCCTCGCAGGTGGTTGTCGGTTCTCCTCTTTCACGCTTCGGCTTCTCGAGCGCCGCGACTACCTCGGCGGGCTCGGTGTCGCCCTCGATCAGGATCTCGTGCGGGAGCAGGGAGCCCTCGCCGCCTCGACACGATCGACGCTGCTCATCGCGCCCGAGAACGCGCGACATCGGCCGATGTCGTGAGCGAGTCGACGACCGCGCGCAGCACCTGCTTGAAGACGTCGTACTCGTTTTCGCCGAGAGCAGCAGCCTGGCGGCGCTCGAGGTCGAGAATGATCTCGTCGGAAAGGCGCATGACCTCGCGCCCGCGCTCGGTCGGAACAACCAGCTTGGCGCGGCGATCCCGCTGCTCCGGCCGACGTTCCACGTAACCGAGCTCTTCGAGTTCGTCGACGATCCGACCGATGATCTGCTTGTGGCGACCCGAGCGGCGGGCGAGCTCGGTGGCGCGCGTCCCCTCCTCGTCGAGGTGGGCGATCACTGCGCCGTGGAGCCGTGTCAGGTCACCGTAACCGGCCTCCTCGAGCCGGGCGTAGAGCGCGTCCTGGATCGCGAACAAGAGGCGCGCGGCCAGGATCCCAAGCCCCGACCGGCGCTCGCCGCCCCAGTGGCGAGGGGTTGAAGTGTTCACGCAGGATATTGTACGCATCTGATACAGTCACATTTCATTACTGTCACGAGGAGGAATCATGTCCATCACGAGGTTCACTTCCGAAGACGTTGACAGGTGGTACCGGCCGGGGTCGATCGAGATGCTCCTCGGCGACGTCCTAGATCCGAGCAACAGCGACGCTATGAGCGTCGGCTTCGCGCACTACGCGCCCGGCGCGACGAACGAGTGGATCGTGACCTACGACGAGGCGCTCATCGTCACCAAGGGCGTCTTCGCCGTCACGTCCGCCGACGGGGTCGAGACCACCGCCCGCGCGGGCGAGATCATCTTTCTACGCGCCGGCACTCCCGTCGTCTACTCCGCGAAGGAGGAAGGCGCGGTCGTCGTCTACGTCACGCACCCGCATTGGAGCGAGGTCGAGGAAGCGACGAAGATGTTCGAAGAACGGTTCCAGCCGACCGAGGAGCGCCCGGAAGGGACCGACGCCGTCGCGCTGCTGCGGAGCATCTTCGACCCGCTCGAGCGCGGCGAGTCCGACGACTTCGGGCGCTTCTACGACGCCTTCGCGGAGGACGTCGTGTTCGAGAACTCGGTCGGTGAGGTCCGTGGTAAGCAAGCGCTCATCGACTACCTGACGGGCGAGGCCGCCACGCTCGGGTACGACATCTTCGTACGTCCGCTCGAGTACTTCGGCGACGGCAACCGAGCCGTTCAGGTCGGCGGTGAGCTCTTCACGAACAAGGCGACCGGCGAAACCTACGAGGCGGACTGGGCTTGGGTGTTCGACGTGCAGGACGGGCGGATCACCCGGATCCTCGCAATCCAGGACCTCTCGGGCATCGCGGACGTGGTCGAGGAGGCTCTCGCGCAGGCGCGAGCCGCATGACGCTCGCCTTCAAATAGGACCCCTTGATCCGTGAGGTCTCGACCGCCCGCACGTACGCCGACACTGCCGTGATGTGCGCGCTGATTGCCGCGGTCGGCGGGGTGGCGATCGCGCACCCATGCCGAATCGGGCGAGCTCCTCCTTTTCGGCGCCGAGCACTGTCACAGGCAGCTCCTCTGTCTCGTCTTACGAAGGCAGGTGAGTGAGAGGAGCAGTGATGAAGATCTTCGTAGCCGGCGCCACAGGCGTCATCGGCAGAGCGCTGGTTCCGCAGCTCGTGGCGCGAGGTCACGAGGTGGTCGGGATGACCAGGACCGCGTCGAAGCAGGACCTGCTGCGCAGCTTGGGAGCGCGCCCAGTGGTTGCCGACGCTCTCGACGCCGACGCGGTCGCCCAGGCGATAGCGTCTGCCGAGCCGGAGGTGATCGTGCATCAGCTCACGGCGCTGTCCGGGCCGATGTCCGCTAGGGACATGCGACACCCCGACCGCTCCGCGGCGGCGATCATGACCAACCGACTGCGCACCGAGGGGACCGACCACCTCTTGGCCGCGGGCCGCGCCGTGGGTGCGCGGCGCTTCGTAGCCCAGAGCTTCGCGGCGTTTCGATTCGCTGGCCCGGACGGGCCGGTGCAGGCCGAGGCCGATCCCTACGATCCCGACGTGCCGGCTGCGTTTCGGCCGGGGCTGGCGGCGATCCTCCATCTCGAGCAGGCGGTGACGACGATCGAGTGGGGCGAGGGTCTCGTGTTGCGCTACGGCGGCTTCTATGGCCCGGGGACCGGGATCAGCCTCGCTCCGAATGCGCAGATGGCGGGGCCGATCCGCAAGCGTCGGTTCCCGCTGGTCGGGGACGGTGGCGGCGTCTGGTCGTTCGTCCACATCGAAGACGCCGCGGCAGCGACCGCCGCCGCGGTCGAGCACGGCGACCCAGGTGTCTACGACGTCGTCGACGACGAGCCCGCGCCGGTGCGGGAGTGGCTGCCGGCGCTGGCGAGCGCGCTCGGCGCCAAGCCGCCAAGGCGGATTCCTCGCTGGCTGGCGCGGCTCGCCGCCGGTGAGATGGCAACGGCCATGATGACCCGCGTGCGGGCGGACTCGAATGCGAACACGAAAGCCAAGCGAGAGCTCGGCTGGCAGCTTCGCTATCCGAGCTGGCGGCAGGGCTTCGCGGAGGGACTCGGCTGAGCGATGACCGAGGAGGAGTTCGACGAGCTACGCCGGTCGGCGTTTGCCATCGCCTACCGGATGCTCGGTAGCGTGAGCGAGGCGGAGGACGTGGTGCAGGAGGGGTTCCTCCGCCTCCACCGGGCGCGCGAGGTCGGTGAGCGGATCGAGTCGCCGCGCGCCTACTTGTCGACGGTGGTCTCGCGGCTCTCGCTCGACCACCTCCGCTCGGCGAAGGTCCGGCGCGAGACCTACGTGGGTGACTGGCTGCCGGAGCCGCTCGTGGCGAGCGCCGCCGACGATCCCGCCCGTAGGGCCGAGATGGCGGACTCGTTGTCGCTCGCCTTCCTCGTTCTGCTCGAGAGCCTCTCGCCCGAGCAGCGCGCCGCCTTCCTGCTGCGCGAGGTGTTCGACGAGCCCTACGACCGGATCGCGGAGATTGTCGGGACGAGCGAGCAGAACGCCCGCCAGCTCGCGGCGCGGGCCCGCCGCCACGTGGAGGAGCGGCGCCCCCGGTTCGAGGCGTCCCGCGAGCAGCGGGAGGAGCTCGCGACCCGCTTCTTCGCGGCCGCGGAGGAGGGCGATCTCGAAGCCCTGGAGCAGCTGCTGGCCCACGATGTGGTGCTCCGCGCCGACGGCGGTGGCAAGGCGCCCGCCCTCGCGCGAGCTATTCACGGCCGTGCCAGGGCCGCGCGCACGCTGATCGCGGGGCTGCGCGCCTTCACCCGCTACGGCATCACCTGGCGCCGCGAGGAGATGAACGGGCAACCGGGCGCTCTCTTCGTCGACCACGAGGGCAGGCTGATCGCCGTGATGATCCTCGACGTCGCGGAGGGCCAGATCCAGGCCGTGAGCTCGATCATCAACCCGGACAAGTTGCGGCACCTGGGGCCGCTGGCCGACCTGGGCGCGCTGCGCAAGCGGAGCTCGCTTCCGGGCAGGTCGGGTGGCTTCTCTGCCTCTACGACGAACGCAATGCGAGGGCACGAGTCTGACCGCTGAGGTGCGGGCGTGACGCTACCGCGCTGCCGTGGCGTGTGCCGGTGAGCGGAAGAGGTTGTCGGCGTCGTATTCCGCCTTGACACGGGCCAGGCGGTTGCGATTGGTGCCGTAGTACGCGGTCGCAAGGTCGGGCAGCTCGGGGTCGGCGAAGTTGGGGAACACGCCGCCTGAGCCCCATGGGTGGACGAGCTCCCACGATCGCGTGAGCCAGTCGCGGGCGGCGTCTTGCCGCTCCGCCGAGGCATCCGTGTCGAGGCTAACCGCATGCTTGAGGAGAAAGCGCTCCCGGCGGTGAGGGAATGCGGTCGCCTGCGGATCAAGCCGCGTGTAGGCGCCACCCCAGGGAGTGAAGTCGAGCTCGCGCGCCTGACCGGGAGCTCGCAGGGCCACGAAGTGCTCTACGAGCGCGGCGATCGCCTCCCGAGGGAGCGTGCGTCTGAAGAACTCGGACTTGTTGAAGGGGAGGGCGGCCTGGGCCTGGCCGTCGGCTGCACTCGCGGTCGACGGCTCGGCGCCGGGAGCGTGCTCCCAGAGATAGCGCTTGGCCGCTGTGTACTGCAGGTGCTCGATCGCGGTGGAAGTCGGATCACCGCCTGCGCGTACGACGAGCTCGTCGAGCAAGCGTTCGGCCTCGTCCTTCGCGCTGAGGCTCGATCCGAACAACGCCATGGTCGGAGGCCGCTCGGGATCGGCAGGGAGGTTCAGGAGCAGGCTTGCGGCGAGCGCGTCGGGGGCCGAGGGCGCCCACGACTGCCAGACCGCGAGCAAGTCGGCCGCCTTGTCGAGCGGCCAGAAGAGCCGGAAGCACGTCAGGTCCGGTGCGGGAACCGTTCGGAACGAGAAGGTCGTGACGATCCCGAACTGGCCCGCACCTGCGCCCCGTAATGCCCAGAACAGCCCCGCCTCTCGGCGCTCGTCGCAGTCGACGAATCGGCCGTCCGCCAGGACCACCCGCGCGTGCACGAGCTGATCGGAGGTCAGCCCATACGTGCGGCCGAGCATGCCGAGCCCGCCGCCGAGCGTGAGCCCGGCGATTCCGACGGCCGGGCAGGAGCCGGCCGGGACGGCAAGCCCGTCCCTCGCCAGCCGGTCGTCGATCTCGCCGAGGCGCGCCCCTGCACCGACCGTCGCGATCCCGTCCGACTCGCCCACCGAGCTCAGCGCGCTGAGGTCGATCACAAGTCCCCGAGTCGCCGAGCGCCCGGCGAAGCAGTGCCCGCCTCCACGCGGAGCGACTTCCAAATCGACGCGGCGTGCTACTGCAAGGGCCTCGGCGACATCCGTCGGCGTTCTGCAGCGCACGAGCGCTTCGGGTCGGACACTCTCGTACTGCGCCCACGCGGGTCTTCGCACGGACGCGTACTCGGGCGACTCGGGGTCGATCACCTCGCCCTCGATGGTCGCGTCGAGCGATGCAACCTCCGGTCTCACTTACTCCTCATTCTCTATCGGTCGCTCGCGTACTCGTCGTGCCTGCGGAGCCAGAGCTGCCAGTCCTCGTCGCCCTCGTCCCTGCCCTTCGGCGCGTGGTCGAGGATCGGGTAGTAGGTCATGAGGAACTCCAATCCACGCCCCTGCGTCGAGTACGTGTGGTAGACGGCGCCGCCGTCTCGGACGAAGGTGCTGAACCCGGGGCTCTCCATGAGGTACGCGGGGACGTCGGTGCCGGTCGCGCGGGCGTTCTGCTCGACGATCGGCGGGAGCCCGCTCACGCCGTGTCCGAAGGGCTTTCCACTCTCTCCCTGCGTCATCCGCGCCAACGCCTCGCGGCTGTCTTTCGCCGTGTGCGAGAAGCCGAGGTCGAAGTTGAAGTCGGTGCGCGCGGAGGAGACCCAGGGAAAGCGCCAGCCCATGCGCCGCTTGTAGGCCTCCAGCTTCTCGAGCGGCGCCTGGGAGACGAAGACGAAGGAGACGTCGCGCGCGTGCAGGTGGGGGAGCACGCCGTCGACGGCGTCGGCGATCGACGAGTTGGGCGGGTCGCCGGCTTCGTAGCTCGGGCCGAACATGAAGTGGTAGACGAGCAGCTGGGAGCGTCCGTCGAACAGCTCGCCGAGCGACTTATGGCCGTCGTCCGTGTCGAAGCGATAGTCCTTCTCGACCGGGACCCACGGCAGCTCGCGGCGCCGGCGGGCGAGCTCGTCACCCAGCCGCGTGTGCTCTTTCTCGCGTTCGAGCAGCTTCTCGCGTGCGGCGAGCCATTCCTCGCGGCTCCCGATCTTGGCAGTTGTCGTGGTGCTCATGATTGAGCCTCCTTCTCGTCTTTCGTGATCAAGCGATCGCGGCGTTCTCCGCGGCGATCTCGGACAGCGCCGCTTCGTGAACGCCGTAGAGCCGGTTCATGAGGGTTCCGGCGAAGCTGACCCTGGCGACGCCGAGCTCGGCCAGACGCGCGAGTGGGGGAGCGCCCGACGCCACGATGTTCACCGGACCCGCGACGCGTCTGACGAACTCTCCGATCAGCTCGGCGTCCGCCAGTCGGATGGGGAACACGCAGTCGGCTCCAGCCTCGAGGTAGAGCCGCGCGCGGCGAACGGCCTCCTCGAACAGCTCGCGCCGATCCCCCTCGAGGCGCAGGACGTCGATCCGTGCGTTCAGGACGACGTCAACGTGGGCCCGGGTCGCAGCCTGACGAACGGCGTGAAGTCGGCCGGCCTGCTCGCCGGCGTCGACGAGCCCACCACCGCCGTGGTGGTCGGTGTCCTCGAGGTTGCAGCCGACGGCTCCCGCCTCCAGGAGCCGTGCGACCAGGTCTTCGGGCGAGAGCCCGTAGCCGGCCTCGACGTCAGCCGTGACCGGAACCGGCACGTTTCGCGCGATCCGTGCGATGACGCCGAACGCCTCGTCCACGGGCATCGAGTCGTCGTCCTCGTAGCCGAGGGTCGCGGCGACCGCGCCGCTCGAGGTGGCAACGACCGAAAATCCGGCCTTCACCACCAACCGTGCGCTGGCGACGTCCCAGGCGTTGGGAAGGATCAGCGGTCGGGGGCCGGCGTG